>Ga0172375_10006549_pt1 | contig 16284 bp, 9 predicted proteins | sample LakKiv1m_FD_114537 | JGI IMG/M metagenome (GOLD analysis project Ga0172375, IMG submission 114537) | Freshwater microbial communities from Kabuno Bay, South-Kivu, Congo - kab_092012_11.1m | ecosystem: Environmental > Aquatic > Freshwater > Lake | place: Democratic Republic of the Congo...
GCCAAAATCCACCTTTTTTGTTGGTTTGGGGGGAAATTGTGTTGAAAAATAAGGGTTTATATAGGGGGATTTTGGTTTTAACCAAAATCCCCATTTTTTATGTTAATTTTAGTTGCATATTTTTTATTTTTCTATATACTATTAAGTGTTGAAGATATGTTAGAAAAAAATCAATTTAAAAGACGGTAATAATAAATCTTGTGGGTTTGTTTTTGCCGCTTTGTAAGCGGTTTTTTAAATTCAGAAAGAGCTTCCTTGAAAATTGAATAGCAGGTAAAAATTAAAGCATTTTAAATTGCAGAACACAAAATCATTCTGTAATTTAATAACAAGATTGCGGTTTTTAAATTTCCTAACAAGAAATTTAAGAGCGTATGGTGGATGCCTTGACTCTAAAAGGCGATGAAGGACGTGGCATGTCTGCGATAAGCTTCGGTGAGGTGACTAGCAACCTTTGACCCGGAGATGTCCGAATGGGGAAACCTTATCTGATAGATTCAGATAGTCAAATTTTTGTAAAGAGAATTTGAAGCGCACCTGGGGAAGTGAAACATCTCAGTACCCAGAGGAAAAGAGAACAATAGTTATTTTCTTAGTAGCGGCGAGCGAAAAGGAAAGAGCCCAAACCGAGCATATCACATGGTGAGTGATGTGAGTCAAAAGTTTGTAAAGTCCATAAAGATCTATAAAGTGAAAAATTTGCAAAGCAAATTTTTCGTCTTTTGACTTTTAACTTTAAAGACTCGCACATCACGCTTCGCGTGATGTGCTCGGGGTTGTAGGACGACAGAGTTTATTATTTCGGTAATAAAAGAAGTTACAAAATATTTTGTTAGTTGAATTTGCTGGGAAGCAAAGCGTTAGAGGGTAATAGCCCCGTAAACGAAAACATTATATCTTCTTTTTGTTGTTCCTGAGTATCCCAAGACATGAATGGCTTGGGTGAATCTGCCGGAACTAACCGGTAAGGCTAAATACTTTTAGAGATCGATAGTGAACAAGTACCGTGAGGGAAAGGTGAAAAGAACCCCGGAGAGGGGAGTGAAATAGACCTGAAACCATATGCTTACAAGGAGTAGGAGCGGGCGCTTGCGTCCGTGACTGCGTGCCTATTGAAGAATGAGCCAACGAGTCAAAGTATGTAGTTTGTCAAAGAGGTAATCCCTCGCAGGCAAAGCGAAAGCGAGTGTGAATAGCGCGAATAATTAACTTCATGCTTTGGACCCGAAGCCAAGTGATCTTGCCATGAGCAGGGTGAACTCTAATGAAAGTTAGAGGGAGGCCCGAACCGGTTGGCCGTTCGACACCATCGGATGACTTGTGGTAAGCAGTGAAAAGCTAATCGAACTTGGTAATAGCTGGTTCTCTCCGAAATAGCTTTAGGGCTAGCGTTTAGATTACCTATTGGGGGTAGAGCACTGGAAGGATTGAATAGGGGGAAACCTCGTCATTCCTATCAAACTTCGAATACCAGTAGTCAATTTCTAAGCAGTCAGACTGTGGGGGCTAAGCTCCACTGGTCAAAAGGGAAACAGCCCAGATCTACATCTAAGGTCCCTAAATTCATACTAAGTGCACTTAAGGAGGTGAAATTTCTCAGACAATGAGGAGGTTGGCTTAGAAGCAGCCATCCTTTAAAGATAGCGTAACAGCTCACTCATTCAGAGATTTTGCACCGCAAATTATCGGGGCTAAGTATGATACCGAAGATTAGGATGTCATATTTTTTAAAATATGGCGTGGTAGGAGAGTGTTCTATTCTGCGATGAAGCTAAAGGCGTGAGCCATAGTGGAGCGTATAGAAGTAAAGATGTTGGTACAAGTAACCGCAATGCGGGTAAGATCCCCGCACGCCGAAAGACTAAGGGTTCCTTCGCAATGGTAATCAGCGAAGGGTTAGTCGGGCCTAAGGAGATGGCGAAAGCTGGATCCGATGGACATATGGTTAATATTCCATAACTTCTTTATTTTGCGATGGAGTGACGGAGGAAACAAACAAAAGCATATGATTGGATTTGTGTTGTTTATTTTAAGAAATATATTTTAGGTAAACCCGGAATATACCCAGCACTATTTTTTTGAGATAATATATTTTTATATTATGACTGGAAAAAATAGTGCTGGGAAATTTCAAAAATAAACAAAATTCTTTCTCTCGGGAAAGGAAATTTTTGTGAAGAGCCTTCCAAGAAAACCTTCTAAGCTTAAAGATAAAGGGACCGTACCCTAAACCGACACAGGTAGTCAGGTCGAGAAGACCAAGGCGAACGAGTGATTTTTCTCCAAGGAACTCGGCAAAAAAGCGATCGTAACTTCGGAATAAGATCTCCCAGTCGTAGTTTTAGTCTTGAAGGTTGTCTTAAAGATTAAAACTACGGCTGGGCGCAGCGAAAGTAGCCCTGCCGACTGTTTATCAAAAACACAGCTCCCTGCGAACTCGCAAGAGGATGTATAGGGGGTGACACCTGACCAATGCCAGAAGGTTAAATATGGGGGGTATGTTGATTTATCAATATGCTGGACTATATAAGCCCTGGTGAATGTCGGCCGTAACTATAACGGTCCTAAGGTTATGATACCTATAATAAGCAGTTATAAGTATCATAAAGACTGGGACTGTTGTTATTGGTGATAAACAGAAAAAATAATAAGGAATAAAGTTGCCTATTTTACAAAATTTCATTTTGTAAAATGTCTTAAAATATCTAGCCATATGCTGGAAACTCTGTGCCTAAAAGGCTGTAGAATTTAACACTACTATGGTATAATTATTCCATATGAATAATATATCAAGTAAAAAAGTGTTTAATGCAGACAATCAGCAGGAAAGATTAAAAATTGAATCTTGGATAGTGGGATTTACTGATGGTGAAGGATGTTTTTCTGTAAGTTTTAAAAGATCTCAGTTTTTAAAATCCTCAGAGACTAAACGCTAGACTAAATATCTTTGGTAAAGATGTTTAGAAGTTATAGTCCGGACTGTATAGCGATATACAGAGACAAACAGAAATATCTTGTCCATCTTTTGTAAGAGAAAGATAGTAACAAAATCAAGCGAAATTCCTTGTCTGGTAAGTTCAGACGTGCACGAATGGTGTAACGAGTGGGGCACTGTCTCGGAGAATAGCTCGGTGAAAATGCGATACCGGTGAAGATGCCGGTTACCTGCAGCTAGACGAAAAGACCCCAGGAGCTTTACTATAGCTTGGTATTGGGTGTTCGTTTTAATTGCGTAGCATAGATGGGAGACTTTGAGGGTATTCTTTCGGGGATATCGGAGTCGTCAGTGAAATACCATTCTCTTGAAATGAACATTCTAATCTTGTTGGAAAAAACTGCAAGAGACAGTGCCTGGCAGGTAGTTTTAGTGGGGCGCTATCCTCCTAAAAAGTAACGGAGGAGTTTATTAAGGTTGGCTAAGCGCGAATGGAAACCGTGCTGATAGTGTAATGGCATAAGCCAGCTTGACTGCGAGACGTACTTGTCAAGCAGATACGAAAGTAGAACATAGTGATCTTTTAGTTCGCATTAGATGCGGCTAAAACTCAACGGACAAAAGTTACCCTGGGGATAACAGGCTGATAACGCCTAAGCGTCCATAGCGACGGCGTTGTTTGGCACCTCGATGTCGGCTCAACTTATCCTGGAGGTGGAGAAGCTTCCAAGGGTTTGGCTGTTCGCCAATTAAAAAGTTACGCGAGCTGGGTTTAGACCGTTTAGAAGTTAAATTTTTTGACTTTTAAACACTCTAAACTCTGTACATTATTTATCATTGTCTTTTCGTTAACAAATTAACAAAATATATTGAGATAGATAAACGCTCTCTTTAAAAAATTAATTTTATTCTTCATGAAAATTTTAGCTGCGACTTTGTAAAAAATCTTTAGTATATCTAGATATACTTCATATTTTTTACTTTGTCTCGCTTAAAATTTTCAAGAATTATAAGAACTAATTTTTAAAAAAGAGTGTTAAAGAAACCAATCTTACACGGCGGTCCCGAGCATTTAGAAATGGATGTTCGGTGAAAAATCTAACTAATATCGGTAAAACCTTCAGTTAATTAATTAACTATCGGGTGATACCGAGGGAACCGAGTCCTTTTATTACAAAAGTGCTTGAACCCGTAGAGACCATATGTTAGACCAAGTGCCATTAGTGGTACTGGGAAGATTTAGTCCATGCAATTGGAAACAATTGAGTATCATGCGTGAGACAGGTTGGTCTCCTATCTGCTGCAGGCGTAGAAATTTGAGAAGATTTGCTCCTAGTACGAGAGGACCGGAGTGAACTGACCTCTGGTGTATCAGCTGTTCTGCCAAGAGCATTGCTGAGTAGCTATGTTGGGAATGGATAACCTCTGAAAGCATCTAAGAGGGAAGCCAACTTCAAGATTAGATTTCGTTTAAAACCCCTAAGAGATGATTAGGTGATAGGCTTTAGGTGTAAGTGTGGTAACATATTTAGCCGAGAAGTACTAATTCGTTGATTCTTGTTAGGAATTTTAAAGACAGCAATCTTGTTTTTTATTTTATCTGCTATTTTAATTTAAAACAATTTTCAATATTTTGTTCTGGTGGTTTGGCGGTGGGGTAATACCCGATCTCATTCCGAACTCGGAAGTCAAGCCCATTAGCGCTGATGATACTCATAATAGGGGAAAGTAGGTAGCCGCCAGAACAAAGTATTGAAACAGAAAAACCACCTATATTATAGGTGGTTTTCTTTTTATTTTTAATTTTGGTATTATATAAATAATGTCTTGGTCATCAAGAAAAAAATCTAAATATATTTTGAGTTTAATCTTTATTGTGGTTGTTTTTTTGTCCATGAGCATTTTTTTTGTTGTTTATGAAAAGCCAACTTGTCAAGATGGAAAACAAAATCAAGCAGAAGAAGGAATTGATTGTGGAGGTCCTTGTTTGACTGTTTGTGGTTTTGAGATTATTGACCCAATTATTCATTGGAGCCGTGTTTCCAAAATGTTAAATAAAACTTATAGTGTGACCGCCTTGATAGAAAACCCCAATGTTTCTGCTGAGGCCTATGATGTGCCTTATATTTTTAAATTATATGATGATGAAGGCCTCTTGGTAAATGAATATATTGGGAAGGTTTTTATACCGGCCAATAAAACATTCCCTATTTTTAGCGGGATGATTGATGTTGGAAATCGTATTCCAAAAAAAGTCGTTTTTGAATTTACAGAAAAACCTCACTGGTTAGAAACTGCTCCTGACCCAGAGATTTTAATAGAAAGTATTCAATTTATAGAAAAAAATAATTCGCCACGAGTATCGGCGATTATAAAAAATAATTCAGTTAAAGATATAAAAAATATTGAGTTAGTCGCTCTACTTTTAGATGACCAAGATAATTTAATCAATAGTTCTAAAACTGTCTTAGATTTAATTAAAAAAAATTCATCAGAAGAAATTATTTTTACTTGGCCAGAGGCCTTTGATAGAGAAGTTATTAAGATAGATATCTTTCCCGTTTCAAAATTAAAGTAATATGGCAATTAAAGTCGGGAATAATCTCACTAAATTTCAACAATTAATAAATATAGATTGGTGGCTTTTTTTTTCTGTTTTATTTATCGCTCTTGCAGGTTTGGTTACCATGAATTCTTTAGTTAGCCAGAATTATTTTTTTGAAAAACAATTAATTTGGTTATCTGTCTCTGTAATTATTTTTTTTGTTCTAAGTATTTGTGATTTTAGATTTTTCAAAAAAACAGGAGTTCTTTTATCTCTTTTTGCTGCGGCAGTTCTTTTATTAATTTTTTTGTTTGTGACTAGCAGTGTCCGAGGAGTTCAAAGTTGGTTTAATTTAGGAATTTTTGCTTTTCAGCCAGTGGATTTAGTTAAATTAGTTTTAATTTTATTATTAGCTAAATATTTTTCTAAACGACATATAGAAATTGCCAATATTCGTCATATTTTGGTTTCTGGTTTTTATGCCTTTGTTTTTTTTGTTCTGGTTCTTCTTCAACCAGATTTTGGTTCGGCTATTATTATTTTTTTGATTTGGTTAGGTATGGTTTTAGTGTCTGGAATATCAAAAAAACATCTTTTGTTGGTTTTTACGATAGGCATTTTATCTTTTGTCGGTTTATGGTTTTATGTTTTTGGCGATTATCAAAAGCAAAGAATTATTACTTTTATTCATCCCATGGCTGATATTCAGGGGGCTGGCTATAATGCTTATCAATCTACCATTGCGGTAGGGTCAGGTCAATTATTAGGTAAAGGAGTTGGCTTTGGAACACAATCGCGATTACAATTTCTGCCGGAATACGAAACAGATTTTATTTTTGCCGCCTTTGCTGAAGAATGGGGGTTTTTGGGTGTGTCTTTGTTGTTCACATTTTTTGGAATTGTTATCTGGAGGATTTTAGTTAATGCTGCGAGGGGTGTTTCAAATTTTGAGGTACTTTTTGGTTTAGGGTTAGTGGTGATGTTAATTAGTCATTTTATTATTCATGTAGGAATGAATATTGGTTTATTGCCTGTGACAGGAACAATTATTCCTTTTATGAGTTATGGGGGTTCTCATCTTTTGGCTGAATTTATTGGATTAGGTATTTTAATGGGAATGAAAAAATATTCTCGTCCTGTTCATCGTGATGATATGCAAAATGAATTTTTAGGAATGGAATAATTTTTTTATTGATATATTTCTTTTGTCGCCTCAAACATTTTTCCAAAAGAAGATTTGTTTTTAATAGTCATATTTAAATTTTCCCCTAATTGTCTTCTTTTTTCTTGGTTAACGATTAATTGTTCTAAAACATCTTTTATTTTGTCATTCTCTTTTTTCCCTACTAATATTCCAGAAAAATCATTTTTAATGATTTCAGGGATTCCTCCGACCTTGGTGGTAACTACCGGTAATTTAGCCAAACCTGCTTCTAACAAGACGAAAGGCAATCCTTCTTTTAAAGAAGATAAAAGAAAAATGTCAAAGGCCTTCAAATATTGGCTGGCTTCTTTGATTTCTCCAACTAAAAAAACACTATTTTCTAAATTATATTTTTTGATTTTCTTTTCTAAATATTCTCTTTCTTCGCCTTCTCCAATAATTATGAATTTAATATTTTTGTGTTCCTTTGTTAATTGGTGGAAAGATTTAATGGCATATTTAAGTCCTTTATTTTTGTGTAATTCTGAAATTGTGCCTATAACTAAATTATTATCTTTGATTTTGTCTTTAAAATATTCTCGCGCCTCATTTCTATTCAAAAAATAAATGGGTTTAATTCCATTGTAAATAAGTGTTAATTTATTTTTTGTAATAAAAGGCCAGTTAATAACTTGATTATATTCTTGTTGATTAATAACAATTGTCTGATGAGCCAGAACAATGGTTAACCAACTCAAGAATTTGATAATTGTTTTTGATAGCCAATTACGATTTTCGTTAAAGGCCCAACCGTGAGCAGTAAAAATAATCTTTTTAATCCCAACCATTCTACCTATTAAAGCTCCCAATCCACCAATTTTGGAACTATTTAAATGAATAATCTCGGGACGTTCTTGTCTAAAGATTTTCCACAAGTTTATGGCTACCTTAAGCTCGTCTAAAATTTTTACATCGCGATTCAAATTTTTAATTTTAATGGTTGGAATATTTTTTATTTCTAATTTTTCAATCAGTTCGCCAGAAGGTTCTCCGTGAGCGACAGTCACCTCATAATTTTTTAGTTCAGAAGCAATATCAAAAACATATTTTTGAGCGCCTCCCCAATTAGCTTTGGTTATTAAAAACAATATTTTTTTCTTATTAAACATGAAAAAATAATAGCATGAAATTGTAAAAAGTATAGATTTTTGTTTTTAGAAATAATAATGCTATCATTATTTCTATGGAAAAAGTAAGCAATAATTTTGGAAAAGGCCATTTACATCCGATTACACAAACCATTTTAAGGGTTTCTGAGATTTTTTCCTCTTTAGGATTTAGTGTTGTGAGTGGGCCAGAAATAGAAGATGAGTATCATAATTTTGATGCTTTAAATATACCTGAAGATCACCCAGCTCGAGATATGCAAGATACTTTTTGGTTAAAGCCAAATAATCTAAAAAAACTTTTAAGAACCCAGACCTCTGATGTGCAGATTCGTTTTATGGAAAAAAATAAACCACCTTTAGCCATTATTGTGCCAGGCAAGGTGTTTAGAAATGAAGCGACTGATGCAACTCATGATGCCCAGTTTTATCAATGTGAAGGTTTGATAATTGGTGAAAATATTACTTTGGCGAATTTGAAAAGCACGTTGGAATTATTTTTAAAAAAATTATTTGGAGAGAAAGTTGTTATTAGATTACGTCCGGGTTATTTTCCTTTTGTAGAACCTGGAGTTGAGGTAGATATGGTTTGTTTTAAATGTCAGGGGAAAGGATGCCCGTCTTGTTCTCAAAGTGGTTGGATTGAAATTTTAGGAGCAGGGATGGTTCACCCAAAAGTTTTAAATACAGTTGGTATTGATTCCAGAAAATATCAAGGTTTTGCCTTTGGGGTAGGAATAGATAGAATCACTATGCTAAGACACGGAGTAGATGATATTAGATTATTTTACTCAGGGGATTTAAGATTAGTCAATCAATTTTAATTTTAGAATTAGACAAAAATTAGAGAATGAAATTTTCATATAAATGGTTACAAAAATATTTTAAAGAGTCACTCCCCCCAATCAATGATTTAGTGGAAGTTCTAACTTTCCACGCTTTTGAAATTGAAGGAGTTGAAGATGACCTAATTGATATTGATGTCCTCCCTAATCGTTCCCATGACTGTCTTTGTTATCAAGGTATTACTAAAGAGATTTCAGTCCTAACAGGGCTAACATTGAAGCCATTGGATGATTTATATAAAAAAGAGCCAAATTTGAAATCTTCGGATTACCTTTCTCTCTCTATAGAGGACTCTCAATTAGTTCCGCGAGCTACTAAAAGATTGGTTAAAAATGTAAAAATTGGGTCTTCCCCTGATTGGCTAAAAGAAAAGCTAATATCAATTGGGCAGAAACCAATTAATAATGTGGTAGATATTACCAATTATGTGATGTGGGAGACAGGTCAGCCGGTGCATGCTTTTGATTTTGATAAATTAGTTAGCAATCAAAACGGAATTAAAGAATTTATTATTCGTAATGCGAAACAAGGCGAAAAAATTATTACTTTAGATAATCGTGAATTTGAATTAGATGAAGATATTTTAGTTATTAGTGATAAAGAAAAGGCCTTGGATATTGCCGGAATAAAAGGAGGAATTGTTTCTGGAATAGATGAACATACTCAGAATATTGTTTTGTCTGTTTGTAATTTTAACCAAGTCATAATTAGGCGGTCTTCGAAAAAATTAGGTTTGAGAACGGATGCCTCTCTTCGTTTTGAAAATGGTCTTTCTCCAGAAAAAGTTGGAGAAGCAATGGAAAAATTGTCACAATTAATTGCCCAAATAACGGGAGGAAAAATATCTGAAGATATTTTAGAGGTCTATCCGAGAAGAGCTAATCCCTACAAAGTAGGAGTTTCTGTGGGTGAGATAAACAAATTATTAGGCGCCAATCTTTCCGAAAAAGAAATTGAAAATATTTTTAATCGCCTTAATTTTAAATTTGAAAAAATTAAACCGATTGATAAGGTCTTAAAATTGGCACCAAGTTTTGAAGGTAGACCTTATAAACACGGAGCCAGTGTTACTTACGATGCTCCGTCTGAATTTGATTGTTCCTCATTCACTTCATACTTATTTGCCCAAGTTGGTTTGGCGATTCCCAGAATTTCTATTGACCAGTATTTCTTTACTGAAAAAATTTTAAAAGAAGAATTAAAAGCGGGAGATTTAATTTTTTCTAATACTGGAGAGGGAAAAATTTTTTATGAATCAATGGAATTTTTGAGAGGGCAAAAAGAAGAACGAGGAGTTGACCACGTGGGGCTGTATTTAGGAAATGGAAAAATAATTTATGCTTCTCGTTATAATGAAAATAAAGGAGTAATGATAAAAAATTTAGAAGGGGACAAAATGTTTAAAAATATTATTGGATGTGGAAGGGTCTCTGATAATTCTGAGAGATATGTAGTTGTTGTTCCTCACGAAAGATTGGACTTAAGAATTAAAGAGGATTTAATTGAAGAAGTAGGCAGGGTGTATGGGTATAAAAATATTCAAAGTATGCCAGTGGTGGAAACATTTAATTTCAAAATTAACAAAACTTTTTATTACATTAATAAAATTAAAAAAATTTTGGTAGAAAACGGTTTTAGCGAGGTTTACACTTATACTTTTGGTGATAAAGGAGAAGTAGCAGTTCAAAAGCCCTTGGCTTCTAACTTAGGTTTTTTAAGGACTAATTTGAGCGAGGGTGTTCAAAAAAGTTTAGATTTAAATTTAAAAAATGCGTCCTTGTTAGGGTTAGAAGAAATTAAAATTTTTGAAATTGGTAAAGTTTTTCCTTCTTTAGAAGAGGAAGATTTAAATTTTGTTATAGGAATTGCTTCTCTCAAGAAAAATGGAAAAGATACTTATAAGGTGATTGAAAATATTTTAGAAAAATTAGCGATAGAATTTGAGTTAGAAAAAGATTTATCAATTTTCAAAGCATTTGAGACAAAAAGCAGTTTGGGTATAACTTTTTATGAAATTGTTTTAGATGAGTTGATAGAAAAATTACCAGAACCAGAATCTTATGAAGATGTTTTGCATTTAGAACCCAACGAAACGATTTTCAAAAGAATCTCATCTTATCCTTTTGTTTTAAGAGATATTGCAGTGTGGGTTGATAATGGCAGTTCAGCAGAAGATTTATTAAATTTAATTAAAAATAGTGCTAATGAGTTTTTAGTGCAGACAAAATTGTTTGATACTTATGCTCCAGAAGGAAAAGAAAAAACTTCTTATGCTTTTAACCTCGTCTTCCAATCGCCAGAAAAAACCTTAACTGATGAGGTGGTCAATAATATAATGAAAAAAATTGCTAAAGCAATCGAAAATCAAGGCTGGGCAGTTAGATGATTATTTATGAGAGATGTCCCTTATTATTCTCAATACAGAGATATAAAAGATAAAGATTGGCAACCACGGGCCTGCGGATTGGTTTGTCTTAAAATGATTCTTGATTTTTATGAGGTTGACACCCCAGAGATAAACCAGTTTTTGAAAGTAGCTATTGAAAGAAAAAGTTTCGGCAAAAGTGGTTGGATTCATGACAAGTTTTTGGAGTTAGCAAAAAGTTATTCTTTGGAAGCTTTTAGAAAAGAATTTAATGATACTGAAGAGGGGATAAGATTTATTATTGATTTTCTACAACAAACTGGTCCGGTGATTGTTTCGCTTAAAGCCAAAAAATTTTTACCTGAATTTGAAAATAAATTTCATCAAATTGTTTTGACAGATTATAATACAAAAGGTTTTTATTATAACGACCCAGATTACTTAGATGAAGAGGGAAAAAATTTGTTTGTGAAAATCTCAGATTTTAAAAAGTATTGGCGAAAATTGGCTATTTTTATCCAAAATTAGGATTAATTTATGGCTTTGCATATACACAAAATTGGCTAAAATAGTTGGTAAATCAAGATAAAATTTGGTATAATATTTGAGCAGAGGAAACGACCAGAGATGGTCTTTTAATTATAAAAATATGGCTAAAGGAAAAGATAAAAAAGTCAAAATTAATGGAGAATACAGCGCCAAAGATATTTCTGTTTTGGAAGGGTTGGAACCAGTTAGGAGAAGGCCGGGAATGTATATTGGAACAACCAGCACAGATGGTCTTCATCATTTGATTTGGGAAATTTTTGATAATGCTCGAGACGAAGCCATGGGGGGGTTTGCTGATAATGTTGAGGTAGTTTTGTTGCCAAACAATAGAGTTAGAGTTGCGGATAACGGCAGAGGAATTCCGGTTGACATTCATAAACAAACCAAGGTTTCTGCTTTGGAAACAATTATGACTACTCTGCATGCTGGGGGAAAATTTGGAGGAGGAGGATATAAAATATCGGGAGGGTTGCATGGGGTGGGTGCTTCGGTAGTGAATGCTCTTTCTGTTTATACTAAAGTGGAGGTTCACCGTGATGGAGGAAAATATGTTCAAGAATACAGTCAGGGTAAAAAGAAAGCTAATGTAAAAAAAATTGGGTCGTCAAATTTAACTGGCACGATTGTTACTTTTGAACCAGACCAGGCAATTTTTAGTGAGATTAAGTTTGATTGGGAGATAGTTTTGAAACATCTACGCCAACAGGCCTATCTTGTAAAAGGAATGAGATTGACCGTGATAGATGCCAGAGAATATAGAGACAAGATAGAAGAAAATACTTTCTATTTAAAAGATGTCGGGTTAGAAGTTCCTTCTAACACTTTTTATTTTGAAGGGGGGTTACTTTCTTTGGTTAAATTTTACAATCAATTTCAAAAACCAGTTCATAAAAATATTTTTTATATTGAAAAAATTATTAATGAAAAAGGGGAATCAGTTGAGGCCTCTCTCCAATATACCGATGATATTTCTCCTCGGATTGTGTCTTTTGCCAATAACATTCCGACTATAGAAGGGGGAATGCATTTAACTGGTTTTAAATCAACTTTAACCAGGACTTTAAATAATTATGCTCGAAAAAATAATTTACTTAAAGAGAAAGACGAAAATTTTACAGGGGATGACGTGTTAGAAGGAATTACGGCGGTGATATCTGTTAAATTGGCTGATGTTCAATTTGAAGGTCAAACTAAAGCTAAATTAGGTAGCGTAGAAGCTCGAGGTATGGTGGAGACCGTTTTTGGTGAAGGATTTGCTAATTTTTTGGAAGAAAAACCTGATGACGCCAAAGCCATTATTAACAAAGTAACTTTAGCTTTGAGAGCAAGAAAAGCGGCTCGGGCGGCTAAAGATAGTGTATTGAGGAAAGGCGCTTTAGAGGGAATGACTTTACCAGGGAAGTTAGCTGATTGTCAATCAAAAAGTGCGGAAGAATCAGAACTTTTTATTGTAGAGGGAGATTCTGCTGGAGGTAGCGCCAAACAAGGGAGAGATAGGAAAACTCAGGCCATTTTACCTTTGCGAGGTAAAATCTTAAATGTGGAAAGAGCCAGGTTAGATAAGATGTTAAATTCGCAAGAAATTAAAAATTTGGTGATTGCTTTGGGCACAGCGATTGGAGACACTTTTGACATCAATAAATTGAGATATCATAAAGTAATTATCGCCACCGATGCTGATGTAGATGGTGACCATATTAAAACTTTGTTATTGACTTTGTTTTATCGTTATTTTAAACCTGTTATTGAGGGAGGGTTTTTATTTGCTGCTAAAGCACCTTTATATAAAGTTAGTCAGGGTAAAACTGTGAAATATGTTTATTCAGATGAAGAAAAGGATAAATTGGTTCAAGAGTTAGGGGGTAGCGATCTTGGCGAGGAGGAAGTTGTTGAAATTGAAGAGAAAGAAGAAATGGAAGAGGAAAAAGGAAAGACAGACAAAAAAAAGAAACAAAAAATTTCTATTCAAAGATATAAAGGTTTGGGTGAAATGAATCCGGATGAATTGTATGAGACAACTATGGATGCTAATAATAGAATTTTGAAAAAGATTTATATAGAAGATGCTCAAAGAGCTGATAGAACTTTTGATGTGTTGATGGGTTCACAGGTGGCTCCTCGTAAATCATTTATCCAGTCCAATGCAAAAATTGCTGAGATTGACCTTCATGCTTAAATAAAAAAATTTGAATTTATGACTGAGGTGTTGTCATCGTCGGAGGTTGGACCTCCGACGATTTTTAGTTTAATTAAATAAAAACAACCCTCAAGTTTATAAAACAAACTTGAGGGTTGGTTGGGGGAGTTCAAGAGAACTTAGTTGTAGGTAATCTTGAACTCCAGATAGACGGTTGGGTCAGCAGTGGAATAAATCTCACTGTTGTCCCAGCCGGCAAACTGACTGGCTGGGAGGGTAATGGTTACTTTGCCATCGGTGCCGGTGGTGCTCGTCGTTGATGGGTAAAGACATGTCAGCGATGCTCCCGAGACGGGATTCCCAGAGGAATCCTTGGCGATAAAGACGGCCGAGTATGACTGGCCAATCGCCAAGTCAAACACCGGCAACGACCCCTCTGATGAGGTGTTGTTGACGGCCTCAATGGAGGCAACATCACCGGTTGGAGAGGGGGTTGAACCACTCCAAGTGATATTTATCCCTGCCTGAAGGAAATGGTAAGGATCTATTTGGACCCTTAGCTGTTCACTTCCCACTGCTCCGGAGGGAGCAGTAAACGAAAAGGAGACGCAACCAGACGAATTAGTTAACATCACCTCTGGGGAAGTGCGACAGTTTCCCCGAATGACCTTGACCCGAACTCCAGACAAAGGACTGTTCCAGGCATTCAGTACCTGGAAAACATAATCCCCGGTCTCTCCCAATGAAAGGCTGGATGAACCGGAGACGACAAAGATTTTTGCTGGCATCGCTGTATTGGAGTTGTACCAAAATAGCCGATGAGCGACAGATGCTAAATCTCCCTCTACCCACATGGTTAGGTATCGAAAGAAATCACCAGAGCAAGAAGGGACGGGGAAAAACAAATCCCCGTTGTTATCCGAACAGACCTTTTGGGTTTGTCCGAAATTAGTTAGCTCTCCCTGCCAGGCCTCCTGCCAGAGGAAATTGACACAAACTTCGCCTGTAACCTGATTCCAGTCGCTGTCAACGACGACAGCATAGGACTGGGTTTGGTCACCGTTCACCGGAAGAACGGTGACTTGGGAGCCAGTCCACAATCGATATGTGGACTGAAGATTTGTCTGCGCCGAAGCAGTTGTCCAAAAAACGGACAACAACATAATCCCTATAACAGAAAAAAACTTCTTTTTTCCCATTTTTTTCTCCTTGTTTGTGAAAAAACGGCCCTTTGTTTTGGGTTAAAAACGAAAAAATAAAAAACAAAAATTCCCTCCCTTCTTTAAAATTTTTAATTATCAAAATACAACCTACTCACTTTACACAGTAAAAGTAAAATAAATGCAAGGGTAAGGAAAAGTGTTGACATTTTATTATCTTAATGGTAATCTAATCACGAATTATTAGAATAATTAAAACATATTATGCCTCCAGAAAACTTACCCACAATAGAAAATAGTCACGAAAGCGATTGGTGGATATTTGAAAGAATGTCTAAAAATAAGGCCTTTCGGGAGTTTAAGAGGAATCACTCTCTTAATAACCCCTTTGAGACAGACAAATGGTGGGGTATTTTTGATGTCTCTTCTATAATTATTTTAATTTTATTAATTCTTTCTATTACTCTTATTTATCAGAATAGAAATGTGTTTGCAGAAACTTTTCCTAATACAATTGCTACTTTGCAAAAAATTAATATTTTCTCGGAAATTTTTAAAAAAGTTGAATTAGATTTAGAATCTAAATATAGTTTATCTTCACTTTTGATTTCTTTAGAAAGTCAAACATCTGACGGTCAAACAACGACGACAGATGAAAGTCAAATAGGGGAAAAACCAATTAAAATTTTAATAAATAAGATTGGGGTTGATTCCGCTGTGGCCAATCCTCTCAGTAAAAACGTCAGCACTTTAAATAATACTCTCAAGTTAGGAGCAGTGCGCTATCCCGATTCTGGTTTTTTGGATGAGGATAAAAATATTTTTATCTTTGGGCATAGCACTAGTTTAGAAACGAACACCGCTTATTATAAAACATTTAATAATTTGGACAAACTAACGGCGGGCGATGAGATTATTCTTCGCTCAACTAAAAATGAATATACTTACAAAGTGACTTCCGTTATTATCACTAATTCTGAAGATGGTTTAATTAATTTTGATAATGATAGAAAATTAATTCTTTCCACCTGTAATACTTTGGGGCAAAAAGAAGAAAGAATTGTTGTTAATGCTGTTTTTGTTAAGAAGAAATCTTTAACTAATGGGACAACTACCACCAATTTGGTTATCCCTACTGCTGGGGAACAAAGTAGTAGTGTTTATGAAGTGGCTGGCACCCCGACGATAACATCTCTTAATGGTTTAATTGATTTTCAGACCACTATTGATGCTATTGGTGTTTTAGATTCAGATAATCAATTTGTGGCTTCTTCTACTCTTTCCGTCAAAGAAAAAATAGCTGTAAAATTTACCGTTAAAAACGTTGGGAATAAAAAGTCAGAGAGTTGGTATTTTAATGCTGTGCTCCCAACTAGTCCAGCCCACATTTTTCACTCTAAATCTCAACAAGCTTTAGCGCCTGGTGAAAAAATTGAA
>Ga0172375_10006551_pt1 | contig 16280 bp, 12 predicted proteins | sample LakKiv1m_FD_114537 | JGI IMG/M metagenome (GOLD analysis project Ga0172375, IMG submission 114537) | Freshwater microbial communities from Kabuno Bay, South-Kivu, Congo - kab_092012_11.1m | ecosystem: Environmental > Aquatic > Freshwater > Lake | place: Democratic Republic of the Congo...
AGGTCCAGCTGTTGCCAAGACCGAAAAGGCAGCCGTCCGCGATGAACCGCGCAGCCAAGCCGCCCGCTGTGAATTCGGCCCAGTTACCGGTAGGACCGTGCTGCATCCAGATGCCGTCCACATACTTGTAAGCGAACCGCTCGTACGAGCCGGTTTCCGTTCTGTAATAACCCCAGTCCAGAGCGGCATCGTAAGAGAACTCCCAGCCGGTGCCCAAAGAATGCCAACCGTCCCATCCGAGGAACTCGGCGGCCTGATCCGATGCGCTGAGCGGGCACCATCCTCCGCATGATCCGCCTGTTCCATACCCGGCGCTGTACCACTGGCCCGTTTCGTAAAAATAGAGAAGCCGCCAATAATCCCCTTCCTTGAAAAAGGCACGATCCAGGGTGCTGTCGTAGGCAATGCTGAAGCCATTGCCCAGGTCGTGGAGGCCGCCGTCGCCTATGAAGTCCGAGGTCCGGCCGTCCGAGCTGAGCCTGCTCCAATCCCCGAACTCGCCGATGTTCCACCACGCTCCGTCAATGTAGTCGTAACGCAGGCGGTCATCACCGTCCAGACGCCATACTTCCCAGTTGTCTATGTGCTCATGTGTCCATGTTTGCGCCCAACCGAGCCCTGAAGCGCCCAGCGTCACAGCTAGCACGATTGCGGCGAGGGCGGCCGAAATGCCCCATGAAACTGTCTTGGAATTCCTCAAGCCGCCATGATCGTAGCATGGCCGATCGTAGGGGCGGGGTTTATCCCCGCCCGTTCTGCAATGCTCGGCAAGCGGGCGGGGATAAACCCCGCCCCTACAGCCGCTCTGCGGCGCTTGGTCCTCAACCGATCGCAGAAAAGAAATCACACCGCCACACAGAACTGCGAATCGTGCTACGATGTTCGGGCTTCTGGGAATTCTGAGCCAATTTTCCCATTGCCTCGTAATCTGCCGTTTCATGGTACGGTCCCCCTCAATTTGTTAAAATGGCCATTAAGTAGAGAAATGGATAAAGCCCTCCTTCAAGAGGAGGGTTTGACTCAGCTGCCGAGAGATCTAGCCTAACATCCAAGAGTCAACGGTTTTAGACGAATACGCTTCCAGTTGCTGTCACCACGTAATTGTACCATAAGAAGTTGCCGGAATGGTGTCAATTAATAATTTGTGGAATTGTCCGGTTCACATACCCAAGACCTCGAAGCCACGCTCACATCCTCACCCCGTCCCTCTCCCAGAGGGAGAGAGAGATTTGAGGAGAGTGGCTTCAAGAATAGCGGATGAAGTCATCGGGGTATCTCAAACAGACAATTCCGATAATTTTTTCACATGGGGGCCATTCGTCCGGACAAAGGGCGAGGATGAAGAGACTGTCTCAGGATTTCCAGAAGGGCCAAATTAGTAGCACGATGAGTGAGGATGTTGCGTTTGGAGCCCTCACCCCACCCTCTCCCAGAGGGAGAGGGCTAACTTATTTCGGCGGGTTACAAGTCCCCTCGCCCTTTGGGAGAGGGCCAGGGTGAGGGGAATTCGTAGCACGATGCCCTGTAGGGGCCGGGCTTGCCCTGCCCGCAGAGGGCGCAGCAAGCAGCGCCCCTACACATGCCCCGACAACGTGAGGGGATAAACCGCACTGCCGATGACTTAACAATAAGGGCAGGGATCAGAACCGTCACCCCGACGAAAGTCGGGGCCCAGGAATCCAGCTGGAAGCGGGATTGAGGAAACTGGATTCCGACGTACGTCGGAATGACGACACCCCGGGCCTCGTCCAGGTACAAAGTAACGAACAAGAGGTGTGTGGCTTAAGTCAACAGCATTGGGGATAAACCCCGCCCCTACCCTGCATCGTGCCTCAATATCACCGTGAGAGAGACTCCGACCACCGGGTCGCGCAGCGACAAGAGGCAGAGATTACAGAATGAGCCCCAAAGCACGGTGATCGAGAACAATGTGCCCTCTCCGGCGGAACCTCTGGTTCCTTCAGTGAGATCGTAGCACGACTTAGGTTAAGTCTGCCTATGACAGCCCTCACCCCGTCCCTCTCCCAGCGGGAGAGGGGGCGTTATAAGCCAACTTTCCACAACCCTCTCCCTTGAGGGAGAGGGACAGGGTGAGGGGGGTATTCGTGGCACGATACAGCCTCTTGGTTGACTCTTGTGACGGTCTCCGCAGGTCCGCCCCTACCATGCATCCTGCCTGCCTAGGATGGCGGGCAAGATGCCCGCCCCATCAGAGCACAGGTACTATCGGACACCATATTCCGCCCGTCAGACTAAACTGTGTCAGAACCTCCTAGGACGGACCCATTCAATTTGGGCCGGGAAATCCGGAATGGTGTCGTGGTGCAGGCTCTCCAGCATGTCTGCCCCACCACGACCGAATGCCTACCAATCCCTGGAAGAACTTGCTGGACCCTACTCCTGGATTGTGCTAGTGTTACGTTTTGTGGTTTTTACAGACGGCCCTCGTTACAAACGATAAATCCATCTGAAAAACAAGAGTTCGGCAATGTTTCAGGAGGTCGGTAAATGTTCGAGATCCTAGAAAAAGAGCGGATCGGCCCCGGAGTCAACCGGGCGGTGATCAACGCTCCAGATATTGCCCGGGCCCATCATCCCGGACAGTTCATCATTTTGAGAACTCATGAAGCCGGTGAAAGAATCCCGCTGACAGTGGCCGACAAGGACGCTGAAAAGGGGACCATAACCCTGGTGTGGCAGGAAGTGGGAGCCACCACTTACTATTTCGGAACCATGTGTGTCGGTGACAAGCTGCAGGACCTCTGCGGTCCCCTCGGTAAACCCACCCACATAGAGAAGTTCGGCACCGTCGTCGGAATAGGCGGCGGCATTGGAGTGGCGCCTCTCCATCCTATCGCCAAAGGCCTGTACGGCGCCGGTAATCACGTTATTTCCATCGTCGGGGCCCGCACTGAAGGACTGCTGATTATGGTGGACGACATGAAGAAGGTCAGTAGCGAGCTGCTGGTCTCGACCGACGACGGTTCGTACGGCATTCACGGGTTCGTAACCCAGGTTCTCCAGGGCCTTATTGACAAGGGAACCAAGATAGACCTTTGCGTGGCAATAGGTCCGGTCCCCATGATGAGGGCAGTGGTCAACGTTACACGGAAGGCAAACCTGCCTACGGTGGTCAGCCTCAATCCCATCATGGTGGACGGCACGGGAATGTGCGGAGCCTGCCGGGTGGAAGTAGGCGGCAAGACTATGTTCGGATGCGTGGACGGCCCGGAATTCGACGGCCTCCAGGTGGATTTCGATCTGCTCATGAAGAGGCTGGCGATGTACAAGGGCCCCGAGCTTATTGCTCTGAACCAATTCCGTGAGACACCCCGTGGGTGTCAGTGCACGTTCCCCGGGGGTGCATCATGACCGAAGAAGAAAAGAAACCCAAAAGGCCCAAGATACCAAGGCAGAAGATGCCCGAGCAGGATCCCCTGGAGCGGGCCCATAACTTCTACGAGGTTGCGCTCGGTTATCCCAGCGATATCGCGCTGCTGGAAGCAAGCCGCTGCCTGCAGTGCAAGAAGCCTTACTGCATGACCGGATGCCCCGTGGAAGTGGACATTCCTGATTTCATCTCCCTGGTCAAGGCCGGGGACTACATGGGTGCGGCCTGGAAGGTGAAGGAAAAGAACAGCCTTCCCCGAATCGCGGGTAGAGTCTGTCCGCAGGAGAGCCAGTGCGAGGCCGTGTGCGTGCTGGGCAAAAAGGGCAAAGGCGAACCTTGCGCCATCGGTCGGCTGGAACGCTTCGTGGCCGACTGGGCGGCAACCCACGATGAAGGAAGGATGCCCGAGCTGCCCAAACCCACCGGGCTGAAAGTCGCGGTGGTGGGTTCAGGCCCCGCGGGTCTGACTCTGGCGGGCGCTCTCATAAAGAAAGGCGTTGGAGTCACAGTTTACGAAGCTCTCCATGAGCTGGGCGGCGTGCTGGTCTACGGCATTCCGGAGTTCAGGCTTCCCAAGGCCATTGTCCGGGGCGAAGTGGACGAACTGCGGCGGCTCGGTGTTGAGTTCAAGACCAACTGGGTGGTCGGCCGGATAGAAACCGTGGACGACCTCCTGGAAAAGAAAAAGTACGACACGGTCTTCATCGGGACGGGCGCAGGGGCTCCCCTGTTCCTGAAGATACCCGGCGAGAACCTCAACGGTGTTTACTCGGCCAATGAGTTCCTCACCAGGTCAAACCTCATGAAGGCCTATCTCTTCCCCGAATGGGACACCCCAGTGGCCAAGGGCCGCCGCGTGGTGGTCTTCGGGGGCGGCAACGTGGCTATGGACTCGGCCAGGACCGCTCTGCGCCTAGGAGCACAAGAGGTGACCATAGTCTACCGCCGCACAATGGAGGAACTGCCTGCCAGGGCCGAAGAAGTCCACCACGCGGTGGAAGAAGGCGTCAACTTCAAGCTTCTTACCGCGCCGCTGGAGATACTGGGCAACGATGCCGGATGGGCGATAGGGATCAAATGCCAGAAGATGCAACTGGGCGAGCCCGACGCGTCCGGCCGCAGAAGACCGGTTCCCATGCCCGGCGAGTTCTTCGACATTGAATGCGACACCGCTATCGTGGCAATCGGTAACGCTGCCAACCCGCTTGTCCCAACGACTACCAAGAATCTGGAGACAAACAAGTGGGGCAACATCGTGGCGGACCTGGAGACGGGCAAGACGGCCAAAGACCGAGTATGGGCCGGCGGCGACATAGTCACCGGCGCCGCAACGGTCATCCTGGCAATGGGTGCGGGCCGCAAGGCGGCTCTGTCCATGCTGCAGACTTTCGGCATAAGCTGAAAAGACGGGATCATCCGGGGGAAAACTTTTTTGCAAAAAAGTTTTCCCCCGGACCCCCTTTCCAAAAACTCCTAACATATCTGTGGCTTCCACTGGTCGCCGCGTGCCCGTGATGTCAGAGTTCAAAGGCTGGATTCGAGACCTAGGCAGCAAGACTTTGGTGGGCTTGCACTTTGGGGTGCCACTGCTAGCTTGCTAGCAGTGTCTTCCGGAATCACTGCTGGACAAGCCGGCAGTGGCACCCATCAAGGCCCCATAGCATACAGCCCGGGTAGAATGAGGTTCCACGGGGCTCGTTGCCTCAATCTCCAACATGGTGTTTTGTGCCTCCAAAGAAAAGGGAATGACTCTCAGGCTCACATCCTTTCTAGTAATTGCGGCTCTGCTGGCAGTCGCGCCCTTCGCGTTAGCCTCGCCCATCCAGAAGATGCAGGGGACAATAACCGAAGTTGGGGAAGGCTTTCTGCTCCTCAAACCGGAAGACGGCCCCGGATCGCGGAAATTCCTACTCCGCTGGAAGGCAAAGTTTGATCCGCCCAAGCTGCCTTTGAAGGGCGACCGAGTCTTGATTTTTTACAAGGACAAGGAAGAGGGCTCGATTATCTACGAGCTGAACTATTTGAGCCCCGCACAGGAGAAGTGATTGCCGGCATGGATATAGTCCTTTATCTCAAGGCTGGATTCATGGGCTTTGCGCTCTCCATCGGAGTGCAGATGCTCTTTTTCTTCATTGCCGGTAGCCTGATGAAGGTCACCGCAAAGAATTTCTACAGGGTGTTCGTACTGGCCGCGGTCGCGGCTTTTGCGGCTATTTACATGTTTCTTCATTACAAGATCAGAGTCGCTCAGGTTCCCGAAACCCAGGCGTTCGTGTCGGCATGTGTGGGCGGCTGGTTCGCCGGTATAATCTTTGGCTTCACCAGAATGAAGAACTTTCTTCTGAGCCTGAGAAGATAGATCAGGCCGTCGGAGTCCCAACCCTTTCATGTGCTCCGGCAAAGACATTGAGAACTCTCGCCTCCTCGAAAGAGCTGCGGAGATAATCTCCACGGGTGGAGTTGTAATAGTCCCCACCGAAACCTTCTACGGGCTGGCAGCCGACCCCTTTCAAGAGAAGGCGGTACGGCGCATCTTCCTGATGAAATCCCGGCCCGAGGACAAGCCTCTGCCGTTGATAGCATCGGAGAGAGCCATCGTGGAAGCCATCGCTGCGGAAATACCGCCTTCAGCACGGCTTCTCATGGATTATTTATGGCCGGGCAGCCTGACCATACTGCTAAGGCCTTCGATTCCCATGTCAGGGCTTGTTACAGGCCCAGGAGGGAAGATCGGCGTCCGGGTGCCCCCTCGGTGCGCGGCCAGGACTCTGGCGGCGCTCTCACGCGGATGGATAACGGCCACCAGCGCAAACCTTTCCGATGACCCCAACCCGTCGGAAGTCCGGCAGATCGCGGCTACCGTGCTGGAATCAGCTGATCTCGCCGTTGATTTGGGCCCCACTCCCGGTGGTTTGCCTTCAACCCTGGTGGAGCCGGGCGATGAAGAAGTGCTGATCCTCCGAACGGGAGCGATTCCCGCTGCCGCGATCGAGGCCGCGGTAGGTTCGCTCTTTAGGGTGACGATAAAATGACCGCGAATGTGCTATAACCGTTTCATGGCCAAGGGATCAAAAAAACTGATAGCTCTCGTGGGACGCCCCAATGTAGGGAAGTCCACCATGTTCAACATGCTCGCCGGCAATCGGAAAGCAATAGTGGAAGACACTCCGGGTTTGACCCGGGACCGCAACTACGCGGAAGTCACCGTAAATGACAGGACTTTCGTGGTGGTGGATACGGGCGGGTTCGAGCCTACCACCGACGACGTGATGCTCTCCCAGATGCGAATGCAGACCCTGGTGGCCATCGAGCAGGCGGACATCATAGTCTTTCTTGGCGACGGCAAGGTTGGAATAACTCCTTCTGATCACGAAGTTGTCAGGATTCTCCAACAGACGGACAAGAAGGTCTTTTACGCGGTCAACAAGATTGATTCCGAGAAAAAAGAGGACTTTGCGGTGGACTTCTTTTCCCTGGGCGTGGAAAAGGTGTTCCCTGTCAGCGCCATGACCGGATACGGGATGGGTGAATTCATAGACGCCCTGACCGAAGAAATCCCCGCGGACCAGCCGCCGCAGGACCTGGAGAACCATTCTGAAGTACATATAACAAGGGTGGCGGTGGTTGGCAGGCCTAACGTGGGAAAGTCCACGCTAATAAACCTGCTCCTGGGGGAAGAACGGCTCGTGGCAAACCCCGAACCGGGCACCACGAGAGACTCGATAGACACCATAGTCAAATCCCATGGCAAACAATACCTGTTCATAGACACGGCCGGCATCAGGCGACGCTCCCGAATAGTGGACCGCGTCGAAAAATTCAGCGTCATCAAGGCATTCCGGAGCATTGACCGGGCTGAAGTGGTGGTCTTGCTCATGGATTCAAGAGAGCCCGTAACCGACCAGGACGTCAGGATCGCGGGCTATGCCTTTGAAAAGGGCCGTTGCGTTATAATAGCGCTGAATAAATGGGACCTGATAGCAAAGGATTCCAATACCGTAGTGGCCTACCAGGAGAAGGTGCGCGAAGGACTCAAGTATCTCGACCACGCTCCCATAATAACCATATCCGGCTTGATAGGCACCCGGGCCGTGAAGCTGTTCGGCCTCATTGACGACCTGGCGGAACGCTACAAGAAAAGGATCTCCACAGCAGAGCTGAACAAATTCCTCGAGGCCGCCGTCGCGAAGAATCCTCCCGGAATGCACCGAAAAACCAAGCGAATCAAAATGTATTATGTAACCCAGGCCTCGATCGCGCCGCCGACGTTCATTTTCTTTTGCAATTATCCCGAGTCGGTGCACTTCTCTTACAAGAGGTATCTGGAAAACCAGCTCAGGCTGGCCTTTGAATTCGGAGGAGCGCCCCTGCGGCTCTTCCTGAATAAAAGGATAGGCAAGGCCGCGGAAAAGCATTCAAGGAAACGGTGAGGGCCGGCGATCGGTCGAATGTCTAGCTTGACCTTCAGGCCTCTGCTGAGCCATAACTTGGGGCAGGTTTTCCTAAATACGGTCGCCCATACACAACGGGCCCCGATGATGGCGGCAGCAAGGGGCGCGGTTTATCCCCGCCCGGTATCCGAGAACCTTTGATGCGAGCGGGGATGAACCCCGCCCCTACACTCGGTACCGTGCTATATGACCATACTTCCGGGTGCCCCGTTCAGTCACCGTATTTGTGAATTGGTCTAGGTGACGCTGAGACTGCTGTCGTCCTTGCTTTCCAAAATCCCGACGCCCGACTTTGACAAAGGGCTCGCGGGATTTATTCTAAAAACACGGGGCGAAATTCGGACAGGATTTTGGGCGGCTGTTATAAGATGGGTGAACGGAGTTGCCGGCCCGGCAGTATAGGCCGAATGGTGCTCCCGGCACGGCATAGTAAGGAATATTGAAGCTAGGAAATGGCGCGAGCGGACAAGAAAATAATTCGGTTCGGCGAAATCCAGGATCTGGTCAAGTCATACTATCCTGATGCGGACCTGGACCTGATACGGGATGCGTACATCTATTCCGCCCAGGTTCACCAGGGACAGATTCGCATGTCGGGAGAGCCTTACCTTGTTCACCCGGTCGCAGTGGCCGGAATCCTCGCTCAGATCAAGCTTGACGAAGCCTCGGTGGCCACGGGCTTGCTGCACGACACCGTTGAAGACACCCTAACTACTCTTGCAGACATCGAACAGGTCTTCGGCAAGGAGATCGCCACCCTGGTGGACGGCGTCACCAAGATCAGCAAGATGGAGTTCCAGTCCAAGGAGGAGCGCCAGGCTGAGAACTTCCGGAAGATGATCCTGGCCATGAGCCGCGATATTCGCGTGCTGCTGGTCAAGCTGGCCGACAGGCTTCACAATATGCGGACGCTGGACCCGATGCCCCCTGAGGCCAGGCGCCGTATCGCCCGGGAGACTATCGAGATCTATGCCCCGCTTGCCGCGAGGCTCGGGATTTACTGGATGCGGACGGAATTGGAGGATCTCGCGTTCAAGTACCTGGAACCCGAAAAATACGAGTGGATCCAATCTCACATCCAGGAATCAATCAAACAGACAGGCGAATATGTTCAGAACGTCCTGCGAATAATGATGGACAAGCTCGGCCAGTACAACATCAAAGCCATCACGAAAGGACGCACGAAGAACATCTACAGCATTCAGCGCAAGATGGCGGCCCAAAATCTGGACTTCGAGCAGATTCACGACGTAACCGCCTTTCGAATAATCCTCGACACCGAGAACGAGTGCTATGCGGTGCTCGGCCTCATCCACTCCCTCTGGAGGCCGGTCCCGGGCCGATTCAAGGATTATATAGCCATGCCCAAGGGCAATGGTTATCAGTCGCTCCACACCACGGTGATAGGCCCGGAGGGCCGCCGGATAGAAATCCAGATTCGAACTCATGAAATGGACCTGATAGCCGAGGAAGGAATCGCCGCTCATTGGTCCTACAAAGAGGGTAAGGCCGTCGAAGCGGAAGATGCAAAGGTCGTCAACTGGCTCCGGCAGATAATGGAATGGCAGCAGGAACTGGACGATCCCAGGGAGTTCTTTGAAAATGTGCGGGTAGACCTTTATCCGGACGAGGTTTACGTGTTCACTCCGAAGGGCGATGTCAAGGAATTTCCCAAGGGCGCGACTCCGCTGGACTTTGCCTATTCCATCCACACCGAAGTCGGCCACAGGTGCGTGGGGGCCCGCGTCAACGGCCGCATGGTGCCGCTGAAGTACCAACTAACCACGGGCGACACCGTCGAGATAGTGACCTCCGTCCATCAGAAGCCCAGCAAGGACTGGCTGAGGTTCGTCAAGACCGGCAGGGCCCGCACCAAGATCAGGCACTTTGTCCTGGCCGAAGAGCGGGAACGCTCGATCGAGATGGGAAAGGAATCGCTGGATCGCGAGCTCAAGAAGTGGCGCACCGACCTCACCCGGGCTGAGAAGGAAGGTGAGATTCTCAAGATTGCCCAGGAATTCAGCTTCAGGACCGAGATTGGCCTTTATGCGGCCATCGGTTACGGCCGTGTTTCCGCAAAACAGATCATCACGAGGATCATCCCTCATCACGAGCGCGAAAAGGGCAAAGCAGAGGTCACGGAAGAGACCCTCCTGAAGAAGAATCGCGCCAAGACCACGAGCGGGGTGCGGGTCCAGGGCTTGAGCGACGTCATGGTGAGCTTTGCAAAGTGCTGTCATCCATTGCCCGGTGATCCCATCAAAGGCTTCATAACCCGGGGCCGGGGGGTCACCGTCCACAAAGGGGACTGTGTCAATCTACGCACCGCAGACTACAAACGCATCGTGGACGTCTCCTGGGACAAGGATCAACCCCTCACGAGAATAGTGCGGCTTGGCGTCCAGAGCCAGAACCGCCTGGGCATGCTGGCCACCATCAGCAGCGTCTTTTCCTCCAACGACTCGGACATCGTACAGGCCAACGTCACCACCCTCAACGATCTGCGGGCCCAGGGAATCTTCCTGGTCTCAGTGAGGGATGTAGACCACCTGACCCGCATCATGAACGCTCTGAAAAACGTCAAGGGCGTCGAGAAGGTGGAAAGGCTGGGAACCGTCTAGAACAGCCCCCGCCGCCGCCCTGCGTTCGCGCTTGACTCCTTGTACGAAAAGGCTTACCCTTCTTCCTAAGAAATACCGGGAATGATCACAAGACATTGCAGTTTCTGCAATCGGAGTGGGGCGCATGAGTCTGAATCGTTGGGATCCGCTGAGAGATCTGCTGACCATACAGGAAAAGCTGCACCGGGTACTGGGATCTTCCGGGGAAGAAGGCCCGCGAAGGCGCAAGGCAAGGTGGTGCCCGGACGTAGACATGCTGGAAACTCCGGAGGCTTACATCTTCAGGGCTGAGCTTGCCGGAGTGGGCAAACAGAACATCTCCATCGAGGTCCACGGACGCCGGCTGACGATCTCCGGCGAGCGATTTGTCGAATCCGAGCCCCGTTTAGCTGCATACCACAGCATCGAGAGGGTTCAAGGGTACTTCGAGCGCAGCTTCAACCTGCCCGAAAGAGTTGATCTGGAAGCCGCAGAAGCAAATTACGTAGATGGAGTCCTGGAAGTGCGTCTGCCAAAGGCCGGCAACGACCGGGAACGAACCATCACCGTAGTGTGTCTGAGTTAGGTGTCGGCTATTCTTCGGCTCTTGTTCACGAGAGCGAATTAATCCATTGTTCCTGGAAATGAACTAACGGCGATCATTTTTCCATGGGAAGGTCCGATCCTTACACAGTTCTCGGCGTGAACCGCACGGCCAGTGATGACGAGATCAAGAAGGCCTACCGGAGGCTTGCCCGGCGTCACCACCCCGATCTCAACAACAACAGCAAGGCATCGGAGACACGCTTTAAGGAATTGGCCGAAGCGTACGAAATCCTTGGGGACAAAGACAAGCGGACCAGATACGACCAATTCGGCCACGCGGGGCTCGATCCCAATGGAAGCCATTTCAGATCCCAGGCAAATCCCTTCGGCGGGACCGGGTTCGGAACCCCCGGATTCGGTGGCGGATTCGGAGGATTTTCAGGAAACACCGGCCGGGGAGTATTCGACGACATATTTTCAGACTTTTTCGGAGCCCAGGCGGATCGCCGCAGGCGAAGGACAGCCGCCAGTCGCGGGAGAGACCTTGAATACGATCTGAATGTTGACTTCGAACAGGCTTTCCAGGGCATCAAGGCCACGGTCCGGATACTGGACCGACGAATCGAGGTCCACATCCCTGCCGGGGTTGACACGGGGTCGAGAATTCGCGTACCAGGTCAGGGGGCTCCCGGCCTTAGAGGAGGGCCCCCGGGCGATCTTTATCTTGACATAACGGTCTCGCCCCACAGGTTCTTCCGGAGAGAGGGAAAAAACATCTACGCCACCGTCCCCATAAGCGTCGGGGAAGCCGTCAGAGGGGCACGAATCGAGGTTCCCGGGCCCGAGGGACGGCTCATGATGAAAATTCCCACCGGCACCCAGTCCGGGACCATCTTCAGGTTCAGTGAAAAGGGCTTTCCAGGGCTCAAAGAAGACGCGTCAAGAGGAGATTACCTGGTGACGGTCCAGATAGTCCTCCCGGAGAAAGTGGACTCCGTGTCCCAGGAGCTCCTGGCGGAATTTGAGCGGCGCAATCCGTTCAACCCCAGGGAAGGGCTCTGATCGCCGAAATACCAATCGGAATTATCCGGTTCACATACCCAAGACCTCGAAGCCACGCTCATATCCTCACCCCGGCCCTCTCCAAGGATGGAGAGGGAGATTTGAGGAAAGTGGCTTCGAGAATCAGGGCTGAATCCATCTGGGTGTCTCAAGGAGATAGTTCCGATACCAATTACGGAAAGGACGGGTTGTATCGTTATGGACGAGTCCGAAAGGGAGGAAGGCTTCAAAGTCAGGGATAAGAGGAGATTCACGGAAGGCGGGGAGTCCAAAGAAAGCGCGGATACCTCGGCAGCCGAAGAATCGCCGGCCCAATCACGCGAAGAAGTGGAGACAGAATCAAGCAGCGCCGAGCCCTCTCCCGGCCAAGAGCAGCAGGAGGCTCCCAGGCCGCTGGATTTTTCTTCCTTTGTTCTAAGCCTGGCCAACACCGCGCTTTTTCAGATGGGATTCATAAGGATGTCTGAGTCGGACCCGCCCCAGAAGGACCTCACGGGTGCCAGGCAGACCATAGACATCATAGCCCTGATGGAGGACAAGACGCGGGGAAACCTGACTGATCAGGAAAAAAAGCTAATTTCCGAGACTCTTTTTCAATTAAGGATGGCTTTTGTGGAAGCAGCGAAGTAAAATAAACGGATTTGAAAAAATGTGACCGAAGGAGTAGGAGCAGAAAATGTCACGAGTATGCGAGATATGCGGCAAGGGGCCGCTGAGAGGATACAACGTCAGCCACGCTCACAACCGCACCAAGAAGATTTCTTTGCCCAATCTCCAGACCGTCCGGATCATCGGGCCCTCCGGCGCCGTCAAGAGAACCAGAGTCTGTACCAGGTGCATTCGTGCCAACGCGGTGCGGAAAGCACCTTGATGGAGTTTGCCGCGGGGCCGTCCGGATCGAGGAGCGATGGCCCCGCTGAATTCCCCCCGCCCACCTTTTTGTCAATCCGGAGTACCCCGTTTTTTTGGCAAGTGCCATGACCGCGGTGAGGGGCGGTTCACGGTCCAATTAGGGCGTCAGGCCGTCCTAAAGCCGCTTATTGCCGCAAGATTTCCCTTGACAGCCTCTTATCCTCTCTGTTACCAAGAACCAAGATCTTTCAGACAAAATTGTGGTACTTATGGGCTCCTGCGGGAAAGAGCCGAGGGGCGGTGCAGGGCGTCGCTCCAAAGAGGCTGCTGAACCGGAGGGCTTTCTGCCGTTGTCTTTTTTGGGTACGCCTGTGCCCTTTTGGTGAGGTGTGGGAGGAAATCATGAAACGTTTTATGGTCGTGATTTTGGGGGTGACCCTGCTTCTGTCCATGGTACCAAGCGCGTTCGCTTGGGAATTCGACCTGAGGGGGGATTTCGAATACCGTTTCAGGTACTTCAGCAGGACCGGCAGCAAGGACTTGTTCGGTCTAGCCCCACTTCAGGAAGGCTTCACCCAGAACTCTATTCTTCCGGCCTACGGAGCTGCCATAGGGTTTGCCGGTCCGAATTACTACAACAGTGGGGCGTCCCGACCGCCCGCTGAGTCCAACGCCGAAAACGCGAACACCCGCATCACACGGGGCGGTTTTTCTCGCTACGGTTGCGATGCCAAGGTTCCAGACATGCGGATGAGATTTTACCCCACGATCAGGGTAAATGAAGCAATCGAAACATACCTGGTCCTAAACGTAGGCGGCTTCCGCAATAAATACAGCATGAACAAGACCGACAGCGATGCGATATTCGGTGTCGACCCCTATCCGGCAGGACCGACGGCCACGCAGAACTTTTATATGAATAAGTCAGCGGGAATCCCCCCGTTCGAGAATTACTACATGTCACAGACGAGTGACTCAGCGTACAATACCGCATCAATCATAAGCGTCGAGCAATTCAAGGTGGCCTTCCATCTTCCCTGGGGAGTATTCTCCTTTGGAACCAAGAACTTCCCCATCGGCACCGGCGCCACTTATGCCAAGAACACGAGAGAGGAGGCCGTCTACTTCCTCGTTCCTTATGGTCCGTTCAGTTTTCGGACGTACCTTTTCCCTGGTGAGCCTCCTCGCTTGGGAGGAGCCTCCGGTCCCACCGCAACCACCACGGACGCTTGGTCGTACATCTGGTCCGGCTGGGGAACCGGTGCGGACGGAGAGACCAAGGCTCAGAGATCCTTGGGGGAAGTGGTTGAATACCAGTCGGGTAACATGGAGTTCGGCATCGGCGCCTTCAACAGGAAATTCCATTTGCCGAAGGGCTACTGGCGCGGGTACTGGTCTTGGGACCTCGTCAATTTTATTCCCGAGCTTGCATGGGCCGCAGTGGATATGGAATCGTGGACAGGCGTTTCCTGGGTCAAGTACAACAACGGCCGGTTCTTTTTCAACCTGGAATACGCCTTTTCCAACGCTGAATGGCAATGGACCAATTTCACTACCTCGTCATCGCCAGGCCAGTTTTGGCTTTACTTGGTGGAACCGAAATACGAGGTGCTGTCAAACCACTGGTTCGCAGAAATGGGAGTGTTGTCTGGTCCCTCCAAGGTTGCGTTAATGGCTGCAAGATCTTCGGGCCGTGTCCTCTCCAACGTTGACAAGTCAGCCACCTATGGGCGGAGGGCTAACCCAACCAAATGGTATGAGCCGTTCCCGATCAACTACCAGGCCATGGAACCCTACAACTATCTCATGTTTTACACCTACGCCGGTGGTAACAACATCTTCAACCTCGACGGGAATGGCGAGATGGGTGACGCCTATGCCCTGGCACTGCGTGCTGATTATGCAATTGCTGCCAACTTTAACATATGGGCCTCTTACATGAGAGGCTACCGGCTGGAGAGACACGGCTACTACGCTGGAGCATTTGGAAATTACGACGACTGGACCGGTAGCGGCGCAGGGGGGAACCAAACGGCCGCGGCGGCCCGAACCTGGAAATTGATTAATGGTTACTCATTCGCGAATCCATGGATAGACGAGAATTTCATAGGATGGGAAGCTAACGTGGGGGCCGATTGGAAGCTCCTGGAAGGATTGAGGGTCACGGCACGCTATGCGTACTGGCAGCCTGGAGGATGGTTCGATCTGGCGTACAAGGCCTTTACCCCTACGGCTACGGGTCGAGTCGGAGACGGGGTACAGAATGGCCGCGACGCGATCCATGCCTTTACAACCTCCCTGTTCGTAGAGTTCTGACAAGTCACCGCCCACGTGCGGATCGAGCGACAAACCAAGGAGGAAGACGAAAGTCTTCCTCCTTTTTGTTTTTGTGAGATGCCCTTTCGCCAACTTCATAGGGCTTTTCGCGAATTCGGCCGCGAATACACAGGGCGTCCGAATGGTCACGATGACGCAGCCCCTAGGGGCTGGGCTTGGAAACTGTCTCAAGAGTTCCAGAAGGTCAACGATCGTAGCACGATGTTTTGTAGGGGCGGGGTTCAGCCCCGCCCGTGGTTCCAGGATTGATGAAACGGGCGGGGATAAACCCCGCCCCTACAGCTACTTTTTTGTGCATCCCGCAATGCCGGAATAACCGCGGTCTTGTAGTTCTTCACCGATCGGATGCACCGGTCGTGCCACGATCTCGACCGCTACCTGGCTTCTGAGACAGCCTCCTTGCCCTGCCCGCAGAGGGCGCACACGCAGGTGCGCCCCTACAAGAAGAGGCTCTCCACATCTCTCCGTGAACGGATACAATATTTTCCTGTAAGCTCCGCGTGATCAAGGCATGGTCGGCCGCATAGCCCATTGTCTTCCGCAACCGGCAAGTCAATAGGGACTTCTGAAGCGGGGCTGGGAAGGAATCTGGAACAATTTCCTCGCGGCATCCAGATACGCGGCCTTGATGAAGGGCGCGCATCGCCTGAACTTGCCCCGGAATTTGTGAACAAACCCTGACCACAAACCGGACGGATGTTCGAGCCTGAACGTTACGGCATCCGCCCTGCCATGAATCCGGGCCTGCCTCGCGGTACCGGGGCATTGTGCGCTAATCTTACTGTCAGCCTTCCCCGTAACACCAAGGGAGGGAGCGCGCCAGACAGGGGGCGAGGCCTCCGCTGTCCAGCCGGTCACAAGCAGCACCACCAGACAAGCTGCGCTGAACAAGACCCGCAAGAATCGCGTGCGGGGGTCATTCGCCACCCTACGTTCTTTGTGGCGGTTGCCGTAAACAGTGTCCGACAGCAGCTGGGTCTTGGTGGGGCGGGCATCTTGCCTGCCATTCTTGGGCAGGCAGGATGCCTGCCCCACCAAGAC
>Ga0172375_10006554_pt1 | contig 16278 bp, 9 predicted proteins | sample LakKiv1m_FD_114537 | JGI IMG/M metagenome (GOLD analysis project Ga0172375, IMG submission 114537) | Freshwater microbial communities from Kabuno Bay, South-Kivu, Congo - kab_092012_11.1m | ecosystem: Environmental > Aquatic > Freshwater > Lake | place: Democratic Republic of the Congo...
GCTTGAAAAAAGCTGTCAATAATTATACGATAATAGCCCAAAAAGGGCTTGCGTAAGCCAAAAACATAAATGCAATGCGCGCAGGACGAAGAGCAATGTGGTAAAACATACTTTTGCCAAACTGACAAACACGGCATGCGCACACGGAACAACAATGACCGCCAAACACGGCATGCGCACATTGAAAAATTATACCATGAGTTCCTGTCAAACACACAAACCTTACACAAAAAACAATCCCCCTTTCAAAACCTCCATTTTTGCTCTATACTTCGCCAGAACTTTTTTTAACCGTGCAAACAAATGCTCGACAAGTCCGAAATAAAACTCAAACCCTGGGGGCGCGAAATTTGGTTCGCGCATACGGACAAATATGCCGGAAAAATTCTTGAAATTAAAAAAGGTCACCGCTATTCCCTTCAATACCACGAGAAAAAACAAGAGACTCAATACATTCTCAAAGGAAAAGCCAAATTTACATTCGGAAAGGATAAAGAAAACTTGCAAGAGAAATTTTTAAACGAAGGTGACAAAATAGACATCCCCCCCTATACTATCCACCGCCTCGAAGCAATCGAGGATACAGAAGTATTCGAGGTTTCTTCGCCAGAGCTGGATGACGTTGTAAAAATAGACGACGACTACGGCAGAAACGGCAAAGGGAATAACGAAGAATTGGACAAAAAATTGGCAGAGACTGCAAACCCGGATCTATCCGAGTTTGCAGGATGAGCCAAGCAGCCAATTAAAAATTTTTAACCTTAACCTTACTTTAAAATGAAAAAATTCTTTTCCTGGAAACTGATCGTAATCATCGCAGCAGCTCTGCTACTCGGTCTTTTTGATGCACCAAATAGCATACAAAAATACATTCCATTCCTGCCGGAAGCGATCAAAAACGCCAAAGTCCACCTTGGTCTCGACCTCCAAGGAGGATCTCAGCTTGATTACAAAATCGACTTAAGAAAAGTGCCGGAAAAAGATAAAGAAGCTATCGTCGATGGAGTTGTCCAAGTTATCAACAAACGCGTAAACAGCCTCGGAGTCGCAGAACCAAACATTTACACATCCGTTGCCGGAGACGAAGCTCACGTAATAGTTGAAGTGGCCGACCTCTCAATTCTTACCGACAACGACGTAAAAACATACTTGAAACTGGACAAAAAAGTCGGGGAATTAAACGAAGACGAAAAAAAACAATTGAGCCTTGAAAAAGCAAAAGCAACCGTTGGAAAAACGATCCAACTCGAATTCAAAGAGAAAAAAGACTCAATGGATCCTCAAGAAAAAGATAAAATCCAAACAAACGCTCAAGCCGCATTGGATAAAATAAAAAATGGAACAGAGTTCGAAGTCGTGGGACAAGAAGAATCCTTGGCATCTCCGGGAAGAGTGACATTCGAAACAATAGATTACAAATTTGAAAACAATATAGCTCCTCAGTCACTAAAAGACACCATCACATTATTGGAAGTAGGAACCTATACAAAAAAATTGGTGGAAACCGGTGGCACATTCACAATCAATGAAATCGGTGAAACACAAGAAGACACGGCCCTGATAATAGCAAAATTATTGGACAAAAAAGAAGAAGTTAAATTCAAAAAACAAGTCGAAACAAGCCATGTTTTGATCGCATACAGCGGAGCTTCAAACGCAGGTGAAGACATAACAAGAACAGAAGAAGAAGCATATGATAGAGCAAAAGAAGCATTGGCAAAACTCAAAGACGGAAAAGACTTTGCGACAGTCGCAAAATACTATTCAGACGACCCAAGCAACAAAGACACAGGCGGAAACCTTACAAAACCGGTAACAGGAGACGGGACATACGTTTATGACTTCGAACAAGCAGCTCTCGCTTTGGAAAAAGACGGAAACCTTTCGGACATAGTAAAAACCGAATTCGGCTACCACATCATCAAAGCAGATAAAATTTTGAACGACGTAAAAGAACCACAGTACAAATATGAAATTATAAGATTCTCAACCGTTCCGGATCCGTGGAAAGACACAGGCTTAACAGGTAAACATTTTGTTCACGCGGACGTTCAACTGGACCAGTTCTATCAACCATATATCTCAATCCAGTTCAATGATGAAGGGGCAAAACTATTCGAAGAAGTCACGGGAAGAAATGTAGGAAAACCGGTAGCAATTTTTGTCGGCGGAAACATGATATCCTCACCAAGAGTCAATGAAAAAATCGCAGGCGGAAAAGCTCAGATCACCGGCAGTTTCTCACAAGAAGAAGCCAACAACCTCGCACGCGACCTCAATACCGGAGCCATCCCGGCGCCAGTCATCCTGACAGGTGAATACACCATCGGCGCAACACTCGGACAAAACGCGTTAAGAGTCTCTATTTGGGCCGGCCTCATCGGAATATTGGCGTTATTCGCCTTCATGATTTGGACATATAAACTCCCGGGAGTATTCGCTTCGGCAACATTAACAATATACGGAGCACTTCTGTTATTTTTGATCAAATCCGAACTTCCTCTCGGCTTCGCGTTGGTAATTTCAATCGCAATTTTCGCATTCTTAGTATACAAAACTCTTAATTCAAAAGACCCGACCGGAGAAAAATTCATAACATTCATTCTATCTTGTATCATCTTGTTCTTCCTCACATACGCGCTAAAGACAGGAGTAGTCCTAACACTCGCGGGTATCGCCGGTATCATCCTCTCCCTCGGTATGGCCGTCGACGCCAACATCTTGATTTTTGAAAGAATCAAAGAAGAGCTCCGCGCTGGACGCCCATACAGATCAGCCGTAGAAGAAGGTTTCTTCCGGGCTTGGGACTCAATCCGAGACTCAAACTTCTCAACATTAATCACCTGCGCAATCCTATTCTTCCTCGGAAGTTCAACAATCAAAGGCTTCGCGTTCAACCTGTCAGCCGGTATTTTGATCTCAATGTTCACGGCAATCACGGTCACAAAAGCATTCTTGGTCAACACAGGCAACACAAAGTTATCCGAAAATTTAAAATTATTCGGAGTAAATCCGGAAATTCCATACAAACCCTTCACGTTCAAATTCGCAAAAAATTCAAAAAAATGGATGGTATTCTCTGGAGTATTATCAACAATTTCAATTCTTGCAATATTAATCTTCGGCTTCAAACCGGGACTGGACTTCACCGGAGGCACATTGATGGAAGTAAAATTTAAAAACGAAATAACAAAAGAAGCTCTGACGGAAGCTCTTCCAAAAATCGAAGAAGAAGTTAACACGGAAAAACTCCCGCAAACAGAAGCAGAAAAAACAGCAACAGAAGAGTCCTTACAGATAGATCTCAAGAACACCTTCATCACGCAAACCGAAAAAGGATCGTTCATACTGAAAACGAAATATGTTTCGTCGGAAACCCACGACTTAATAATCAAAAAACTCGGAGAAAAATTAGGCGAACTGACGGAACTTCGCTTCACAACCGTCGGCCCGACAGTAGGATCAACAATGGCGTCAAAATCAATCAAAGCGTTAATAGTAGCCATTATTGCCATCATCCTTTACGTCGCATTCGCGTTCCGAAAAGTGCCAAAAGAAGTCAATCCATGGAGATTCGGTCTCTGGGCGATTATCTCGTTGGTTCACGACGTAGTTATAACAACAGGGCTATTTATCATTATTTGCGTACTGTTTAACACGGAACTGGATATATTATTTATTACCGTTCTTCTTACAATCTTCGGCTATTCGGTAAACAACACTATAGTTATATTCGATAGACTGCGTGAAAACTTAAAACTCGCAAGCCGCGACGAAGACCTCGGAACAACACTGGACAAAGCGATCAACCAAACATTAACAAGATCATTGAACACAACAATCACAACTCTCGTCACTATCCTGGCGATGTTTATCGGCAGTTTCTTTGGCGGCGCGGAATCCGTCAGATATTTCTTACTCGCTTTGTTGATCGGTATCACAATTGGAGCCTACTCAGCCATCTTCATAGCGACTTCGGGCCTTGTTTTGCACTCAAAATGGGCGGCGAAAAGAGCCGAAGAAAACTTAAAGAAAGCCTGATTTTTTGGAACAAATCTAGTAAAAACGGCCAGTGATTAACTGGCCGTTTTTTTAATTTTCAAGTATAATAAGCGTAATAAACACAGCCAAACGGATAAAGCTCCGGTCTTCGGTCCCGCCAAGGCGGGGCGATTCCTACCGGGCGTTAAAAAGAGTAATCACGCTCCCGTAGCTCAACTGGATAGAGCGCCGGTCTTCGGAACCGGAGGTTACAGGTTCGATCCCTGTCGGGAGTACCAGTAAATAGCTCTGGTCTTCGGCCCCGCCAAGGCGGGGCGATTCCTACCGGGCGTACCACGCTCGTCAAAAACTTTCAACAACGATGCAATTGAGCTTTTCAACATGGCATATTGATTGATAAAACCCACAGCCTAGAGTATAATTACAGGATCGTGTCAATAAATACTGAATATATGCCTTTAACCGAGGACCCACAGAAAAAATCCGAAAAAAAAGCTGACTTTAAAGCTGATTTTAAGGAAGAGGAAAAAACAAATACTGGCAAATCTAAAAAAAAACGATGGGAATTATCTGGTAAAACTGGGTTAAAGTTAATGGACAACAGCAAATCAGTCATTAAATCAACTTCTTATTCAGTCCACGACATCGAACCTGACCCATTCAAGCAAGCAATGGCCAATATGAAACTCTACAAAATAATGAACAACGAACCCGTTGATTATTCTGATCTCTCAATGAATGAAAAAAAAACCATATTACTTTTACTGGGAGGACGCGCAAGAGAAGATTACGACTTTGACAGAAAAAAATCATACAACGATAACAGTATATCTCTAGAAGATTTTAAAAAAAATTTTATTGATGGATGGGAAGCCGATATTTTTATTGCAAAAGCACAAAAGAAAAATGAGAACGGAGAATGGGTTGTCCCTGATGAAGCAAAAGGAGAATTATTTAAAAATTTAGCTGACTTGCTCGACGTTCCAGTTTCTGAGATAGAAAAATTATGGGGAGAAAGCGAAAACAATGCAGATTTTAAGGAAAAACTACACGAGAAATATTTCAAGGCCGGCGTATGTAGAGACATTTCTGTTTTTCAAGCAAAAATCGCGGCCGACATGGGATTAAAAGATACGTTCTCGACCACCGTAAGTACACCAAAAGGAGCTCACGTTATCATGGGTTTCAGGAATGAAAAAGGAAATATTTCATTTGTGGATTATGGCGGACTTCTAGAAACCGATACAAGGAATATGAAACTTGCCCTGAGTGTTCTAGAACAATACAAAAAATCGCTGGCTCTAAACTATATGCAATCAGAGGGAAAAGAAGAAGGGAACAATCTTATCCTTATCAAAAGTAAGGCTTCTGAAATACTAGAGGACATTGCACGAGGATCCTCAGAAACAGCGAGTGAAGAAATGTCCAAAAGCATGGATAAGGACAAACTAGAAATCCCCTCAAATGCCATCAGGTTCTCAATAGATAATGAGCACACAAATCTCGAACTAAATTTGGAAACTATTGCAGGTTCAACAATCATTTCATCGGACATATATAACCTGCAAAAAGACAAAACAATATCAATAAAAGACGTCTATTCAGCCAGGGTAGCTCAAGAATATGGCGGAGAACACATTCGTGGAGGTATCAGCGGAGCATTTGCACACATAAGATTAAAACCGCTTGAAGGAATTGACGACACAAAAGCAAAGATGAATAAATTCTTTCTTTCTCTGTATGGGAAAATGCACGAGGACATTAAAATTAATAAGTATTTAAGATACAGGGTAGCTGCTATGGTGGACACCATTTTGGACATTGGACTAGACAAAGGGGAACCATCCTCATATCAAGCTAATATTGGTTCACAACACAGACTTTACCTGATAACACCATCTTTGGATCTATACGTAGGGTTGAAAAATGTACACTCTTTCGTGCCAAGTAACTTAAAACAACTTCCCACAGAACCCAACGAAATCGCAATAACCAACGACCTGCTTGCTACAAATATAGGTGCTGATGTTAGACTAGGACAATGGTCTGGATACAAGGTCAATTTTAACGTACAAGGAGAAATAGGAACAGAGTATTTAGACAAAGCTACCGAATATTCCGGCAAAGTTGGAATGGATATAAGCAATGGACAAAAAACAGTTTTTTTAGATACGAGAGGCAGCTATGTTGATTCTAAAGACTTTCGTATAAACGAAAAAGGACAAATCGAAGGAGGAATTGGATATGTCACCCCTATATCTGGAGGAGCTTTACACCTACGCGGATATGCCTTTGACTCAAAATCACTTGGTGAATTTAAAGATAGCCGACTAGATCAATGGGGCGCCGGATTTGACATGTATTACTATTTTTAAAACTCCCTGGTCACACCAAACACATCCAATCACGATACAACCTAAAAACTAAAATGCTTCACAAGCGGTCTGGCCTCTCTCAAGAAGTTCGCCTTTTTACTGAAAATATCCATCCCCTTATCCAAAAAAACCTCATACATCAAATCCTGCCTGTCTTTTGAGTACATTCTAAACACAAATTGTCTTTCTGTTACAGTCATGTAAAAAATTAAGAAAAGACGTAATTATACACGGAATTACGGAAATGTCAATGCTACCATTGACATAATGCCCTGAAGGTATACAATTGCCTCCTTTTAACCTAATAAGCTATTTATGGGAAATACCAAAAAAATCCTGTCAATAGGGCTAATTATTGCGACTCTCGCAATGTTTTCTTCATGCGAGACAAAAGAAACACCAACCGAAACTCAAAAACCTCCGGCAAAACAAGTCTCAGTCTTTACAGTCGGAGAAACATCTACTCGCCTATCCTTCACAAAATCCGGACAGGTTGAATCGAGCAAAACCGCTTTCGTCATGCCGGAAATCGCGGGGAAAATCCTCCAAATAAAAGTTAAAGTCGGAGACGAAGTCAGCAAAAACCAAACATTGGTCACTCTCGGAAACAGCCTCTCAACAGAAGTAACCAACATTAGCTACGACACAGCGATCAAAGGTCTCGACCTGCTCGACACTTCAAGATTAAAAATGGACTACGGCGCACAAAAAGACATCGAATCTGTAATGATCGGCTATTATTCCGCAAAAGAATCTCTGGAAAATACAATAAACTCAAAAGACAGCGCAGAAGATTTGTACGACGAACAGCATGACTACCTCGAAGACCAAGTTGACGATTTGGAAAACGCTCTCGACGACATGAAGGAAATTCCTAACTACAAACAAGACGAAGCCTACCAATCAACAAAAGCGACATACAAACAATTAAAATCGCAACTTGAACAAGCGGAAATCAGCCACGAAGCACAAATGGACCAGGTTGATTTTGGGATTGAAATGGCAAAAAAACAGCTTGAATCGGCAATCCTCGCAGTGGAAGGAGTCCAAGCAAAATATTCTCTTCAATTTATTCAATTGGATTCAAGCTTACTCCAAGCGCAAAGCGGAGCGGATTTAATAAAACTTCAAAAGGAAGCTCAAAATGTAAAATCCCCGATCAAGGGAGTTGTAACACAAATCCAAGGAAAAGAAGGCAACCCTGCCAGCCCCGGCCAAATCCTTTTGACGGTAGAAAACACTGAAGAATTAAATTTAAAAACCTACCTGTCAATCGAGGAAATAAAATTGATAAACACATCCACTATTGTATCGATTTCCTCACCAATCGCGTCAACAACAGGCAAAATCACAAGCGTATCCCCTACCGTGTCTCAAAACGGAAAAGCGGAAGTTGAAATAACTTTAAACAACAATCCATCAATAATTTCAGGAGAAATCGTTGACATTACATTCACCGCGACTCCACCAATTTCAACAACATTCGTTCCATTAAACAGCTTAATAATCGAAGACGACAAATACTTCATCAACACCATCAGCCAAGAAAAAACAATCGCAAGAAAAGAAGTCTCCATCGGAAAAATATTCGGGGAGTACGTGGAAATAAGATCGGGATTAAATACCGGCGACAAAGTGGCCATATCCACGACTTTCTTGAGAGACGGTGAAAAAGTCGTTTACAAAGTCAAAAGATTAACAAAAAAACCATAATGGGCGGCGCTTGGAAATTTTTCATAGAGAGAAGAATTCTCGCCTGGGTGGTAATCGCAGGAATAATTTTAATGGGGTTGTTTTCGGCAACAACACTGCCAAAAGAATCCTTTCCGGAAATCACATTCCCGATGACAATCGTTTCAACCATTCTCCCCGGAGCTCCACCGTCCGACACCGAAGAACTTCTCACAAAACCGCTCGAAAAAAGTATCGCAACAGTCTCGGGAATAACGAGCATAAAATCATATTCGGGTTTCAGCGCGTCCACAATCACAATTGAATTCGACCCGAAAGAAGACATGGACAAAGCAACCGAAAAGATAAAAGACGCCGTAGACAAAGTAAAATCCGACCTTCCGGACGACGCAATTGAACCGCAAGTAATCGAAATTGATTTTAACGAAATATCAATAATAAGCTACTCTCTGATTTCCGACGCATCGGTCTTGGATTTGAGCGAAACAGCGGAAGAAGTAAAAAGTGAACTGGAGACAGTGGATGGAGTTTCAAAAGTTTTAATTTCAGGAAATCTGGAAAAAGAAGTCCATGTAAAAATTAACAAAGCGAAACTCGAACACGCGCATCTTTCAATCCTTGATATAAGCAATGCGATTCAATTCGCAAACACAAGCATCCCGGTCGGAGCAATCGAAATAGACAAATCAACATACTCCCTAAGATTTGAAAATAGAATAACAACCCCTCAAGAACTCGGAGAAATAATAATAAGCCAAAATTTAAAGATTAAAGACGTCGCCACAATCGAAACGGGCACAACAAAAAAAACAACCCTCTCACGTATTTCCAATCAAGGAAAATCCCCAAAAAATGCGGTATCCCTCACGATTATTAAAAAGAAAGGAGGCAACACCATATCAATTGTTGACGCACTAAGCGCAAAACTCGAAGAGTTAAAAGCAAATTCAACAATCCCATCGAACACAGAAGTAGTAATCTCAAACGACAACGCTCAATTCATCAGAAAAGATTTAAACACTCTTACTCAAAACGGCATAAGCACAATATTCATAATTGCAGCAATTCTATTTCTGGCCATAGGTTTAAGAGAAGGAATCATAGCCAGCCTCTCAATACCTTTAACATTTTTGATCTCATTCTCAATCTTATACGTACAAGGATATACATTAAACAGCCTCACTTTATTCGCATTGGTAATTTCTCTGGGACTACTTGTAGATACAGCAATAGTGATAATGGAAGGAATACATGAAGGAATAGACAAAGGATTAAGCAGAAAAGAAGCCGCAATTGAATCAATAGAAACCTTTCGATGGCCGCTAATCGCGGGAACTCTAACAACAATTTTCGCATTTTTCCCGATGCTGCTTGTTGGAGGAATAATGGGCGAATTCATGAAATCAATGCCAATCACAATCTCAGCAACACTCTTCGCGTCATTGGTTGTATCTCTCACCTTGATCCCAACCATCTCCACAAAATTTTTAAAACCAAGCAACGCGAATCGAAAAAAAGGAACAATAACCAAAATCATAGATTCAATGCGAAATGTTCAAAAAAGATATTTAACAAACTTAGTAAACCATAAATCAAAAAGAGTAATGTTAATGATAATGATAACAATCGCATTTGTCACAAGTATATCACTCCCGGCGACAGGACTTCTTTCAACTGAAATGTTCTCGAGTTACGACTCCGACTACTTCATCATCGACATCGAAACAAAACCCGGAACAATAATGGAAGAAACCGACAAATACGCTCAACAAGTGGAAAAGTACCTGCAGACACGCCCGGAAATTGAAAATTTTGTAACAATAGTCGGCTCGTCACAAACACAATCACTCACAAACTTGGCAGACATGGCATCCGCAAGCACAAAAGGAAATCTGGCGAACATCACTGTAAACCTAACACCAAGCGCCGAGCGCGACTTCAAAAGTTACGAAATAACACCGGGAATCAGAGCCGATCTAAAGGCTCTAATTCCAGAACCGGATATTTCAGTCCGTGAAGTAAAAGACGGCCCACCGACAGAAGCAGCTGTTGTAATCAGAATAACAGGCCCAGACCTAAACACACTCAAAGAAATATCAAATGAAGTTGTCCCAATAGTTAAATCCGTCGAAGGAACAACCGAAGTCAGAACCGATCTCGAAAAAGGCCTGGATGAATTTGTATTCACGCTAAACAAAGACTTGCTCGCGGAACATGGACTTTCGTCTTTTCAAGTTTCATCAATCATCCGAAGCGCGGTACAAGGCATCGACGCGGGAGACATCACAATAGACAACAAAGACGTTAACATAATCGTCCAATACGAAAATTCCACCCCAAACCTAACAGATTTACAAAACATACAAATACAATCTCCAAAAGGATACCAAATAAGCTTGAACCAGCTGGGAAAATACACCCTCAGCGAAAGTCTCTCAAGCATAAACCGTGAAGACCAAAACCGGATTGTTAAAGTTCTAAGCGACGTCAAAGGCGAATACAACGCGGTATTAATAACGGAGCAAATCCAAAAAGAACTCGACAAGCTCGATATCCCGCAAGAATACAAAATCGGATTTGGCGGAGACTACGAACAAATGTCAGGCTCATTCAACGATTTATTCCTCGCAATGATCGTAGGAATAATATTAATCACAATGACGCTGGTTATCCAATTCAATTCAATCAAACAAAGCTTGATTATAATGTTCACATTGCCGCTCGCTCTCATAGGAGTATTCCCCGGCCTCATGATTATAGGGATGTCTCTGTCGTTCTCGGCGTTTATTGGAGTTGTAGCGCTCGCCGGAGTCGTCGTAAACGACGCCATTGTACTGATTTCTCAAATCAATCTAAACCGAAAAAAAGGCGAAATGAGCTTCGAAGATTGCGTCATAGAATCGGCGTACTCAAGATTTCAGCCGGTTCTGCTAACAACTCTCACGACAGTCTTTGGAATCCTCCCAGTCGCGTTAATCGACGAAATGTGGGGAGGAATAGGCTACTCTCTTATCTTCGGCCTAATAACAGCAACTGCGCTAACACTCGTAGTTATTCCGGCTTTGTACTACATGCTTGAGAGAAAAAACGCATACAAGCAGATTTCCTCTTAAAACAACTCTGTGCTAAACTTCCCAGTGCTTTTCTAGCTAAAAATTTATGTACGCGGACATTGCGTTTCAGCAAAAAATTGGAGAACAAAAAACTTTGACGTATGAAATTCCGGCCGAACTTGAAAAAACAATTAAGCTCGGACACCTTGTCAAAGTCCAAATAAGAAAATCTGAAAAAACAGGAGTAGTTTGGCAAATTCACAGCAATAAACCAGATTTTAAAACCTCCAAAATCAAAGAAATTGCAGACATCTCAATAAACACAAAAACAATCGCTGCCGATAATCCACAACCAATCCTCACCGAACAACAAATCAATCTCACAAATTTCATTTCCGAATATTATTTTGCACCGCTTTATAAAGTCCTAAAACTCTTCATTCCTGCGAAAATTTTCAAAGCAAAGACAATGCGGGTAAAAGAAAAAAAAGAAATTCTGCCAAAACCAAAAGATTTAAAAATCCTTTCTTTAGACCAACAAAAAGCCCTGGAAACCATTGAACAAAATTTTGATACAAAAACAAAAAGCAAGACTACTTCAAACCTGACAACCAATCAAACCCCCACCACCACACCCCTCTCGCTGAACAAATTTCTTATTCATGGAATCACCGGCTCCGGAAAAACCGAGATTTACCTCCATCTTGCCAAACATCAACTGGAAAAAAACAAACAAGTTTTAATTTTAGTCCCGGAAATTTCACTCACGCCGCAGACCGTAGAATATTTTGAATCACGTCTGCAAATGAAAGCCGCCATCATCCATTCAAAGCTTTCCGAAGGCGAAAAATACAAAACATGGCTCGATATTTTCAATCACACAAAAAATTTAATAATCGGCTCACGCTCGGCAATATTCTCCCCTTTCAAGAATCTTTCACTCATCATCATCGACGAAGAACACGAATATTCATACAAACAAGACCAGTCTCCGCGATACACAACACTAACGATTGCAGAAAAAATGCAGGAACTAGCAACAACCAGGACAACACATATCCCAGGCAATCACACGGACAAAACAAACCAACAATCCTCTCCAATCACTCTTGTCCTCGGCTCCGCGACCCCATCAATCGAAACAAAAGAAAAATTTACGGATTCAACAATCACACTAAGCGAAAGAATCGGCAGCGCAAAACTTCCAACAATCAAATTGATCGACATGCGTGAAGAATTTCGAAAAGGAAACAAATCCATTTTCTCAGACCTCCTCCACTCAAAAATAGAACAAACTTTAGCGGAAAACAAACAAGTAATTTTGTTTTTAAATCGCCGCGGATCCGCATCATCGATAGTCTGCCGCGACTGCGGATACCGACTCAAATGCGACCATTGCGATATTTCGATGACATACCACGCAAAAACACTTGGGAACCCCGTAGTCATCTGCCATCACTGCGGAAATGTAGGAAAAATTCCAATCAACTGCCCGAACTGCAAAAGCGTAAATATTAGGTACTTAGGCATAGGCACAGAGCGCATAGAAGAAGAGACAAAAAAATTGTTCAAGAATGCCAAAGTTCTGCGAGCAGACAGAGATACCACCTCTCGCAAAAACACCTTTGAACAAATTTATTATTCATTCAGGAATCATGAAGCCGACATCCTCATCGGAACACAAATGATCGGAAAAGGCCTCCATATTCCAAACGTAAAACTAGTCGGTGTCATACTTGCCGATATCGGACTCAACATCCCCGACTTCAAAAGCTCCGAAAGAAATTTTCAACTCTTAACCCAAGTCGCAGGCCGTGCAGGCAGAGCCGATTTACCAAACGAACTCGGCGAAGTAATCATCCAAACATACTCGCCGGAGCATTTCGCACTGCAAGCAACCGAAAGCCAAGACTACAACAAATTTTTCAACATCGAGCGCAGCCAAAGAAAATTATTAAACTATCCCCCATTCACAAACCTCGCGAAACTTTCAATCGAACACGAAAAATTCCTAACAGCAAAAACAAAAGCGGAAGAAATAGAGAAAGCTCTAAGAGAAGCCCTCACTCAAAACCCATATCTAAAAGAAGCAATCCAAGAAATCACCTCGTACCCCGCTTTCATCATGCGCCTACACAAAAAATTCAGATACAGAATCCTCATCAAAGGCAAAAATCCATCAGAGTTGATAAGCAAACTCGACCCAAAATTTCTCGATCAAATCAAAATCGACATTGACCCGATAAGCACAAATTAAAAAAAATACAGCCACTTAAATTGCAATTTTCACAACTTCCAATATAATCAGAACCATGAAACGCATTCTTTCCGGCGTACAGCCGTCAGGCAAAATCCATTTGGGAAATTATTTGGGGGCAATCCGCCAGCACATCGAAATGCAAAAAGACTTCGAGTGCTATCTTTTTATCGCGGATCTCCACGCGCTCACAACCGTCCGCAACGCAGAGCAAATGCGCGAGCACACTCTCGAATTGGCAAAGTCATACATCGCACTCGGGCTTGATCCCAAAAAAACCATTTTCTTTCAGCAGTCCGCACTCCCAGAACATTCCGAACTTTGCTGGATCCTCGATACAATCACACACATGGGCTTGCTTGAACGCGCCCACGCATGGAAAGACGCGCTGGCGAAAAAAACAAAAGACCCATCAGTCGGCCTATTTAACTATCCCGTCCTTCAAGCCGCCGACATCCTCCTCTATCGCCCAGACCTAGTCCCAGTCGGCCAAGACCAAAAACAACACATCGAAATCACCCGTGACATCGCGATCAAATTTAACCAAACATTCGGCGAAACATTCCACCTACCGGAATCATTTATAAAAGAAGATGTGGCAGTAGTACCAGGAGTAGATGGCCAAAAAATGAGCAAATCATACGGCAACACAATAGACATCTTCGCTGACGAAGCTACATTAAAAAAACAAGTATTCTCAATCAAAACCGACTCAACCCCACTCGAACAACCGAAAGACCCGACAAAATGCCTCGTTTTCACAATTTACTCACTCCTCGCAACCAAAGAAGAATCCTCAGAACTGGCAAAAAAATACCGCAAAGGCGGCTTTGGCTACGGCGATGCAAAAAAACTTTTATTACAAAAAATCTTAGACCATTTTGCAAAAGCGAGAAAAATCAAATCCTCCCTTGACAAATCTCCGAAAAAGGTGCAAAATGCCCTCTCTTCAGGGAACAAAAAGGCCAAAATCCTGGCCTCCAAAACCCTCGAAGAAGTAAAAAAGAAAGTAGGATTAATATGAGCAAACCAGATAAACAACCTGATATTCAACAAAATAACCCCGATATCGAGGATCAACCAGTTCATCCTTCAGTTGCCAAAGTTCTCGAATATGAACCATATCTTTTGACGTTGGAAATAGAAGAAGATCAAGTCTGCACCCACCTCCTCGGAGAAATGCTGAGAGGAAATCCTCAAGCGGAACCACAGATATTAGAACTTGTCAAACATGTTAAACAAGAAGGAATAGACATTAAAGTAGGACAACTGGAAGCATCCAGAAGATTAAGGGAAACAGGCGAAGCATTCAAAACATTTTCAAAAACAGATCTAATCAGAGTCCTTTATGACAATAAATTTGATCCTTACCAAACAGAAAAAACCGATAATTTACAAATAACAGTTCCGCGAACAAGAAAACCGAGAACCCCTATGCTACAACAACCAAAACCACTGGAATTCACCAATCACTTAAAACTAAAAGAACAAGCCATCGAATCAGTACAAGAAGGACTGAAAATATATATGGGAAACGTAGCAAAAGAAATCAACGAAAAAGTTGAAGCTGCTATGGCCATCTACCCTAAAAACCCGCCAGCCCCACAAACAGTAAGTTCCACAAAATTCAATTTGGAGAGCTGGGATCCGAAAACGGACGGAAATATTGTGATAATCCAAGAAAAACCATGTCCAAAAATCACACTGGACACCGACGCAGGCAACGATAAACTCTCCTCAAGACTCCAGTAAAGTAAAATTTGCTTTTTAAAATTTCTTCCGCTAAACTGTCTACCAAATGTGTAAATACATATTTGTCACAGGAGGAGTTTGTAGTTCATTAGGAAAAGGGATCGCTATCTCTTCTATTGGAACCCTCTTAAAGACCTCGGGATTCAAAGTTTTCGTCCAAAAATTAGATCCATATCTCAATGTCGATCCGGGAACAATGAGCCCGTTTCAACATGGGGAAGTTTTTGTCACGGACGATGGCGGAGAAACGGATTTGGACTTGGGCCATTACGAAAGATTTATCAACACCCACCTATCAAAACTTTCATCAGTCACAACAGGAAAAATATACAGCGAAGTTTTGGAAAAAGAGCGCAAAGGTCAATTCTTAGGGAAAACAATTCAAATAATTCCACACATAACGGATGCTATCAAAAACGCGATCACTTCCGCAGCAAAAAAATCAGAATGCGAAATTATGATGTGTGAAATAGGAGGCACAGTCGGAGACATCGAAGGCCTCCCCTATCTCGAAGCCATCAGACAATTAAGAAACGAACTCGGCCAAGACAATACATTATTTATTCACCTGACATTGCTTCCATACCTCGGCGGATCAAAAGAATTAAAAACAAAACCGACTCAAGCATCAGTAAGAGAGCTCCGTTCGATAGGAATTCAACCTGATTTCATAATCACACGCGCAGATTACCCAATCAGAAAAGAACACTTAAAGAAGATTTCACTTTTCTGTGATGTCCCGGAAGATCACGTAATCCCAGCTCAAACAGTCGGCTCAATTTACGAAGTTCCCCTCGGCTATCAGGAATACAACCTCTCACAACTAATCGCAAACAGCCTAAAATTAGGGAAAATCAAACCAAATTTGAAAGATTGGGAAGATTTAAACCAAAAAATTAAAGCAAAAAAGCAAACACTTTCAATCGCGCTCGCGGGCAAATATACGGGGTTGGATGATGCATATTTAAGCGTCGTCGAATCATTAAAAATCGCGTGCTACCATCAAGCCAGAAAATTGGAGTTAGTTTGGATCGACACCGAAAAATTGGAAGAAAAAGACGAGGAAACCTGGAAAAACTTAAAATCAGCGGACGGAATTTTGATCCCTGGAGGATTCGGCTGCAGAGGAATCGAGGGGAAAATCGCC
>Ga0172375_10006556_pt1 | contig 16276 bp, 25 predicted proteins | sample LakKiv1m_FD_114537 | JGI IMG/M metagenome (GOLD analysis project Ga0172375, IMG submission 114537) | Freshwater microbial communities from Kabuno Bay, South-Kivu, Congo - kab_092012_11.1m | ecosystem: Environmental > Aquatic > Freshwater > Lake | place: Democratic Republic of the Congo...
ATTTCCGAGCGAGCGACGGTACGAAAGGGTGAATACCCCGCGGCTCTGCCGCGGATCCTTACTCAACGAGCTTTGCGAGTTGAGTGGGTCCAGGGCTCTGCCCTGGGGTAAATACCCTTTATTGAAAAGCGCTTTTTGACGAAGTTCTTGTGTTCTTTTTGTATGCGCCGGAGTCGGGTCGGAGCTTTGGCAACGAGCGTCTTGAGTTTTGCAACAACTGACTTTGCCATCGGAGGCCTCCTTGTGTGCTGTTCTCATGGCGAGCATACCAAACATGGTGATGCCGTCAAGTAGGGTGCTTAACAAAAAATTATCTGCGCACCACAGCACCAAAAGCATCAAACAGAATCTCCCACACGCTTACTATCATACTCTAGAGTATGATAGTAAGCGTGTGGCGGTGGTTTTGTATACAAAAATGCGCCCGGATGGGCGCATGTGATGAAGTTGCTTACTTTTGTGGAACTTCGGGTGGAAGTGCGAAATAGAACGTCGTTACGTACTTTTGAGATGATCCACTAGTATCTTTTGATGTTCCAGAGTCGATGGTGTCGAACCCATTGCGGAGTAGCGCCTGTTTAACACGAATCTCAATTTCGCCAACAAAGGTGCTGGTATCAAATCCCAGCTCGCACACACCCTTGAGGGGGATGTTCACAGGGAAAGAAAACACGCGAGACGTTGACCGGCAAGCTGCTTTGTTTGCCTCTCTCATGAGGTAGTCAAAGATGTTGGTTGCCCCACCTGAGAGAGTAGTTGTTCTCGTTGCGATGCCGTTTCGTTGATGGTGTCTTGAATCCGTTTGACGTGCTCGAACTGTGTCATAGATCCCATAAATCCTCCGTTTCGTGATTTTCCAATAGCATATCAGACGATTGAGAAATGTCAACACTCTAAGTTGGCAACCACCTTCATTTGTCGTACAATTCAACAATCAGCAAACCAGTCGCTGGTAGCTGGCAGCCGGAAGCTGGTAGCTCATAGTATATTCATGCGTAAACTTTCACTCGGTATTGTCGGCCTTCCTAACGTGGGTAAATCCACGTTGTTTAATATTATTACGGGACAGCATATTCTCGCGGCAAACTATCCGTTTGCAACGATTGATCCCAACGTAGGAGTTGTTGCCGTGCCCGACGAAACGCTTGAAAAATTATCGAAAACGTCAGAGTCAAAAAAAACAATTCCTGCGGTTGTGGAGTTCAATGATATTGCGGGGCTCGTGAAGGGCGCCTCAACCGGCGAAGGTCTCGGAAACCAATTTTTAGCACACATTCGAGAGTGTTCCGCGATTGTTGAAGTTGTGCGATGCTTTCACGATGAAACCGTCACGCATATTGAGTCGCGAGTGGACCCCGAAGAAGACATTGATATTATTCAACTCGAGCTCGAACTCAAAGATTTAGAATCAAAAGAACAGGAAAATCTCCTCGCAAAAAAACCAAAACTATTTTTACTCAATGGAAAACCCGAAGATGTAAGTGACACACTCAAAGCAAAGATTGAGGCAATGGGCGCGCGATATGTAGTGAGCGATTTGTCGACCTCCGAAGCAGTCCCCGAGCTTATTGCGCGCGCGTATGATTTATTGGGACTTATGAGTTTTTACACCACCGGAGAAGACGAATCACGCGCATGGACGATTCGCAAGGGTGACAAAGCACCGCAAGCGGCAGGAGAAATTCACACCGATTTTGAACAAAAGTTTATTCGTGCAGAAGTCATTAATGCACACATGCTCCTCGAATACGGAAGTTGGCAAAAAGCAAAACAAGCAGGAAAAATTCGACTCGAAGGCAAAGACTATGTCATGCAAGAGGACGACGTTATTGTGGTGCGGCACGGATAGTCCCAACATGTGACGAAAACAAGAAAATAAGAGAGAATACCAGTAAAGTACAACATACAGGAGAAGAAGGGCATGCAATACGCACGTTTGCTTTGTTTGTGTTTTGTGGCGCTTGTTATAGGCCCTCGTGATGTGTTTGCCGAGCAGTCGCGCGAAGGTCACGACGCATGTGTGACGGAAGTGAAAGTACTTGTACAATTTGGCGAACAGGTGATTGAACCATTCTTACCTACGAAAGAAGGCGAGAAGTCGTTCGTAGCGGTACAAGAACTTATTTCTTTTACGCGAGTGTCTGTTGTGGAGCTCCGGAAAGAATGTGCGCCATATCGTGACCTCGATAGGATGATGTTGATGCTTGCGCTTATTTGGGAGACCTACCGGCGTATGGCGTTGGGAGACTTGCAGGAATACAGTGCGTCAGTGTACATTGACCAAAAAGCAAAGGAGGCATAAATGGGCAATCACACAGAGGGTTGTGCGAACACCATTCATCTGAGGGACTTTTTTCTTGGCATTGTGTTTGCGTGCATATCGCTCTATCCGTTTGTGAGTACGCCTCAGGGCGAGCACTATAGAGCGTGTGTCGAGCAGGTAAAAAGTCACCGCAGTCACAGTCTGCCCGTGCTCAAAATGGTAAAAAGGGGTCTGCTCAACGATCTGCCCGCTGATTTCGTTCGGTCTGTGGCATTTCGTGGGCTCATGATTACTGACTATTTGGATGCGCGTTGTGATGACATGCCCCGAATGGTTAAGCGACTTGAGCGGATGCGTCGTTTACAGCGACTTTTCCTTGGGCTTCCGATTGAGAACAAAAGTGCGCAAGGCGAAGCGCCAAAGCCGGAGTTCGAAACATAATGGAGGAGATGGTGCGCAAAAAAGTGACGACTTTTCTCGGCGCGATTGCGATGGTGGCGTTTGCACAAATCGCCCACGCGCAAGATGATACATGTGCTCTAGTTTCCAAACAGCGTGAGCGCATGATGTCGGTTGTGCGACTGACACCGCCTCAGGTATGTCGGAGAGAGTGGAAGCGTATTGATCTCGACTTCAACTACAAATGGCCCGTGCTCTTTTTCTACCTCGATGTGCGCCCCGAAAACAGACCGCTCACCCTTGGGTATATCGCGCGATTGCGTGATCAATTGGGGAGACTCATGATTGAATGCTATGCGTTCAAGGGGCCGCTCCTAAACATCATTCAAATAGACGGAAAGATTGCAAACATTGAGCGTCTCCTGATGGGACAAACGCCAATTGAACAGTATACGACCCGTGCCACTCAAGGCGCGGGTTATTCTTTTCGGTGTATTGTGATACAGTGAAAACAAAGGAGTGCAACGTATGCGCAATATGCTATTCGTTGTGGTGCTTGCCTGTCTGTTTCCCTGTCGCGCAGAAGCATTCACCGCAAAAGAAAAGAAAGTAAAGACAATCGCATGTTTTCAGGAGTTGCGTGTTGTGAGTACATTCACACGAGAAGTCATCACGCCCATGCCGTATGAGGATGATGATTCTCCTGAGTTTGCTCAAAAATTTGACTTTTACTACGCAACGACACTGCATCGCGTGAGCGATGTGCTTGAGGAGTGCACCGACTTGCAAGATGATCCCATGACGAAAAGTGTCTTGTTTGCACTCCGCAACATCGGCATCATCTGGAAAAAACCGCGCGAAAAGCGTTCTGCTCCGGGGTATCACACCCCGCACGATCTCGTACCCGACCCTGGACAATGACAGGGTTGGTTTTTTTATGTATGGTTGCTGTATGAAAAGTGCAATTCTTGCGGTGAACAAGCCCAAAGGAATCAGTTCGAATGCGGTGCTTCAGATTATTCGACGGGGCCTGGGGCGCGCAACAAAAATTGGTCATGCAGGGACGCTCGACCCACTTGCTGAGGGGGTGCTTGTTGTTGGCATTGGCCGAGAAGCAACAAAACAACTCGATAGCATTGTGCAAAAAGATAAAGCATACACAGCCGAAATCACTTTTGGTGTCACGAGTACGACGGATGATGAAGAGGGCGAAAAGACCGAAAGCGTGGTAACGACATTTCCCACAGCAGAAGACCTTCGAGGTGTGCTCACCACGTTTGTAGGAAACATTATGCAAATTCCTCCCATATACAGCGCAATCAAAATAGGAGGCAAAGAAGCATACAAACATGCGCGCGGAGGAAAAATTCCCGAGATGGTCGCTCGTCCCGCGCGTGTCGACAGTATTGAACTCCTCACGTACACGTGGCCGAAAGCGACTATTCGTGTGACGACGGGCAAAGGGGTATACATTCGTGCACTCGCGCGCGATATTGGGGAACAGCTTGGCGTGGGTGGATATATGTCTGCGCTTACGCGCACGCGGGTAGGCACCTATCACATTGAGGATGCGCTATCGCCCGAAGATGTAATTGCGCAGTATGGAGGTGAGTTTGGTGATGATGAAAACGGTGGTAGTATTGAGGTATGAACTTTAACGAATACCAAGAAATTGCAAAAACGACTGCCGTGTTTACGACCATTGGCGAGCCGTTTGTATATCCTGCGCTTGGGCTTGCGGGCGAGACGGGCGAAGTGCTTGAAAAAATAAAAAAGTCATTTCGTGATGGCGTGGTGCGTGATGCAGAATGGACGAAGAGTGTCGGGAAAGAATTGGGTGATGTGCTGTGGTATTTAGCGATTCTTGCCGATCAGTTGGGCCTTACCCTTCAAGAGGTGGTTGACTTAAATATTGAAAAAATAAAAAGCAGAGAAGCAAAGGGAACGCTTCATGGGAATGGCGATGATCGATAGAGCATGGGTGCTTTTTTAGTTTTTGTATTTTTCTACGGATGTGCTTTGAGTTTTATTTTTGACGCAGTCAGGGGTCAGGTGATTGAAGAAGCAGATCGTGGTGTGATAGGAAATATTAAAATTACTCGTGGATGGCGTGCGCGTGGAATTGCCTTGGTGATGGGCATGCTTCTTTTTGTGATGCCGAATCTTTTATTTGAGGGGAATGGCCTGAACACACAGATTGCCGAGCTATGTACGGGAGCTGTGTTTGCGGGAGTCATTATTTGGCAGACGCATGCTATCGACACACGTAAATATAATCAGCGTAATGTTGTTTTTATGAAGCGAAGTCCCACGGCAAGAGCATTGGTCGAGTTTCTCAGAAAGATGAGATAAGTAAAAAGAAGGGATGTGTTGTGTCTTTGGCGAGTTCGACATTTTGCCATTTTTCGCGTAAACTTACCTGATGCACGCCGTTGAAATCACACATTTTACCAAGCGGTATGATAAAAAGGGAACGCTTGCGGTGAATGATATCTCGCTCACGGTTGAGCGAGGAGATTTTTTCGGCTTTTTGGGACCAAATGGTGCAGGAAAGTCTACGACCATCCATTGTCTTACGGGCATTAGCATGCCCACGAGCGGCACGCTCAAAATATTTGGACATGACGTCGTCAAAGACTACCGTCGTGCGCGCATGAGTGTTGGTCTCTCCCCTCAAGAATTCAATGCCGAGATATTTGCGACAGTGCATGATACGCTTGATGCGGTTGCGGGCTATTTTGGACTATCCTCAAGCATCAGAAAAAAGCGTATCGCAGAAATTCTTGAGCGATTTGCGCTTACTGCCCACAAAGATAAACCGTTTCGTGCACTCTCAGGAGGAATGAAAAGGCGCGTGATGCTTGCGCGGGCGCTTGTGCACAATCCCGAGCTTTTAATACTCGACGAGCCAACATCCGGAGTAGATGTCGAGCTGAGGCGTGACTTATGGAGGTATTTTCGTGAACTCAACGAAGAGGGGAAGACGATTATTTTGACCTCACACTACCTCGAAGAAGTAGAGGCGCTTACCAAAAACATTGCCATCATCAACAAAGGCACCATTGTTGCAGAAGCGCCCACGGAGGATTTTCTCAAAGATGGCACGGGATTAGAAGCAAAATATCTCGAGCTCACGCAATCCGAACAATCACTCACCGCCACACTATGAAAACCGAAACATGGAACCCTATTGGAGTCATAACGTTGTTCCGTCGCGAAATGCGTCGCGTGTTTCGTTTACCCGTGCAAACGGTTATTAGCCCGTGGATTTCGGCACTTTTGTACATTCTCGTGTTTGGTTCGGTTGTCGGGTCGCGCATTCAGCCCATTCATGGCGTTTCGTACATTGGATTTGTACTTCCGGGCATTCTTCTTATGAGCGTACTCAATGCGGCATTCATGGCGGGATCATCGGGAATATATTTTCACCGATTTATTAAAACCATTGAAGAAATTCTTACCGCGCCTATTTCATACGCAGAAATGATTAGCGCGTTTGTGTTTGCGGCAATTGTTCGGGGGCTTATTGTGGGTGTGGGTATTTATGGTATGGCACTTCTCTTTCATGCGGCGAACATGGTGCATCCGTTTCAACTCGTTATGGCGGTCGTGGGGATTAGCGCGCTCTTTTCGTTGCTCGGTATTATTGTGGGTTTGTGGGCAGATGGGTTCGAGCAACTCTCGGTGCTTCAAACATTTATTATTACACCGCTCACTTTTTTGGGAGGCATGTTTTATTCAAAGACCATGTTGCCTCACTGGGCTCAAATCATTACCGACTACAATCCATTCTTTCACTTTATTGATACCGTACGCTACGGGATGATTGGTGTCCGCGATGGAAGCGCGCTTGCGGGCTGGGCAACAATTTATGGACTTGCCTTGCTCTCGGCGATTATTGCATGGAGTTTATTCCGACGAGGATACAAGCTCCGTAGTTAGGATGATGACCAGACAACAAAACACCCCCGCGAGTGGCGGGGGTGTTTTGTTATATTATATTAGTCGAGCACCACGATGCGGCTGGTCTTTCTTCCAAAATGTAGTGCGGTTGCTTTCGATGGCATCCATACATCCACGCTATCTGAAAACCTGCGGTGCATACGATCTTCTACGGTAAATACCTTATCTCCATAGAGGTCGGGGAGCTGTACTCGCGTTCCTAGGGGCAGAAAGTTTGCCGCCATGACCCCATCCCGCGTGCGTGTTCCTGATGCGGTAATATTCGGAGTTCCATCGGTTTCGTCTACCGAGCTTGAGTAGGCAGATACCGATACCTCATACACGTTGTGTATAGGGGCTTTTTCGATTATTTGCGCATGCGACGTCTCTTCCTGCGGCGCGCTCACGTTATTTGATGTGGCGCCTGTAGGCACCATCAATGTCGCGAAAGCAACAATTGCCGGTATAAGAATTTGCATAGATGATTGCCAAAGCTTTAAGGGTAAAACAAACAGCCGTTCTCACGACTGTACCCTAATTATGTTGCAAAATAAGGATAATTTCAAGCTGACACGTCACTTACGTAAATGTGTCAATAGTCATTTACCCCCTTTTTGCTGGTGTTTCACGGACTATAAAAAATAATGGGGTTATCCACAGTTTTGTTGCCCATTTTAAGCTCAAATTATACCCAAAATACCCCGTATTTCGTGTGGTATACTATCACTATTGTGACTGCTGGAGTTTTAGAACTTGCACTTATTTTGGGGTTTTCCCTCCTCTTTGGGGCCGTGATGAGGGTTTTTCGGCAACCCGTGCTGTTGGGTTACCTTGCGGTGGGTATGGTACTGGGGGTGCTTGAGTCGATGGGGGTGTTTGAGGGGGCTTTGACTGGAGCCGAAGAGACTTTTTACCTTCTTTCTGACCTCGGGATCATGTATTTGCTCTTTTTGGTGGGTATTGAAATGAACCCCGATGCAGTCAGGCGCCTCGGAAAGGCATCTCTGGTATTGGGCATTGTGCAGGTTGGCGTTTCGGCGGCATTTGGCTATGCGCTTGCGGTGGTGTGTGGGTTCGAGCGACTTGAGGCAATATACCTTGGGCTTGCTTTTGCGTTTTCGAGCACCATCATCGTCGTCAAGCTACTGACCGAAATGCGGGAGCTTCAGTCCTTGTTTGGGCGCCTTGCAATCGGTGTGCTCTTGGTGCAGGATGTGCTCGCAATTATTGCGCTCATGGTACTTGGTGGAGTAGCGACGGGATCCGGTGGCGGGAGTTCTTATATTTCTATTTTTTCTGGTTTTGGGGCGGCCGCGATTATTCTTGTGGTTGGTCAGCGGTATTTGCCATATATTTTTCATCGGCTTGCATCGTCGCGAGAGCTTATTTTTGTGGGCGCGCTCGCATGGATGTTGGGTGTGGTTGCGCTTATGGATTGGCTGGGGTTTTCTCTTGAGGTTGGAGGATTTTTAGCGGGCATTGCATTGTCGCGCGTTGCCGAGCATCACGAAATTGCGGTACGCGTGCGTCCACTCCGCGACTTTTGTATTTTGCTCTTTTTTGTGTTGCTGGGTTCTCAACTTGTGGTGACAAATGTATTTGCGGTGTGGCCTATCGCACTCGCATTTTTGGTGCTTGTCGTGGCGTGGAAGACACTCGTGGTTATGACGACTATGCGTTTTATGGGGTATCGTTCTCGCACAGGATTTTTAACAGGGCTTTCACTTGCACAAGTATCTGAGTTTAGTTTTGTGCTTGTCACACTAGGGTATCGGCTGGGGCACGTAGGTGACGAAGTGATGGCGCTCGTCACGATGGTTGGTGTGTTGTCGATTGCGATTTCTGCGTACGCATACGAAGAACACGATCGGCTCGAGCATATTGTTCGGCCGCTCCTCAAATGGTTCGACGTGGTGCATGCGCGCAACGAAGACAAAGGCAAGCGTCTTACGGCACGGCCTATTTTGCTCGTGGGGTTTCAGCGTACCGGACAGAGTATTGCCATGCATTTGCCCAAACGAGACTTGCTCGTGATGGAATATGATCCCGAGATGTCCGCAATTCTTGAGCGCGAAAAATACAGTCACATGTTTGCAGACGCATCAGACACTGAGGTGTTTTCAGAAATGGATCTGAGCCAGGTGAAGCTCGCGATTATGACGGGCCCGAGTTTTGATGACAATATTTCTTTTTTGCGGCGTATGCATGAAGAAAACGTTCGTCGTCGTAGTAGTGGCGAAGAGCAGTTGCGTGTCGTGCTTCGCGCGGAAAGCGAGACCGACGCCGAGGCATGTTATGTCGCCGGCGCGGACTATGTGCTTCTTCCACACTTTACGTCGGGAAGCTATTTGGGTTATTTGATTGCGGGGGACATGACACTGTCTTCGCTTGCAAAGGCAAAAACCGCAGAGCGCGCAATTCTCAAAAAAGATTTTTACCACTCACCGCATCTTATTGCACATGAGCGCATTACGCATACGTTTCCGCCTGCAATAAAACGACCCCGCGTATGAGTGCGCACACAACACTGCTGTCGTGGAATGTGAATGGTATTCGCGCGGTCGAAAAGAAGGGTTTTTTGCTGTGGCTGAAAGAGAGCGGGGCAGATGTTGTGGCCGTACAAGAAACAAAAGTTCAGGACGAGGCAGTGTTGTCGTCTGAGCTTCGAAATCCCAATGGGTACACAGCATACTGGAGTGGTCACCCCGAAAAAAAGGGATACAGTGGCGTTGCGGTGTATACCAAAACAAAGCCCCTTGGTGTACGAAAACATTTTGGGAAAAGCATACTTTCCGAAGAAGGTCGTTTGCTCGAACTTGAATTTGAGACGTATTATTTTTTGAATTGTTACTTTCCGAATGGTGGACAGGGTCCTCACCGGCTCGAATACAAACTCGCATATTATGATGCCTTTTTGAAACATATTCGCATGATCGAAAAAAAGAAGCCGGTTATATTTTGTGGAGATGTGAATACCGCGCATCACGAAATTGACCTCGCGCGTCCAAAAGAAAATGAGAAAAATACCGGATTTTTACCCATTGAGCGCGCATGGCTTGATGAGGTTGAGCGCGCCGGATTTGTCGATACGTTTCGTGCGAGGCACCCCAATACCACGGGCGCATATTCGTATTGGGATATAAAAACTCGCGCGCGAGATCGTAATGTGGGGTGGAGAATTGATTACTTTTTTGTGTTGAGTGTTCTCGCGTCAAAGGTGAAAGATGCGTTTATACTCAATAACGTTGAGGGGTCAGATCATTGTCCTGTTGGCATAACCATTACTGTATGAGTATGCGAATGATACATGTGATGGCGAGGGCAAGCGCTGCAAAAAATACCGTGACCGAAATGTCGGACGGGTCGTATAAAATTACGACGACCGCTTTTCCTGAGCACGGCAAAGCGAACGTTGCTATTGCAAAACTACTTGCACGGCATCTTCGTGTGCCACTTTCACATATTACGCTCGTGCGAGGAGCCTCGTCGCGACAAAAATTGTTTCGTATAGAGGAGTAGGGGCACATGTGTGTTACACTGACGGTTATGAACACGCGCAAGGGTGGTCGTGTTGGTTTATTTGACTCCGGAGTGGGAGGGTTATTTGTATTACGCGGATTTGCGCGTCACACTGCGCTACAGAAATACGACATTTCGTATTTAGGAGACACGGCGCATATGCCGTATGGCTCGCGCACGACTGAAGATGTTTATCAGCTTACCGTTCGCGGTGTCGAAAAACTTTTTCAGCAAGGAGCACATATTGTGGTGCTTGCATGCAATACCGCGTCCGCGTTGGCGCTCCGTCGCATACAACAGGAGTGGTTGCCGCAACATTATCCGGAACGTCGCGTACTCGGTGTGGTTATTCCTACTATCGAAGCTGCTATCCGCGCGGGAGATAGTACCATGCTCGTGCTCGGAACAACGGGGACCATTTCGTCGCACGTGTATAAGCACGAAATCGAAAAGTTCCATGCACACACTCGCGTCCGCGAAGTCGCGCTTCCGTACGTTGCGCAACTTATTGAAGCGGGGCAATTGTCGTACGCGTATGCGCTCCTGAGCTCAGCTATTGCGGATAGTGGTATGACGTCTGGCGCAGTATTGCTCGGATGCACACACTACGAAGCACTTGCGAAAAAGCTCGCGCGCGCATTCCCTGCACTGCATATTGTTGCGCAGGGGGGTATGGTTGCCACGTCTTTTGCGGAGTATCTTGCACGTCATCCTGAACACGAACACATGCTTGGCCGTACGCATACGCGAACCATACAGTTTACGGCCGTTACGAAACTGACTCAGCACATGACGAAAGAATGGTACAAGGGCGCATAGCTTGCAATTATACTTCGGAGGCGTAGAATGGCGGGGAATTCTCAACGGAGGTCACAGTGATGGCACATACCCCATCCGCAACAGAAACCCCGCTCAAATACCCGCAACCCCCGAGTCTTATGGGTATACCCGAAGGCTCGTGCGAAAACGATGTGCTCACAGTCACATGCCATTACGTCGGAGTCCTTTTCCGCCAGAGCACCGCAAGATGTGCATTCAGCAACTACTCGATGCTATCCGCTCACTCGGAAAGAGAGATAGTGTGCGCGCGAGGCGTCAACAACTTGCCGATATCGATTGGATTTGTTCCGATGAGATCGATCATTTGTTTACGTTTGAAAACGTGTGTGCCGCGGTGGGCATAAACGCTCAGGCGTGCCGCGAAAAGCTCAAGCCACTCATGAGTATTGGCGTGATCGACGAGCGTATGCGTGAGAGCCTCAAAGAACTTGAGGATGAGCTCCGCAACGCGCGTGGCAATGTGGGCATTAGTCGAAAGGTGGACGGTAAGCTGAATTACAAAACAAAGCGCATAAAGAGGCGTACCAAAGCGAAACCGCGCACAGAAGAACGCGATGCGGCATAGAGAAGAAAAGCAAAGAAAGGGTATTTACCCCAAGGCAGAGCTCTGGACCCGCGCAACTCGCAAAGCTTGTTGAGTTAGGTAATAAGAAAACGTGTGCGAGCAAAGAAACTGGCATAATGCTCAAGAGCGACGCTTCGGCGTCGCTCTTTTCCATAGGACTTGTAATATTTGAGAGTCGGTGTATGATGTTGGTGAAATTCTCAGGGAGGATGTTTATGTTATCGACACTACGGGACAGGCTGTGTATGGACACCGACCTACCGAGTATGAGCGCGGGTTCATATATTTCTCTGATGAATTGTGAAGAGGACATTTTGCCACGACAAGTTGGGCGCATACTTACTCCGACGTCGTATCGGCGTATGTGTATGCAACAACTCATTGACGCAATCCGTTCGCTTCAGAAATCCAAAAACGAAAAGCAAGAGACGCAGCGCAATCTTGATCGTGAATGGATTTTTTCCGAAGGAGAGGATTACCTCTTTTCTTTCGAAAGTGTTTGCGAGGCATTGGGGGTTGAGGCAAGGGTTTGCCGCGAACGTTTGAAACCACTCAATGGCGACGGTCCGATTGATGAGCGGATGCTCCGTGATCTCGACGAACTCGAAAAAGAGTTGCGCTATGCGAGAGGTAGTCTCGGCAGAACTCAAGTGGCAACGAAGAGTGCATACGAGGAGCCAAGAAGGCGACAAAGAAAACGGGCAGCATGACTCTCTAAAACGACGCTTCGGTGTCGTTTTTTTCTTTGCGCATTTCGCAAAGTTGTCTGGTGCGCTACTATGGTGCAATGTCGCAATACTATAAACCACAGCGCACGTATAACGTGTATGATCCAAAATCCACTCAGCCGTATCGGTTAAGTCGCACACGTGTTGATCTGTTTTTAAACTGTCCCCGTTGTTTTTATTACGACCGCCGACTGGGCACCGATAGGCCTCCGGGGTTTCCATTTAGCTTAAATAGTGCGGTTGATGCGCTCCTTAAAAAGGAATTTGATATTCATCGCGCAAACGGAAGCGCGCACCCACTCATGAAAGCGTATGGGGTTGATGCGGTTCCTTTTCAGCATGAGCGCATGGATGAGTGGCGAGACTCACTCCGTCGCGGAGTAACGTATGCGGTTGCGGGGACCAATCTTGTGGTGACGGGAGGAGTTGACGATGTGTGGCAATTGCCGAGCGGCGAGCTTGCGATTGTTGACTATAAGGCAACGTCAAAAGATGAAGAAGTCAATTTAGATGCAGAATGGCAAATTGGGTACAAGCGGCAGATGGAAATATATCAGTGGCTATTTCGTAAAAATGGTTTTCAGGTGTCGAACACGGGCTACTTTGTGTACTGCAACGGAAAGTCCGACAGAAAAGCGTTCGATGGTGTGTTGGAATTTGATGTGTCTATTTTGCCCTACACGGGGAATGATAGTTGGGTAGAGGGGGCGGTGCGCGATGCATATGCGTGTTTACAATCAGACAAACTTCCCGACGCAGGAAAAGATTGTGATTTTTGTCGGTATCGCGAGGCGATAAAAAAACACGAACGAGAATAGGGATGTTCACACAAAAAAGGTCAGACCTAAGGTCTGACCTTTCTGACCTTTTTATCCAGGGTTGTGAGGCGGTGCGCAAACATAGCCGAGAGTGAATGGGCGCTGAAAGTCATTGATTGGTAAGGAGAATATGCTATTGCAAAGATTGCGATAATATGCTATAATATGATAAATGGCTGGCCCCCGTATTGCAGAGGCACAGGGAGGAGAATGGGTTATGCGTAAAAAGAAAATTCAATCCGTATGTATGCTCGCCGTCGTGGCCGCGTTGCTACCGGTGGCATGGCTGCTGGCAAGTTTGCGGGCAGGAGTAATCGGCAATTTCGTCGTTTACTTCGACGAAGAGAAGTTTGATAGAACGTTCGAGTGGCTGTGGCTCCGCCCCGCCAACCGTATCGTTGAGTGGGGCTGGGACGATCGGCAAGAAAGCGCCTATCGTACCGAGGCCGAACCTTGGTGGGCCATGAAGGAGAAGAGGTAATGATGACGAAGCCGATTTTGAGTGAGAGAGCTGCGATCGACGAAGGTCTCATCGACTTGTGGCTCGAGGAGCTCGCGTACTATGGAAGCTACTCAAGCTTCGCAGACGACGAGGAAGATGACCTCGATGACGACTGGCGCTACTACGACTCCAACGACGACTTCGATGATGACTTCGAGGACGATTGGTACGAGCTCGATCATAGAGACGACTATCTCTACGGCGACGACCGTATCAAATCCGAGGCCGAGGACTATTTCGAAAACAAGATGGACGCCTATTATGGGCTCGTTCGCAGAGGCGATTGGTACGAGACCTGCGATGGGTCGCTGAGTTGCATCTGTAGGAGTTGTTGTTGATTGCCGAATGAGTGATGGGGTAACTCGACGCTGCCCCCAAAAAGCAAAAAGGTCTGCTGTGCGTAATGCATGGCGGGCCTTTTTCGTAACGAAGTATGCGCATTGTCACTGTTATCGTGTTTTGATACCATATATACATGTGGCGACTATGGGCAATTATTGGATTTGCGGTGTGGATACTTATTGTATCTATCGCACTTGACCCAGGGACAACGCGTACACTACTCACACAGCTTTCCGCGCTTGCGATTGTTGTGCTGTCGCTGTGGCGGCTTTCTGTGGATTATGTGCATATGAACAAAGATGGCATGGTGCGCACCGCACCAACATCCGAAGTAAAAGAAGTAGTATCAACCGCACCAGAGTCCGACGTTCAGGCATGACGTTTCCGAATGATGAGGTTGGCGGAATGCGTGAGCGGGCTTTTGATTATCTTATTATTGGAGGAGGTGCCGCGGGGCTAAGTTGCGCGGAGACGATTCGGCGCAAGGATCGCGAGTCATCTATTGCCATACTTTCGGCAGACAAAGAACTGCCGTATTCGCGTGTAATGTTACCTGAATACGTGATGGGCAAAGTAACACGTGAAGAAGTTTTTTTGCGCACACGCGATCAATTTGTTGCGTCGAACATCACCATTGATACCGGAATCGAAATTACCGAGCTCGATGCCGAAGCAAAATGGGTTTTGTCTTCGGCAGGAGAGCGTATTCATTTTGGTTGTCTTTGTATTGCAACGGGAGGGATTCCCAAAACACTCACACAGGGCGCGCAGGATGCCGCACAACACCTGTTTGGGCTTCACTCGCTTGCTGATGCAGATCGATTACGTGATGTGGTGAGCACTCGCGACGGCGTAAAATGGATTATTATTGGCGGTGGGTTTATTGGTATTGAGATTGCAAACATTGTGCATCATTACGGAGGCGAATCCACGTTACTCACGCCACACAAGCAACTTTTTGAGGGGCTCATGACAAAAAAAGGAGCAGACATGATTGCGAATGTGCTCGAGGGAACAGGATGCAAAATTGTATACGATACGCGTGCAACGGGGGTAGTGTGGCAAAATGATTTAGGAAGTGTTGCCACGGAGCGCGAGAGCTTTGGGCCCGCGCACGTTGCCATAGGAATTGGCATTGATCGCGTGCAGTCATGGTTTGGGGCAGTGGGAGATGCGACGGGCATTACGACAAACGCAGAACTGTACACTGCCCGCGAAGGTATTTTTGCGGCAGGGGACGTCGCCATCAGGCCCGACGAAGACGGCAAGCATATTGTGTCGGGTGCATGGGCGAGTGCAGTACAAATGGGTATGGTTGCAGGTACGAATATGCTTGGCGGACACCTCACGCTCAGCACTCCCGCGGTATATTCCATTACGGTTGGAAAAATGCACGCAACATTTATAGGAAATGCGGGTGACGTATCGGGAGACGTCGTGGAGCGTGACGTGAGTGCATCGTCACGCATTGAGTTTACGTTTGTGGATGATAAATTAGTACGCGTTGTGCTGGTGAATGCGCAATCCGAAACAGGACAATGCATGCGATTACTCAGTGCGCATGCTACACTAGGAGCACGACGTGCGCAGTTTGCTAATGTGGGTGTTGCGCTTTCGACCTTATGAACATTCGGCAGTTTTCTTTACGAACAATTATTATTGCGTTGTTTGTTTTTGGCATGGGAGTGATGGGATATCGCGTATGGGCGAAGCAGTTTACGGTTGTGTATAATCCTGCATTGGCAAAAGTTGCGGATGCAGTCATGCCCAAGCCCGAACCACCAAAACCGGTGCACATTCCCACACCAAAAGCAGTCAAATCGGTATATATGTCCTCATGGGTTGCGGGCACGCCATCGATTCGCGAAAAACTGGTAACACTTGCAGATACTACGGAGGTCAATGCCATTGTGATTGATGTGAAGGATTATAGTGGCAAAGTGTCGTTTATAACGGGAGACCCCGACATAGCAAAAGTGGGGAGCGAAGAGGAACGTATTCGTGACTTAAAAGCGTTTATTGATAGACTCCACGCAAAACATATTTATGTTATTGCGCGTATTACGGTATTTCAGGATCCGGTGTATTCCAAGAAATATCCTGCCGAGGCGGTTGGCAATAAAAATGGAGGTATTTGGAAGGATCGCAAGGGTTTGTCGTATATTGATCCGTCGTCGCAGGCATTTTGGGATTATATTGTGCGTATCGGCAAGGCGTCCGAACAAATTGGTTTTGATGAGTTGAATTTTGATTACATTCGGTATCCGTCGGACGGGCCTATGGCGCTTGCAACGTATCCAAAATCGGGCACGCCGTTTGTGCGTGCCGAAAAACTCGAAGCATTTTTTGCGTATCTCG
>Ga0172375_10006557_pt1 | contig 16275 bp, 12 predicted proteins | sample LakKiv1m_FD_114537 | JGI IMG/M metagenome (GOLD analysis project Ga0172375, IMG submission 114537) | Freshwater microbial communities from Kabuno Bay, South-Kivu, Congo - kab_092012_11.1m | ecosystem: Environmental > Aquatic > Freshwater > Lake | place: Democratic Republic of the Congo...
CCGGCCTGACGCCTCCAACGTTAAACGAACTCACCGAAAAATTGCAAATTCCGTCCGAAGAATTGCGCCAGTTGATCAACCTGCTGATCGGGCAGCAAAAGGTCGTGCTGATCGACCGGATTTTTCCTTTTAGCAGTATTGTGATAGTCCGGGCTGAAAAAAAACTCATCCAATTTTTACATACGAAAAGCACTGTGACGGTCAGCGAATTGAAAGATGTGCTCGGCGTTTCGCGTAAATATGCGGTTCCGCTTCTGAATTATTTCGACCAGAAAGGCGTAACGGTGCGAGTTGGGGATCTGCGCAGGCTGAGATGAAGAATAGCATTTTTAATGAACAACCCTGTTTAGCTGCATACCCGGAAGCTGTGGACTTTAGAGTAGGTTCAGAGTTGTTAAACAGAAAATAAATTCTATGTACTGCCTTATACTTTTTGGTTAATAATGTTTAAATTTCTCTGAGAATTATTTTTAGGAAAGACCGGATCGAATTGAGGGTAAAATGAAAAATGAGTCAACAGTCGAAAAATTGATCCAAACTCTCAGAGATGAATCCACTGATATTCCAAAAATTCTACACCTTGTTGGTGAACTTGCTAAATTGGATCCAGAAAAGGTGGGTTTTTCAGTTGATGCGGGTCTTATTGATAAGTTAGGTAGAGAACTTGTCGCAAGAAAAGAAACTGCAATAGCAGAACTAATTAAAAATGCCTACGATGCTGATGCCACCGAAGTAAAATTGACTTTTAGCTTTACTAGTTATGCAAACCTTGCTGGTAGTAAGATCGAAATAGTTGATAATGGTATTGGGATGACCAAAGACCAGTTTATTAATGGTTTTATGAGAATTTCTTCAACAGATAAAATTGAGAATCCCGTTTCTACCGAATATTCTCGACAAAAAGCGGGGAGAAAAGGAATAGGTCGTTTTGCTACTCAAAGGCTTGGAACTAAACTTACTGTTTTATCAAAAAGCATTTCAGAAGATAAGGGTATCAGAGCAATAATTAATTGGGATGATTTTCAACCCGGTAAAGAACTATGGAGTGTGAGAAGCGAAATAAATGAATTTCAATCTTCACGCCAAGGTACTACATTGATTATCGAAGGGATAAGAGATGCTTGGCCAATAGAAGAGATTAAGAACACCTATAATTATATATTAGATTTAATACAGCCTAATCCAATTCCTGAAAAATTGGATAAAAGCGATGTAAAGGATGATCCAGGTTTTGAAGCAACTTACATCTATGTCGATCAACATGGAAGTCAAATAATCGCAGATAAAAGGACTGAGATATTTCGATATGCTTTAGCAAAGATTGAAGGTAATGTTGATGATAAAGGATTTTCCACCTGGACTTTAAATAGCCAACGATTAGATATTAATAAGGAAACATATAAAATTGGATTATTAAGTAATCCTGAGTCCTCATTGCATTTTTTAAGAAATATTAACTTTAAGGCCTACTATTACATTTACGATAAAGATTTAATACCGAGTACACAACTAAGAGCGATTCAAAAACTTGCCGCTACTAAAGGAGGAATAAAGTTATATCGTAATGGTTTTAGAGTCCCTCCATATGGAGACCCACAAGACGATTGGCTAAAACTTGACGAGTCAGAAAGGAAAAGAGGAATACTTGGCCCCCATGGTAAAATTCATTTTTTCGGTCAGATTTATATATCTGATATTCAGGGAATAAATTTTGATGAGACATCGAGCCGAGAAGGTCTTCTTGAAAATTCTGCTTTTTATGAATTAACTGATTGGGCATATAGGGGTATAACATATTCAGTTGTTAGAGTCTCTGAAATTAGAGGTAAAAAAGCTAGGGCAGGGAAAACGCGTGAAAAATCTCCTATTACAGTGCTACAAGGGATATCCGATGATTTAAAAAAATTATCTAATCAGTTGAGGGATAAAAAGGAAGATGGAATCAATGATATTACGAAAAAAGAAGCCCTTGAAGCCATCGTCTCCACAAAAAATACATTAAGTGAATTTGCGACTCTTATTGATAAAACATCATATATTATAAGCGAAGAATTAGCGGAAATGGAGACATTGAGAGTATTAGCTGGATTAGGACTTGTCATTGCTGAATTCTCTCATGAAATTAAAGTTCTTTCAGATTCAATTGTTGTTGATTCTCAAAGGATCTTAGATAATCAAAGCATTAATTCTGAAATTCGAAATATTGTTGAGCGTTTTCTTCATAATTTCAATCTTTTTAAAAACTATAGTGCATATTTTAGTACGACTATTGCAGAAAATATTAATAGGCAACTGCATCCAATTGCAATTCAAGATGTCTTAAACAATTTTTTAAGTACAATCAGGGTCGGTGCACAAAAGTCGGGAATTGAAATTCTTGAACCCATTTATGATAGTTACTACCTGTTTACAATTCCAATGCATTCCTCTGAATGGGCATCTATTCTTTACAATCTGTACACAAACTCAAAGAAAGCAATTATTAGAAAAAATATAGAAGGGAAAATACAAATCAAATCTGGAAAGGTTGATGACTATATTTATGTTTTGTTTTCTGATAACGGAGATGGTATTCCAGTAGAAAATAGAGATAGAATATTTAATGCATTTTTTACTACAACATCAATAAGTACGCCATCAGCGCATACTGAAGAAAATGTATTAGGTTCTGGTCTTGGATTGAAAATTGTTAAAGATATTATTGAAAATTACAATGGTAATATAAAGTTGATAGAACCTCCCGAAGGGTTTGCAACTTGTTTTGAAATTAGAATCCCAGCAACATCGAAAGAAGAGTTAAATCGATATGAAAGTTAAATATCTTTATATTGATGATGATCTCATTGCAATAAAACCACTTTCAGAAGCTATTGAATCTCAATCTGATGATTTATGTATTGAATGCATTGAACCTAAATCGGAATTAAGTTGCATCATAGAAACAATAGAAAAAATCAAGCCTGACGGATTGATTTTAGACTGGAAGATAGATGATACTCCTAATGAAGATGGAGAAAGACCAAACTATAAGGCAAGCACGTTAGCGCAGGAGATTCGTTCAAAATCTTCGCAGGAAAATACAGCAAGCTATCCTATAGTAGTTTTTTCTAGTCTTATTAATTTGAAACAATCGTATTCAAGAGATTCCGTAAGTCATGATCTTTTCGACCTTGTTTTAAAAAAGGAAGATGTTGTTAAAAAATCGAAAAAAATGGCACATCAGTTAGTATCAATAGTGAATGGATATAAAACAATAGATGGATATTGTCACAAAACAGGTCGAAAACCAGTAGATTTGTTTAATTTAAATCCTGAATATGGTTTTTTGTTGGATGATGAAAGATTTATCGAAGAACTCCCAACCGATCCTCTCCAACCAGTCTATCATTATGCAAAATTCATTTTAGATCAAATTATCCAACCTCCTGGAATATTAATTGATGATCTTTGTCTATCTGCTAGATTAGGAGTTGATATTGAAAAATCAGCGGATTGGTATAAACTAGTAAGCCAATATCTCTCGGAATTTTTATATAAGGGGCCTTTTCATGAAGGTTGGTCTAGATGGTGGAGTAAATTAGTCGAAAAATGGTGGTTATCTTTTCCGGAACATCCAGACTATCTTCAGAACGTTCCTGCAAATGAAAGAGTTAAAATTATAATTAAAAGCACGGGATTAGAACAATTGGTGCCAGCATTACCAGATGATAATGATAGTAGTTGTTTTTGGGCGGCATGTCAAGCAACTGGAAAACCCTTAGACCCACCTGACGGATTTATTATAAAATCTGCGATAAGGTATCCATGGCAGGAGCGATTATATATATCGAAAAAAGCAGCAAGGGAACGAATTGGCTTTTCGGATGGGATATCTATTGATCCAATAGATATTGATCGATACTTAGAATATTTGGAATCAACAGAGAGAAAAGGATAGTCGTATTTCTGTTATAGACTCATATAAAAGCAGACTAATTACTCCGGTACTACAGCTTATACCGGCTCTTGAGAAAAAGGAAGTAATTCCAAATTTATATCCATTGAATGAGATTAAAGACAATATCGAAATGATGAAAGAAGGATCTGATTATTACTGGAGACTAAGTGTAAATAAATTAATCTTTCGCTATACTGACAAAATAAGAAATTCTCGCCCCTCAAATATAAAGAACATTTGTATAGTGATGAATATTACCCTTGCAGGGAAAGTTAATACAAATAACGGAACGGTAAATTGTGTTGAATATCTTAACGACATGAAAATAGATATTGAAATCGTAGGAATCGATCAAGATAAAGAAAGACATTTAGCATGTTGGCATATAGACAAACATTTAAATACTGAGGGGGATAATTCACCTATAGGTATTCATCCAATGTTTCATATTCATTTTGGAGGACAAAAGCTACAAAGTCAAATCGATGAATCAGGCCACTATGGTAATCTGCTACTATTGGATTCACCTAGAATCCAGTTTCCACCTCTCGATGTTCCATTATCGATAGATTTTATTATTTCAAATTTTTATGGGGATTATCATCGAGAAATAATAAACGATAAAATGTACAGGTCAGTAATTAAAGAATCGCAAGCAAATTATTGGAAGCCATACTATCATTCAATTTCAAGTATTTGGGAAAGACAATTTCCTGTATGTATTGACCCAGTGTTATTAATTCCCTGTCTTATTAAATGAATAATCGAATATTTTCTAATTACCTCTCAAGACTAAAATCCTCTGATTCTTTTAATAAAGTAGTTGTATCTTTATTTATAGATAATAATCATTTGTCTGATATCAAAAATCACCTAATTAATAAAAATATTCTTACTCAAGATAATGTTGATTATGACGTATACATTCAGATTAAAAATCAGTTGACGAAGGAAAATATAAATTTTGGATTTTGTGAGATAATTGAACTCTTCGAGTATATAATTCCAAAAGAAGAAAAAAGTAAAAATGGAATTGTGTATACTCCTGAATTTATTAAACAATATATTATTGAGAATGTGTTCAAAAATAAAAAGAGTATTTCAGATATCTTGGTTTGCGATTTATCATGTGGGTGTGGTGGATTTTTATTTACTGCTTCTAGGTATATTAAGGAAAAAACCGGAGGAACATATTTTCAAATTTTTAAAAATAACATTTTTGGATTAGACCTGACATCATATAGCATTGAAAGAGTAAAAATCCTACTTACTTTACTTGCAATTGATAGCGGAGAAGATAACGACGAGTTTCTATTTAACCTGATTGCCGGGAATGCTCTTAATTTTGATTGGATTAATTCCTTTTCCTGTGTTAAAGAAAACGGCGGTTTTGATATTATTATTGGGAATCCTCCATATGTTACAGCAAGGAATATAGAATCAGAATCGAAGCAGTTACTCGACAAATGGACTTTTTCCAAAGTAGGTAATACTGATTTATATATTATTTTTTTTGAAATTGCACTGAGATTTCTAAAAAATGGTGGAAGATTAGGCTATATTACTGTTAACACATTTTATCGTAGTTTAAATGCAAGACTACTTAGAAAACACATGCGAGATAATAGATATTCAATAAAAATTATTGATTTCGGGCATGAACAGGTATTCAGTAAGAAATCCACCTATACCTGTTTATTTTTTCTTGAAAAATCATCGTCTCTAAATATTAGATATACTCGAACGGACTCAAAAAACATTGCATTTGATCGCAAACTATATTTTAATTCTATTCCATATTCCCATCTGAATACCGTTAAAGGATGGACTTTGTGCGATAAAAACACCTACCACAAGATAATAAAAATAGAAAAAACTGGTCAACCATTGGGAGAGAAATATAAGATATCTACTGGTTTAGCAACTTTAAAAAACCATATTTATATATTTCAACCTATAGTGGAAGATGAAAAATATTATTATTTAAAGACGGGCCAAACATTATTTCCAATTGAAAAAGAAATATGTAGAAAAGTGGTGAATGCAAATAAAATATTTAATAATGCCAACCATGATGAGAGAATTATCTTTCCTTACCTAACATCAGATGGTTCTTTAAGCGTCATGTCAGATGATCTATTAGAAAGCCAGTATCCTAATACTTTTTATTATTTAAAATCTTTCAAAGATATTCTAAGTACCCGAGATAAAGGATCTGGTAAATATGCAAAATGGTATGCGTATGGAAGGAGTCAATCTTTACTTAATAATAAAAAAAAGTTGTTATTACCACACATTACAAAAAAAGTATACTCAAGAGTAGTTAATAATGAAGATTTACTTTTTTATAACGGACAAGCAATCTATAGCCAGAAGGTAGAAGATTTATTGATACTTCAAAAAGTTCTGGAATCTAAAGTGTTTTGGTATTATATAAAAAATATTAGCAGACCATATAGTGGGGGCTTTTATAGTCTTTCGAAAGAATATATTAAAAATTTTGGTTGTTATAGTTATACGGATCAAGAAAAAGATTTCATATTACATTGTGAAGATGAACAATTATTAGATACTTTTATACTTGATAAATATAAATTAGTATTAGATAATTAGAGACATATTGATATATAAGATTCGTATAAAAAAAGATCGCGAGAAATCGCTCCTGCGCTGGCATCCCTGGCTTTTTTCGGGGGCAATTGAGAAAGTCGTTGGCGAACCGCAAGCCGGTGAGACGGTCGAGTTGCGGGCGCATGACGGCCGTTTCCTGGGACGCGGAGCCTGGTCGCCGCAATCGCAGATTATCGTGCGCATCTGGAGTTTTGATGAGCACGAAGTGATTGACGCCGATTTCTTTCGCCGCCGGTTGAGTCAGGCCATTGCGCAACGCGAGACGCTTTTTAATCCGGACGTGACCGACGCCGTCCGCTTAGTGAATGCCGAATCGGACGGTCTGCCGGGATTGATTGTCGATCGCTACGGCGATTATCTGGTGATGCAATTTCTGTCGGCCGGAGCGGAATTCTGGCGCGAAGCGATTGTTCAGGCGCTGGCTGACCTGAAACCGGTCGCCGGAATTTACGAACGCTCGGACGTGGACGTGCGCGGGAAGGAAGGTTTGCCCTTGCGCCAGGGATTGTTGTGGGGCAGCGAACCGCCGGAATTCATCACGATTCACGAAAATTCCCGGCGCTTATTGGTTGATGTTCGCAAGGGACACAAGACCGGCTTTTACCTCGATCAGCGCGACAACCGGCAAAAGATTACGGAGTTTGCGGCCGGGCGCGAAGTGCTGAATTGTTTTGCCTATACCGGCGGATTCGCGGTTGCGGCATTGTCGGCCGGGGCAGCTAAAGTGACGAATGTGGAATCTTCCGCCGATGCGCTGGAAGTGCTGAACCGCAACGTGACACTGAATGGCTTCGATCCGGCTAAGGTCGGGAATCTGACCGAAGATGTTTTCCAGACGCTGCGCAAATTCCGCGACCAGGGACGCTCATTCGACCTGATCGTGCTCGATCCGCCCAAGTTTGCCGAGTCGAAAAGCCAGCTCGAACGCGCCAGCCGCGGCTACAAGGACATCAACCTGCTGGCCTTTAAACTCCTGCGGCCGGGCGGCGTGCTGTTCACCTTTTCCTGTTCGGGACAGATGGCGCCGGAACTTTTCCAGAAGATCGTGGCCGATGCGGCCTTAGACGCCGGAAAAACGGCGCAGATAATTTTACGCCTGAGTCAGTCCGCCGATCATCCGACGGCCCTGAGTTTTCCGGAGGGCCATTATCTCAAGGGATTGGTCTGTCGTATAGTTTAAGAGTTGCGAGTTGCCTGCCCGACTGCTAACGCAGTCATGCAGGCGGGCGAGTTGCGTGTGACGAGTTGAGCGCTTGTAGCAATTTGAAATTATAGATTGCAGATTTCAAATTGCAGATTAAACCATTGAAATAAATTACTAGTCAAGGACGACTGTTATGTAAAAACCGGTTACCAGTCACCTGTTACCTGTCACTATTTATCCACGAATCATGGTCAGCAGCATCTTGAAGCGCCGGACGGCTTTTACGGCATGCGGCTGGTTGGCAGGCATTATGATTATTTCACCGGCTTTGACGATAAAAGGCTGACCGGCGATCGTGATCCCGGCTTCCCCGTCTAAAACATTCACCAGGGCGTCGAACGGTGCGGTATGTTCGCTCAGGCGCTGGCCTTCATCGAAGACGAAGAAAGTCACATTGCCGACCGGCTTGTCGAGTATTGTGCGGCTGACGATCGCGCCGGTCTGGTAATCGGCTAAGTCGAGAAGATTGAGAGGATTTGGGCTGTATTGGTCTGTTTCCATAATTAACTCGTTTTATTTATACCGATTCTACGTTAAAAATTCATTGAAGTCAACAGAAAATTCAAAAACGAACTGAGTCTGCTCAGTTACTCAACTGTAAACCGATCACTGTGAGCATCAAAACTTACGAATGTTCCTCTTTCTCTCGTTTGGCTTTCATGCGGGCGGCGATTTCGGGATAATATTTATCGAGGCAGTCCGGGCAGATGCCGTGCGAGAAGTCGGCGTCGGAATGGTGCTGAATATAGGTTTCTACATCATTCCAGTAACCTTTATCGTCCCGGATTTTTTTACAATGGGCGCAGATCGGCAGCAATCCGCTGAGGGTTTTAACCTGGTGGAGGGCTTCCTGCAGGTCGCGGATCAGTTTTTCACGCTCGGCTTCGGCCTGTTTCTTTTCCGTAATGTCGCGCAGGATAAGGCTTTTCCCGATGGTTTGGGATAACTGATCAGGCAGGATTGAGAGGCGCAGCTCAAATTGCCGGTCTGGTTGGATGTCCCCGAGATCGACTTCGACCTGGGCATATTCCGGAGATTGCAGGAAATTGTCAACGTTTTTTACCATCGGAAAGAATTGAGTGACTTTCTGCCCGATCATCTGCTTCGGAGTGAGCCGGAAAGTGGCCGCCGAGGCCGGATTGATATCGACGATCAGATTATCGGTATCCAAGACGATCATGCTATCGACCATGTTTTCAACTAGGAAAGTGTGCGCGATAGGCGCCAGCCTGAGCAGTTTCAGGCGCAGAATGCCCCACGTGAGCACGATGCCGGACAGGGCAAATCCGACCGGCGCCCAATCCAGTCCCGGAACCGGATTCGGTCCGAAAACATAGATCAGGTTGCCGGAAATTGGGATGAGAGCTCCAATAATGATCGACAAGTTATGTGGGGCGTAAAAGGAGCCGGACTTGAAAGCCGACTTCAGCAGGAAAAACAGAGCCGGCAGAATCTGGGCATACTGATACGAATAATAAAACCACCAAACGATGCCATGTCCATAAACGGCGATGTTAGTACCGGGAGTAATCGTCACAGTAGGCCACAGCCAGGAATGCCACGGATTCGTGAAAGCCAGCAGCGTCATGATGACCGGGATAATCGACAGAAACCCTAGCATTCTGCGAGAGGTCGCTAATTTGCCGCGGTTGTAATCAATCGCGAACAGGAAAAAGGAAGGCGGTACCAAACCAGTGCCGATATAGGCAACTGCCGACCAAAATTGCTTTAGCGGAATTGTAGTAGCGGCGACTTCAAACATCAATCCGAAGGCCCACTCGGCGGCGGCGAATTCCAGGACAATCACCCAGAAAGCCGCCTTGAACTTGCGGTGCGGCCAGAGCACAACCGGAATGAGAATGCCGACGATCATCGTCGCAATTAAGATATAGCTGTAATAGCCGAAACTGTAGTTGTGCATCTTTACTGAAAAATACGTCCTTAACCTATTAATAAATTTTCTTATTACAAAGAAATTGTCAGCGCGCTCAATAGCTTATTCGGCGTAAGCCGTAAACCGCGATCTACTATTAACTGTAAACCGTGAACTGCGAACTATAAACCCGCAACCCGCAACTAAAACGGAACTTGTTTCCCAAATTGGACAATATTTTCCTTAACCGGTGACCAATGACGAGGTTTTTTCCTGTCAGATTAATAGTGGCACGGCCTTTGTCTTGGGAAAAGGCGATTCTTTGAAAAAATAACCAGAAAGGAGCCCCCTTGAAAAAGTTTTCTCTATCAACCTTTATAACCCGTGGATTACTGGCCGGATTGTTATTGGCGTTTTTTGCCGGAAGTGCTTTTAGCGCCATTACGCTATCGACCGAACCGGTCAAAGTCCAGTTGTATGGCTTCGTCAAATTGGATGCGTTTTATGACAACACCGAAGTCTATCAGGGCGACTGGATGTTATTCGTCCGTCCGGAAGGCTCGACTCAATCGGAAACGAATGTGTTTTCGATGAATGCCCGCGCCAGCCGCATGGGATTGAAGATGAGCGGACCGGCCCTGACGCCGAAAATCGGCCTCAATGCCTTGCTGGAAATGGATTTCAGCGGCGGGTTCCCGAACTCTTCTTCGGCTGCTCGCCAACCGTTGTTACGTTTACGGCAAGCCTGGGTGGAATTGAATAACGCGGCCTGGGAATTGCGGCTCGGTCAGGACTGGGGCTTGATCAGCGGACCATTTCCGAATACAACTGATGCGGTGGTCGGCGCCGCCAAGGGCAATCTTTGGATGGGATTCAGCCAGATCAAACTGACCCTGAAACACGATCCCATTAAAGTCGCTGTCAGTGTTAACCGCCCGATGTCCGGTAATCTCAAGTACGACAGTTATACCGGCGGCGATCTGGACATTGTCGATGATGGCGAACGCAGCGGCCGGCCGTGGCTGATGGGGCGCGTCTGGTACAGCACCAAAATGTTAACGGCTTCGATTTCCGGTCATTATGGTAAGGAAAGCATCGCCGATTTAGCGGCCACAAAGCACGATATGACGACCTATTCGGCCAATGCGGATGTTGTTCTGAATCTCGGCAAATTATCGCTGACCGGCCGGGTCTTCAGCGGCGAAAACCTGAATACCTTTTTCGGCGGAGTCGTACAGGGTTACGTGACCGGTTCGACTACTGTGACCAATATTGCCGCTCAGGGCGGCTGGGCGCAGGCGGTTTACCAGGTTAGTCCGAAATGGGCGCTGACCGCCGGAGCCGGATTAGACGACCCGGACGATACGCATTTGGTTACCGGGGCTCGATCGCGCAATTTCTGGAAATATGGCAACCTGACCTGGAAACCGGTTGGCGAACTGGCATTTATGTTCGAGGTCAACCATCTGACGACCGATTACATCGCACAAGACAGCGGCACGAACCTGCGCCTGCAATTCACGACGACTTACACGTTATAGGGAACAATAAGGACTTCGGTTTATAGCCCAAAATTATTTCGAGAAAAGAATTTCGTATGGAATATTCAGTCGGTTGTGAAGTACTTTAATGGAATTGAAGGAAAGACGTCGTTTTCCGGAGAGCAATTCACTGACTCTTGCCCGTCCCCCCAAATCTTCAGCCAGATCGACCGGTCTGAGATTAAGTTCGCGCATTCGTTCCTGAATTGCTGAAATCGGATCGGGAGCCTCGATCGGAAAATGTTCTTCTTCGTATTTTTCAGCCAGAATTGATAAAACTTCCAGTAAGTCACCTTCCGGGGTGTCGCTTTCAGCGTCCATTAAACGTTCAATTTCCTGGAGCGCCTGCTGGTATTCTTTTCCATTCTTTATAGCTTTTATAGTCATCTTAAATCTCCTCGGCATTAATGCGATCATATTCGGCATATGTTCCGATAAACCGGATGTAAACGATCCCGTAAGAGTAATTGATTTTTACAATTAAACGATAAACATTGCCCCTGATATTAAATACTACCCGGTTATTTTTGAGAATGCTTGCAGTTGGATAAGTTAGTTTCAAATCGCCCAGTGAATTCCAATGGGCTTTTTTGCATTCGAAGAACCAGGTCTTCAGAGCCTGTTCGCTATCCGGTTTGATCTGCCAAAAATCACTGAGAGTTTTACGTTTAATAATTCTCACGCCCCAATTTAGCGTGTTTCCAAATTGGAAACAATGGTTAATTGGAATTTATTTGCGGTTTAAAAAACCTTTGCATTATCTGTCTCACATGCTTAATATTCGCCCTGTAATTGAGAATTGAAATGAAAATTAGTCTGCATCATATCCATCATGTTCATCATTCCAGGACTGAAACCGGGATGAGGTAGGCGATTTATTGAAGATGTAAATCAACCCGGTTCAGGTCAAAGCGAACCGGGTTTTTTATTTTACAGGAGCAAAAATGATTACTTTGGCAATTCAAAAATCGGGGCGACTGAGTGAAAATACGACCAAACTTTTAAGCGAGTGCGGATTACTGGTCGGCAATGGCGGTGAACGTCGTCTGAAAGCCGAATCGGCCAATTTCCCGCTGCGGATTCTTTTCCTGCGCGACGATGACATCCCGGAATGTGTGGCCGACGGCATCGCGGACCTCGGGATTGTCGGCCAAAATGTTTATTACGAAAAGGCGCGTCCTCTGAAAATCGTCGAACGGCTCGGCTTTGCCAAATGCCGCCTGGCGATTGCCGTACCGAAGGATTTCGTTTACGAAAAATTGTCCGATCTGAATGGCTTGAGCATCGCGACATCTTATCCAAATATTCTGCGGCGCTTCTTAGATGAAAACCAGTTGACGGCCGCAATTCACGAGATCAGTGGCTCGGTCGAGATTGCGCCGGGAATCGGTTTAGCGCAGGCCATCTTTGATATCGTCAGCACCGGCAGCACCCTGCTGGCCAACGGCCTGAAAGAGGTGGAGACGGTTTTGAAGAGCGAAGCAGTGCTGGTGGCCGGTGAAAACCTGAGCGCCGAAAAAACGACATTACTGGAACAGTTACTGTTACGGTTCCGCTCCGTACAAGCGGCGAAAAACCGGAAATACATTTTATTGAATGCCCCGAATTCCGCCATCGCAAAAATCAGCGCTATTTTACCCGGTATGAAAAGCCCGACCGTCATGCCGCTGGCCGAACCGGGCTGGAGTTCATTACATTCTGTGATCGAGGAAGATCAGTTCTGGGAACGGATTTCGGCCCTGAAAGCCGCCGGTGCGCAGGGCATCCTGGTCATTCCAATCGAAAAAATGATATTGTAGGACGAAAAATGAAGATAATAAAATATCCGCCGCGCGAATCCTGGCCGGAACTGACCAACCGTCCGGCGATTGACAGTAAAATGCTGCAGGGCGTGGTGCAGGAAATCCTGGCGGCCGTGAAAGCCGACGGCGACACCGCTCTCCGGCAATATTCCCGGAAGTATGACGGCGTACGCCTGGTTGAAATTGAAGTACAAAAAGACGAATTCAACGCCATTCTGACCGATGTGGATGCCGATCTGCGGCTGGCTATCGAGGCAGCCCGCGAAAACATTACCCGCTTTCACAAATCGCAGGTTGAAGAGATTCGTAAGATCGAAACCAGTCCGGGAGTGGTTTGCTGGCGTAAAAGCGTCCCGATCGAACGCGTCGGTCTGTACATTCCGGGCGGCACGGCTCTCCTGTTTTCGACAGTTTTAATGCTGGGCATTCCGGCCTTGATCGCCGGTTGTCCGGAGGTGATTCTGTGCACGCCGCCCAACAAGGAAGGTCGCATTCATCCGGTGATTCTATATACCGCACAAATCCTGGGAATCGAACGCATTTTCAAGATCGGCGGCGCTCAGGCGATTGCCGCCATGGCTTACGGAACGCAAAGCGTTCCGCGGGTCGCTAAAATTTTCGGTCCGGGTAACCAATACGTTACGCTCGCAAAGCAGATGGTCAGTACTCAGGGAGTGGCGATTGATATGCCGGCCGGACCGTCGGAAGTCGCCGTCGTGGCCGACCGATTTGCCAATCCGGATTTCGTGGCGGCCGATCTGCTGTCACAAGCCGAACACGGCGCGGATAGTCAGGTGGTTTGTCTGACGGATGACGCCGAATTTGTCACGAAGATCATGCAGGCGGTCGAAGAACAACTGACATTCTTGCCGCGCCGGACGATTGCCGAAAAATCGCTGGCTTTCAGCCGCCTGATTTTGCTTAAAGATTTGGATGAGGCTATGGACTTTGCGAATAAATATGCTCCCGAACATCTTATTATCCAAACCCGAAATCCGGAACAATTAGCGAAAAAGGTTGTCAATGCCGGTTCGGTTTTTATCGGGGCTTATTCTCCGGAATCGGCGGGCGACTATGCTTCCGGAACCAATCACACTCTGCCGACCAACGGCTATGCCCGGAATTACAGCGGAGTCTCGGTTGACAGTTTCGTTAAGAAAATTACTTTTCAATCGCTTTCCGCTTCCGGGCTGGAAAACATCGGCCCGGCTATCGAACGTATGGCAGTCGAAGAAAAATTACAGGCGCATGCCAATGCCGTACGGGTGCGTTTGAACGCCATTGCGAAAGGAGCCGGGCGTGGTTGACCTGAACCGTCTTGTGCGTCGCAACGTCGCCGGACTGAAACCTTACTCGACCGCCCGTGATGATTACAGCGGCGCGGTTGGCGTTTTCCTGGACGCCAATGAAAATTCAATCGGCAGCGTCACGGAACGAAAGTTCAACCGCTATCCCGATCCGCATCAGCGCGAATTGAAAGTGCGTCTCGCGGAAATTAAAAATGTTTCGCCGGAGCGTATCTTGCTGGGCAACGGCAGCGATGAAGTGATAGATTTGTTGATCCGGACATTTTGCGATCCGCGCCGCGACCGGCTTATGATCGTGCCGCCGACTTACGGGATGTATGCCGTCAGCGCCGCGACAAATGATGTTGAAGCGATCGCTGTGCCGCTGACGCCCGATTTTCAACTCGATCTCCCGGCGATGCTGGCGCTAGCCGACCAGGTCAAACTGATTTTTCTGTGTTCGCCGAATAATCCGAGCGGCAATAGCCTGGCCGCGCCGGACGTTCGCGAGTTGTTGGATAAATTCAACGGGATTGTGGTCATCGATGAGGCTTATGCCGATTTCGCGCCCGGAAAAAGCCTGCTGCCCGAACTGGCGAACTATAACAACTTAATCGTCATGCAGACTTTTTCGAAAGCCTGGGGTCTGGCCAATCTGCGCCTCGGAATGGCCTTTGCCGATCCGCAAATTATCGAATGGATGTCGCGTATTAAATATCCCTATAATGTCAATGGCCTGACGCAGGAGATGGCGCTGACGGCGTTGCAACGCGTTGCGATCAAAGACCGGATGGTCGCTACGCTGCTGGCCGAACGTGAACGGCTTATTAAATTGCTATCAGAATTACCAATTGTCGTAACGATATATCATTCCGACGCCAATTTTATTTTAGTGAAATTTCAGGACGCGCGCCGGGTGTTTGATTATTTAATTTCTCAGCACATTATCGTGCGGGACCGTTCGCAGATGGTGCATTGTGAAAATTGCCTGCGTATCACGGTCGGCACCGCCGCCGAAAATGATATTGTTATCGCCAAATTGAAGGAATTTAAAAATTGAAAAAAGTCCTCTTTATCGACCGCGACGGTACGCTGATCGTCGAGCCGCCGGACGAACAAATCGATTCGCTGGAAAAATTGGAGTTTGTACCGGGCGCCATCACGGCCATGTCCCGGATTGCGCGGCAACTTGATTTCGAATTGGTTATGGTGAGCAACCAGGACGGACTCGGAACGGATTCGTTCCCGGAGAAAGATTTCTGGCCGGCCCAGCATAAAATGCTGCAAACCCTGGCCGGTGAGGGTGTGGTACTCGACGATATTCTGATTGATCGCAGTTTTCCGGCAGACAACGCTCCGACCCGTAAGCCGCGTACCGGTCTGCTGACAAAATATTTACAGGGTGATTACGATCTGGCCAATTCATTCGTAATCGGCGACCGGGCGACCGATGTGGAACTGGCCCGCAATCTGGGCACTAAAGCCATTTACCTCGGTAATGATGAGAAAATCGCCGCCGATTTAAAGACTCAGAACTGGGCGGAAATATTCCAATACCTGTTTAATTCCAACCGCACCGCCACGATTGCACGCAAGACCAAAGAAACCGACATTACTCTGAAAATTAACCTTAACGGTACGGGGCGGAACCGGATCGAAACCGGCATCGGTTTTCTGGACCACATGCTGAACCTGTTCGCCGCTCATTCCGGTTGTGACCTCGAACTGACCGCCCAAGGCGATCTGGTTGTGGACGAACATCACACCGTGGAAGACATTGCTTTAGTTCTGGGCGAAGGTCTGTTGAAAGCCCTGGGCGATAAGAAAGGCATCGGGCGCTACGGGTTTCTGCTGCCAATGGACGAATCGCTGGCGCAGGTAGCGCTGGATTTTTCCGGCCGGCGCGAATTTGTCTGGGAATGCGAATTCAAACGCGAATACGTCGGCCGAATGCCCACCGAATTGGTGCGGCATTTTTTCAAATCGTTTGCCGAGGCGGCC
>Ga0172375_10006558_pt1 | contig 16273 bp, 7 predicted proteins | sample LakKiv1m_FD_114537 | JGI IMG/M metagenome (GOLD analysis project Ga0172375, IMG submission 114537) | Freshwater microbial communities from Kabuno Bay, South-Kivu, Congo - kab_092012_11.1m | ecosystem: Environmental > Aquatic > Freshwater > Lake | place: Democratic Republic of the Congo...
CGCGTTCACGATGAACGGCGGAACGTTCAATTTCAACAATGACGCCAGCGCCAACGACTTCAGCGAAAGCGCCGGGACTCTGACGATCATGGGCGGGGCGAATACTGTGAACATACAGACGGCGGCGGTGACCCGGACCTCCACGCTGACCTTCGCCGGAATTTCCCGCACGGCGGGCTCGATCAATTTCGCCGGGGCAGGGTTGACTAACGTTGTGGATACGCGCAGCCGGATCACTTTTACCAATCCGCCACCGCTCGTCGGCGGAATCATCGGCGTATGGGCCACGGTCAATGGCGCTTTCTACGCCACGATCGATGCCAACAGCAACCTGGTGGCCTATATGGGTACGATCTATGACGTGACCCGGCAGAGTTCGGGGCCCAAGGCGATCCCCGATACATCAACGGCAGATGTACGGATCATCGAGGGTACGGGTGGTGGAGCCGCAAACAACACCCTGGCTGCCGCGACGACCACGATCAACTCATTGACGCAGAGCGCCATCGGCGGCAACGCCGCCGCCACGGTTAGCATCGGCGCAAGCGAGACGCTGCAGATGGATACCATCAACTCGATTTCCGGGGCAGGCGCCCTGACGCTTGGTACTGCCGCAAACACCGGCACGCTGAAGCCCAAGGCGGCGGGCGGCAACCTGCTCCTGAGTAATAATTCCGGCAATACCATCACGATCAACTCCATCATCGCTGACAATACCTCCTCCTCCGGCATCACGAAGGACGGCTCAGGGACGCTGACTCTCGCCGCGAATAACACCTACAGCGGCGGTACGGTTATCAACGGCGGCACGCTGACGCCGCAGGCGGTGGGGTTGTCGACGGCACTGGGCAACACGGCCGATGTTACCTTCACAGGCACCTCGACCTTGACCATTCCAACCGCTGGCACCACCGTGTCGCTTCCGGGAATGCCGATTTCACGATGCAGGCAGGCCAGGGATTTTATTATTACAGGCGGGGCGCGACCGGGTTCGTCTGGACTAACAGTTATGGGCCGTAGCGCGAAGCGCGCAGTATTCAGTGATCAGTATTCAGTATTCAGACGACAGACGGCAGCGGGATTAGGATTATGAGAAGGATTTGGAGCGGAACCGCTTGCGGTTCCGGGATAAGACGGAACGGCAAGCCGTTCCGCTCCGAAGAGAAGATTTTTGGCCTTGGAGCGGCGCGGCTATCACGCGCCGTAGGTAAGTTTAAGGCGATTAGGATTATGAGCAGGATTACGATTATGATGGGAGAATACAGAAGGTAGGGACGGCTCTCCGAGCCGTCAGAGAAGTCTTTTTGTAGGAGCCGTTCCCCGTAACGGCGAACGTTTATTGAGAGACGACCGATGAAGAAATCTGCGATAATTGTATTTGCGATGATGCTGGCGACCGTTCCAGCGCAGGCGGCGACGCTCTACTGGGATGGCGGCACCGTGGATGCCGGTGATCCCGGCGATGGAGCAAGCGCTGGCGGAGCTGGAACGTGGAATACGACTATTAAGAACTGGGATGCGGGTGCAGGGCCCCATGTTGCCTGGATAAACTCCAACAACGACACAGCAATCTTCGGCGGGACGGCGGGAACTGTCACTTTGGGCACGAACGTGCAGGTGGGCGGATTGCGGTTTGACACGTCCGGATACACGATCAGCGGCCCGTATTCTCTGATCTTCGGCGCTACGAGCGACATTACCAACAACATAGGTAGCATTACTTTTGCCGGCGGCAGCACCATTACCAACTTCAGCGGCACAGTGTACATCGGCTACAACAATAGTGGCAAAAGTGTGACGATCGAAAATGGCGGAAAGTGGTACGGCGGCACGGTCTATGTCGGCTACGGTTCCAGCGCTAACGCCCAAAACAATAGTTACAATGTTGGCGGCGCCGGTGCTGCCAGTACCGTATCCAACGGCGCTATCTACGTCGGCTGGGGTACAGGAATCAGTGGACCAGCAAACTACAACACGATGACGGTCTCCAATGCCACCCTGCAGATGGGCGGCGCGTTAACCATCGCCCATGCCGGCAACGGTGTGAACAACAATTGGGTGGTCGTGAACAGTCAGGGCACGATCCAGCTGGGTAATAACAGCATCGTCATTGTCGCTGCTGCAGACTACGGATATCCCGCCTACGGCAGCAATAACGGCCTTGTGATCACAAACGGTGGCTATGTCTATGCTGGCTCTCTCTCTCTCAACTACAATGGAAATCCAGGGAATTTAGTTGTGGCCAATGGCGGCACGTTGATCACTGCCGGGGCAACGATCGGTGGATTAGGGACGATTGTCGGCGGCGGAAGCGGCGGGCCGACCTCGACCTGGAACCTCGCCACCAGCACTCTTAACGTTTCTGGATCGGGCAGTTTGCTGACCGCGGACGGGAACGGGGTGGATGGTGGCGCCCTGGTGACTAACGTCAGCCAGCTAATCGTCGGCCCTGACAATACCTCGAATGGCACCATGCTGATGACCAACGGCGCGCAGGTCTTTGCGACCTCGGTCTTGGTCGGCAACAGCACTGGCGGGGCCAACAATAACAACCTCCTTAAGATTGTGGGTGGGGCAGGGGTCACATCGGTACTGAAAGCCGGCGGGGGCAGCGTCATCGTTGGCTACATGGGAGGCAACGGCGGCATTCAAAACAACCAACTCTTCATTGGTGCCGGCGGCATTCTGACCAATGCCGGCTCGATGTGGGTCGGCTACCGCCCCGGCGGCGGCCAGTATAATGGTTTTGGCGGTCAGCAGTTGGTGGTGACCAATGGCGGCCAATTGTTCACCACGGGCAACAGCGGCATTAGCTACGATAACTCCGGCGGCAGTCTTAGCGGGGACGGGCCCAGCACCGCGACCATTGGTGGCACGAATAGCGTCAATGGCGTTCGGTCCCTATGGGATCTCGGCGGCGGCAACTTGACCGTAGGCTTCTACGGTGGTTCCCAATACAATATCAATAACAGGTTGATGGTAACCGCTGGCGGCATCCTGACCAACGCCGGCATCATCACCATCGGCGGTGGGAATACCAGGACCTACCAAAACTCGATGATAGTGAGCAATGCAAGTGTTTCGTCAACCGGTCTCACGATCGGCAACGCGTCGTCCAGCAATACTGTCACGGTGTCCGATAACTCCTCGTGGAACCTCGGTGGCGGAAGCATCACCAACGGTATTGGCGCGGCGACCGGCAATGTGCTGATGGTGAGTGCGAGCGTACTGACAAACGTCAATGCGCTGACGGTGAGTTCCGGGGCCGGTGCGAGCAACAATGCCGTTGTGCTCTCGCCTGGCGGACGGATCTATGCGACCAGTGCTGCGATCCGCACCAACGATACTCTTACCGTAGGCATTGACGAGGCCTTTACGCCGGCCTGCGGATTCCTCGCGGTTTCGGGCAACCTGAACATAAGCGACGCAACGCTTAATATCGTTACCAACAGCAAGGCTAAGTCGCAGGCATATATCATCGCTACCTACGGCACTCTCACGGGCAGTTTCGGGGTGACCAACGGCCTCCCCTCGGGCTGGAAATTAATCAGCAATTACAACAGCGCCAGTGCGATTGCTCTGCAGCCCCCACCGCCGCCGGGACTTGTTATAACGCTGAGATGAGGTGGAGGCAAGACAGCAATCAGAAATCTATTTTCTTCAATAATGCTTGCCAGGCCGAAGGCTGGTTATCCCGTCAAAACTGCACTGCTTACTGATCGTTGATCGATTCTTGCTCCCTTCCAGTTTGTCACCTGTTTGTCACCTATCAGGAAAGTTGCGTTTTGGAGGGGTGGCTGTGAGAATCAGTGAAGATAAAGAAAGGCACCCTGTGAAAGATTTAGGGCGGGCCCATGCTTCGTCAGGAGACTCCGCAGGGCAGGCCTGTGAAGCATTTAGAAAGTCATTAGGCATATGCAGACAACAAAGGAAGGAGGCAGTATGAAAAGATCAGTCAGCAGTATTGTGGCAGTGATTGTGGCGGTGGCGATGGTGACCGGTGTTTCGCCCGCGGAAGCCAAAGGTAAAAAAGGCGGCGGCGGCAAAGGTGGCGGCGGTGGTGGAGCGCCAATCGAACTTGGGAAAGCTGTAGGTAAAGCCCCTGATATGTCAAAGCCGGTGAAAGTATTCATCATGATGGGGCAATCCAACATGGTGGGCATGAGCCCGATCAGTTCTTTGACGGAATATTGCAAGACGAAGAAGATGTATCAATACCTGTTGGATGATGAAGGCAAATGGGCTCAACGGAACGATGTGTATTGCGCGATGGTGACCTGTAATCAGCATAACGGCCCATTAGCTCCAGGGTTTGGCGCGACTGGACGTATTGGAGTCGAACTCGGGTTCGGCTGGATTGTCGGCGACTTTTTAGACGATCCGGTGCTGCTCATCAAGGCGTGCATTGGCAACCGGAGCCTGGGCTGGGATTTGCTGCCTCCCGGCAGCGAACCGTACGATGGGGAGCCAGGCTATCGCGGGACCAAGGAAAACCCAAAAGGCAACGGCCAGATTCCGGCAGGAGCAGGATGGTATGCCGGCAAACAGTACGATGATGATACAGCAAATGCGAAAGCAGCCTTGGCGAGTCTCGACAAATACTATCCCGGTGCGAAAAAGTACGAAGTCGCCGGTTTTGTAATGTGGCAGGCGGAAAAGGACCACGGTAATCAAAATCATATGAAGAACTATGAGAAAAACCTTGTCCGGTTCATCAAAGCTTTGCGTACAGACTTCAACGCTCCCAATGCGAAGTTTGTTTGCGCGACACTTGGCGAATCCAAGAAAGGGAGCGGCGACCTGGCCATGGAAGCCCAGTTTGCCGTTGACGGCAACAGCGGCAAGTACCCTGAATTCAAAGGCAACGTTGCCACGGTTTATGCGAACCCTCTCTCAAATGGCGGCAGTGGAAACGGCCATTACGGCGGCGACGCCGGCACTTACATGAATGTCGGCGAAGCCATGGGCAAGGCCATGGTCGAGCTGTTGAAGAGCAAATAGCGGACTGATCTCAGCAGAATTGTGTGACGAAGCGAATCCGGATGGCGAAAGGAATAATCCAATGAATGGGATAAGAACGGTGTGCATGACGGGCATGGTGGCGGTACTGATGGTGTGTTCTTTGGCAGCAACAGCGGCGCCAAAGAACAGAGTTGAGCAGGAGATTGTTCCGCTCACTGCTGATGGTCAGAAGCTGTGCGATAAATACAGTGAAATGCTCAAGGGCCTGCAGGAGGAAATCAGGAAGGCTGTGCCGCAGGTCGATGAACAGAAGAAAGCGGCATACCTGAAAGCATGCGAGGCCGAGAAAGCTCCGGCGGAGGAGCTGAAAACCAAACAGGCGGCTGTTGATGCATGCAAGGCGACAGCGGGCTCTCTTGCGCACAGCAAGGAATGGGTTGATAAAGCTGCCAAGGCGGTTGCAGGTGCGGAAGAAAAGCTGAAGAAGGCCGCTACGGATACGGAAAAACAGGACGCCCAGGCAGCGCTGGCCAAAGAAAAGGCCAATGCGGAGAAAGGGGCCGCTGCGCTCAAGAAAGCCCAGGAAGCTGTTGAGAAAGCAAAGACCGATGAGCCTAAACTGATCAGTGATGTTGAGCCGGCCCAGAAAGCGCTGGACCAGGCAAAGGCCGCTACGGCGAAAGCCATTAGCGATCTCAACCTCGATTCAGTCCTCTCGAAAGATACGCTCGACACCAGGCTGGTGAAGTTCACTGTCCTTTCACAGGCAACACCGCGCGGGTTGGCGGAGTTCGCCCAGAAAGGCAAGGAGCAGGAAGCCCTCGTCAGCAAACTTCTTGCCGATGACGTTTTAATGAAACAAATGGTCATGGCGGATGGCGCCATGGGTGGCAAATACGGGCAAGCCATGGAGATTTACACGGCGATCCAGAAGGCGAGTCCGAAGGCGAATGAGGGTCTTTTCCAGCGCCTGGCGCTCGCTGTTGCGCTGGAACATACGGTGCCTGTAAAGCAGGGCAACCCGATGGCCGATACCAATGCCCCGGCGATTGTGGATCCGGTGAAGAGGTATCTGCACTTTGAAAAGGCTTACCAGGATGGTGAATTGGATCCTGGTTTTAAGGATATGACAGTATGGGATTACCGCAATGCCGTTAACGGCGATGAGCCTGACTCTACCCTGGCCTGGGGGCGCGAGATGCTCCGGAACTACCGGCCCGACCACATATACACGCCGGACTACCGCTGGCGTTATGTTATGTCCGTGAAAACTGAAGTTCAGTACGGATCGCAGAACAACAAGTATGACCTGCCGACTTTGCAGAACTACCAGAACATCATCAAGGACGGCGGTGTGTGCGGCCGGAGGGCGTTTTTCGGGCGGTTCATACTCCGCTGTTTCGGTATCCCGACAATTGCCCGCCCGCAACCCGGGCATGCCACACTGGTTCACTGGACGCCGGAGGGCTGGGTGATCAACCTCGGCGCCAGCTGGGGACATGGATCGGTAAATGGGCATCCGGATACAGATTTCCTTGCCATGACGCAGGCACGGAAGGTTGAAAAGGAATACCTGAAGGTACAGCGCGCCCAGTGGGTTGGTGATGCCGCTGGAGAGACGCGGGCATTTGGACTCGATGAAAAGAAAGGCAAGAAAGATAATAATTCAGCAATGGGCTTCTGGAATGGAGTAGCGCTTTACCGCCAGCGGCAGATTGTCGAGGAGTCCAAGGCGAAAGCGCTGGCTGCTGTTGGTCAGGATATCGGCGAGGCGAATGAATCCAAGGAGAAAGATGTTGTTGTAAAAGTGACAGTTACGGATGCAGACAAGAAGATTACTGCCGGTTCGGATGGGGTGATCACGATTCCTGCCGTAGCGTGCAGCAAGCCGACGGCCAATACGGCAAAGATCGTCTTCATGAAGAGCTCTGGCGGCGGGTTGCAGCTGCACTGCAACAGGCTGGGCGGCAATGCCGAGCCTTTTGAATATACGTTTGACGCTCCTCAAGCCGGGAAATACGCGCTTGCCGCGCGGGTGGTGACGGTTAGCGAAAACCAGAACCTCCTGGTCACGCCGAACGACGCGAAGGAACCGGTAAACATGGAGATGCCGTTCACAGTCGGCAAGTGGGAGAAATCAAAGCCGGTCGAGATCACGCTGGTCAAGGGACAGAACACTCTGAAGTTCACCCGTAACGACCCGCACCGCGGACTTTCGATCAAGGACTTCACTTTGGTACCTGTTAAGTAGTGTAACGGGAGAAAAGGAGTTGAAAGCAATGAAGAGAATCATTTTGTGCGTCAGCATAATTGCGGCCCTGGCGGTCGCTGGGTCCACCGCGTGGGCTGCCAGGAAGAAAGAGGCGAAAGCATCGCCAAAAGCTGAACTGACCGAACATGGTAAACAGCTTGAAATCAAGTATGCCGCGATGCTGGAGGCACTCAAGGCGGAGATCAGCAGGAATCTGCCGTCCTTGGCAGAGCAGAAAAAGTCTGCCCTCCAGAACGCCCAGGAAGCTCTCAAACAATCGACAAAAGAATCGAGTGATGCTGCAGAGCCTCTCAACGATGTCAGCAAGGCGCAAGGCCTGGTGAAACACGGAGAGTGGTGGACCGGCGATGCCAAGAAGAAAAAAGCAAAGGCGCAGGCAGACCTGAAGAACGCAACCACGGATGCAGCCCGTCAGGCCGCCCAGAAAACAATAGACGAGCAGCAGAAGCGTTACGAGGCCGGGGTACAGGCTCTCAAGGAACGCCAGGCCGCTCTGGAAACAGCGAAGGCCAAGGCTGCGACGGCTGGCGGTGCGAATAAGACAGCCCAGGCGGCTCTGTCCCAGGCCCGCACGAATGAACTCAACGCGGCCAGGGCACTGTTGGCAAGCGTGGAACCCTTTTTGTCAAGCGACAAACTGGATGCGAAGCTGGTCAAAGCGACAGTGTTGACGGCGGCGACGCCGAATGGTTTGGCGGCTTTTGCGGAGAAGGGGAAAGAACAGGAAGCGTTTGTGGATAAACTCCTTGCCGACGACAAACTGATGAAGGAAATGCTCGTCAACGGCGGCGCAAATTACGGCAGGTATGGCAGGACGATGGAAATTTATGCGGCGATTCAAAATGCCAGCCCGAAAGCAACCAGCGACGCAGTCCTGCATCGACTTGCGCTTGCTACCGCGCTGGAATTTGCCGAGCCGGTCAAACAGTCCAACGCCAAAGACCAGGCCAATGCGCCTGAATTTGTGGACCCGGTGAAACGGTATCTGCACTACGAAAAAGCATACCTCAATGGCGAACTGGATCCTGCATTCAAAAACCTGTCAACATGGGAATACAGGATGGCAGTGGACTGCAATGCGCCGGATGAAATACTCGCATGGGGTCGGGAAATGCTCCGTACTTACCGTCCGGACCACATCAGGAATCCGAATTACGGCTGGCGTTATTCTTCCGCCGTCAAAACCGAGGTGCCCTACGGTTCGCAAAACGTTAAGAATGACCTTCCATCGTTGAACGAATACCAGAACATTCCCAAGGACGGCGGCGTATGCGGACGGCGTGCATTCTTTGGCCGGTTTATCCTGCGAGCTTTCGGCATCCCGGTCTGGGGCGTAACCCAGCACGCGCATGCCGCTCTCAGCCATTGGACCCCAAAAGGCTGGGTGGTCAATCTCGGGGCAGGTTTCCAGCACAGCTGGTGGGATAAAGGTGAGGTTTCCGTGGGAGGGTCGGATTTCCTGCTGGAGACACAGGCCAGGAAGCACGAGCAGGATTACTTGAAGGTTTTGCGGGCTCAATGGGTCAGCCGCATTCTTGGTGAAGAGGCGTACAACGGTAGGAAGGGAATTACCGGTGGCATCTGGAGCAGCCTGGGCCATTATGAAGCGGGTTTTATCGCCTCCAAGGAGGTTGAACTGGGGCCGCTTGGCCAGGAGCTGGGCGAGGCAAACGAGTCCGAGGACAAGCAGGAGGTCGAGAAGACGAGCGCCACGAAAACCGACCAGCAGGTTTCTGTTGGTAAAGACGGAAAAATCACAATCCCTGCTGTGGCTTTGGACAAGGCAAACAAAGCTGGCGTGACGATGCAGAGCTTTGGCGGTGGTATGCAGTTGCTGGGACGCGGCGGTTTTACGACCAAGTATGTCTTTGATGCTCCGGGCGCCGGCAAGTATGCGCTGTCGGCGCGGATAGCCACGCTGCAGGAAGGACAGCAGTTCTCGTTTGGAATCAATGATGCGCCAAAGCCTGTTGAGGTTCCGGTTCCCTATACCATCGGTCTCTGGCAGCAGATTCCGCCGGTAGAAGTGCAATTGGTCAAGGGGCAGAACGCACTCAACTTTGCCATTCGCGAGGGGAGCCGGGCGGTCGCAATCAAGGACTTCACGTTCACACCACTGAAGTAGAGTGAACTCACTCGCCATCGCCAGGAAGCCCCGTTCTTCTTGACCGGCGTAGCTCGAAGAGCGAAGACGGTTGAACGGGGAGGATCCGCTTTCGTTAAGAGACTTCGGCGAGGCAAGATGGTCTTCCGCCGTAGTTTCGCCGAATGGCGAAACGGAGGCGCTGGCTACGGCGGAGTTCCGCACAGACTCGTCCTTCGTAGCCAAGGCTACTACGGCGCAGGAGGTGTCGCTGAAGAATCTCAAAATACCTGAATGTGGGGATTGACCCCGATTCCTGATTCTGATTCATTTGATTTGATGAAAGTGGCAGCAAATATGAATAGGCGTGATTTCATTAGAGATTGTTCGTGCGCGGCGGTTCTGCTTGGTCTTAGCGGATGTGGCCGGACGGTGTTGCCGGCCGCAACAGAAGGAAGAGGACGCAGACTGAACATCCTTTTCTTGACCGCCGATGATATGAATTACGACTCCAGCGGCTGTTACGGCGGCCCCATCAGGGACCTGACGCCCAACCTGGACGGCCTTGCCAGAGAGAGTATTCGCTTTGTTCATGCTTATTCAACAGTGGCTGTATGTCAGCCAGTACGCCAGATCATGCAGACTGGTCTCTACCCGCACCGCAATGGCGCTATGGGGTTCTTCCCGATCAAATGCGAGGTCCGCACGCTCAATGAACAGCTTCACGACGCGGGATACCTGATCTCAATGTTCGGTAAGGGAAAACACCACCAGCCTGCGGAAAAGTTCTGCGTCGACTATCGGGAAGAGAAGATCAGCCGGCACCCATCCCAGCTTGCAGTTGCCACCCGTACGTTTCTGAAGATGGCCCGTGAACAGGGCAGGCCGTTTTTCCACAACGTCAACTGCTATGATCCTCATCGTCCGTTTATAGGTATCAAGGGGCCGGACGATCTTGCCGAGGGAGAGAAGCCCAGCCGCTGGATCAGGCCGGAGGAAGTCACCGTGGTCCCTGGTTTTCTTGAGGACCTGCCGGAGATCCGCAGAGAGCTGGCCGGCTACTACACCAATGTCCGCCGGCTTGATGACAGCGTTGGTGCGGTGCTGAAGGTGCTTAAGGAGGAAGGGTTCGACAATGATACGATCGTGATGTTCTATGGCGGCGATCACGGAATGTCGTTCCCGTTCGCGAAATCGAACGACTACGAGAACAGTTCGCGGGGCGCGCTGATGATACGCTGGCCCGGCGTGGTGAAGCCGGACAGCGTTGATAGCGATCATCTTGTCTCAACGCTCGACTTCGCTCCAACTCTTCTCGAGGCTGCCGGACTGCCTCCGATTAAAGACATCGATGGCCGGTCTTTCCTGCCGGCGTTGAAAGGCGGGAAAATGGCCGGCTGGGATCGTGTTTATACCTTCTACAATGCCGCTTTCGGCAACAATTGGCTGCCGATGCGCTGTGTCCGTAACAAAGACCGGGCTTATATCTGGAACGCGTGGAGCGACGGTAAACGGGAATACCACACAGAAAACATGTCCGGCCTTACATGGAAGTCCATGGTTGCTGCCGGTGCCGCCGATCCTGCCATCAAGGCCCGTGTTGATTTTTATCTCTATCGTGTTCCGGAGGAATTCTACGATCTGACCAATGACCGCTGTGAACGCAGGAATCTGATCGCCGACCCGTCGAGGCAAGTCGAAATTGAGGAAATGAGGAAGGATCTTCTTGCGCTCATGAAGCGCACCGGGGATCCGTTTTCTGAAGCGTTTGCTCGCCGTGACAGGAAAGATCTTGTTCCTGCAGTCCTTGAGCGGCTGAAGAAGGAATATTGCGGGAAACCAGGACTCAATCAGAAGATCGTTGATCCATAAGGTTTCAAGATCCACCGGCGAGTGAGAGGTGCGCTGCAGCGGAGTTTGCCGGAAAAGAATAACGGAAGAATGATTAAGTGAAGAGTAAAATATACGGAGCGTTGTGCAGTGTGGCGGCAGTCCTGGTTCTTTCAGTTCAGAACCTGATGGCCGGGGAGGGTGCAGTTCTCAACCTCTGCGAGGCGCCGTATTTTGCTGATCCCACGGGCAAGAAGGATTCCACGGAAGCGATCCTCAAGGCACTGGATGATGTTACCAGCATTACCGTGATGGCATTCCGGCAGGGAGTGTCTGAGATTGAAATGCTGCCTGCGCAGGGAACTCACTATCATACTGTCAGTGTCGAGTGTTACAAAGCCGACGGTGTTGTGCATGGAGCCTGCTGTGTAAGACTTCCGTCTGTGCCGGTGCTTTATTTTCCGGAGGGAACCTACCTGGTGTCGGACACTCTCTGCTATCGCCGAAACGACCTGACCAATCACTATGGCAACGAAATGAACCAGTGGATACGGATTCGTGGTGCAGGGGTGGACCACACGGTCATCCGGCTGAAAGACAATTCGCCGGGATTTGGCAGGGATTCGCGCAAGCCGGTTATTTCGTTCATGAAGGCGAAGAAAAGCAACGTATCCATGTCCAATTATTGTGAGGATCTTACGATCAACAGTGGAAGCGGCAATCCCGGTGCAGTCGGTCTGGATTTCTTCGCCAACAATTCCGGAGCCGCACGGAATCTCAAGATCATCAGCGGCGACGGTGCCGGTTTCGCCGGCCTGATGCTGGGGCACGCAAATTATTCCGGCATACTCGTAAAGCATGTTGAGATCGAGGGATTTGACCACGGCCTGCATGTTGATTCCGGAACATACGGCATGTTCGCGCACGCGGAGGATGTCAGGATGCATGGTCAGAGGGTTTGCGGCGTGACGGTTGGATCCATCAGCCTCAGCCTGCGCAATATTTTTACCAAGGATGTGCCGGTTGGCTTGACCTGCACCAGTCCGCGCGGTTTCGTTGCGCTGGTTGACTCCACGCTGAGTGGAACGGGTGCAACAGGCATAGTACATCAGGCTGGCGGACTTTACGTTTCAAACGTGAAGCTCGACGGGTTTGGTGATGCACGCCTGATCGAAGAATTTGTTTATCCAAAGACATTCGGCGCCTCTGCCGCCAAAGGCATGCCGCGCCTGCCCGTGGAAGATACACCTGTCTATGATGGTGCCGGGAAAAGTTCAACGGGCGTTCGCCGGTTCGGCGCCATAGGGAACGGAGTAAATGACGACAGTCCGGCCATTCAGGCGGCGATGGATTCAGGTGCGGCAGAGATTCGCTTCGAACCCGGGCGTTACCTGTTGAACAAGCCTGTGGTTATTCCGGCCGGCGTTGAGCACATTGATTTCAGTTTCTGTGACCTGGTAGCCGGTGTTGATCTCATGCGGTCGGAACTTGAAGGATTTGTTATCGGAGGAAAGGGCGGTTCCGGCGAAACCACGCCGCCATTGTTTGTCGAGCGCCTGATGGCGTGGGAGCAATGGTGCGGGAAGCACTGCACTTTTACCCATGCATCCAGACGAACAGTCTGCTTCAAGGACATGCATACCCAGACCCTGAAGTTCTACCGTAATACCGTGACGGGCGGAAAGGTCTTCTTTGACAACGTGTGCACCACCAGTGGCGCTTTTCCCGGCGACAGGGGGCACGGACGGTGTACCGTTTCACTGAAGGGTCAGAAGGTTTGGGCGAGACAACTCAATCCCGAAAGAGGCGAGCCGATGATCCTCAATGACGGGAGTGACATGGTGCTTTTTGGTTACAAGAGCGAGGATGGGGGTGGGGTTCTTCGCACGATTAATGGAGGGCGGAGTGAAGTTATAGGCGGAGTAGTTAATTTCGGGAGGGCTGAGCATCCTGCCTTTTTTGCCGAGAATTCCCAGATGCGGATATCAACTGCCACCCATGCCTGGCTTGCAAGATCATATTATCGTACGGCAATCCAAGACATTGCTGACGGCAAGACGACTGCACTTAAGGCGGAAGATATGCCTTCCCGCGGATTTGAAGAATCAAGGGGCCCTCAGTATCTGATTCCGCTGTACCGGGGGCTCAAGCGATAAAAGCATGAAGGTAGAACGAGTGACTGTTCAAAAAAATAATAAAGGAGAGTTCCATGAAGAAATCGGTTGTTGCTGGTTTTCTGTTTGTGCTGGTTTTCGCGTTAGCCGCAGGTCCCTCAGGGATTGCGGCGGCGGCTGACGCTTACTATAAGGTTCCGCCGGTTTTTGTTCCCTATCCGGAACCAGGCAAGAACTGGGTCATCAGGCAGTACGGCCCGGTTGGAATCGGAGTTGATCTCATAGCTCCGGCCTTTACGATCCGCATCAGCAATGTTGAGAAGGGTTCGCCCGCCGAGGCCACTGGCAAACTGAAGAAGGGACAGATTGTCGAGAGCATAAACGGCGAAACGCTCAAGGACATAGATCCGCGCGTGCAGTTGGCGCAGATCCTGGAAAAAGCCGAGGCCGCGGACGGGCTGATGAAGCTTAAGATCAAGGACGAAGGGGAGGTGGTGGTAACGCTGCCGGTGCTTGGGGCGTACAGCAAGACTTGGCCGCTGAACTGTCCCAAGTCGGAGAAGATTGTACGCAACATGGGCGACCGGCTGGCCAAGCTTGAGAAACCGGATTGGTCCGGGGGGCCTTTCCTGCTTTCCACCGGGGAAGACAAGGATCTTCAGACGTTCAAGCGCTGGCTGGATATTGAAATACCATTCCACGACTACCCATGGTATATCGGGTTCTGGGGTACATCTCTCTGCGAATACTACCTCAGAACAGGTGATGCCCGCGTAATACCCAGCATCAACAAGATGGCCGCCTCGCTCAAGGCAAGCATGTACAACGGCGGCTGGATGGGGCGCGGTTCAAGGGAGCCGAACTACAATTACATGGCCGGCGGACATATGAACGCGGCGGGTGTGCATGCGTTGAATTTCCTGCTCCTCGCAAAAGAGTGCGGCGCTGAAGTGGATGAATATCTGCTGCAGCGGGTCCTGTTCCAGTTCTTCCGGTTTGCCGGCCGCGGGAACGTGGCGTACGGCGACCAGCTGCCGGAAGGCGGTTTCCGTGACAACGGCAAGACTGCCGGCCTTGCAATGGCGATGTCTTCTGCGGCATCGCTGTGCCCGGAAGGCGAGAATTCAGTTTATGCCGCGGCACGTGACAATTCGGCGATGAAGAGCTTCTACGCTACGACATGGTTCAACCGCGCGCATACCGGCGGCGGTATCGGCGAGATATGGCATGGAGTGGGCATGCAGATGCTGGCCGAAAAGAAGCCGCTCCAGCACCGCTCGTTCATGGATGAGCGAAAGTGGTTCTATGAGCTGTCGCGCAAGTTTGACGGCAGTTTCTCCATATCGGATAACGGTGGAAACTACGAAGAGACGCACTGGGGCAACTATTTTGCTATGGCGTATACCGCGTCACGCAAGAAGCTGCGCATGTTCGGAGCCCCGAAGACTCGGTGGTGCAAGACGCATACGCTCCCGAAGCGGCCCTGGGGAACTGCGGCTGATGATGTCTTCTACTCTATGAAACCAGGCGAGTACCTGCCCGGCAAAGTGCAGGACGTAAGCAGGGAAGTAATCGTCACAGATGCGTCCGGGGCTATATTCGGCAGGATTGGCAGGACAAATGTCACGGACGAAGTGCTCCTGATGTACGCCAACCATCCCGATTACGGCATCCGTTCGGCAGCGGCTGACAGGATCGTCAAGTGCGGACGTAATCACCTGATAATTCCGCTGCTCAAGTCAAAGGACCCGCGTGTCCGGGAGGCCGGTGTTCTTACAATAGCCGGGATGTTTAAAGGGGCCCCGATACCGGCGGATAAGATAACTGACGAGATGCTCAATGTCCTTGCTGAAATGGTTAATAACCCTGAGGAGTCCCGCTGGGTTGCTTTCGGGGCGATGACGGCGTTGTCCCGCGGACCGGCAGAGAAGATAATTCCGCTGACGGATCGTCTCATTTATTTCCTGAAGCAGGATGACTGGTGGATCCAGAGCGCCGCGCTCAAGCCGCTGTCGAAAATAGCGGCTGATGAACGTGTTTATCAGAAGGTCCTGCCGTCCGCAGGCGAGATGGCTGCCAAGAATACCGCTGCGTGCGGCCTCGGGAATATCAGGGATATTGCTGTTGCGCTGGTTTCCGCGAAGCCTGAGGTGCAGAAGCTCGGGCTCGATATTTTCGTTAAATCTTACAACGCCATTCCTGACAGGCTGATGGCTCCGGGAGGGGCGAATCTTGCCACCGGATCAAGGTTGTTCAAAGGGGCAGTGTCAGGCTGTATCAAGACATTCCCGGGAGGCAATGACATTGTATTAAAGATGCCGAAAATGACCTCAGCCTGGTCGGCTTCGAAAAAAGAATCCGACAAGTATATTTACAGCGGCACATTCATACCTAATAAACCTCTGATTGGTAAATGGCAGACTGTTGCACTGGTGAAGTCGGCGGAAGACTTCCAGGCCCAGCTTGCGAAGGAGGCTGCGGATGAGGCTAAAGCAAAAGAAGCCGCTGCCAGGCAGAAGAAACCGGCACCTCCTGCGAAACCGAAGGCTAAGCCGAAGTACGGGATCGGCGGGTTTGTCCTGCAGGATGGAGGAAAGGTGGGAGGGGCCAGAGATTTTACCTGGTCAGGCAACGTGCTTATCAACAGCGGAAATGAAGAAGCGCTGAAGATGGAGATAAAGACGGTGCAGGGCAGGGAGTGTCTTTTTGTTGAAGCCGGCGGATTCTCCCAGACAAATGAGAAAATCGAAGATGAGGCGAAATGGAATGCCAGCTACTATGTCATGGAGAGAAGGAAATAGAGCGAATTAAAATGATGTCCAACTCTCACCCGCCTTCGCCAAGATGCCCCGCGGCTTGCCGCGGGGAGCTTCACTGTCTTACAATTTAAGATCGAGACCGTTCCGGGTAAATACGGGGATGTTCTCGATTGTCACGGCGTAATCAATCGTCTGGCCGCCCTGGTAGGTTTTTCCGGTCAGCGCGTCTTTCCATGTTGTGTCCGGCGGAAGA
>Ga0172375_10006563_pt1 | contig 16270 bp, 15 predicted proteins | sample LakKiv1m_FD_114537 | JGI IMG/M metagenome (GOLD analysis project Ga0172375, IMG submission 114537) | Freshwater microbial communities from Kabuno Bay, South-Kivu, Congo - kab_092012_11.1m | ecosystem: Environmental > Aquatic > Freshwater > Lake | place: Democratic Republic of the Congo...
CTGGAGCCCAACGAATTAAAGCAGAAAATCAGATTTGGTTTAATAGCAAAGAGGAAGCTGAATTAGCCGGCTATACCCCCGCTAGCAATTGTAAGGGGATATGATTGGTTATTGAAATTAGGTTTTAAAGGATTAAAAAAAATTATAAATTAAAAATTTTTTAGCATATTATAAAAAAAATATTAACTCTTTGCATAATTCACGATCACCCCAAAATTTTATTAGAGAAGGGAAGAAGTTAACTCTATGTCGCACAATATACCTTTTGCGACATAGAACCTTAAAATCCTATTAAAAATGTCGTTATTCCACGCCCTTAACAAACTTATATTTTTAGTCCTTAAACAAGGCCCAAAATTGAGTTTTAAGCGTTTTTATATCCAAAGATGACCAATCTTATCACTTCCTTAATTACTGCTTCCAAAATTTTTGGAACCTCTTTCGCTTTCAGACAAAATTTCTACTTCTTGAACTTTTATCTCTTCTTTTTTTTGAACAATCATTTGAGCAATTTTCTGTCCGCGATAAATCTGGAAATCTTTTTTAGATAAATTTATTAAACCAATTTTAACCTCTCCTCTATAACCGCTATCAATCACTCCCCCTAAAGTTTTTAAAACTTTTTGAATACCCAAACTGCTTTTATCCCAAATCAATCCTACATAACCTTCAGGAACTTCTAACGCCACCCCAGTAGGAACAATCACTCTTTCTAAAGGTTTAATTAAAATATCAGCATTAGCATATAAGTCCAAACCGGCGTCCCCAAGATAAGCATAATTCGGTAGGGTAGCTTCCCTATCCAACTTCTTAATTTTTAAAACAAGTTTATTTATCATAAGCCAACTTCTACATAATTTTTTATGAGAGGATCATTTAATGTTCTGTCTAAATGAACTGTCAAAGCATATAAAATAAGACCAAAAATAAAAAGAGTTATTATTAAAATTTTTTCCCACATATTTAAATAAAATTCTTAATTTTCAATTTGTCGCAAAATATTGTTCCAAAAATATAGAAAACAAATTTTTTAAGGGTTTAAATGTTTATCTCCCTATAAAAATTTTGTTTTTATATTTTTGGAACAATATTTTTAGAACAATTTTAACTTGGTAATTGAGGAGTCATTTCTTCGTAAGTAGTTGGTTGGCCATTTTTTATTCTTTCCAAATTATCAATAAAACTATTCCATAGTAAATCAATAAAAATATTATGCCAAAAATACAAAATTGGACGTGATAAGTATTCATTCCAAACAGTTACTCCTAACCCCCACAAATAGCCCAAGTTACCTTGAGTGCCTTCTGATTCAATAATAGCCCGCAAATCAAACCCAAAATAACTCAACACAAGCACCGCTATCAAGACAATGACAAGCCACTGAATTAACCCCCTCTTATCATTTTTAAATTTCACCATAAATTTATTATAAAAACTAAAAAATAAATAAGATTTTTTTCCTTTTCTTGTTTTAAGTATATAATATTCAACCAAAAAACTGAACAAGCAACTGTGTGTATTTAAAATTCAAAATTCAAAAAAGTAAAAAAAGTAAATTCCTTTTTTAGTTAAAATTATTCTTAAACAAATAATTAGTATTTAGGTAAATAATCCATTGGATTTAAATAGGCCTCTAAAGGCGCATAGGCCACCATAGCTTTTTTACATCCCCTGCTCCAAGTATAGCGGTCAACTTTAACAGCGCTTTTATCAAAAACAGAAAAATGCAAATGAGGTCCTGTAGAATAACCTGTGTTTCCACTATATCCAATTATGTCTCCTCTTTTTACTTCTTGTCCTGCAGATACTTTAATCAAAGATAAGTGCGCATAAAAAGTCGCCAAGCCATTTTCATGGTCAATTAAAACCCATTTGCCATAAGAAACACACCCTGAATAAGCATCCATATTTTCTGTATATCTAACTTTTCCTGGAGCTGTCGCTAAAAGCGGGGTTCCGATTGAAGCCCTAAAATCAATTCCTCTATGGGGAATTGGTTTCCCCTCTTTGTCATAACCATAAGCTCCGCTTAAGGCAAAAGAAGTTAAACCAAAATATTGTGTAATATAGGGGTTTTCTACTGGCCAAGACAAAACCCCCCCTCCTTTTTGAGGTAATTTGCTTTTATCCAAAATATACTCTAATTGGGATTCATACTCTATCAATTCTGCCTCTAATTTTTGTCTCAACTGTGTTTTCTCATCTAAAATAGTTTGGTAATTTGACTCTTTATTTTTGGTTTGCGCTAATAAATTATTTTTCTCTGATTGGTTATTTTCTATAATTGTTTTTTGATCTGCCAATTTTATTTTATAAGTAGATAAGTTATTTTTTTCAATTTCTGATTTTTCTTTATCAACAACCAATTCATCCTTTGATTTTTTCAAAGCATTAGTTTTATTTCTTATCTCGACTTGCACCTTTTGTAATCCTTCTAAATCATTCCAAAATTCTGATAATTTATCATTAGCTAACATTGACTCTAATAAAGAATAATTTTCTTGCTCATTAATTGCTCTTAAAGCTTCTGCCAGGGCCTGTGTATTTTTTTCAATTTCTTCTCCTTTACCATCAATATCAATAGCCAATTCTTCTATTTTTAAAGTGGTTGTTTTTATTTGTTCATTAGTTAAATAAATACTGGAATTTAGTTTTTTTTGAGTAATTTCTAATTGTTTAATGTCTCTGTTCAAACTTTGTTTTTCTTCACCAATAATTTCTAATTCCTTTTCCCAAGTTTGAATTTCTTCTTCCAATTCATTCATCTCCAAATTTTTTTTAGAAATTTCTAATTTTAATTCATCAACTTGGTTCGCTCCTATTCCTACCGGAAAAAAGAAACTTATTATCAACAGACACAAAACTCCCGTTTGAAAACTATTTTTATAAATTATTCTTTTGCCAATTTTAATTTTCTTCAATTTTTTTAACAGCGTAATATAAACGTTGCAAAGTTTCTCCTTGACCTAATATTTCAGCCAAAATAAAAGGATCTGGCGATTTATCTTTCCCCGACAAAGCATATCTCATTGGCCACAAAACACTTCCTCTCCCCTGTTCGGTGGCATAATTCCAAAGTTCATTTTTAATTTCAATTCCTGTCCAAACTTTAACCTGTTTCAACAATTCGATAATTTTTTCCAGATATTTTTTTGTTTTAATTAAATTATTTTCATTTTTCCATAACAGTTTTTCTTTAAGATAATTAGGTTGATCAAAATAATAATCTAACTCCCCTACTGTAGTCATTTTCGTAACATCCTCAAATTTTTCAATTCTTTCTTTAATTAGAGGCAAAATCTTTTCCAATTTTTCCGAGTTTTTTTCAACTTTTTCTTTTATAGCAATCGGTAAAAATTCTAAAACTTTTTCTTTGAACTTCTCTTTCTTTAATTTTCTTAAATATTCCTTGTTAAACCAATTTAACTTTTGATAATTAAAAATTGCCCCTGCTTTATTTAAACCCGTTAAATCAAATTTTTCAATTAATTCTTCACGAGAAAAAATTTCTTGTTCTGTCTTTGAATTCCATCCTAATAGAGCTAAAAAGTTAATTAACGCTTCAGGTAGATAACCTTTCGCTTTAAAATCTTCTACACTAACTGCTCCCGCCCGTTTAGATAATTTTTTTTTATCCTCTCCCAACACATTAGGAAGATGAACAAAAATTGGAATTTCCCAGTGAAAAAATTTATAGAGTAAAATATGTTTAGGCGTGCTGGGAATCCAATCTTCTCCTCTAAAAATATGCGAAATCTTCATTAAATGATCATCCACCACCACTGCGAAATGATAGGTTGGGAAACCATCAGTTTTAATCAAAACTTGGTCATCAAGAATATCTGTCTTGACAGACACCTTCCCAAACACTTGGTCTTCAAAGACCACAATTTCATTATCAGGAATTTTCATTCTAATCACATATTTTTCTCCTGCCTTAATTTTGTTAAACACTTCCTCCTTACTTAAATTACGACAGTGTCTATCATACATAACTGGTGTTTTTTTTAACTGTTGTCGTTCATGTATCGTTTTTAATCTTTCTTCCGAGCAAAAACAATAATAGGCCTTTCCGGTTTGTAATAATTGTTGGGCATATTGTTTATAAATATCTAATCTTTCCGACTGAATATATGGTCCGACTTTTCCTTTCTGAGAAAGTTCTCCCTGTCTATTTAAGTAGACCCCTTCATCAATAATTAAATCAACCCAATCTAACGCCCGAAATATTTTTTGGGTTGAATCTTCTTCTAATCTTTTTCTGTCGGTGTCTTCTAGACGAACCAAGAAATCACCACAATTATTTTTAGCAAATAACCAAGCAAACAAAGCTGTTCTTAAATTACCAACATGAATAGACCCCGTTGGTGAGGGAGCAAAACGAACTCTTACTTTTTTCGTGTTTTTTCCCATAACTATTCTTCATGCTCTAACGCTAAATCAAGAATGCCACGAGCAATTTTTTCAGCCGCATCTGCTTTAGCAAATTTTTTAGCATTTTCTCCTAACTCTTTTCTCTTTCTCTCATCACTCATTAAACGCTCTATTTCTGATAATAAAATATTAGTCGTCAAATTTCCTTGCTCAACAACTACTGTAGCCCCTGCCCGAGCAAAAGTAAAAGCATTTTTTCTTTGGTCGCCACTAATTTCTTCTGGAATAGGAATAACAATACTTGGTAATCCCCAAAGGGCTATTTCTGAAATAGAACCAGCGCCAGCTCGGGAAATTACCAAATCAGCAACCCCAGCTGACATTCTTAAAGCTAAAGTATTAAGATAGGCAAAAGGTTTATATCTTTCTTTATGTTCGCTATTTTCTAAAGCAACCACAGCTCTACTTTTTATTTCAATTTCTCCTTGTTTCCCTATTTGGTGAATTATTTGATATTTCTGCACTAACTCAGGCAAGGCGTCCACAATACTTTCGTTAATAGTTTGAGAACCACTGGAACCACCCAAAATTAAAATAATTGGAATTCCCACACTTAAATCTAAAAACTCTCTAGCCCCTTCTGAAAGCGGTTTAAATAATTCTTTTCTAACTGGATTTCCCAAAACAGCAATTTTTTCTTTTTTTATTGATAAAAACTCCTCAGCTTCAGGGAAACCTAAAGAAACTTTTTTGGCAAATTTAGTTGCCCAAGCATTAGTTCTGCCAGGAATAGAATCAGAGATATGAATTAAAACTGGTATTCTAAAAATTCTTGCGCTCAATAAAACAGGGAAACTAACATTTCCTCCATTGCTAAAAACAACATCTGGAAAAATACCAAATACTAAAAAAAATGATTTCAAAAATCCCCACCCCGTTTTAAAAAAACCTAAAAAATTCAAAACAGAAAAATATCGTCTTAATTTTCCGGCTGACACTTTTTTGAAAATAATATCATTTTCAAGTAATAACTGTTTATCATAAGGTGAACTTGCTAAATAATAAATCTGTGGTTTTAAAAGTTTTTCTTTTTCTGCCAGTTTATTTATTTTTTCAGCCACCGCAATCAAAGGATAAAAATGTCCCCCTGTTCCTCCTCCTGTTAAAACAATTTTCATAATTTCGAACGAGGATTTATAAAAACGATTATGATAATAATATGTTTTTATATAATCCGAATGATGTAATTATATGCTTGCTTCATATAATAATATTTATTTTTTAAAATTATTTTTTAATTTTTGATATTTAGACACATTTAAAATTATTCCTACCTCAGCTAATGTAAACAACAAAGCCGTCCCTCCCTTACTAACAAACAACAAAGGCATCCCTATAACAGGGAAAATACCTAGCATAGAACCCATATTCACAAACGATTGTGATGCTATTAGTATAACAAGCCCGACTACTAATAGTCCACCAAAAGAATCAGCTGTGTGAGAAGCAATTTTTAAACCACGATAAGTAAATAAAAAAAAGAGAATGATTAAAAACGAGGCCCCAAGAAAACCCCATTCTTCAGCAGTTACAGCAAAAATTGAATCCCCAATCGCTTCAGGTAAACTACCAAACTTTTGGATACTCTTTCCAAAACCATTTCCCCAAAAACCCCCCGAACCAATCGCAATTAAAGATTGTTTAATTTGATAACCATCTCCCAAAATATCAACATCGGGATTGAAAAAAATAATAAATCTTTTCAAAATATAATCCTTTGAGTAAAGGATTGGAATCAAACCAATAACGGCAGTTAAAAGAGTTACGCCAATATACTTAAAACGCACCCCTGAAGCAAAAAACATCGCCATTGCTGTAACAGCAATAATAGCGAAAGTTCCTAAATCTGGTTGTAAAAAGGCAATACCAGACACAATTGCTAATAAAATCAATAGGGGTAAAACACTATACTTCCAGTCGTTAAATTTATTTTTGAAAGAGGATAATAAAGTAGCAAAATATAAAACAAAACTAAATTTAAGCAATTCAGCTGGTTGAAAAGACATCCCCAAAAGAATTAACCAACGATGAGCCCCATTGTATTCAAAGCCCAAACCTGGAACAAACACTAAAAGAGAAATGGCTAAAGAAAACAAAAAAAGATAAAAGGTATATTTTTTGTAATTAAGATAATGAATCTTAGAAAAAATAAATAAAACTAACAAACCTAAAACTAAACCAAAAATAAGTTGATTAAAAAAGGTTGAAGAAAATTGAGCTCCTGATTCTTTGGCTAACAAACCCAAAGAAGCAGACAAAAATAGAAAAAAACCAAATAAAATTAAAATAGTTACTATAATTACAAAAAATTTATCAAAACTCTTTTTTTGAAGCATCTTACGCAGAATTATACTATATTAAAGGCAAAGTCTAAAATCAAAGATATAAACAACTTGTCAATATTTTAAAACAATGTTATAAATATAATGTGTTCTTTTATATCGGATAGTTACTCCTCACTCAGAACAATACTATTTGCTTCACAAACATTGACAAATTTCAATTTGTTGGCATTGTTCTGAGTGAGGGGAGGAAAGTCCGGACACTTGCTTCCTTTTTAGGTTGCAGTCTGGTAGCGGGTAATACCCGTCAACAACTTTATGGTTGTAGAGGTGCGAGCAGAGACGCTAAAAAACGCAAGTTTTTTAGAATCCTTAGGGATTAGTTCTTATGAGAACATAAGAGGTGAAACGGCTAAATCCTTACCTAAGTGCAAGGTCGTGCCCAGTATTCTAAACAATGCTGGGAGTACCGCTTGAGGATATTGGTAACAATATTCCTAGATAAATGACTATCAATTACAGAATCCGGCTTATAGATATAAGAGAACACATAAAAATAACCAGCACTTCAAATGCTGGTTATTTTTATTTATTTTTTAGCACTCCGAATGTTTGTTTTCTTTATAATTTATAGAGTTTGGACGCTAAATCATCAATCGTTTTCAAAACTTCCTGCTTGTTCTCACATTTCATTAACTTGATTCTTAATTCCTTTGTTCTTTCCAAACCGCTTAAATAGGCCTTGATATGTTTTTTCATTAAAGCAAAATTTTTACTTCTTTTTTCCCCACCGTAATGTCTTTCAAACAATCCTAAATGTTCTTTTAAAATTTCCAATTGTTTCTCTCTTTTTGGCACTCTGGGTGCCAAATTATTTAATAACCAGGGTTTACCTAAAATAGCTCTCCCCACCATTATTCCCGCTACGCCACTTTCTTCAGCTCGTCGTCTGCCTTCTTCAAGATTTTTAACATCGCCATTCCCTACTATTAACACTCCTGAATTTCTTGCGAGAATTACCCCCTCTTTAATTACATCCCAATGAGCAGGAACTTTTGACATTTCCTTTTTTGTCCTTCCGTGCAAAGTAATTACCGCTGGTTTCCCTCCTAATAAAACTGGCAACCATTTTTTTAACTCATTCCGATTGAATCCAATTCTGGTTTTAACCGATACTGGCAAACCCCCTGCCCCCTGTTTGGTTGCTCTAATTATTTCTTGGGCTAATTGAGGGTGATTAATTAAGTCCGCCCCCGCTTTTTGTTTGAGAATATTTTTTTGTGGACAACCCATATTAATATCTATCCCATCAAAACCTAATTGTCTAATTAATTGCGCTGATTGATAAAAATTTTTTGGGCAAGACCCAAATAATTGCGCTACAATCGGCTTTTCATTTGAGGAAAATTTTAAAATTTTTAATAATTTCTCTTGTCCTTTTGATGAACACAGACCATCACAAGCCACCATTTCAGTAAAGAGAACATCTGGCTTACCATATTTAACTACCATCTGCCGAAAAACCCCATCAGTGACATCTGCCATTGGCGCTAAACAAAAAAAGGGGTTTTTCTTTTTATTTAGTTCTTTCCAAAAATTTTTCACAATAAATCACACTTCTTTAAATTTGTATAACACTTTATGATCAAATCTCAAATCAATATACTCAAATTCCTTCCCTTCTAAATCTCCTAAATCAATCAAAACCGCCTGCAAATCTTTAAAAATTTCATCAAAATCCTGATTACCGTCAAAAATTAATTTACTTCCATTATTAAAAAACAATTCATAGTCATTATTATCTTTGATGATTAGTTTATAACCATCAAGATTTATATCTTTTAAAAGACGAATAAATAAATCCACTTCTTCAAAATGGCCTTCCTTTTTTTGGCTTAAATATGTCTGCCTCAAAATTTCTGAGACAGGAGTTGAGGTTGAAATACTTAACAAACCACCCGTATACTTAAAATAAGAATTATTTAAAAAGAGAGGTGCTTCAGCATACAGATAAGCTGTTTTATCCATAAAATAACAGTCGTTCTCTTTTTCTTGGCACCATAAAGCATAAGGCACTCTTTCTGTCATTTCCACAATAATTGACTGAAAATTATCAAATTTAATTTTTAATTCTTTTATTTGAGCAAAAGAATCTAATAATTCTTTTTTGATAACGTTTTTAGGATAAATTAAAAAATTACTTTTAGAAAATAACCAAAAATAATTGCCAACAATGTTTTCATTGATAATATTTAAAATCTCTTTTTCTTTGATGGCAGAATTTCCATAAATACTTACATTAGAAATTTGAAATCTATCTAATCTTGATAACCACGAAGAAAGAAACAACAAGAAAAAAAGAGTTATTGATGATAAAATTATTTTTCTCCAAAACCTTTTTTTTTGCCTCCGTATGGCCTGTTGAGAAATATACTTAGCCATATCTTTTGAAATTAATTTTTAGAAATTATTTCTTTCCCCATATATTTTTGGAGAACTTTTGGAAGTTTAATTGAACCATCTTTTTGCTGGAAATTCTCAATAAGAGACACTAAGATTCGTGGGGTTGGAATTGCTGTTGAATTAAGAGTGTGAACATATTGTATCTTATTTTGACTTTCTCGATAACGAATATTAAATCTACGCGCTTGAAAATCATGAAAATAAGAAGCTGATGAAATTTCTCTATACTTATTTTCTCCCGGCACCCATAACTCAATATCATATTTCTTAACCTGTCCCTGTCCTAAATCGCCCCCACAATTAATTACTGTATGATAAGAAATTCCTAAAGATTCAATAAATTCTTCTGTATTGCGATTTATCCATTCATGCCACTTAACCGATTCTTCGTGATTAGCCTCGCAAAGAATTACCTGTTCTATCTTAAAAAATTCATGCACACGAATCAATCCTTTAGTATCTTTACCATGGCTACCTGCTTCTCTTCTGAAACAAGGAGAAAAACCTAAATACTTTTTAGGGAGTTCTTCTTTTTTCAAAATTTCTCCTGAATGATAACCTGTTAAAGGAATTTCCGCTGTTCCAATTAAATAATCTCCATCTTGTGTGCAATAAACATCATCGGCATCATTGGGTAAATGGCCAGTTCCATAAAGATTTTCTTTTCTAACAATAGCAGGAGGCAACATCGGCACAAAACCTTTCCCCCCAAAAAAGTCATTCGCATAATTCCAAATCGCCCAAGACAATCTTACTCCTTCTCCTTTTAAATAATATCCTCTAAAACCATGAATTTTAGCGCCTCTTTCAAAATCAACCATATCCAAATTATTCATAATATCAATATGATTTTTAGATTCAAAATTAAAAACAGGTTTTTCTCCCCAGATTTTAATTTCTTTATTCCCCTCATCAGAAATTCCTTCTGGAACAGAGACATCAGGAATATTGGGCACCTGCAACATCGCCAATTTCCATTTTTGCATCACTTCTTTCAAATCCTCTTCGTCCGCTTTTAATTTAATTTTCAAAACTTGCATTTCTTCTATCAATTTCAACTTTTCGGCTTCATTGGAACTTTTAGTGATTCTTTCTGTAAAAATATTTTGCTCTTTTCTCATTCTTTCAATTCTGATTAAAAGAGCTTTTCTTTCATCATCAATTTTCAACAATTCCTCTATATTAAAATCAATATGTTTTTTTTTCGCCCCGGCTTGAATTAAATCCTTATTTTCTCTTATAAATTTTATATCTAACATTCTATTTTGTTAATTATTATCTGATTATTAACTGTCTTTATAATATCAGAAATGATAAAATTAAAAAAGTATATCTTGTTATAAGTAAAGCAAATAAAAAAACAAAACATTGATAAATTAAGATGGAAATAAAACAGCTTAAAAAACAAGATTGGTCTGAAGCGCTTTTAGAAATGAATGATCCGCCCAAACAATTAAATTACCGGGGCCAAAAACCTAATTGGAACTCTACCTTTCTTACAGTGGTTGGTTCTAGAAGATATTCTTCTTATGGCAAAGAATCCTGTGAAAAATTAATTGCTGGATTACAAGGATATGATATCACCATTGTTTCTGGCTTAGCTTTAGGAATAGACGCTATTGCCCACAAAGCCGCATTAACAAACAACTTAAAAACAATCGCTGTTCCTGGCTCTGGTTTAGATAATAAAGTTCTTTATCCTAAATCTAATTTAGGTTTAGCTCAAAGAATTTTGCAAGCTAAGGGAACTCTCCTTTCTGAATTTGACTCTTTAGAAATAGCCAGCCCCTGGACTTTCCCTCAACGTAACAGAATTATGGCCGGTTTATCAAAAGCAATTTTAGTAATAGAGGCCACTGATAAATCAGGCACTTTGATTACGGCCCGTTTGTCTTTGGATTACAACCGAGAGGTCTGTGTTGTTCCCACTTCTATTTTTTCTCATTATGGTGTTGGTTCTAACAAATTACTTAGACAAGGAGCCACGGCAATTAATACTAGTCAAGATTTATTGGAAACTCTTGGTTTTAATCCTAAAGATAACTTTGACCAAACACCACGAAATTTAATTGATTGCACTTCTGAAGAAAAACATATTTTAGAATTACTCAAAGAACCAAAAAGTAAAAATGAATTAATTCAACAATCTCAATTGACCGTCAGCCAAATTAATATTATCCTTTCCACAATGGAAATTAAAGGGTTTATTAAGGAGTCCCTTGGTAAAATTCATTTACTTTGAGAAGATTATTTACTAATAAAATTTTTTGATTTTGTTTAATTGGTAAAAGTTTATAGATATCTTGCCTCTGAAAAATTATCTTTTTAGCCACTCACTTTCTTGTCTCACCAACAAATCCCATTTATTTTCAGGATGCAACATTATTTCTTCTATAACCTTTTCTGTTCTAATAGACTGAGAACCTTTAACCAAAAGAATATCTCCTCTTTCAATAAAATTCTGTAGATGTTTTCCAGCCATTTCAGATTTCTCAAATTGTAAGATATTCTTTTCGCTCATTCCTCCCAATAAAGCTCCTTCGGCAATATCTTTAGCCCTTACTCCAATTGCTAACAAAAAATCACAATTAACTGCGACAATTCTACCTAATTTTTTATGTTCTTCAGTAGAATATTTTCCTAATTCTAACATATCCCCCAACACAGCAATTTTCCTTTCTCCAGCTGTCCTAATATCACCCAATGTTTCTATCGCTTTTCTTGCTGCCACAGGAGAAGAATTATAAGAATCATCAATTATGATTGTTTCTTTTATCCCCTCTAATAAATGCATTCTGCCCGGTTGTAGGCGCTCTCTCTTACCCAAAACCTGAGCAACTTTTACTACATTTAGATTTTGAGAAATAGCCACAGCTAAACCAGCCAAAACCGGCAAAACTTGGTGTTGCCCAAGAATTCCATCCAAAGTTACCGGAACACTTTTACCAGCATAGTTTATTTTAAAAGTTATTCCTTTAGGTCTTAAATTTTCATAAACAATCTGATAATTAGACCCTTTTATTTCTGAACCCCCCTCAAATCCAAACGAGATTTTTTTAATTCCATCAGGAATTTGAATTGACTGCATATTCGAGTCATCATTGTTTAAAATAAGTGCCCCTCCTTTTTTGAGATAATTAATTAATTTCTTTTTTTCATTAATCAAATCTTCTGGCGAAGCAAAAAACTCTACATGCACAGGAATAGTAGCGAATTTAGTTAAAATTGCTATATCTGGTTTTAACCAACGAGCAATCTTTTCAATATCACGAGGCACATCCGCCCCCACTTCTAAAACTAACCACTTAGGATAATGTTTTTTCAAAAAAATCATCTCTAAACCAATAAAAATATTTTTCATCCAAATTAGAGGATTATTCCAAGCATTTTGACAACCTAAAATAGTCAAAGGCACGCCAATTTCGCTATTAAAACTTTTTTCGCTTCTTCTAACAAAAAAAGCTGAACTTAAAGCAATGTAGACAGCGTCTTTAGTGGATGTTTTCCCAACACTTCCGGTAATCGCTACAATCTTGGGCTTATATTTTTTTAAAACTAATCTGGCTTCTGTCTGCAAGATAAACACTATTATCTTTTTAAATATTTTTTTCATAAAATTCTTCATTAACTCTATCTGGCTCTACTTCATAATAATTAACTAAAAATTTAAACATATTTATAAATGGTTCCGTTAAGGTATGAGAAGCATAATCAATACCCTTAGGATTTAAGATATACAAAAAAATTAAAAACCGTGGTTGATTAGTGGGGAAATACCCAAAAAAACTATGTAAATATTTATCTTCATCATACCCTTTTCCGTTTTCTTTTACCATTTGAGCTGTGCCCGTTTTGGCTGCAATAGTGTAATTTTCGGACTTAACTGTTCCCCCCAATAAAGCTCTATCCACCACTTCTTTTAACATGCGAGTAATTTCTTTGCTGGTTTCCTCTTTGAAAATTCTCTTATCATTTTCATAAAACATTTTATCTGAAGTTCCTAACTTATAATTTATTTCTTTAACTAAATGAGGCGTAATTAAGAAACCCCCGTTGGCCAAAGCTGATAAGGCCCTAACCGTTCCGATAGGTGTTAAGGCCATTCCTTGTCCAAAAGAGGCTGTTGCATATTCAATATCACGGGGGCTTTCAATTAATTCCTTAAGAAAACCATAGGTTTCATTTGGTAAATCTATTCCTGTTTCTTCTCCCAAACCTAAATCAGATAAATATTGAGCAAACCGCTCATTTCCAATTTGCCTTTCCACAAAAGCCGCCCCCACATTTAAAGATTGGTTTAAAACTTCTTGCAGATTAACTGTTCCTCGCGCTTTTCCATCATAATTAGAAATACGACTCCCGTCCAAAATCAAAAAACCTGTATCGTTATAAACTGTTTGGGCTGAAACCGCACCTAAATCAAGAGCAATCGCCATCGTGAGAGCTTTAATAATAGACCCCATTTCATAAACACCCTCAACTAAGGGATTGCCAAAAGAAACTCCTTCGGCCTGTCTAAAATTATTTGGATTGAAATCTGGATTAAGCGCCATAGCATAAATTTCCCCATTGTTTGGATTAATAATAATTCCTCCAGCTAAATCTGTTTTCCATTTTTCTGAAATTTTTTCTAATTCCATTTCTAAATTTGATTGCACTAATGGTTCAATGGTTAAAACAATGTCTCCTTCTTTCTGTCTCTCTTCCCCTAAAATAATTCCGCTTAAATTAGAAAAAATATCAGCAAAAAAATTTTTATTTAAATTTTTTTCGCTTCTTCTTAAAACATAATTATAATAATTTTCAACTCCATAAGCTCCTTCTAAAGAATCCCCCTGATAATTAACAAAACCCAAAACATGAGAAGCTAAATCACCGCCTGGATAAAAGCGCCATCTTTCTTTTTCCAAACTAACCCCCTTTATATCTAAATTTTCTATTTTTTCAGCCAAAACTTGGCTAATTTGTCTAACTATTTCTTCATGTGGGTCATCCTTTTTACTGGCTTTAATTAAAAATATTTCTTTGTCAATGTCTAACTCTTCTAAAGTTGATAATTTTTTATAGGCCTCTTGTGGGTCTTCTAAAAGAGTCGGATTAATAATTAAATTAAACCCTGATTTCAGACCTCCCGCTAAAACTTTCCCTCCATTTTTATCTTCAAAAAAAATACTACCTCTATCAAAAATATCTTTGGAAGCAAAATGTTGTCTGTCAGCCTCTTCTTCATAATCTTCTCCGTAAACAATCTGTAACATATATAATCTTGAAATCAAAACAAGAGAAACAAACAAAAAAAATAAAATCAGCACTCTTATCCTGGTCAAGAGTTTAGATAAAATTTTTAATTTTTCCATACAACTTGATTTAATAAGTAATAAGAATTTTTAATTAGTTGTTTTTACCAAAGAGAGGGTTTGATTGATAATATTTCTATCAACAAATTTTATATTGGATACTTCTTCATAACCTAATTTCTTAACTAAATCTAAATCAACCTTTCTTTTTAGAGCAATACTTTCTGCTTCTAATTCACCGAGATCAGAATTGAGCGCCCCAATATTCTTCTCAATTTTTTCATAAGTAGCTGTATTTATAATTGTTTGAGTCACAAAATATAGATAAAAACCTGAACAAGACACTAAAATCCCTAATAAAACCCAAAAAACAATTTTTCGATTTATTCCATTCATAACAGCCAGGACTTGTGATTCTTCATCCCTAATAGAATTTATATTATTTATTCTTAAAATTGTTGTTTCTTTCATATTTTCTTTTAAATTTTTTCTATGACTCTTAATTTAGCGCTTCGTGAGCGAGGATTTTCTTTAATTTCCTCTCTCGTTGGAATAATTGGTTTTTTTGTTATTAAAATTCCAACTTGTTTATTTTCTTTATCTTTAAAAAATCTTTTAATTATCCTATCTTCTTTGCTATGAAAGGAAATAATCACCATCTTTCCCTTTTTACCCAAATGTTTAAAACCTTTATCCAAACCTTCTTTTAATGCCCCTATTTCATCATTCACCGTAATTCTTAATGCTTGAAAAGTTTTAGTCGCAAAATGAATCTTTTTATGTTGATACCATTCAGGAACTGCTTTCTTGATAATTTCCACTAAATCAAAAGTTGTTTTAATGATTTTCTGTTTTCTTGCTTCACAAATACTGGCAGCGATTTTTTTAGCAAATTTTTCTTCTCCATAACCACTAAGAATATCTATCAAATTTTGCTCGTCCCAATTATTAACTATCTCTTGCGCAGTTAAGTCATTTTTAGTTATCTTGTTTTTTAATGTCATCAATAATGGTTCATTTTTCTGAAAAGAAAAACCTCGCTGAGATTTATCCAATTGGTCAGAACTAATCCCTAAGTCAAAAACAATTTTATCTACTCTATCAACATCTAAATTAGAAAAAACTTTATCTAAATTTCTAAAATTTTCGTTAATCAATTCAATTCTACCTTGAGAAGAAATTAATGCTCTCGCCCTTCTTAAAGCAGAATTATCTTGGTCTAAACCAATTAATCTGCCTTTCTCTCCAAGTAAATGACAAATCTCTTTTGAATACCCACCCCCTCCAACAGTTCCGTCCAAAACTTTATCACCTGGCTTGATATCTAAAATATTTATTACTTCTTTTAAAAGAACTGGCGTATGCATATTAAATTGCACCTAACTCACCCAATCTTTCTGATAGCACATCAGCTTGATTTTCAATTTTTTCACGATAGGTTTTCCAGGCCTTTTCATCCCAAACCTCAACATGATCCCCCACTCCAGTAAAAACTACTTTACTTTTTAGATTGGCATAAATTTTTAAAAAATCTGGAATTAAAACTCTCCCAATAGAATCAACCGATACTTCAGCTGCTCCAGTTGTCATCAACCTCTTAAATTTTCTTTGGTCGGTTGGCCCCATCAAAAGACGAGATAATTTTTCTGACATTTTTTTCCATTCAACAATCGTGTAAACATACACACAATTATCCGCTCCTTTGGTCATAATCATTTTTTTCCCCATCAAAACACGGAAATTAGCCGGCAGAGACACTCTCTTTTTGGAATCTATTGTGTGTGTATATTCTCC
>Ga0172375_10006564_pt1 | contig 16261 bp, 14 predicted proteins | sample LakKiv1m_FD_114537 | JGI IMG/M metagenome (GOLD analysis project Ga0172375, IMG submission 114537) | Freshwater microbial communities from Kabuno Bay, South-Kivu, Congo - kab_092012_11.1m | ecosystem: Environmental > Aquatic > Freshwater > Lake | place: Democratic Republic of the Congo...
CCATCGCCGACAATTACATAGACCAGATCCGACACTTCCCGGAGAACCTGCGGCAAGGCCCGGATCACCATATCCTGACCCTTCCTTTCCACTAGGCGAGAAACAGATAACAAAATTTTCTTCCCCGAAAAATCATTCTTGATTTTTAGTTCTCGGTCCTTAATTTCTCCCCTATCCGCGCAGGGCAGGATCTTTACTATTTTTTCCTGAAAATTACCTACTTGTACCAGAAAACCTCTCGTATATTCGCTATTGCAAGTAATAAATTCCGCCTCAGACAAAACTTTTCTTAATACTTTTAATTTACGCCCACCAGACTTCAATGGACCAAGAACATCCATACCGTGCGTATTAATAAAATAAGGGACCTTCAAAAATTTTTTTAAAATTAAAGCCGCGGTACCGACCGGCAAGGGTTGCGCCGCCCAGATTAGCTCAATTTTTTCCCGCCGACATATTTTCCAGAGATGCCAGATCATCGGCAGCCATTTCGGCCATAGCGAAAAAAACAATCGCCGGCGAAAAATTGAAAATTTGAATTCTTGATCAATTTTTGTGTTCGGGGTCTCCGGCGCGAGTACAAAAAGATCTTCAGCCGGCAAATTGACCGCCAAATTTTTGAGATAGCTCGCTACGCCGCCCAGGGTGGGCGGAAAATCAATTGTCGCAAGGAGGGTCTTCCGCATTGCTTATTGCTTTTTTTTTAAAAAATGAATTGTAGACATCGATGATATCCTGACGATCTAGGCCACGAACGAGATATAAAACCACGAAATATACTAACGCGCCGATAGGGACTAAGAATAAAAAATTCATCGTTGGTTTTAGAGTAATAATTATCACAGACATCAGAGCGGTGGCGAGTAAAGTCCGAGCAAACCCTAACCACAAAAACTTGGCGTTATACTCGGTGAGCCCCCTTACCCACCAAAAGCTAAGGGCAACCATAACAACAGAACCGGCCAGAGCGGCAATGCTCGCGCCTACATAGGCCTCAGCGCCAAAAACTGGGATTAGAATTAAATTTAAAACCGCATTAACCAACATAGTGACACCAATCACAACCGTATTTTTTACCTGGCGATTACCGGCGTTCAACATAGAGCCAAGAGGAAAACTAATAAAATTGAAAAATAAACTCAACATCAATATCTGAAAAGAAAATTCCGCCACAGCAAAACCCGGGCCATACATTTTAGTTAGGATATCGCGGGCAAGAATAAAGGCGCCGGCCGCGATTGGCATTGATATGACAAAAAGATAATACATTGATTTTTCAAAAATTCGCGCCAGCCCGATGCGATCCGAGACGAATGCCCGACTCATGGCCGGAAAGATCGCGGCGGCAAAAGCGGCGGGAATAAATTGCAAGGCAAAAACAATTTTATAACCGGCGGAATAAAAACCAACCTGCTTATCCCCGGCAAGAACCGATAATAAGACCGAGTCAATATAGCCATAAACCCGGGAGAAAATACCCGCGATCGCGAATGGCACGGCAATCCGAAAAAGTAATTTTAAAAGTTCTTTATCCCAGGCAAAACCCGCACCCAGCTTCAATTTTTTTTCTATAAGGATAAAGGCATAGAAAAAATTGAAAGCACTGCCGCCGAGGACCGCTGCGACCAGATAAATCACCGGTAAATGCAAAAGTAACGCCGTAAGACCGAGGATAAAAATTACCACCTGACCAATCAGAATCCCAATTGACTCAAACTTTAGATTGCAAAAACCGCGCATGATGCCATAAAAACTGAGATAAAAAGAATCTAGAAACATCACGACACCAGAAAGATAAACCAGATGCCTCACCTCGGCGCTTTTGCCCGTGAGATTGATCGCAACCACCACGGCGAGATAGGTAATAACGCCGAGAATCGCCTTAACCGACAAAATATTATTGAGATAATCTCTCGCTCGTGTTATATCCTTTGCTACCTCCCGGATCAGCACCTGGGAAAGACCGAGGTCGATAAAAATTCCGAACATACTCGTGAACGACATGGCAAAAACATATTTGCCCAGATCCTCTACGGCCACGAGACGCGCGATAAAAACAAAAAGCAGAAAAGAAAAAACCTTTTGCCCGACATAAGCAAAAATCAGATAAGCGGTGTTTTGCGCCACCCCTATTGATTTGGTCGTCATATACTATTTAATTTCCCATTTCGTAATCCTGCAATAACTTTTCTTCTATTATCTCGGTTTTTTCGGTTGCCTTGGAGCTGCCGGCTGGAAGAGTGATGACAGACTTTTTGACTAAAGTATTGACCTTATTCCCGATGTCATAAATATACCAGTTAATATCTGTTTCTCCGGGAACCGCGGCCGTGCAGTAATACATAATTTTCTGCCCGTTCATCCCGTCAAAATTACAAAATTCTCTATTATAATCAGCAATTTCCAAATAATAAAAATCAAATTTCTGATAATTTGTATCCGTCACTCCGATTACCACTTTGGCCGCGGCGCTCTTCTGCTCTTCCGGCTTATCGGCCAGTCCGTTATAGGCCTCGTTATTTATTTTCAAGAACATAAACACTTTATCCGCTGCTGATACTCCTCTATATACCTCGCATAAATTGTCTAGCATATAGCCCTGCTTCAGATCTGACGCCAATTCATTACTGCGCTCACCGAGAATTTGCGAGATTGAATCGTCTATCAATATTCCACCGCCGTTTTTATCTGCCGCGCTGCAATCTTTAACCGCGGCGATGAGCTTTTGCGTTTCGCTCAATTCGCCGACATTTTTATTCAGATCAACTACCTCGTTTTTCAATTGATTAATTTTATCTTGCGCATCTTTCTTTATTGTTTCTGTGGCGTTCTTTTGCCACCAATAGATACCGCCGACAATAACAGCGATTATCACGACCGCCACTAGAATAATTAATTTTGATCCTCCACCCAGCGACGATGACGAGGATGAGGACGGCTGACTCACTGGCTGATTTTTTGTTCTTGGCATAAAATTTTAAATTTTATGATTATTTTATTTATAATATTAATATTTAATTAGAAACCACATACGCAAGCACATCGAATTCTTTATCTCGCAACTCAATCATCTCGTACCCCGGTCTTTTAATAAGAATGAGATTTTCTGAGTGTTGCGATAAGCACTCGTTCTTAAAAATCTCGTAATCTGTTTCAAAATCATTACATCCTACTTGCGGACGTTCAAGGTCCGGCTTTCGGATGCGTAGATAAGTAATGCAATTTTCTCCGGCTTTAATCGGTTCGCATAACTCAACTCGCGGTCCGTTGTTATAGTTATAAGGTTTCCCAATTTTCGCCAGTATTTCGGTTAATAATTCAAATTCTGCTTGCGAATGTGCGAATACTGTCAGCGACTTTATTGGGAAACTCTTACCAACTATTTTTTGAGCCATCTTTGATGTTTTTGAGGCAATATATCTAATCACTTCGATTAGTTCTTCCGGACTTTGAATCAATTTATTCATACTCTTACTTCCCATGACAATGTTTATATTTAATCGGCGTGCCATCGGATTTTGTCGCTCCGCACGGGCACGGATCGTTGCGGCCGACTTTGTGGCCATCGGCGTCCTTGGGTTTGTTTGATTCCAGCGCCGGCAGACCGGTATTGCTGCTGTTCTCGCTCATGGTTTTCTGCGCGCCGGAAAGCACCACACCCTGGCGCTCGAGAAGCGACCGCTCGGCAATCTCGCCGGCCAGGCCAACCTTGAAGATACTATACACCACCTGCTTTTCCACCGCGCCGAGAAGCTCCCTAAACATCCGAAATGATTCTTTTTTATATTCAATCAGAGGGTCGCGCTGAGCATAGCCGCGCAGACCAATGCCCGATCGCAGATGATCCATCTCGTCCAGATGCTCCACCCATAAAGTATCGATACTCCGCAACAGAATGCCTTTTTCAATTTCTCGCATCGCGTCAAACTGTTTGGTCGCCTCAGCTATTTTCTTTTCCAGCTTTTCATATTCGGCCTCGGCCTTACCCATAAGATGAGCTACGACCTCCTCTCGCAGATCACCGACCTCGCGCATCTTTCCACTCCCTGCTGTTTCAACCATTTTTTTCAGCTCGGGGAGCGCCTCTCCCGGCAGATAAAAAATCGTTCGGGCTATCTCATATATTTCTTGCAGATTCCAGTTACTAGGGATCTCCGCCGCAAGAGTGTGAAAATTGACCACGTCCGTTAATTCTTTCTTGATCATGTCAAAAACTAATTCGCGTGTAGTCGGCGCGGTCTCGCCTTCCACCGGCGCCGCGCTCTCAGTGACCACCACCGAAGCGGGGCAGGCTACGGCCAAGATTTCTTTACGCCGACGATAAATTGTTTCTCTTTGTTTATTAAGAACATCATCATAATCCAGCAAATGTTTTCTGATATCAAAATTATGTTCTTCTACTTTACGTTGAGCCGATTCAATCGCGCCGCTGATCATCCGATTCTCAATCGGCATATCCTCCGGCACCCGGAGCGTTTCCATCATCCCTTTCATCCGATCCGAGCCAAAAATACGCATAAGGTCATCCTCGAGCGAAAGATAAAATTGTGAAGATCCGGGGTCGCCCTGACGGCCTGACCGACCACGAAGCTGGTTATCAATCCGCCGCGACTCGTGACGTTCAGTGCCGATCACGTGCAATCCGCCGGCCTCCACCACCTTATTATGCTCCTCCTCCCACTTTTTATATTCTTCATCTATCCCTTTTTCTTTTTCCTCTTTTTCTTCCCCCTCCCCAGTTTTGACTTTTGAACTTTGAGCTTTGACTTTACTCGGTGGTACTCCGCCAAGCATTATGTCCACGCCGCGTCCAGCCATATTAGTGGCGAGCGTCACCGCGCCCGGCATACCGGCACTCGCGATTATTTCCGCCTCTCTCTCGTGGTTTTTGGCATTAAGCATCTGATGCGGAATACCCTCTCGTTCCAAAAACTCGGACAACATTTCATTTTTTTCAATAGAAATCGTGCCAATGAGACACGGCTGACCTTTTTCGTGACGCGCTTTAATTTCATCAACCACGGCTTTAAATTTACCGCGTTCATTTTTATAAATCCGATCATTCAGGTCTTTTCTCGCCATCGGCTGATTAGTCGGCACGGTCGTTACTTCCAGCTTATAAATTTTGGAAAATTCCTCGGCCTCGGTCGCCGCCGTACCGGTCATGCCGGCGAGCTTCTTATACATCCGGAAATAATTCTGAAAAGTAACAGTCGCGAGCGTCTGACTCTCGCGCTGAATCGCCACATTCTCTTTGGCCTCGATCGCCTGGTGTAGCCCCTCTGAATAACGCCTACCATGCATAAGCCGCCCGGTAAATTCGTCCACAATTATTACTTCACCGTCTTTCACGATGTAATCCCGATCCCGCTTGAAAAGCGCGTGAGCCCGCAACGCCGACTCCATATGATGAGCCATATTCGTTCCACCCTCGGCATAAATATTGTCCACGCCAAGTAATTTTTCCATTTTTTCGAGACCCGCTTCGGTCAGAGTAGCTGAACGCATTTTTTCATCAACATTATAATCTTCGTTTTCCTGCAATTGGACGATGAGACGCGCAAATCGATAATACTGTTCGGCCGCTTCCTCGGCCGGCGCCGAGATAATCAGAGGCGTCCTTGCCTCATCCACTAGGATGGAGTCAATTTCATCCACAATCGCGTAATAGAGATCCCGCTGAGTAGCGTCTCCGGAACGTACGACCATGTTGTCACGCAAATAATCAAACCCGTATTCATTATTGGTGCCATAAGTGATGTCCGCGGCATAGGCCTCTTTGCGTGAACATTTTTTAATCCGACCGAGATAATTTTCTGCTTCAATACTCTGATCAACCAGAAAAGAAATTTGCTGCCCCTGAATACAGCCAACCGAGAGGCCAAGAAAGTTATAAAGCTGGCCCATCCAGGTGGCATCACGACGGGAGAGGTAATCATTAACAGTCACCACGTGCACTCCCTCACCTGAGAGCGCATTAAGATATACTGGCAGGGTCGCGACGAGCGTTTTACCCTCACCAGTCCGCATCTCGGAAATCTTACCTTGGTGGAGAATAACACCACCGATAAGCTGAACGTCGAAGTGACGCATATTGAGCACCCGTCGGCTGGCTTCGCGTACTACAGCAAAGGCCGGGATTAAAATATCGTCAAAGGTTTTGCCCTCGGCCAATTGTTTTTTAAACTCGGCGGTTTTCGCCCGCAATTCCTCGTCTGATAGTTTCTGGATTTCCAGCTCGAGGGCGTTGATCGGCGCGACAATTTTTCGTTGAATATCCTCGACCTCCCGCACATTCGGGTCACCAAATATTTTCTTGATTATAGACATAAATTTTACTATCCCTCCTTACAAAGGAGGGATAGGGGTGGTTTTTTAGTTATCCTATTCTAACATTAAATGCCAAAAAAATAAAGGGCGGCAAAAAATCAACCGCCCATTACCCGACCCACGCTACAAAACAACCGAGGTCACATAGATCCAGCTTTGACCCCCGTCAAGACTGGTCTCAATATGGCGAACAGTTGGCCCAGCTCCATCCATTTTCTCCTCGTCTATATATCTCCAAATTCTGTTCAACCTGATCACCTCCTTTCATAAAAATATTACCATTTTTAACTAAAAAAAAGCCCACCTATCCGGCGGGTTTATTTATTTATATTTTACCAGTTTATTGTTTCTTTATACTTTCTTTCTTTTTCTTATCTACCGTCTTTTCTTTTAGCCGCGATAATTCATTACGCAGATGGTCGCGCACCTTATCAATCGCTTTATAAAGATTGGCCGCCACCTTTTCTACGCGCAAAAGTTCCCCCGGCACTTTCATATTCACCTCGCAACGAAAGATTTTACCCTTTTTGTGATGATGAGTCGTAAGCTCTACTTCGATTCGCGCTTCCATAATCTTTGCGTAATACTTCTCCAACGCGGAAATTTTATTATCCGCGTAATCGCGGATTGCGTCAGTCAAATCAATATTAGTGGCCTTGATGATGGTCTTCATAAGTTAATTTCTAATTTTTAATTTAAAATTTTTAGTGAATTTTTAATGAATCAGTTTTTGTTTAAGGTAGAAGCAATCTTAGAAAATATCAAGGTCAATTCTTGCGCTTCACGCCACAACCTACGACATTCGTCAGCCATTTCTGGACAAGCGTTGGCTAATATCCGCAGCCAATATTTTGTTTCCATTACCTCTTTTTTGCAAATATATATTTTATTCTTAAAATCTTTTTGGCTGGAAGCTCCATTAGCTTCCGTATAATTAGCGCCGACGGATGTTCCGGATCGAACCAGCTGGTTGATTATCGGGCCGGTAATCACGTCTTTAATAACCTTTTTGGATAGCTCAATTATGCCAACGGCAAATTCAGCAGTTCTGTCTTCCAGATTATATCCCTCCATAGCTATTTAAAATTAAGTCAATAAAAATTCATTGAAAATTAAAAATTTGAAATTAAAAATTGTCTAAAATCCCACATACCGAATCTCCTCTCTCAGCTCTACTCCTATTGTATCACGAACTTGTTGTTTAATAAAACTGATGAGCTCAATAACGTCCGCGGCGGTCGCCGCGCCGTTGTTAATAATAAAGTTGGCGTGTTTTTCCGAGACCCGCCCCCCGCCAATCTGCCGACCCTTAAGATCACAAAATTCAATCAAATAGGCTGCGGCCAGTTTACCATCTTTGGTGAGTTCGCGCCACTCATCTTCATTCAATTCCAGTTTTTTTCTGACCGCCGCACTATCAAATTCTCTTAACTCCAGATTTTTGAAAACCGAGCCCGCCGACGGATATTCTATCGGCTGAGCCGCCGACCGACGCCTTAAATAATCATCCAGCTTTAATCGCAATCTTTCGTCTTTGACTGGCTGAAATTTTAATACACCAGATAAAATTATTGTCTGCGGATGACTTTTAAAATAACTCCCTCGATAAGAAAAAAGGCATTCGGTCTGAAACATTTTTTTTATTTTCCCCCGCTCAATAACTTCTACCGATTCTACCAGATCGCCGATTACCGAGCCATACGCGCCGGCATTACCCCAGATGGCGCCGCCGAGCGTTCCCGGCACACCGACGAGTCCCTCGCCGCCGGACAATTTATTCTCTGCCGCCTGCGACACGAGATAGCTCAGATTCACTCCGGCCCCGGCGCGCACCCGCTCGCCGTCAATTTCAAAATCAAGATTTTCAATCTTAATTATCAGGCCATCAAAACCGTCGTCACTCGCAAGAACATTGCTCCCGCCGCCAAGGATAAAATATTTCAATTTTAATTCTTCAGCGGCCTCTACCGCCGCGACCACATCCTCAGTCCGCCGCGCGACAAAAAAATATCGCGCCGGGCCGCCGATTTTAAAAGTCGTGTATTTCGCCAGCGGCTCATTCTCCTTAACACCAGCCAGGCGATTTTTTAATTCTTCTAATACGTCTATTGACATAATAATAATACGCTATATTGGAACCAACATTTTTATAAGGAGGCAAAATGTCAAATTTTTGGACTACAAGCGGTGAGCTGGCCTTTTTAGAAGGCCTCGGGACATTCTGTCCATACGCCCCAAAAAAAGTGAAGCAGGTATCTCCAGAACATCGGCTGAAACTGCTTCTCGGCTATCGCGAAGGCATCAAGAAACGAGTCAACTGGGAAAAAATTGACCGCCAAACCGTAGAGAGCGCGGTCAAATTCATGATCGACAAACTTTCTCCCGCGTAGCCCGAAGACAAAAAATTCAAAACACCGATTTGTGCATTTCTCGGTGACGAGACCAAATCTCGCAAAGCTGCCAACAGCCAAGAATGCTCCTCGCAATGGAGGTCAATTGCATCAGCTCGAAACTAACGAGCTGTTTTTTATTTTAAAGTTACTTTGTCTTATTAAAACCCCTCCGCGCGCCGGGATGGTCTTTCCCAACTCTTCTTGATTTATTCATTGTTCCTCTTTTGAATGAATTTTCATACTCGACATATTTGTCATCCAGCTCATCAAAAAATTTATCGTCGTCATTTTTATTTTCACCCTTAAAAATATCCCCCTCGCTCTCTCTCCCGACCCGATTTGAACCAAACATTTTTTCTGGTGGCATAAAAATTCCCCCTCCCTCCCCTAACAATTTAGCAATTTAATAATTTGACTAATTCCGCCCCCACCTTCCAATTCTCTCCCGCCCCAACCACAAAAACCACGTCGCCCGACCAAACCTTCGCCGCGAGATAGTCCACCGCTTCCTCTATTGTATCAATGTATCGCGCGCGTGGCGAGTATTTTTTAATTTCCGCCACCAACCGCTCGCCCATGCCCTCAAACTCCGGCTTCAGCTCCTCGCGCGCCGAGGCAAAAATTGACATGATAATCACCTCGTCCGCGTCCGTGAATGATCGCGCGAATTCATGAAAAAGCGCCTCGGTGCGGGTAAAAGTATGCGGCTGGAAAACACACCAAATTTTATTCTTAGGGAATCTCTCCCGCACGCCTTTCAATAGCTTCTGAATCTCCGTCGGATGGTGCGCATAGTCATCGTAGATTTTGATACCATCCACCTCGCCGATCAATTCAAACCGTCTTTTACTGCCCTCAAATTTTTCCAAAGCCATTTTTGCCTTTTCTACATCTAAACCCAGTTCTTTTATTAAGGTCAAAACCGCCATTGCGTTCCAAATATTGTGCTCCCCAGGAATTTGTAGTTTTAAATCTAAACATTGTTTTTGAAAACACTTGATTATCTCCTTGGTATAGTTTGTCACCTTATCGTTGGCTAACGCCAATTCCAGGCTTATTGTTTCTATCTTTTGCCCTTCATGTAAAATTAATTTGTCCTGCTCGGAAATCTTAAAATAAAAAATCCTGATAAATTTCCCCGGCTCAAAATGACTTTCAATATCTCCGACTATCTTTACCTCCCTCTCGCCAAGGTCCAGCTCCAATTCCTCTCTTAACTCCCTCCTTAAACAATCAATTTCGCTTTCGCTGGGACTGTCTTTTTTTCCACCAAAAGGCGCGATCATCCCCGGATAACGTTTGGTGTTATTATCTCTTCTCTGAAAAGCAAATTTTCCATCCGGCCACTCAATCAACGCCCCCACCCCGACAACACCAACGCTTTTATTTTGGTCATTGGGCATCGGGGCTTGGGATTTTTGTCCATACCAAATCACCTTGCACTTCGCCGCCTTCACAATCTCCGCCACGCTCTCATCGCCGTCAAACGCGATCAAAACTCCGTCCTCCGGAATCCGCGCCACAAAATCCTTAAACACTTGCTTATATTCCTCGTGATTTTTAAAATAATCGGGATGATCATAATCGGCCGAGGTTAGAATCACCGCGCGAGGGTTGTAATATTTTAATTTATTCTGATACTCGTCGGACTCCACCACGACATACTGGCTTTTCCCGGCGCGGGCGTTGCCGCCGAGCTGCGGCACCTCGGTGCCCACCACTACCGTCGGGTCCTCTCCCAGTTCTTGGAGAACAAAACCCAACATCGCGGTCGTGGTCGTCTTGCCGTGCGTGCCGCAAATGGAGATACCGTATTTGTCATAAAAAAGCAAACCCAGCGCCTCGGGATAGCTTAAAATTTTTAATCCGAGGTTTTTTGCCGCCGCGACCTCCGGATTGGCCTCATTGTAGGCCGTGGAATAAATCACGAGATCAATATCATCGGTGATATTTCCCGCATCAAATTTTTCAATCACTTTTATATTTGACTTTGTCAAAACTTCGTCCGTAAAAAATTTATCCGCCACATCCGAGCCCCACACCTCCTTGCCCCAATATTTAAAAATCTGCGCCAGGGCTGTCATCCCCGCACCTTTAATGCCGATAAAATAAATTTTATTATAACCGAATAATTCCATAGATAATTATTTGTTATTCACTCTTCATTAATTTGACACTTTCCTCGACTTGCTATAAGTTTAGCAAAGAATCGGCGGAATACAAGGCGCGAGAAGGAAGCTGCCATGAGATAATTTTATTTCTGAAAATTTTTCTGTTCCTCCGACGAGTCGCGGAAAAATTCCAGCGGCTAGAGGATCTAATTGAGGAAACTGGGCAAAGAGAGACCCGCAATAACTTTTTATGACGAAGGAGGACACATGAAAAGATCGTGGGAGAGACTTATCGCCACAGCGGTCGACCAAATGGCCGACAAGGTTTTCGAGGCTGGGAAAATGTACCCCAAGCCCTTATGGGCAAAGGTATATTTCCCGATCGCCGCCGGTATAACATTAATAATCTTCATGGTTGGATTAATCGCCGCGGCGATCAGTGAGGTCGGCCAATATCTCTGGCAACGACGGGAAAAAATCAGTAGTTTTTTCTTATCTGAGCCGAAATAAAAAGAACCGCGGCCGCCCCTCCGGCAATTCACCCCGTTGCCTTTTATGGACGACGGGGATTCTTATTTCTGCCACACCGTCACCAGATTTTCCGCGCTCCCCCACCAGCTTTTTTGCCCCCGATAATCGTAATATGATTCCAAAATTTTAAAACCGGATTTCTCGGCTAATTTTTTCAACTCATACAAGGTAAATGCTCGGTAGTAAAGTTGGTTTTTTTTCTCGCCAACTTTAAATTCCGTGAATAAATCTTTTACGCCATTTACCCGTTTAATTTTAAAATTCCAAAAGGTTTTTTGCTTAAAATTTAATCGCCACAGATTCCAATTAGTCATTGTCAAGACCCCGCCCGGTTTTAGAACCTTCCTGATATTTTGAAGCGCCCGCAGCTGCAATTCCTCGCCCGGGATATGGTTAAGAACCGCGAACATAAATACTGAATCAAATTTGCGTTCACCCAGATCTAGATTAAGAACATTGCCGACCGCGAATTTAATCTTATTATTTTCAAACTTTTCTTTTGCAATATCAATTAATTTTTCACTAAAATCAACCCCCATATAACTGGTCATTGGGAATTGGTCATTGGTCATTTGCGTTAATCTCCCGTTCCCACATCCCACATCCAAAATTTCATCACCGTCTTTTACATATTTCCGCGTCAACTTTTCCATCGCCGGCCAAGGACGACTTCGCGTATCCGAAAACTTATCCGCGATCGCATTATATGTTGTCAAATTGTCATCAAGAATTTTTTGTGCTAATTTCATAAAAGGGAAAAGCTATTATAAGCGAATTAATTTTATATGGACCAAATTATTAATCGCCTCCTCCACGCGAAAATCGCCACCCGCGACGGGCTGGACCGCGCAAAACGGCAAATCGCGGCGGATTTTCATATCCCGATTCCTCGCGCGTCGGAATTACTTTTAGTATATCGAAAATTAATAAAAAAGCAACCAAAAAAACAAAATTTAACCTTGGAAAAACTGCTCCGGAAACGCGAGGTCCGCACTCTCTCCGGCGTGGCCGTTATTGCTGTTTTGACCAAGCCCTACCCCTGCCCGGGGCGGTGCGCCTATTGCCCGAGTGAAAAATCAATGCCAAAAAGCTATCTCTCCAATGAACCAGCGGTGATGCGCGCGATCAAGAATAAATTTGACCCGTATGAACAAGTTAAATCACGGCTAAAAGCGCTTGAGGCCACCGGCCACACCACGGACAAGTGTGAACTGATTATTATGGGCGGCACTTGGAGCTATCTGCCGCGAAAATATCAAATCAATTTTATCAAACGCTGCTTTGACGCTTTTAACGGCCGGACGGCCAAGGATCTGGAAACCGCGCACAAGATAAATGAGACGGCGCGAAATCGTTGCATCGGACTAACGCTGGAAACTCGACCGGATTATATTGACGAGAAAGAAATCATCCGCATGCGCGCTCTTGGTGCCACGCGCGTGGAGCTCGGCGTTCAGCATATTGATGATAAAATTTTGAGATTAAACCAACGCGGCCACACCGTCGCCGACACCATTGAAGCTACTAAACTTCTAAAGCAAGCTGGTTTTAAAATCACCTATCACCTTATGCCCGGTCTCCCCGGCTCCACTCCGACGAAAGATTTTCAGATGTTCAAAACCATCTTTTCTGACGCGCGTTTCCAGCCGGATCAATTAAAAATTTATCCCTGCGTCGTCACCAGAAATTCTCTGCTTTATAAATGGTGGCGGCAAAGAAAATACCGACCGTATTCGGACCGACAATTAAAAAATATTTTAATTAAAATCAAAACCGTTGTGCCGGAATATGTCCGCATTTCGCGCCTCATCCGCGACATTCCGGAAGAAAGCATTATTGCCGGAAATAAGATCACCAACTTACGCCAAATTTTGCAGAACGAAAAAGTGAGATGTCGGTGTATTCGTTGCCGGGAGATAAAGAATGAAGAGTTTAGAATGAAAAATTTAGAATTTAGAATCAAAAAATATAAAGCATCCGAGGGAATAGAATATTTTCTATCGTACAACGATAAAAAACGAGACAAACTTCTCGCATTTTTAAGGTTACGAATACCGGCTAAAAATGAGAAAAATTTCATTCCCGAGCTACAAAACGCCGCGATGATCCGCGAGCTTCACACCTATGGCACAGTCATCCCCGTCGGCCGGAAATCCGACGCCACCCAGCATCTCGGTCTCGGTAAAAAACTTATCATTGAGGCGGAAAAAATCGCGCGTAAAAACGACGTGGATAAATTGGCGGTGATTTCCGGTGTCGGCGTGGTAGAATATTATCAGAAACAAGGGTTCAAAAAATCCGGGCTGTACTTGATAAAAAATCTTTGATTAAAATCAGAATGGTTTATATGGTTTTAATTGAGGTCGTAATTCCTCTTCCCCCAAAAAAACCAATCATGGCCTCTTTTTTATTTCTCCTATTGTTTTATTTTCCTCAAAAAGCTACAATATTCTTAATAATCATTCATAATTCGCTCGCCTCGCTGACTCACCTCGCTTCGCGCCCGCTCCGACTCGTTGGAGACGAGGCGAGGGCGAAACGGGTAAATCATCACTAATAATTATTTCCCTATGAAATTTCTTTCTCAGGCCGACCCGGAAATTTACGCGGCGGCCAAAAATGAACTGGCAAGACAGCGCGAAGGTCTGGAAATGATCGCCTCGGAAAACTTTGTCTCCCCGGCGGTGTTGGAGGCCATGGGCACAGTATTCACCAATAAATACTCAGAAGGACTCCCCGGCCACCGCTACTACGCCGGCAATGAATTCGTTGATAATTGCGAAAATCTCGCGATTGCCCGCGCGAAGCAACTTTTTGGCGCCGAACACGTCAATGTCCAGCCCCACTCCGGCTCGCAGGCCAATGCCGAATCCTACTTTGCCCTCATGAATCTCGGCGATACCATGCTCGGCATGTCGCTGGACCAGGGCGGTCATCTCACCCACGGCAGTCCGGTTAATTTTTCCGGAAATTTTTACAAAGTGATTTCTTATGGGCTTAAAGCCGACGGCATGATTGATTATGACCAGGTTTTAAGTTTAGCTAAAGAATATAGACCAAAGGTCATCCTCTGCGGCGCCTCGGCCTATCCGCGCGTAATTGATTTTGCCAGATTCAAAGAAATTGCCGACGCGGTTGGCGCCTATCTCATGGCTGACATCGCCCACATTGCCGGCCTCGTCGCCGCGAAAATTCATCCCGACGCTATTCCCTACTGCGATATTGTAACCACGACCACGCATAAAACCCTGCGCGGTCCGCGCGGCGGTATGATTATGTCAAAAGTTACCGACCGTCTGCGACCGGATGATAAGAAAAATCTGGCGCAAAAAATTGATTCGGCTGTTTTTCCCGGCATGCAAGGCGGCCCTCTGGATCACATCATTGCCGCGAAGGCCGTAGCTTTTAAAGAAGCTCTAGGGCCTTCCTTTATTGAATATCAAAAGCAAATCGTGGCTAATGCTAAAATCCTAGCCGAAACTTTACTCGCTAATGGTATTGATTTGGTTACCGGCGGCACGGATAACCATTTGATTTTAGTCAATCTGGTTAATTTAAACATTGCTGGCCAAGCGGCTTCCGACGCCTTAGAAGCGGTTAACATTCACGCTAATAAAAACGCCGTGCCAAACGATCCGCGTAAACCTTGGGATCCATCGGGTATTCGTCTTGGCACCCCAGCCCTGACAACGCGCGGGATGAAAGAAGATGATATGCGCGTTATTGGACAAACGATCGCCAAAGTGCTAAAAAATATCGGCGAAGAAAAAGTGACCGAGGATGCCCGCGGCGTGATTAAAGAATTAACGGAAAGATATCCGCTGTATCCGGAACTGGAATATTAAAAATTTTTAATTTCTAATTTTAAATTTTTAATGAATTTTTAATTTTTATTGACCCAACTAAAAATTAATCCATTAGAAATTCACTAGAAATTAAGAACTAAAAATTAAAAATTGCCCTGTGTTTATCAACGGTAAAAAACTCGCGGAAGAAATTTTAATCAATCTGCGAAAAAAAATTATCAAGCTTCCCCACCCGGTGGGGCTCGTGGCGATTCTTGTTGGCGACGATCCGGCGAGCCGACTTTATATTGGCCTAAAGAAAAAGACCTGCGCCAAGACCGGCGTAGAATTCCATGATTATGTTCTATCTGACGAATGCGCGGAAAAAGATATTATTGAGGTAATCAAATTTCTGAATGCCGACCCGGGTATCCATGGTATATTGGTTCAGCTCCCCCTACCCCTAAAATTTGACACGGATAAAATTATCGCCGCGATTAATCCCAAGAAAGATGTGGATGGTTTTCACCCCGAAACACTCAAAGGATATATACGAGATAAATTCGAATACCTCCCGCCGCTGGAAATGGCAATATGGAAAATGATTGAGTCAACCAAGGAAAAAATTGCCGGCAAAAATGTGCTGGTCATTGCCAACAGCCGCGTCTTCGGTCAATCCTTAATGAAATTTTTAAAAACCAAAAAAGCGAACCCACAATTTTGTCTTGCCGATGATAAGGACCTGAAACAAAAAACCACCCGGGCCGACGCAATCGCGATCGCGATTGGCAAAGCCAATTTTCTCAAGCCGGAGATGGTAAAAAAGGACTGTATCATTATCGACGTTGGGATAAATAAATCTCGCGGCAAAATCGTAGGCGACGTTGACCCGCGAACCAAGAAAAAAGTTAGCTTTGCCTCGCCCGTTCCGGGCGGCGTCGGCCCGATGACTATCGCCTGCCTCCTCGAAAATGTCGTCCGCCTCGCTGGACAAAAAAAATAAAAAGCCCTTTCAAAAATGCCTCGTGCTGTATATTGCGGCACGAGGCATTTTTAATTTTTGTTGATTTTCTGTGTAAAATCTGGGCATTGATTTATCCCCGCCGATAAG
>Ga0172375_10006572_pt1 | contig 16246 bp, 18 predicted proteins | sample LakKiv1m_FD_114537 | JGI IMG/M metagenome (GOLD analysis project Ga0172375, IMG submission 114537) | Freshwater microbial communities from Kabuno Bay, South-Kivu, Congo - kab_092012_11.1m | ecosystem: Environmental > Aquatic > Freshwater > Lake | place: Democratic Republic of the Congo...
CTAACTTCAAGATAAGATTTCCCTATGAGGACACTGAAAGACTATCAGTTTGATAGGCGCAAGGTGGAAGCATGGCAACATGTGTAGCTAAAGCGTACTAACAGTCCCATTGCCTTTTTATGTCCTTATTACCGATTTTAATGCTTGCATTAAAAGAGGTGATAGGGTAGGCTTGACTAGTATTTGGTGTTAATCACACCACGTCATCTTAAAAATTCGTCCGCCGTACGGCGGAGCATCCGTGTCTAAGGACATCGAAGTAAGGTTTAGGCCCACTGATGAATATATATCAGCCCCAAGCGTCATAAACCTTACTTCGGTGCCCATGGCGCTGGGGAAATACCTGTTCCCATTCCGAACACAGAAGTCAAGCCCAGCAGCGGCGATTATACTGCCGAAAGCGGGAAACTAGCACGGTGCCGAATTATAAAAAGACCATCCGAATAGGATGGTCTTTTTCTTTGTTGGTATGGTGCTATAATGCAAAAGCATGAAGGGAAAGTCAATTCAGATATTTTATACGATACTAGGTTTTGTGCTGCTAGCCTTGATAATCTATGCTTTAATTCGTGTTTTATTGGGAGGATGGACGGCCTACAAATCTCTGAGTGATAATGTGCAAATAGCTATTGCTGCAGGTGTTTTATCAATAGCAGGCACTCTAGCCTCTCTTATCTACACAAAACTTAAAGAGAAGCAGCTCCAAATTGAGGCGTCTCATGCCGCCAAAAAACAGAGATTATACAGCCAATATACTAAAGAAGTTTTTGATATCATCACCAGAGGGGAGGGAACCGAGGAAGAATGGCTACCCGTTCGGAAGAGATTTTTAGAAAACTCTCTGTTATGGTCGGATGAGAAAGTACTAAACGCGTTTCATCAAATGCGTATCAAAGCTCAAAACGGAGCATACACCTCTGATGATTTTGCTCGGTTAATTATGGCTTTCAGGAAGGATTTGGGACTAAAAAATAAGAATCTTAATGAGCAAATTATCTTAGAAATTATGTATGATAAAGAAGATCTGAAGAAATTTAATAGTTAAATTGCATCAAAAAACGACCAATCTCGCAGATGTGGTCGTTTATATTTGAATCAAACAAGGATTCAAACAGGTGCATATTCATAATATAGCACCGCTCGAATAAATGCAAGAGTACCATTAACATAAAAAATGATTATGTATATATTGACAAAAAGCATAAGCTGTGGTAATATTAAACTAATCACATATCACTTGTGAGGTAATAATGAGGGTTTTCATCTGTTTTTAGGTGGAAGCTTTTTAATTCGCCGCACGGCGAAAAAGGAGAATTAGTACGATGGCAGGAACAAAAACTGGTGGTAAAAAGGCTGCTGCTAAGAATTTAGCACGTGATCCGCTTTTTTACGCAAAAATTGGTGCAAAAGGCGGCCGAAATGGTAAAACCGGTGGCTTTGCAGCTAACCCAGAGTTAGCACGTATTGCCGGTGCAAAAGGCGGCAAAATCAGCCGACGCCGAAAAGTTACCCAAACTGTTAAAACTGAAGCTTAATTTAGATTAAACAGTTGAAGCACACCTCTATTTAAGGGGTGTGCTTTTGTTGTAACGGCGTAAAGCGCAAGTTTTTGCCTCGTTCACGTGCCATTGATTATTACATGCCAGACACTTATAGGTGCGTTTACCTACTTGCATACCGGTTGCTTCACATTCCGGACAAGTACTGCGTTTATGCAGCCAATCCCTGTAGGTATCGAGGTTTGATTGAATAAGGTCGTCGTCGATGTTAATTTTGTAATTTTTCGCGATTTCTTTGGCTTTATCCCAAGCTTCGCGCTCTATCGCGATTAATTCCACATCGCGATCGTAGTCATTATGATCCAAGAGTGCGTGGGAAAGCTCGTGGAATAAAAAGCTGCAATTATCGTCATCACAGGTGTAAAAAATAGTTCGATCACCATGCGACCACAGGAAATTGTGAGCTTTTTTGTATGTAAAACTAGGGTAATCGACCCTAAGCTTTTTTATGAGAGAGCTTGTCGATTCCATAGTAGTAACACCCATAAATGACTGCAAGTTCCGGATATTTGGCCTGTCTAAATTGAGGGCAGGGGATATGCGGCGGCAATTTTTCTTTTAAAAGTGCCTGCAGGCGCTTTTCGTACTTATCGAAATAAGTCCCGATACTGCCTCCGATAATTATCACATCCGGCTGTAAAATTGGTATGACAGCCAAAAAACCGCGGCTGATACGATCGGCAACCTGATTCCATATCTGTTTACTTTTTATGTCACGTGCATACTTGCCATAGGTTTTTAATATGGCTTTACCAGAGGCGAAGTTTTCCCAGTCCTGGACTATGCCGTCGTATTCTATCAAGGCGTGCCCGGCTTCGCTGTTGCGAAGGGCAGAATTAATATATCCATCAGTAATAATACCGGTTCCTATGCCGGTGCTGATGGTGACATATAGGGATTGAGCGGGTTTGTTTTTTAGGAATCTGGTTTCGCCTAGTCCTGCTAGATTTGCGTCGTTTTCTATGAATATGGGGGCACCATCCAGTACTCCTTTAAGTTCGCCAGCTAGGTTGAAATTTTTCCATGCGAGGTTACCCCCGCCCCATATGATTACGCCGTTTTTGCTAACCCCCGGGGCAGCAATGATTATGGCATCGATATGTTTGTTTTCAAACAGCTGCTCTAGGGTTTTGCTAAGGGTTTTTATGTATTCGGCGGCGGATTTTGGGGTAGGGAATTTGACTTGGTCTTTCAATACGCCATCCTTGCCAAAGCTGGCAACTAAGGTTTTCGTCGCTCCCGTATCAACCGCTACTAACATGTTAATAGTGTACCATATTCAATCGATCTGAATCTTAAAACCTCCTCGGGTCCTGCCGCTCGGTCCGCCCCCTACCGAATCTTCCACAACCTTTGATTCGGTGGGTGCTGCCCCGCCTCGCGTCACCCGCGGTGGGATTTAATATTCAGGTTAACCGGGGTTGCTTATTTTGAAAAACAGATGCATAATAAATTATATAAACAGAGGTGTAAAAATGGTACGACGAACAAATTGGGGTGGTTCGATCGCAACTTTCATAGCCGTAACGGTCATTTTACTGGTCGGATTAGTGGGGTCGATTTATCTATTGAATCAGCGCGGCAAACAGGCAAGAAGTGAAGAAACTATTGCTACGACGTCTACGACAAAACAGAAGGAATCTAACAGCACCGCCAAAGATACCTCCGACTCGAGCTCTGACAAGTCCTCAAGTAGCACGACTACCGGCACAACTTCATCGAATGATTCTTCCGATTCATCGGATCAGTTGAGCCAGTCGGGTTATTTGCCACAGACCGGGGTAGAAGTTAGCTGGGGTGAATCGTTAGCGATTTTATTATTGACGTTTTCCAGTGTGTCGCTCATTAAGTCTAGAAATCCTGCGAGATAGTTCAATTGACTTTTAGCGTCTTGGGCATTAATCTTTAGATATACAATAAACCAATAAAAACAAAAATGATCAAAAACAATAAACGACCCTTTAGTAGCTGCTATTACCGCAGGATTGATATTGTAATTCCGAATGCTGACAACCGAAGGGTTATCATACCTAAGCGGCAAAATATAAATACACGACCTTCGGTAGTCAAACACTGCCAAGTTACAAATAGGCAACCGGTATCCGATGACGGTTCCAGCGCGAAGCAAAATGTGACACCTAAGACACCTTGCAATAATTATATCTTGGAGCAATTTAGTGATAATGGCAAACGCCGTGGTCGGTTGCTGCCGTGGGTACGCCTGAGCTTTTCTATTATCGGGTGTCTGTCGGTAGTTATCATAAGTGTTCTTGCCCTAGTTGTTATTTTCAAATCTAACGTTAAAGCAGAGCATTCTCCAGTTACCGTCTATGCGTCCAAGCCGACTGAAGACTCAACTGACATTAGTAAAAAAAGACCCGCAGTTAATACGTATAAATACGCCGACGACGAACCTAAGTCCATAGAAATACATGATATTGGCGTAAAAAATGCAATATTACCGTTGGGTCTAGATAAGAAAAATACACTTATGGCTCCTGAAAACGCCTATACGGCAGGATGGTATAATCAAAGCTCAAAACCCGGGCAAAAGGGTGCCATGCTTATGGATGGACATGGCTCGGAAAGTGGTACATATTACGGCTTGTTCAGTAGACTAAGCGAGCTGGAAGAAAACGACAAGATTACGATTACTAGAGGTGACGATAGGAAGTTTGATTTTGCGGTAGTTAAGGTTGAAAACGTACCGGTTGATGAAGTTGATATGGCAAAAACATTGAAACCATATAATGGGGCTGAACAGGGGCTGAATATAATTTCATGTACGGGAAGCTGGATAAAGAATCATACTACGCTTGATCGCAGGGTGATTTTATTTGCAGTCCCTGTTAACGCTTGATAAGATTATTCTTTTTGTTTTTTAGGAACCTGAGTAGTATAACGGCTAAAATTACCAACCCAATAATACTAGCCAGCAAAACTACTCCGGCGTAGTTTTGGCTTTCATTTGTTGCCGTATTTGGTACGTTTGGAATAATAATACTACCACTATCATTTCCGCTGGTGTCTATAATCGGTTGCCAGGTCGGCACTATCCCGCCACTGGTTATCTGCTGTTCTCCAGTGCCGTCTGTGTTTATTATGTAAATACCTTCGTCTAACATAGTACTATTTAATCAAAGGGCCCTCCCACGGCCTTTTTTGCGAAAATTATTTTTTTACCATCCGGCGACCAACTGGCGTTCACGGGGTATAGGGTATATCGATCGTCGTATGCTGACTTTTCATCTCTGTTGACGATTATATTTTTATTGCTACCGTCGGCGCTCATTGTAACTATGCAACTGTTATTACCTTGACAATCGTCAGCGGTAAAGACGATTTTTTCACCATCAGGGGACCAGGCTACACTTGTTGGTTCTGAGCTTGGCCAATCGCCATCATTAGTCAATACTCGTAAATTACTGCCATCAATATTCACCGAATATATTAAATCGTTGCTTAGTATCAAGGCTAGATTGTTATCTACTGACCATGCGATGTTCTGAATACTTTGATAGATATGTTCTTCTCCACTTAAATCGATCGGTAAAGTAGTGGTAGAGTGCGGAGTGTCAACGTCAACCGTCTTAACCTGGCTATAGCCAAGCTCATCATTAAACGTGTTATAGGCGATTTTTTCACCATCAGGGGACCAGGCTAGTGAATTTATTGGAGGGTCTCCAGCCGGAATTATTTCTTCTATATCGCTGCCGTTCTCGTTGATGACAGAAGCAGAGTATTGACTGGTGTCCTGGTTTTCGACTATAAAAGCTAGTTTTTTGCCGTCAGGCGATATTACCAAGAAGGGGTAGTCATAGGTGCCGTCATTATCCGTAATGGTCGTCTTGTTTTGGCCATTTACTGTCATGGAGGCTATATTAACAGTACCGTCATCGGTCGATTTATAGAATATTCGGCCATTTGCCGTATACGGCTTGACCGCATATCCTGTGCTAGTCAAGAGAGCTAATGCAAGGGAAGAGCAAATGAAAAACAGGATAGCTTTATGTAAAGACCTCATGGCACAATATTACATTAAGCCTAAGCAGTACGCAACCTTTTGACTTGAGGTCTTATCTGGGGTACAATATAGGTACTCGTGAGGTGCTGTTTTAAGCGTGTGCCTCAGGAAATATTAAATTTAAGGAAGGAGTCTTAGGTAAGACTTATGGCAAAAGCCACTACAATGGATGAATTGCTCGCTGCCGAAAGCGACAGTGTCAAGCAATTAACACAAGGTGATTCAGTTACCGGTACGGTTCTGACGATTCGTAAACATGAAGTATTGATTGATTTAGGTGCGCAAGGAATCGGATTGGTTCCCAGGCGCGAAGTTGGGTTCTATAAAAATATGAAAGTTGGTGACGAAATAGCCGCCAGTATCGTTGATACAGAACTGGATAACGGATATTCACTGCTTTCACTTAGAAAAGCTGCTAAAGATCGCGGTTGGGATGAAGTAATTTCCAAGATGGAATCTGGCGAAATTATTGAGGTTTCACCGTATGACGCAAATCGCGGTGGACTGTTGGTTGAACATGACGGCGTAAGAGGGTTCTTGCCCGTGTCACAGCTTTCAGCCGAGCACTACCCAAGGGTAGGCAGTAGCGACAAGGACGAAATTCTGCAGCGTTTGAACATACTTATAGGGAAAAACCTATCCGTTAGAATTTTAGATTGCGACCGTAAGGCTAATAAATTAATATTTAGCGAAAAGGAAGCAGTTAAAGATGGGTTGGCCGAACGTTTCGAAAAACTCAAAGTAGGTGATACGGTCAAGGGTGTTGTAACGGGCGTAGTCGATTATGGTGTATTCGTGAACGTTGAAGGTATCGAAGGGCTAGTTCACATCAGCGAGATCAGCTGGGAGCGAGTCAGTAACCCCGCCGATTACGTAAAAGTTGGTGAAGCAATTGATGCAAAGATTATCGCGATTGATAAGGATCGTCTTAGCTTAAGTATGAAGCAGCTGACAGAAGATCCATGGATGACAGAAGTCGACCAATTTAAATCCGGTGACAAAGTTGAAGGCACAATAACTCGAATTACTCCTTTTGGGGCATTTGTACAAATCAGCCCTGCGGTCGAAGCGTTGGTGCATGTCAGCGAGCTTGGCAGCGGTGACGATGTTGATCCAGAGAAAGTATTTACCTTGAACGAGCGTAAAGAATTTGTCGTTTTGGATGTAGAAAAAGAAAGCCGAAAAATTTCCTTAAGCCTTGTTAATAAACCAAAAGACAAAAATAAAAAATAATTTCTAATATTGCCTTTAGCAGGCAGAAGGGAGCTTACGGAAATGGCCGAAAAGGTTATCGTAATTGCTGATTCAATTACCGTAGGCGAACTGGCCGAAAAGCTTAACTTGCCGGTCACTACTTTGATTGGCGAATTATTCAAGAACGGTATTGTATCTACTATTAACCAACATATAGATTTCGAAACAGCCTCGATTATTATCGAAGAGCTGGGTATTTTGGACGTAACCCTGGAAAAGAAGGCCGTAGCTAATTTGTCTGCTAAAAAAGAGCATAAACTGTCGGATCAAGCCGTACCTAGACCGCCGATCATAGCAGTTATGGGACATGTCGATCATGGCAAAACAAGCTTGCTTGATGCTATTCTGAAAACAGAAGTGGCTGACAGCGAGGCCGGCGGAATCACGCAATATATTAGTGCTTATCAAGCTACACATTCAGGTCGTACGATTACATTGCTTGATACGCCGGGGCACGAAGCTTTCGCTGCACTTAGGCAGCATGGTGCGGAGCTGACCGACGTGGTGGTAATCGTCGTAGCCGCCGATGACGGAGTAAAGCCGCAAACGGTTGAGGCAATTCGGTTTGCAAAGATGGCAAATGCGAAAATCATTGTTGCTATTAATAAAATGGACAAAGTTGGAGCCGACTCGGCGAGGGTGAAAGCCCAACTGGCAAGTGAGCAAGGCTTAAATCCCGAAGAATGGGGTGGTGACATTGTTATGGTTGAGGTCAGCGCAAAAACCGGCGAAAATATAGATAAGTTGCTGGATATGGTCCTTTTAGTCTCTGATTTAGAAGACTTAAGAGCAGATGTAGATACGCCGGCAGAGGGCTTGGTGATTGAAGCTCATATGGAAGTGGGGCGTGGACCGGTTGTGCGCCTGTTAGTGATGCAGGGTGTTTTGAAGCCGAGTCACTTCTTGGTTGCAGGAACGACTTACGGCAAAGTTAGAACAATGCAGAATTTTGAGAGAAAAGTCATTAAAGAGGCTGGACCCTCTACCCCTGTAATCGTTACTGGCTTTAAGGAATTACCGCAGTTTGGCGACAATTTCTCGATTACGAAAAATGAAAAAGAAGCCAGACAACAAGCTGCAACTGCAAAACTTGAAGTTGAGAAAAACGCCGCAAGTACTAATATAACGGGGGCCGATCTTTTAAAGATGATGAGTCAAAAAAGTGAGTCTCAAGAGTTGAAGGTAATTGTTAAGGCCGACGTGCAAGGCTCTTTGGCATCGGTAGTAAACAGCTTGAAAGTTATTGACACTCAGGGCGAGATACGCTTACGAATAATCGGTAGTGGTATCGGTAATATATCCGAAAATGACGTGCGCTTGGCTGCAGACGAACAAACTATTGTTTATGGTTTTAATGTCGAACTGCCGCCGGCCGTGAAGCGTTTAGCGACTCGCGATCATGTACAGGTAAGGATATTCGATATAATTTATAAATTACTTGACGATGCCCGCGAAACCATGGAGTTATTACTTGCCCCAGAAGTAGTTGAAACCGAGATTGGTACATTATCAATCAAGGGTGTATTTAGAACATTAAGAGACGAAGTAATAGCGGGTGGAGAGGTGATTAGTGGAAAGGCAACCGGCGGTACTCTTGCCAGAGTCAAGCACGACAATGAGCAAATAATGGAAGTTGAAGTCGTAGGCGTACAGCGACAGCAACAGGAGGCCAAGGAAGTGTTTGAAGGCGAGATGTGCGGTATTAGTCTGAAGACTCCTAAAAAACTACTGATTCAAGAGGGGGATAAACTAGAGCTCTTTACCCGAGAGCTGGTAAAGCGTACACTGAAATAAAGATTTGAGATAACCCGCGGGGAAGGAGTTAAGGATAATGTTTCAGCTAGATGATAAATTTTTAGCAGATGTGGGCTTGAATGAAATGCCAGAAGAGCAGAAAAAGCCATTTTTGCAGCACATTTACGACGAGCTGGAGCTAAGGGTCGGGACCGAGCTTTCAAACGGGATGAGCGACAGCCAACTAGAAGAGTTTGAATCGATTATCGACCGGAAAGACGATACTGTCGTCACTTGGTTGGAAAAATTTGCACCGGACTATAAGAGTGATAACAGTTTCTTGCAGCTGCAGAAAGCTTTAAATATAGATACAGACAGCCCGAATCTGCGCGCAGAATTTGCCGCCACCAAATGGCTAGAAGTAAACCGTCCCGATTATCGTGATGTCGTTGCTAGGGTTTTAGAGCAACTAAAGCAAGAAATAACTTCTAACCGTGATAAAATTCTGGATGAACCTGAAGCTTAACTATAACCGTTAAAAAACTCACGGCCGTTTATCTTGCGTCCGCTTGGTGCAATAAGTTCGTCAACCGATAGTACGCTACCATCGCCAAAAACGATATCGACGGGTGATTTACTGGTTTTTTCGACGTGAGCCTTGGTAATGATGGTGTTGTGACCAAATAAAGTCGTCTTGGTTTTTGGAAAGCCCAAGTAGGCACGTATCATTCGTTCAGCTTGTGCTGCGGTGGTCGTCTTTGGATCCAGGTTGCCGTCAGTTTTGTTGAGTATTTTACTGTAGGTGGCTTTTGTTTCATCTTGCGGTGACGGTTTTATGTCACCATTCATTATGTGTGGAAGCAGTTTAATTAACAATTCGGAGCCTAGCTTTGAAAGAGTATCACGCAGCTCTGGTTTGGATTCGCGGCCCGACAGTCTGATTTCTTCTTGGCTATAAATTGGACCTGCATCCATTTTCGGCGTTAACATTATTATCGTCACCCCAGTATATTTATCACCATTTAGAATAACTGATTCAATAGGTGATGGCCCGCGATAAAGCGGCAGTAGTGATGGATGTATGTTGACCATTCCTGATTTGAATAGATTGATTATTTCAACGGGTATAATTTTGCCGTAACTTACGACTACGCCGATAGTATCGCCCAAGCTTGATATGAAATTGCTTATTTCAGAAAGGTCGTTTGGCTGAAGTACGGGTATTTTTTTAGCAACAGCTAGCCTTTTTACCGCAGGTGAGATAATTTTTTGGCCTCGACCGCTTTTTGTGTCCGGTTTAGTCACGACTGCAGCGATATTAAAGCCGGCTCCAATCAGGTCACGTAGTGGTATTAGGCTGAAATCGTCAGTCCCAAAGAATACTATTTTTTTCAATATCTTCATCATAATTTAAAGGTTTAAGTTCACCTTCCTCGTCTAGTTTGAAAAACGCATCTTTTTTGCCTTTGATATGATCAATGAATACAATTCCGTTAATATGATCGATTTCATGTTGAATTATTCTAGACATAAAACCCTCTGCTTTGAATCGAATCTCGTTGCCATGGATATCCATGGCTTTAACTCGAATCTTTTCGTATCTGGGCACCTTTCCGTAGACATCGGGGACACTTAAACAACCTTCGAAGTCTTCGGTGATTTTGCCTTCGAACTTAATGATTTTAGGGTTAATTAGTGTAGTGAAATCGCGAACGGACTTGTCGTCGAAATCACTTCTGATTATGACTATTTGGTCCATGTGATCAATTTGAACAGCTGAAATTGCCGCACTGATTTCGTGTGGTCGCGAGTCCTCCCAGTCCAAAGCAACGGCGGTCATATTTTCGATTGTCTTAATTGTTTCAGGTGTGACGACATGAACTTTACTAGACTTTTGACGCAAGTGGGGGTTGGGAAGTGTAATTATTTTCTCTTTTTTCATTTATGGTCCTAACAATACAGATAATTATGATATGAAACGTCCTCTATAGCTAAAAACTGTCTTTTTGTCTTCGACGTATCTACAGATACGCCTCATCCAAAAGGGCAGTTTTGTATCTCATAGATTATCGCCTCAAATCCCAACAATTTGTATTGAGAGGACCATTTCATTATACCAGGGGTGCTTACAGTAAGCTAGTCGGGTCAAGCTCGTACTGCCATGACTTAGGAGGCAGTATTTTAACTATATCTATCAGGTACTGGCGCACAGGGCTTTTTATTATTAGCTGCCAGCGATATGTACCGTGCAATCTTTCATAAAAAGCAGGTGTTGGTCCAAGCACCGTGACGCTTTTATCAGTTTTTTCCTTGATTAATTTAGCTAAATCTTGAGAACTCTTGATAGCGGCCGATTCGGTTTTATAGTTGCATGTCAGCTTGAGTAAGTGCGTAAAGGGAGGAAACAAGCCTTTCTCACGATCCTTCAAAGCTTGTTCATAAAACAATTCATAATCTTGATTCAAACCGTGTACGATACTTGGATGGGTCGGTTGATAGGATTGGATTACAACTTGAGTTTGATGTTTATTGCGCCCAACTCGTCCCGTAACCTGAGCTAGCAGCTGAAATGTTCTTTCGTTAGCGTAAAAATCGGGCAGAGCCAAGCCGGTGTCAGCTTGGATAACGCCCACCATTCTTAAGTTGGGCAAATCAAGACCTTTTGCAATCACTTGGGTGCCGATTGCAATATCAATTACGCCTTTATATAGCTCACCGTATCTGTTATTCACAGTCTGCTCGGTTCTGTTGTCCGCATCGAATCTAGCTATATTCGCATCAGGAAAAAGCTTTTTTAATTCAGACTCAACCAGTTTCGTACCAATGCCTTTATGTATTATATTTGCATCTTTGCAAACCGGACAGGATGTTGGCACATTTGTCCTGTAGCCGCAAATATGGCAGAGTAGTCCGTGACTGTCTGAATGGAGCGAGAGGGGCAGGTAGCATTTGGGACATAATGCCATCCAGCCGCAGTTTTCGCATAATGTAATATTGGCGCTGCCTCTTCGATTGTGAAATATTAGAACTTGTTTATTATCGTTAATGGTTTTTTCAATTTGATTCAATAAATGGTCTGAAAAGAATCTATGTTTATGAAAATTTGACTTATTGGTCATGTCTATTAAAGTTATTTTTGGTTTTACGCTGTTTTTTCGAGCTAGAGAAGTTAGCCTAAGTATCGGGCTGTTTGATTTTTCAGCCAAAAATCGATCAACCACACTAGGTGTAGCGCTGCCAAATATTACTTTTGCTTTATGAAACCTCCCAAGTATTGAAGCGGTTCTTAAAGCTGAATACTTAGGAGCTTGTTCTTGTTTGTAGCTTGGTTCATGCGATTCATCCAGCACTATGATGCCAATATGTTTAAGTGGCGTAAATAATGCCGACCGTGGTCCAATAACAACCCTCGGATTTTTACTGTCTATCGCTTCTTTCCATACTAGATGTCGCTCTGCTTCAGTCATGTTTGAATGTGTCAAAAGAAGGTCTTTGAAACGGTTTGAAAACTCAGAAATTAATTGTGAAGTCAAAGCAATTTCCGGAACCAATATTATTGAAGACTTTCCGTTATCCATAGCAGCTTTTGCGATTTCTATATATACTTCCGTCTTGCCTGAACCAGTTATACCATGTAATAAAAAGGTGCCCGACGAATTTTTCGTAAGCATATTCAGTATGGCCGACTGCTCCTTATTGAACACAATTTTTGTTCGATTACGTTTAGTAATTTTATATTGTGGAGAAGTTAACCTGCGCTTCTTCTGAATTCCTCTTGGCATTATAGTTTGCAGAACACTAGCCAGCGGCGTTACATAGTATTCGGACATCCAAAGAGCAAGTTTTAATAATTCAATCGGTAGGGGGGTTTGTTCAATTGACGAAGAAATCGGCTTGGTTTTGAAGTCAGGCTTATTTACTTCTTTAAAAACTATGCCCACAGAGTTCTTCTTACCAATTTCAATCAATACAACCTGTCCTATGTTTAGTTTTTCCTTTGACGAATATGTAAAAAACGAGACGCCTGGTCTAACAATCCGATTCGGAGCCACCTCATAGTAGTGCATATGTAATAGTATACTGCTAAACTGTATGTATATGTATTTCGAAAATCGTGAACAGGCTGGTAGGGTTCTTGCTGATGAGTTGGTTCAGAAATATCGCTATGAGGATTGTGCGGTTGTTGCGCTAAGCGATGGAGCGGTTGTTGTCGGCGAACAGATTGCAAAATCTTTACACTGTATATTAACGATGCTTTTGGTAGAAGAGATTGAGGTTCCCGGTGAGGGAGTAAATTTCGGAACTGTTTCGCAAGATGGTGGGTTCACCTATAACAACATGTTTTCGGTCGGCGAAATTGAAGAGTATAACAGCGAATATCATGGTTATTTGGAGGAGCAGAAAAGGGAGGCATTTCAAAAGATGAACCGTCTGCTTGGTGACGGTGGCTTAATAGATGAAGATATGTTGCGGGATCACGTGGTTATATTGGTCGCTGACGGTTTTGATACCGGTTCGTCGCTTGATGCGGCCTTAGATTTTCTTAAGCCTATCAGAATAAAACGCCTAGTGGTAGCCACACCGATATCAACCGTTCAGGCGGTAGATAAAATGCATATTATGGCTGATGAGTTGCACGTTTTGGACGTCAAAGACAACTTCATGGGTATAAACCATTACTATAACCAAAATGATATACCATCCCATGAGGCTACGATTGCGAAAATCAATCAAATCATACTTAATTGGCATTAAATAATCGTTGCATATTGTTGTAAGATTGTGCTACGATAGGTTAAAACAAGCTCAAGTTATTAGTGCAAGGGAGAGTATGTTAGACGTTTTTATTACATCCAGGGTAAGGCGTAAGATCGTTGTCGTGTATGCAAAGTACCCAGACTTTCATACTCACGTCAGAGGTTTGGCAAAACTCATAAAAGAAGACCCCGGCAATATTCAACGCGAATTGAAGCGTCTGGAAAAAGTAGGTTTTCTATCCAGTGAAAAGCAGGGTAATACCAAGATTTATTCAACCAACAAGCAGTTTCCTATATTCAAAGAGCTTCAGGGTATCGTAATCAAATCGCAGCAGCAGGCTAGCCGTAACAAACGTACCTCGTCCGATTTATAAAATGTCTTTATTTGATCGAGTTCTTGTCGCCAGAGGGCTAAACGCCAAAAACAAGGCGGCTTTTTTATTGCCCGATTATGATAAATGTTATGATCCATTTTTATTACCAAATATGAGTAAAGCAACAAAGCGCTTGATTGAGGCAAACAAGAAGCAAGAAAAAATCGTTATATATGGTGATTATGATATTGACGGACTTAGCGCTGCAACCTTAATTAACAGTGCATTTGATAGTTTCGGGTTTAAGAATCACGACGTATACATTCCAAACCGGTTTGAAGAGGGTTATGGCTTGACGATTGAAGCCATAGAAAAGTTTGCTGAAGGTGGCGTAGCTCTAGTCGTGGCAGTCGATTGTGGCACGAATAGTGTCAAGGAAATCGCAAGGGCAAAAGAACTGAATATCGATGTCGTAGTTATTGACCATCACGAGCCAATCGTAAAAAATACATTAGCAGCCGCCTTGGTCAATCCAAAACTACCGGACTCCAAATACCTCTTTAAGGATCTAGCCGGTGTTGGAGTAACTTTTAAGTTTGTTCAAGCACTTCGAACTAAACTAACAGGCATTTCGCCAGGACAAGAAAAGTGGCTTCTGGATTTGGTGGCAATCGGAACCGTGTGTGATGTAGTCGAGCTTGTTGACGAGAATCGAACCTATGTTTACTGGGGGCTTAAGGTGCTTAAGAAAACAAGAAGACCGGGATTGAAGGCATTAATGTCTATTTCAAATGTCGATCCGGATAAATTGAGCGCATACTCAATAGGCTTTAGGCTAGGCCCCAGAATGAATGCCGCCGGCAGGGTTGAAACGGCAAAACACGCCTTAAAATTATTAAATACCAAAAAGCCAATGCAAGCCCTAGAAACGGCCGAGTACCTAGAGGCTCTTAATAAAACGCGCAGGTTTGAACAAAACAAAATTTTCAAGGAAGCTATAATCCAAGCTGAAGAATATGAAAAAGATTCTGTGCTTGTGGTCAGCGCCACGGATTGGAATCATGGCATCGTAGGCATAGTTGCATCAAAATTAATGGAAAAATATAAAAAACCCAGTTTTGTTCTTCAGGAAATGGGAGACGAGACGAAGGGCTCAGCCAGAAGTTTTGGTGACTTTAGTGTTGTTGATGCAGTAAACCACTGTAAGAAATTGATTAAAAAAGGTGGTGGGCATAAGTTCGCAGCCGGGTTGACCTTGCCGACTAAAAATATACCAGCTTTTAGAAAGCAAATAAACGATTATTATAAAGACTTAAATCTAAAAAATCAGAAGGAGCTGTTTCTGCCAAAGATTGATGCAACCGCAAAGTTAGACGAGCTAAACGAGGAAGTGGTTGAGATGATTTCTCAGCTTGAGCCATTCGGTATCGGTAACCCCGAACCAATTATAAAATGTGAAAATTTGATAGTAGCGAGAATTAGAAAAATGGGCGATGATGGCCAACATGTGAAATTAGACCTTAGGGATGGTTCGGGCCGCTTGATGCAGTTTTTGTCTTTTAATGCTCCGGCATCCTATTATCTGGAAATTGGTGAAAAAGTGTCAGTTTGCTTTACTCCGGGTATTAATGAGTGGCGTGGCAACCGCGCGGTTGAGGGACAAATTGTACACATTGAGATTCTAGAGTAGTTGCATGAAGTGTGCATCTCTGTTACAATACCCACTAATATGGTACAAGTTACAAGAAAAGATGAACGGGAAGCAAACGAGAATATCATTCGTCGCTTCAACCGCAAAGTATTGCAAAGCGGCGTATTAGCGGAAGCTAAGAGCGCAATGCGTTTTAGCAAGCCAATTTCAAAGCGTGAACGTCGAGATAAGGCGATTATTCGTAAAGCTCGTAAGGCTGACAAATTAGATAAAACCCGATTAGGTCTGTAAAAGTGACACTAAAGGAAAGAATTAACGAAGATCTGAAGGTGTCATTATTAGCGCATGACCAAGTTAAAAGTGGCGTACTTCGAGGCCTTAAGGCTGTTATTTTGAACGAAGAAGTCGCACAAGGTAAGCGTGACGAAGGCCTGGACGATGAAACTATCGAAAAATTATTCGCTAGGGAAATTAAAAAGCGCAACGAAAGTGCGAAGATTTATGACAAAGCTGGCCGAGGAGAGCTATCCGAAAATGAGCGCAAAGAGGCCGAACTTATAAGCGTATACTTGCCAGAGCAAATGTCTGAAGAGGATATATCGGAAGCGGTTGATAAAGTTATTTCAGATTTAGGCGTATCTGGCATGGCGGCTATTGGGCAGGTTATAGGCACTGTCAAAAAAGAGCTTGGCAATGTGGCTGACGGCGCATTAATTGCCAGTATCGTAAAAAGTAAATTAAGCTAAAAAGTAAGGGGGATAGATGATTTTATTTTTCGGTCCGGCTGGTTCGGGTAAGAGTGTACAGGGACAGATTCTAGCTGCACGCAAAGAAGGTTGGCGTTGGTTATCAATGGGAGAGTTATTAAGGGATACTCACGATGCTGAGCTTTATAAAATTATGCAAGAGGGTGGTTTGGTTCCTGACGGTAAAACAAATCAAATTATCAGCGA
>Ga0172375_10006573_pt1 | contig 16239 bp, 20 predicted proteins | sample LakKiv1m_FD_114537 | JGI IMG/M metagenome (GOLD analysis project Ga0172375, IMG submission 114537) | Freshwater microbial communities from Kabuno Bay, South-Kivu, Congo - kab_092012_11.1m | ecosystem: Environmental > Aquatic > Freshwater > Lake | place: Democratic Republic of the Congo...
AGATGATGATGAGCAAAGTAATGTTTATCACAAAGGAGAAAGTTTATTAGAATAATAAAAATAAAAAATAAAAAATAAACACAACTAATAAAGCAATAACAAACAAAATGGCATACCCGAGAGATAGTTGGCAAGAAAGATTTGAGTAAGGGTACTATTTAAGATTTGCAATAAGAAAAAAGCCTATGAATAATTAATAACCACTAAAAAGCATCTTTAGATTCCAAAACCTTGAGAATAAAAAGCTCAGGCTGCTATAATTTTTGAGAAAAATTGGATTTTCGTTTAATATTTTTCTTACTTCATCTATATTTCTGTTAAGATTTCCATTATTTTGTAAGAACCAAAAGCTCTTTTTTTGCTCGCTGCATCCAGATAGAAATGTAACCCCCATATTATCAATTGAAAAATCACTACCATTTACACTTACTTTCTTATTATTTTTATCAAGTTTTATAGATGCTTGCTTATTATTTTTATCAAGGGCTATAACTCTAAGATTAACCTGAGAATTTTCTGTTATATTAATAATCTTATACTTATATGACAGATATCTTCTGCCATTTTGCATGCTCAACTCAACTTGACCCTGTTCTATATTACTAACATAATAGAAATTTACGCTATTTTTATTTCCAAAGTTAGTTGAATTAACACTAGCATTTCCATTGCTAGCTCTAACAGAACAGGAATCTTCAGGAGCCAATTCATTTTTATGAACTAGTGTAAAATCATAATTAAACAAATAATCGACTATATCTTGTATTGTTGCTCTCTTTAAAACACCATTTTTAATTATGTAAATATATGAGGAAGAATCAACTTCAAAATTAATTGTTTGTTGTATAGATTCCTTATTTGCAAAATCTGCTTTAATTATTATTGAATGACTTGCATCTGCAAAATATTTATAGCCAAAATAGTTTTTGCATTTAGAGCAGAGCAAACTTTTATCTTTTCCTTCCATAATCCAAAGATTTGTAACATTAATTGCACCTATATCCACTGTAACATTAACGGGAACCTGATTTATTTGATAAACATAATTATCTATTGGAGAAAATACATTCATTATGCCCGGAACAACAGTAACTGTAACATTCTGCGAAGCATTTCCAGCTATGACAAAACTAAGAAGCATAATGCCAGCCACTATTAATAACCATATCTTTGCCATCTAATTCTCCTTTTTATATAATAAATTACAAGCGACAGAAGAATTACAGCAATTATAACTACTATAGCCCAAAATATAATTCTTCCAGAATTACTTGTCTCTTTTCCCTCTGAAACAACATTTCCTGTTATGCTTGATGGGCTTGGGTTTGCTTTATCTGTTTGGATTGTATTTATCTGAGTTTCTTCAGTGGTTTGCTGAGTGTTGGTTATTTCCGGATTGCTGCCTGAAACATTTAAGAATAACCATGTTCCAATCTCAACAATAACATTAGTATTTGATTGAGGTGTAAATATTAATGCCCCCCTATAATTTCCAGAATTAATTGAACTCAAACAAACTTCTACTTCCTGACTATCTTTAAAATTATCAAATTGTTTTGGATAATTAATTGTTACTCCCAGGTCATTTGCACTAAGAGTATATTTATTTAGATTAGACTCACTAAGATTATTAGTCCATATATCTCTTACCTTTATAGTTCCTGTGTAGTTTTGTGATGAAAGAAATATTTTCTGACAATTTTCTTCATTGGGATTCAGACTAAGATAAATTTTTGTTGGATTTAGATTTAAAGAAGCGCCAACTAAGCTTAAAAGAATTATAAGCACTACTACTATATTTATGAATTTCATTTGATTTTTCATTTTATTCGCCTTTTATTCTTTAAAGATAAAAAAATAAAAATAAAAATTTTTCTATACTGCTTCCATTACAGAATATACTATTATCCCATTATAAGTTCCTTGCTTCGTACCTGATGGGATAGATAACCTTGTATTAAAAGTTATAGGACTGTTATTCATTAAAATAATATTCTGACCTGAATACAAAACATATCCTGTGCCAAAATCTGCTTCTATACTCTGCATAAGAGGATCGCCAGTTATATTAACCGAAACAGATAAACTGGAGTTGCCCGGGGTTAATGTAACTGATTGAACGCTATTTATACCCGGATATAATGTTCCGAACAACAGGGGATTTGGAGTAGGAAGTAATGTTAAATCTGACAAGACCGTTACACTTGTAGATTGATCAACATCAGCCCCAATAAATCCAGAAACCATAACAAAAAGCATAGCAATTAATGCTAAACTGATTAAATATTTCATTTTATCACCTCCTTTCAATAATAATTTTAGCTTAACTAATTATCTTTACTATTATTATCATAACTACAAGAAAAAACTATATATAAACATTGTTTACTACTCAATACCAATACTAACATCTTATCTTTTCAGGGATTTCCCTGTTCTGGCTGTGCTCGCTGTTCAGGCTGTGCCTGATTTAATTGTGGTCTATCTCTATCTCGCTGAGCTTTTAGACTCATAACAGAAGAATAGGTTGTCCATCTGGTTGGACCAATTTGGACTTTGTCCAAAAGACCATTACGCATATATCTTATAAACTCTTTCCAATCAGTGCCAAGCAATCTAACTGCCTCGCCTTGCCTTAATAAATCGCTTAAAAAATCTCGCGTGTGTTCATCAACATAATGGGTATTATTTTTTAATAGACATGGTACAACTTCTGGATAAAACTGTATCAAATGGCGAATTCTTTGTTCAAGCAACCAAATTTTTCTTGGGTCTGTAATTCCCCTTTTTTCTGAAGCATATTTTGCTATAGAACTAACTGAATAATAAGTTTTTCTGCAAAAATCAAAATAAGGCTCTCTTTTTTCTAGAATATTTCTTAATTTATTAATTTCTTCTTCTGGAATCATCCATTTTCCTTTATATTTTTCTGCACGAATAGTGCCTCTTTGGCAATGCAAAGTTATAGTGCAACGAGGGCTGTCTAATCTTCGTGCAGCATAATTAGTATTTTTCCAAGCCCTAATTGAAGGATGAGTAATTCCTAAAACCCCTCTTAATTGTTTAACCCCAAGAGAAGAAATTCTTTGCCTCTTCTTAATACGCCTTGCTTCAATATCTCTTCTTCTGCAATACCTTGTTACAACAGAAGTACTTATATCTAAAGCATCTGCGACTTGTTTAGCTGTTTTCCATTCTTCAATAATAGGCATAAAATCACCAAGCAAAATATAAGCACATTCTATTTGTATTGGTTTTAATTTTCCAGGATATAATTCAGGCCTATGAGCCAATAAATACGCCCTTAGTGAATTGGGCTCTGTTTGAAGAATTCTCGCTAGTTGAAACTGCCTTATACCTTGACTATCATAGTCTCTTAGCTGTCTTAGACAGTTACTTAGATTAGGATTATATTTCTTAAAAAGAGCTTCCTGTTCTTTTCTGGAAACTCTCTGACCTTCTTGTATCCAAAAGAAATCTTGCTCATCTTGCACTAACTCAACTCTTCCAAGCTTATCTTCAAGCGAACGAATTATGTTTTGCATTTTATTGGTTTTTATTTTATTTTTCCTTCTTCTGACTTGCTTCCTGTTTCAGACTTCCTTCCCTGCTCAGACTCGGCAGGAGTAATAACTGCTTTTTTATTGCTCGGAGCTAGCCGAGCTAGTTCCTCGCTAACAACACAATGATCAATAGTTCCATTCACTATATTAAGATTAACTACAGGGCCAACCTGAAGATTAACACGACTAGCACAAATACCACAAACTTCTTTATCTGTATCTGTAGTTGCAAAAGGAGGAACAACCAAATCAGTTTTCTGATTTCTAAAACCTACAGTCAAAGCATCATAATTAAACAAATAAATTCTGCATATATTTCCGGCACTATCTAAATCATAAGCGCTAAATCTCGAGCTAATATCCCAAGGAAGTACTCCAAGCGATCCCATCCTTAAAACATCAGTTACTCCTTTCTCATAAACATGTAGATTCCTAAGCTTTCTGTTGCAAGAAATAAGATTAAGAAAACCATCATGCGAGCCATATTCAAAATAAATTCTATTTCCACCAGTACTCGTCGGAACAAGGGGTGAAACAGGATAAGTATAAATATTTCCTTCTGCTCTCACAGCATATTCTAACGGAGCTGTCGGAATTACATCAATAGGCATAGCTTCTGCTTTTAAAAACTCAAGTATTTTCTCAGGAGTTCCATTTTTAACTATCCTTACATATTCTTTATTATATGCTCCATCCTCATCTAAATCACCTAAAAAAGGTTGATTTACACATGGATAATTGTAATATCTATTTTCTGCCATGCTAAAACTAGCTAAGCTCACTTTTTAAATCTTGTTTTTTGTTGCTATTTCATAGTAATATCTAAACCCCAGAATGAATTAGAATTCTCTGTATTAGGCAGGTACAGAGTCGGGCTTGAAAAAGAAAAAGAAGAGAGAGCAATAATTACCTTAGTAAAACCAGACACTATAAATGTTAATGGTGGTGGGATAGACCTTGAAAATGCAAAAGTGACTTTCAAAAAGGGCTGTTAAAATTAGAGTTATTTTCTAAAGAAACCAAAAAGCCTTGAGAAAAAACCTCTTCCTTGAGTATCAGAAGCAACTTTTCTTTTTAGCTCATCTTCATCATAAGTATAGGTTACAGTTGGTTTTTCAACCATTTTTGGTGCGTTTTGAGCCAGTTGCTTATTAGCTGTTTCAAAAGCTTTCTCTACACTTGTTCTTGAATAGCCTTGCTTCATTAGAGAAAATTTCAGTGAGTCAGGTGTGTAGCCCTTTACTAAATTTTTCTTAAAATAATCTGCTAGTTGTTGATTCTGACTCTTTTCTAGGGGTTCCATTGCCATAATTTTTATAAGAAAGTCGAGTTTAAAAAGTTTATTAGAGCTTTTTTGTGGTTTTAAAGTGACAAAACAAAAGCCTTAAAAACTCGAAAGCACTCTGAAAATTGAGTTTTGGGAAAGAGTTCTGGTGATAATAGGAGAGAAAAATGCCAAATGAAGTACCAGTAGTAAGAATAGCATTAAATGATTCAAGATACAGACGGTCTCAAGATCAAGAATTCTTAACTTTTGATGAAGCTGATAGATTTTTAGAAGATTATTGCGGAGCTTGCACTCAGACTAGAAAGTGTGCAATTAATAATGGTTTAAGAAGAGCAATGGGTGAAAATTATCCTTACTGGCATGAAAAATTAGTAAAAAGAGAATTAAAACTAATGACCACAAACCCAGAAGGAATTTTGCCAGGCACTGTTATAAATTGTAGAAGATTTCAATTAAGAAGACATTAAGGAGCAGAATAAAATGCCAAATACAAAACCAGCAAACCAAGCAGCAAGTCAATTATATAATTTAAAAGTATTATTATTAGACGATGAACCCCATGGATATGATGGATTAGTTAGAATTTTAAAAGAAAGAGGATGCCAAGTTGATTTAACTGAAACACTCGCTGATGCTTCTGCTAATCTCTTAGCAAGAAGACCTGATTTAGTCATAGCTGAGCCCTATAGAGAAGTTGTTGAAGAAGATAGTAGAAGAATAGAAACAGTTAAGGCATTTCTAGCAGAAGCTAAAAAAACAGGGCCAGTAATAATAATGACTACTTTAGATAGGGGTTGTTTATTGGATTATGGTATTCGAGAAACTGTTCACTATACTCAATATCTTCAAAAACCCATGACTTCTGGACAAATGCTACCTTATATTGTACTAGCTCTTGAGAGACGCGTCTGGCAACAAGATTCTGAAAAACCCCAAGGTATTTAAAATATAAATAATCCTAATTAATTATAATAAAAATGGTAGAGGTGTTAATTACAATAAGTATTATTGTTGCTGTTTCTGCTTTGCTTACTATTATTGCTAAGTTAATTAAACAGCCGCCAATAATTGCTTATCTTTTTGCTGGAATCTTAGTAGGCCCTTTATTTCTTAATCTTATAGGAGAGAATTCAGGAGAGGTTATACAATTATTTGCGCATATAGGTGTTGCATTCTTACTTTTTATTGTCGGCTTAAGCTTAGATATAAAAATTTTAAAAGAAATAGGAAAAGTCTCTATTTTTGCGGGCTTGGCTGAAATAATAATTACAGGAGGAATTGGAGTCGCAATTGCTATTGGAATTGGCTTTAATAATATAAGCGCCTTGTACATTGGAGCTGCACTTGCATTTTCTTCTACTGTTCTTGTTGTAAAGATATTATCAGATAAAAAAGAAATTGAAACCCTGCATGGAAGATTAGCTCTTGGAATACTGATTATAGAGGATTTTGTTGCTGCAATCATGCTTATGATTATTCCATTAATAAGCGATGGTTCTTTTTCCAGCGAAATATTATTTAAATTATTAATTGGCATTGGAATTATAATAGCTGTTTTCTTAATATCGCACTATGTTCTTCCATTTATTCTTAATCTTCTCGCAAAAAGCCAGGAAACACTATTCTTGTTTGGAATATCCTGGGCCTTGCTTTTTGCTTCTCTATTTAGTTACATGGGATTCTCGCTTGAGATTGGTGCACTAATAGCAGGAATGAGTCTTGCTTCTAGCAAGTATAACTTGGACTTAGGCAGCAAGATAAAACCAATGCGTGATTTTTTTATTGTTTTGTTTTTTGTTTTCTTTGGCAGCAGACTAGCAGGTACAATAAGTCCTGAAATGATAAAATATGCTTTGCTTTTCTCTGTTTTCATACTAATTGGAAAACCACTTATAGTTATGTCTATACTTAAGATGTTTGGCTACAGAAAAAGAACTAATTTCTTAGCTGGCTCGAGCATAGCACAAATCTCAGAGTTTTCTTTAATAATAGTCTTACTAGGTTATACACTTGGACATTTAAGCCAAGATGTAATGAGTTTGGCTGTTCTTATTGCAATAATAACAATTGGATTGAGCAGTTATAGTATTTATTACTCACATTATATTTTTAATAAGCTTTCAGGGCTATTGAATATATTTGAAGGCAGAAAATTAGAGAACTTAAGAGAGCAAGAAAAACACTACGACGTTATATTATTTGGTTATCATAGAATTGGCTACAAATTATTACAAGCGCTAAAAAGAATGAAAATTAAGTTTGCTGTTGTTGATTATAATCCTAAGGTTATAATCTCACTTTCAAAACAGAAAATAGATTGTTTTTTCGGAGACGCTTCTGATAAAAATTTCTTAGATGAGATTGGTTTAGAAAAAACAGATGTTATAATCTCAACTATTCCAGAAGAGAGTGCTAATATTGCGATACTTGAAATGCTTAAAGAGAAAAAAATAAATCCAATATTTATTGGAACCTCTGAACAGCCAAGATATGCTCTTGACTTATATAGAGCAGGAGCAGATTATGTTATAATACCTCAGCATCTTGGTGGATGGTATGCTTCTGAGATAATAGAAAAATACGGCAAGGATAAAAAGAAATATAGAGAAATGGGTAGAAATCACTTGCATGAACTTGAATCTGCTAAGAATAGCTCTAATTTTAACAGCTAAATAAGTTGATCTAGTTTATTGGCTTAAGTTGGTTGTATAATCCTAGTGCATTTTCTAGTCTTATTTTAGAATCAGAATAAATTGTTAAAATTTTTTCTCCTTTTTTTAGTTTATCTCCTTTATGACAGTAGAGATAAATACCAGAGCCCTTGTCCATTGGCGAACCTGCTACACTCGCAATTGAATTTATTTTTTTGTTGTCAATCCTTGTTATTTTTATAGCTTTATCAGCAAGAATGTGTTTTTTGGATTTTCCTAGTTTATGCTCTATATCACCCGGATTAGGAACCCTTCCGTGCTGAGCTTCAACTATTTCATGAAACTTTAGATTGGCTTTTCCGCTCTTAAGAATTTCACTAGCAAGACTTAAACCATTGGCTTTTTTTGTCTTACCGCACAACTCAAAAATTTCTGCTGCAAGTAGAAGTGCTTTTCTCTCTAAATCCTTTGGGCAATCTTTATCTTGTTTTAAAACTTTTATAACATCCCTTATCTCAAGAAGGGGGCCAATACCATTTCCAATTGGCTCTTCTCCATTTGTAAGAACACATTTTATGTTAAGTCCAAAGCGCTTTCCAAAAAATTCAAATTTCTTTTTTAAATCAGAGGCTCTTTCCTTTGTAACCTTTGCACTTTCTCCAAAAGGAATATCAATTAAAACGTGCTTGCTTCCAACTGCTATTTTCTTTGAAAGAACACTTGCCAAGAGCTGTGCTTCTGGATCTAAGGCTAAAACTCTCTCTGTCTGAATTAATTTATCATCTGCTGGGCTAAGTCCAAGAATACCATTCCAAGCCATGCACGCGCCTGTTTTCTTAACTATTGCTTTAAGTTCTTCTGTTGTAAATTCAACTCTGCAGATTGACTCAAGAACATCAGCTGTTCCTGCTGCACTTGTTATTGCTCTTGAAGAGGTTTTTGGCATTACTAAGCCTGCTGCAGCACAAATTGAAACAATAATTGGAGTAGTTCGATTAGCAGCAATTCCGCCAATAGAATGCTTGTCAACAACAACGCCATCAAAACTTAATCTTTTACCTACTGTTACCATTGAAGAGATTAGTGCTTCTGTTTCAGCTTGATTCATCTTATTCTTGTATACTGCTGCAACAAAATAAGCTGTTTCTGCTTCTGTGAGGGCATTATCAACAATGTCTTTTATTATTGAATAAATCTCATCTTTTGTCAGGGCTATTCCGTCCATTTTCTTTTTTATGAAAAATGTGCTTTGGGGTTTTTGTGCAAGACTAACTTCAACTTCATCATTCTCTTTTATATTAAGTGATTCTATTATTTCTTGAGAAACCGCAACTTCATTATTTCCTATGAGGTCTTTTGAAACATCAACTATTGAAACAATATTATCCGCATACTTTGATAGATTAATTCTCTCGCCAACATGAACATTTATGTGATTTGCTACTGTTTGATTTAAGACTGCTATTGGCCTTCCTGCCATGAACTTTAAAACTTTTACTCGAAGTTGCATCTCTTGTCAAGCTCGTTCATATTTAATTTCATAATTTCCTCTTTTTTAAATTTTAATTAGGGTGCGGGTTTCTTTTCTTCTTCCTTAAAGACTATACTGTTCTCTGAACGCCTATCCCTATAAATCTCAATTAAAAGTATGAGATAAGCAAGTATTAATGGGCCAAGAAGGATTCCAATTATTCCAAAAGCATATACTCCGCCAATAAATCCTATTAAGACAATTGCGGGATTTAATTGTGTTTTATTTGCTACTATTCTTGGTCCCAGAAGAGTATCAATCAAGTTAATTACAAATAATCCAAATATAAGAAGAGCTATTGCTTGTTCATTATTTCCATTTATGAAAAGGAAGATATCTGTTGGAATCCAAACAAGCCAAGGACTTACATAAGGCAGAACCCCTACTATTCCGGTTAAGATTGATAGCAATAGAGCATTTGGAATACCCAGAAGATAGTAACCTATTGCAGAGATTATTGCTTGAAAAACACCAATCATAAATTGGCTGTAGAGAACAGAATTAGTTACTTTTTCAAATTGCCTGTAGAATCTTTCTTCATATTCTTTTGGAAAAGGAAATAGAACAGAAAAATAATTCTTGAAATGATGACTTTCTCTTAATGCGAAGAAGAAAGTGAATAAAAGGACTATTGTACCAAAAATAATTGAGGGCAGGTTCAGAAGAGTTGATTGAATAAAATTAAAAATATAACCCGATATTGATGATTTTATTGTGTTTGAAGCAGCAATTACTTCTGCTGAGAACTGGGGCGAACTCATGAGTGTTGGTGCTATTCTCATTAGAATGTTATAGAAGTCTGCATCTTTTACTGAGTTATAGATACTTAAAATTTCCTTGCTTACAGGAACCATTAAGACTATTATTGGGACAATGATTATAATTGATGTTAAAGCTATAACTATTAAAGCAGAAAGATTAGGGGACTTTGTCCATTTATTCAGGCGCTTGTAAACTGGATTAAAGATATATGCCAGACAAAGTCCTAGAATAATTGGTGTGAAAAGCGGTTTTATTATTAGAAAAGCTAAGAAAGCCAGCACTAAAATTATTGCGGGAATAATGTATTTTTTGAATGTATTTTCTACCATATAAAATCGAGGGAAAAATTCTTTATAAATCTTGCTTAACTAATTAAAAGAGCAAGGTTTATAAATTAAAAGAGCAAATTTCTCATATGGAGTGTTTTATAAAAAAGATTTTTAGTGCTAAAGGAACTCTTGTTAAAGATGAGCAAGTTCATAATCAGTTTACTAAGTTTTCCAGGGGGGAGTTTAAAGATAAAGCTATGCTTAAAATGAAGAATTCTGCTGGAGTATATTCTTTAGATACGACTGCAGAGTATGCTCGGGAATTAGTTAGTTTGCTTGCTGAAAAACTTGGAAATAGCAAGACCCTAGTTACAGGAGCAATGGTTTCTGCTTTAGACTTGCAAGGATTCTCGTATGAAGAAAAGAAAATGGCAATGGGTGTAAGAAAATACATGATTAATAGAGAGATGACTGGCAAAGAAATACTTGAGATGATAAATTCTGCTCCAAAAGCTTTTACTGGCTTGAGTTTTTCTGTTGGTAAAGATGAATTAAAAGTTCAACCCAAATCTCCTAAGTCTGCTAAAGGTGCTTCATCTAGCAAAAAAGAAAATGCTGAAGCAAAAATAGATTTTTGCAAGTTAAAAACTTCTGACCTGAGTTTAATAGAAGGTTTTTTCTTTTCTGATGAACTTTCTTTTAAGAAAATAGAAATTAAACATGATTTTATCATTACAGACATAGTTATTCCTCAAGAATTGAAAAATGAGAAGGATTTTGCTAAGATACGCGAACAAGCTCAAAGAAAAGGCAAAATCCTTAGATTTAGAGATATGGACGGGAATAAGGATAAGAGAGAAGTTGAATTCTTAGCTTAAATTCTATTCTTTTTTTGCTTTAAGCCAGAGAAATCCAGAAACCAAACCAATAATAATTAATCCGACTCCAAGAAAACCAATGATTTGTGTTGTTAAATCAACTACTGCGTTTCCTGTAATATTAGAAGATAAAAAAAGAAGGCCAATAACAAGACTTATTATTGTAGTCGGTGTTGCTAATTTTTCTGTGTGTTTCTTATTATCTTTAAAACCCATGCTTAACTAATGAAAAGAGCCTATAAAAACCTTTAAAAACCCCTTTTTCCCTGAGATTATATAGCTTAAAGCTAGAAATGCCAGTTAGCAAAGTTTAACTAACTGACGACCAACAGAGTTTCTGACAGCATTCCTGAAAAGGAAAGGCTCAGAAATCCACTAAAAAGTGAAGGGATTTCTTCGTCGGAGATTGAAATAGAAAACAATATAAAAAAATATAAGTTTAATAGAAATAAAACTAAAAATAAATGGGAAGGAAAAACGGACCAAGACATGGAAGTATGCAGATATGGCCTAGAAAAAGGTCATATAATTTTCTGCCTAGAGTGAACTGGGCTCCTATTTTATCTTATTCTACTAAAACTTCAAATTTAATATCTACTTCTCAAAAAACAAATATTCTTGGTTTCATTGGTTATAAAGTCGGAATGGCTTCTGCTTTCTTAAAAGATAATACTCCTGATTCAATGATGAAGGGTAAAAGAGTAATACTTCCTGTTACAATTATTGAATGCCCGCCCATGAAAATTTATTCAATAAGATTATACAAAAACACAAAAGTCTCTCGAGAAATTTTAAATGAAAATCTTGACAAGGAACTTAAAAGAGTTGTGAAGATGCCTAAGAAAAAAATTAATACAAAAGAGGAACTTGAAAAAATCGAAAAAGAAATTGAAAATTACGAGGATATAAGAGTTGTTGTTTATTCAGAAGCCAAAAAAACAGAATTGAAAAAAACTCCTGACTTGGCTGAAATAGCTTTATCTGGAAATCTAAAAGATAAAATGGCATTTATTAAAGAGAACCTAGCAAAAGAATTTTCTATAGCAGACTCTTTCCAAAAAGGTCTTGTAGATGCTCATGGACTTACAAAGGGCAAGGGTTTTCAGGGTCCAGTAAAAAGATTTGGAATTGACTTGAGATCACATAAAGCAGAAAAAGGTCAAAGAAAACCAGGAAGCATTGGTCCTTGGCACCCAATAGGAGTTCCATTTACTGTTGCTCGTGCAGGAGGAATGGGGTTGTTTACAAGAATATGCTATAACAACCACATAGTTACTTCAAAAAAATTAGAGGAAAATGACACAATAAAAAAGAAGGTCTTCCATAATTATGGTTTAATAAAAAATGATTATCTAATTCTTGCAGGAAGCATTCAGGGTCCTTGCAAAAGGCAGATATTAGTTACAGCACCATTAAGACCTACAAAAAAACAATTAAAAAAACAATATGAGCTTATAGAATTAAGATAATAAAATGGCAAAAATAAACCTTATTGACAGCAACGGCAAAAGTTCAGGAGAGCTAAATACAACTATTTTTGATGGCCTGATTAGATTAGATATTGTTCAGAAAATAGCTGAAATTGAAAAATTAGAAACAAAACAACCTTACGCACCTTATTTATGGCAGGGAATGGAAACTTCTGCTTCTGGAAATGTCAAACACAACAGACATGTATGGAAAACTGATAGAGGAAAGGGACTTTCAAGATATCCAAAAAAACGTATGTCTGATAAGGGAGATAGATTTGTTTGGGTAGCTGCTGTTATTCCCGGAGTAAGAGGGGGAAGAACAGCCCATCCACCAAAAGTATTGAGAAGAGAATTAAAAATCAATAAGAAAGAAAAAATAGCCGGAATGTTATCTTGCTTAGCTATGACTGTTTCTTCAGAAGAACTTGGAAAGAAATATGCTTCACTTCAAAACAAGAAAATAGCATTAAAACTACCATTAATACTACAATCAAAGGTTCTAAACTTAAAGACAAAAGAGTTCTTTGGATTTTTAAGAAACCTTCTCGGAGAAGATTTGTGGAATATTGCAATACAAAATAAAGAGATAAGAGCAGGAAAGGGTAAAAAAAGAAATAGAAGATACAAGAGCAATGCAGGAATGCTTTTAGTAATAGGAAATAAAGAAGAGAAAAAAATAAATGGTCTTGATGTTGTTAAAGCTAAAGAATTGAAAATTATGGATATATTTGCAAATGGCGCAAGATTAACTGCTTTTACAGAAGCAGCTGTTAAGGATTTAGAAGAAAAAATTTATTCTCAAGGAGCAAATAAAGAACAAGCCAAGAAAAAAGCAGAAGAGGGAGCTGGAAAGAAAATAGAAGAAAAACAAAAAACAAAAGAAGAAACTAAAAAAATGGAAAAGAAAGAAACTAAGAAAGAGACACAAAAGAAAGCTGAAACTAAAAAAGTGGAGGAGAAAAAATGATAAAAGGATTTAAAACAACAGAAAAAAGTGTAAGACTTATAGAAGGGGAGAATACACTTGTAATGGAAGTTGAAAGAAAAGACAAAAAAACAGCAATAAAAAGTGAAATAGAGAAAAGATTAAATGTAAAGGTTGAAAGAATAAACACAATCGTAAAAGACAATAAAAAATTCGCTTATGTTAAATTAAATCAAAAGAATCCTGCAATTGATGTTGCAACTAAATTCGGATTAATATAAAGTGGGTAAAACAATAATTCAACAGGCAAGAGGACACGGAAGTAAAACATATCAAGTTAGGCCTAATGCTTATAGATATAGAATTGCATATCCAAAGTTAAATACAGTTGGAAAAGGAAAAATAGTTTTACTTCTAAATTCTGCTGCACATTCTTGCCCTCTTGCAAAAGTACTAATCAATAACCAAACATTTTTCATACCTGCTGCTGATGGAATTTACGAAGGACAAGAAATAGAAATAGGAACTGATAAAATAATTACGGGAAATATTACTTCACTAAAACATATTCCTTTTGATGCAAGAATTTTCAATATAGAAATAAGGCCCGGAGACGGTGGAAAAATGATAAGAACAGCAGCAGGAAGCGCTTCTGTTGTAAAAAAGGATGAAAGAGGAGTTACTGTTTTAATGCCAAATAAAAGAGAAGTTACATTAGATGGAAATTGCAGAGTTACAGTAGGAATAATAGCTGGACAAGGAAGAAAATTAAAACCAATAGCAAAAGCAGGAAAGAAACATCACATGATGAAAGCTAGAAATAAACTATGGCCTAGAACATCAGCTGTTAAATTCAATGCAGTTGACCACCCATTCGGCGGAGGTAGAGGTAAACGTATTAAAAGTAAAATTGCTAAGAGAAATGCACCTGCTGGAGCAAAAGTAGGACACTTAAGACCAAGCAGAACTGGAGTTAGAAAATAAAATGGCAAAAGAATTTACATATAGGGGAAAAACAATAGAAGAACTTAAACAAATGGATACTCGTGAGTTTGCAAAACTTGTAAAATCAAGAACAAGGAGAACAATATTAAGGCAAACGCCTGTAATAGACAGATTTGTTAGTAAATGTATCGAGAACAAAGCAAGCAACAAACCAATAAAAACACACATTAGAGAACTAGTAATTGTTCCAAAAATGGTTGGCTACAATGTGCAGGTTTACAGCGGTAAACAGTTCCTTCCTGTTGAAATATTACCTGAAATGATAAGCCATAGATTAGGCGAGTTTAGTCTTACAAGACAAAAAGTCAAACACGGCGCAGCTGGTATTGGTGCAACTAAATCAAGCCTTGCAAAAGCAAGCAAGAAAACATAATAAATAATGGCAGAAGAAAAACAAAAAACAAAAGAAGAAACAAAAATGCAAGAATCAGAAAAGAAGGAAAACAAAACTGAAACTAAAAAAATAGAAGAAAAGCAAGATAAAGCAGAGAAGAAAGAAACTAAGAAAATAGAAGTCAAGAAAGTAAAAAAAGATTATGCACTAGTAAATGGACTTGACCTTGCAATATCAACTAAAGATGGCATGCACATATGCGATATGATAAGAGGAAGAAATATTGAAACAGCAATGAAAATGGTTGAAGAAGTTATTGCTTTTAAGAGACCAGTAAAAATGACAACAAGGGAGTATCCACACCAGCACGGAAAAGGAATAGCTGGAGCAAGTTTCCCTATAAAAGCAGCAGCTGAGTTTTTAAGACTATTAAAAAATCTCAAAGCCAATGCAATATACAATGAACTTGAATTAGAAAAGTGTATTTTAGTTTGCAAAGCAGATAAAGCCAGCAAACCATATAGAAGGGGCGGAACAAGATTCAAAAGAAGTCATTTAATGCTCAAATTAATCAAGAAGGAGGAAAAGAAAAAATAAAATGGATGAAAAAAAGTTTGTTCAGTTTAAGAAAAAGGAATATGAAATGAAAAAGTATATCTGGAATAGCCTTGGAAAGGGAAAAGTAAGTTCGATTAAAGTAGAGTATACTCCTGTTGGAGAGAAAATAATAGTGTCAACTGACAAGCCAGGACTTATCATTGGTTCAAGAGGAGAAAAAATAGATAATCTTACAAGAATACTAAGACAAAAATTCAAATTAGAAAATCCAAATATAGAAATAAATGAAATTCGGATTCCTGATTTTGATGCTCAGTTGGTTGCTGATAGAATTGCACTTGAATTAGAAAAACTTGGAAACCTAAAATTCAAAACAATAGCTTACAAGGAGCTTGTTAGAATAATGAGGACAGGAGCTCTTGGAGTTGAATTAAGATTAAGTGGAAAACTTCCAAGCGATAGAGCAAAGTCTTGGAGATTTGCAGCAGGTTATCTAAAAAAAGTTGGAGATAGCGCTAAAGTAGTACATCAAGCACAATCTGTTGCTTTGACAAAACTTGGAATATCTGGAATAAAAGTAAGTATACTAACTCCAGACGCAAAGATTCATGATAAAATCGAGATTAACGATGAGATAAAGAAACTTATAAACAGAAGTGATGAAGTAGCTAAACCAGAAAAAGTAGAGAAGAAAAGAAAAAAGAAAGAAGATAAAGAAGTAAAATCAGAAGAGGAGAAAAAATAAAATGGCAATAATAAGATCAAAAGATATGGCAAAGATGAATAGCCAGGAAAGACTAGAAAAACTTGATGAATTGAAAATAGAACTATTAAAATCAAAAATTTCAAATAAGAAAGGCGGAAAGAGAAACATAAGGGAAATAAAAAAGACTGTTGCGAGATTACTTACATTAAATAGGATAGAAGAAAAACAAAAAACAAAAGAAGAAACTAAAAAAATGGAAAAGAAAGAAACTAAGAAAGAGACACAAAAGAAAGCTGA
>Ga0172375_10006575_pt1 | contig 16237 bp, 20 predicted proteins | sample LakKiv1m_FD_114537 | JGI IMG/M metagenome (GOLD analysis project Ga0172375, IMG submission 114537) | Freshwater microbial communities from Kabuno Bay, South-Kivu, Congo - kab_092012_11.1m | ecosystem: Environmental > Aquatic > Freshwater > Lake | place: Democratic Republic of the Congo...
GCCGCACTAGCCGCACCCAAGGACGACGCGCTTGAAATTGTGCGGCGTATCCGCGCATGGGATAATAACACATGTGGCTACAAGTATGCCCTCACCGACTCCGAAGCCGCCGCCCTCATCCAGACCGAGGCCCAAGGAGGGGAAGGATGAAGGATAGTCTGTGGATAGGTATAAGAGATGTTATATGGATTACCGACCAAGCCCCATTGGAGGAATGGTGAAAATACTTGTAGCCTGTGAGGAAAGTCAGGCAGTTACAAAAGAGTTTAGACGGTTGGGGCATGAAGCCTACTCATGCGATTTATACCCTTGTTCTGGTGGTCATCCTGAATGGCATTTACAGAAAGATGTTATTCCCTTGCTTTCTGAAAAATGGGATATGATAATTGCCTTCCCAACTTGTACTTATCTTACAAATGCCGGTATAAGGCATTACAGTTTGAAAATGAATCCCGAATGGAAAGTGAGAGCAAGAGAGCAAAAACGAAAAGAGGCTGCTGACTTCTTTATGCTTTTTGCAAACGCTGACTGCCCGCGAATAGCAATAGAAAATCCTGTAGGATGGATGAATACGCATTATCGAAAACCAGATCAAATTATTCATCCGTATTACTTCGGTGACAATGCAAAAAAACGAACTTGCTTATGGCTTAAAGGATTGCCGGAACTCATTCCTACCAATATGTTGCCAGAGCCTGGGCCTATGTATATTTGCAAAGGCGAAAAATGCAAAGGTAAAAAAATTGGATGGTGCGAAGGAATGAGAAACATAAAAGGCGGTCAAGAAGAAAGAGCGAAGGCAAGAAGCAAAACGTTTCCCGGTATTGCAAAAGCAATGGCAGAGCAATGGGGTGGCTAACAACGAGTTTAAGCGAATCGAGTATGACCACTTAACTCAATGATAGATGGATCGCCAACCGTGTAACCGCAATAGCTTGTTACACGGGCAGGCAACAAAGGGGGATGGAATGGAAGAAGCACATATTTGCATACCTATTTTACGCAACAGACATGGATGGCACACTTGCCAGCTTATACAAGCCGAAAAATGTCAATTTTTAGGTTTTAGAAAGTTTGGTCAGATACCAGTCTGTATGAAAGGAACACAACACGACCTTGATTTTTATAACGGTGATACACTGGCGTATATAGAGCCTGACTGTGGTCTTGCAGAAAAACATCTAACAACTGCTTAACCTGACTAATGCAGGCGAACCAAATGTTAGATGGATCGCTAACCATGTAACCACAATAGCTTGTTACACGGACAGTCAACCAAGTTGCCGGGAGGATTTCATGAAGGTGTGGGTTGTTGTTGAAGAAGATCGCGGATGCGGTTTTTCAGTTGAAGGTGTTTTTATTAACGAGGCTAACGCCAATAAGGCGTGCCTGTCTCGTCAATATGTTTTTGAATCGGAAATTATGGATGCACCACGCAACGCCCAACAACAAGATCAAGCTGATTAGGCTACGCCTCACAGCTTATCTTAATGTTAGATGGATTCTTGCCACATATCGCTACGCTGGATATGCGGACGGCGAACAAAGGAGAAGAAAATGGGATTGAATGATTTAGCGGCACCGTTACGCTACGCTCAGGCACAAACTGAAAAGAAAGCAGCTTATGAACGGTACAACTACGCAAGCGCCGCGCTTGAACTCGCCACGATCAGAGAGCGTTTTATGGAGCTTTATAGTCAATTTGACCCTGTGAATAAAATAAAAGATTTGCCCCTTGAGGAGAGGGAAAGGCTATGCGCGTCGGCCTATTATGTAATGTATGGGCGATTGCCGGACAAAAAAAGACACCTAACAACTGCTTCAACCACCCCGGCCACGCCGGAAAGTTATGAGGATCAGCATAATTGATGTTCGGTGGACGCTTAAACCGTCTAACCACTTCGCTTGTTAGACGGATACGCGCCTAGTTTTTGGCACAGATTATAGGGAGGAATCATGGGCAGTCTTATATGCCGGAGATGCAAGAATGGCATCTATTTGTGGGACGAGCCAACACGCGATGATTTTGAAAATCGTCGTATGAAGTGTGACAAGTGCGGAAACACCAATACGATTAAAGATATTTATGAAGGTGCCAAAAACACCGAACAAGCTAATCAACTTGACTCGGGCGAATAGCCCTCGCAGGTTATCAGTATGTTAGATGGATTGCCAACCGTGTAACCGCAGTAGCGTGTTACACGGATAGTCAACTAAGGGAGAAAAATGCAACTGATACATGGTGATTGCCTTGAGAAAATGAAGGATATTTTGAACAAGTCAATAGACATGATTCTGTGCGACTTGCCTTACGGGACTACCGCTTGCAAGTGGGATGTTGTGATCCCGTTTGAGCCGTTGTGGGAACAGTACAAGCGAATTATTAAAGACCGTGGGGCGATTGTGCTGTTTGGAAGTGAACCGTTTTCAAGTTATTTGAGAATAAGCAACATAAAGCAATACAAGTATGATTGGGTGTGGAATAAAAAAAGACCAAGCAATTTTTTCGCCGCAAAGTTTATGCCATTAAATGATACGGAAGATATTTGCGTGTTCAGTAGAGGTGGAGTAAATAACGGAAGTAAAAATCCTGTCGCATACTACCCGCAAGACACAAGAAAAGAAAAAAGGATTATCAAAAATTCTTGTTCAGTTGGCGGAAAGGTTGGAGAAGCACACAAAACAACAATGGTGAGAGGTGGTAAATATATACAAGAGCAAAGCGGATACCCTAAAAAAACTATTTCAATGGTAAGGGATACTTCTTGCTTGCACCCTACCCAAAAACCAGTCGCATTGCTTGAGTACCTCATAAAGACCTATACCTTAGAAGGCGAAACAGTGCTTGATAATTGCATGGGTTCTGGAAGTACTGGAGTTGCCTGTATAAACACAAATAGGAACTTCATTGGTATTGAAAAAGACGATAAGTATTTTGAGATAGCCAAGAAGAGAATAGAGGAGCATCTAACAACTGCTTCAACCTGACTCAACGCAGTAGCGTTGTCAAGTTATCCAAATGTTAGGGTGACAATTACAGCATAAATCCTATTGCTGCAACTTAACATTGATTATTTGTATTAATTGACATTAAGTTACATAAAGTGTAACTAGGAAATATTTAATGATAGACATAGCACGGTTATTTAAAGCTTATACTGTTGATTTTGTTCAATCAACAAATGGATGGGTTAATGTTCAATGCCCCCATTGTGATGATTTTGGATTACATGGTGGTTTTGCCCCTAATGGGATAGCCTATCATTGTTGGAAATGTGGAGGACATAATTCTGAATATACATTAAAATTAATATTAGGGGTATCTAATATTCAATTAAAGGATTTGTTAAGTAAATATCAGACAAGAATTGTGTTGATAAAAAATGTATCTAAAGAGTATGAAATCCATGAAATAGACCTTCCAGGGGATAAACTAGGAATATCCCATAAAAGGTATTTGGAAAAACGAGGATTTGATGTTAATTACTTGGAGGATAAGTACAAGTTAAAAGGAGTTGGGCCTGTAGGCGAATGGAAATTCAGGATTATTATACCAATTTTTTATAAGGGAGAATTAGTATCTTTTCAAGGTAGGGCTATAAAGAAGGGCATGGAACGATATAAAACTTTGGATGTAGATAAGAGTATTATTTCAGCAAAGGAACTATTATATAACATAGATTCATGTGATTCAGGTTCTGTAGTATTGGTAGAGGGGCCATTTGATGTAATGCGGTTAGGTGATGGAGTGGCAGGAACATTAGGAACTGAAATGACTCCATCACAAGTGCAGTTAATAAGAAGTAGATTTAATAAAGTTACATTTTTCTTTGACCCTGAAATAAATGCTCAAAAAAGAGCAGAAAAGCAAGGTAATTTACTTGCTTCATTAGGATTAGACGTTGAAATATTTGATTCTGAATTAAAACATGATCCAGGTAGTTTGACTGAAGATGAATTACTTATGGTTAAAAAGGAGTTAGGATTATGAATGAAGTAGGTTGGTTTACAAGATTCTTACTTTTGTTTGTAAGAAAACAGAAAGCAATAAAAGATGGTTTTGTTATAGAATATAAAGTTTTATTTAATACTACTTATTTTATAAAAATGTATAAAAAATAAATGAAAACAGTAGACAGTAAAAATAATACTCTAATTGTAAGGTTTGGGGGTGATGACTTCAAATCTGGATTGGATTTTGTAAAGAAATTAGTTGGTGCTTCATTTGTAATGAAATTGAAGTATTGGACTGTTCCGCCACTTCCTGAAAATATAAAAAAATTAAAAGAAGATAATTGGGTTTTCACAGCAACTGCTGAAGCCTTATTTTCTAATAAGCAAAAGAAAGAAGTAAAAATAGATGAAAAAAAGTTAGAAGGTCTTAAACCATTTCAAAAATTGGCAGTAAAATTTGTAGAAGAACGTGACGGGTATGCCATTATTGGGGATGATTGTGGAACAGGAAAAACAATAGAAGCAATTGGAATTGCTAAACTTCATTTACATGAAGGTTCATTTGTAATTGTATGTACTGCTTCAATGAAATTAAAATGGGCAAGAGAGATAAAAAAATGGACTTTTGAAGATGCTTATATTATTTATGGTGAAAAAGAATCTAAGTTACCTAATGCTAAATTTTATATTATAAATTATCATATTTTAGGTAAAGAAAATGAGGAAGATAAAAAAATTGAATTAGAAAGAAAAGATAAATTGATAAAAGAGGGTAAAAAATATAGAGCTAAACCTATATCAACTTATGGTTGGTGGAAAGAACTAATAAAAAAGAATATAATTGGTATATTTCTTGATGAAGCACATAGATTAGCAAATAAAAAAGCAATATGGACTAGAAGTTTTAATGAAATGGTATGCAAAAGTAATCCTAAAATATTAGTTCCTTTATCTGGAACTATAATGAGAAAAAGACCATCATCTTTATTTAATATTCTTAATTTAATAGACCCTGTGTTATTTTCTAATGAATATCTATATTTACATAAATATTGTGACCCAAAATATACTAATTTTGGTTGGAAATTTGATGGGGCTACAAATCAAGAGGAGCTACATGGGTTATTGAATAAGGTGATGATACGAAGATTAAAAAGTGAAGTTCTTCCTGAATTGCCGGAGAAAGAAATTATACCAATTCCATTAGAATTAGATACGTTAGAAGCTAAAAATTATAGAGATGCTGATAATGATTTTTTACAATTTTTAGGAAAATCAGTATTAAATAAAAAAATTATAAAAAGGCATATTTCTACTTTGAAACAATTAGCTTATATGGCTAAAAGAAATAGTGTATTTAATTGGATTGATGAGTTTTTAGAAGATCATAATAAATTAGTAATATTTACTTGGCATAAAATACCTATAGCTGATTTATGGAATAGATATAAAAATATAGCAGTCAAGGTAGATGGAAGTGTTACTGCTCAAAAAAGACAAGATGCTGAGGATAGATTCCAAGAGGATAAAAAAATTAAATTATTTTTGGGCCAAATAGATGCTGGTGGTGAAGGACTTACCTTAACTTCATCTGATTCAGTGGCTATTGTAGAGTATCCTGATACTCCTGGGCAGATTACACAAATATCAGATAGGGTTCATAGATATGGACAAAAAGCTGATCATGTCAGTATTTATTGTTTGTTTGCTAATGGAACCGTTGAAAATCGAATAATTGATAGCCTTGAGGAGAGTTTTAAGTGGACTAAAGCTATTTTAGATGGTGAAAAAGTTGATAGTATGTTTTCTGGTGATTTTGATGATTTAATAGCCAATAGCTATAGGAATAAAAATGAAAATAAAGAAATTAAATATAGACCCTGAAAGAAAACTCATCACTAACCTTATTGTTTCTGATGAGTTTTCTAGACAAATTATGCCCATTTTTAATCCTAATATAATGAAAAGTGAATATTCAAAAATAATAGGTGGATGGATTAAAGAATATTTTGAAGTTTATAAAGTGGCACCTGGAAAAAACATACAAGAATTATATAGAGAAAAAAGGGGTAAAATAAGAAAAGAAGAGGTTGCTGATTTAGTTGCTGAGTTTTTGACAAACTTATCGAAAGATTATGAGAACTCAATCCCTAATAATATAGATTTTTCAATAAAGCAAGCAACTCATTATCTAAAAATCAGGTCAATGGAGGAACTGATAGAAAATTTGCAAGATGCTGTTAATAAAGATGATGATTTAATAGCTGAAAAAATAGTATCAGAGTATTCAAGAGTAGAAGTGGCTAATGAGGAGGGGGTATCATTACTCACTGATACGCAAGAAATAATAGATGCTTTCAATGAAGATGAGGAATTTCTTTTTCATTTCAATGGTGCTGTAGGAAATGTAATTGGGGATTTACATAGAGGTGATTTCTTTTCCTTTATGGCTCCAATGAAACGAGGGAAAAGCTGGTGGCTTTGGTATAGTGCTGAAGTTGCTATGAAAAAAGGGTTGAAGGTAGTTTTCTTTACTTTGGAAATGACTAAAAAACAAATGGTAAGAAGGGCTTGGAGGTCACTTGTAGGAAGGCCAAAGAAAACAAAGGAAGTTATTATCCCATATTTTTCTGAAGTAGAAGGTAAGGATACTTTTGAAATTTTAACAAAAATTGAAGAAATAAATGGAGTAAATATAAATGAAATAAAAGAACAACAAAAAACTCTTAAATTATATTCACGGAAAGGTGGAGTAAAGATAGTTCAGTTATCAGGGTATAAAGCTACTGTAAATAATATAGAGGCTCATCTTGATAATATGTCCTATTATGATAATTATGTTCCTGATGTTGTCGTCATAGATTATGCTGATTTGCTTGCTTCTACTAGAAAGATGGAATACAGGCATCAGTTGGATGATGTATGGAAAGGATTAAGAAGAATAAGCCAAGAAAGAAATATACTTGTTGTTACTGCTTCACAAACAGCAAAGGAAACATTTGATAGGGATGTTAAAAGGGGTGATGCTTCTGAGGATATTAGAAAGATTGCTCATGTAACTGCTGCTGTTGCTATCAATCAAAAAGATAATGAAAAGGAGAAAGGGATAATTAGAATAAGTAACTTAGTTGTTCGAGAAGAAGCACAAGTAACTGGACAAGCAGTTGCTTTACAATGTTTAGATATAGGTAAGGCTTGCTTAGATAGTAAAATGGTTAATGAACTTGAAGAATTTGAGACAAAGCATGAAGAAAAACATAAAAGGAGAAGGGAATGACATTTGATAAAACACAATTACTTTCAGTATTGAAAAAAGCACTTCCTGGCATTGATGATAAGTTTCCACTTATTCAAGGAGCAGATTCATTCACATTTTGTAATAACAATGTGCATACTTTTAATGATAATATTAGTATAGCTTGCAAATTTGAAAGTGATTTAGTTGGTTCAGTAAAAGCTAAAGAATTTTATAATATAATCAATAAATTTCCTGAAAAAGAAATAAAAATAATTGTTGCAGATTCTTCTTGGTTGTTAAAATGTGGCTCTATTAAAGCTGAATTTGCTTTAATTGATACACAAATAATGGATTACATAGATAAAATAACACCCAAAGAAGATGATTGGCATAAGATACCAAATAACTTTATGGATTGTATTAAGTATGCTTACATAGGTGGAAATAATTCACAATTATCAGGCATTTGCATAAAAGATTTTGTAATTACTTCTACTGATGAAATGAGAGTTAATTGGTATAAACTTACAGCACCAATGGATTATATGTGGATTCCTAATGCTTTTGTAAAACAATTATTGGGCATATCAGATGTTGCTGAATATAATAATGGGGATTCTTGGATTCATTTTAGGAATAATGATGGGGTGTTATTTTCTTGTAAAAAACTAGGTGGAAAATATCCTATAGATACTATTACATCTTTGATTAAGAAACATGACCAATCAAATGATGATGTTACAGGAGAATTTCCATCTGAATTAGCTAAAGCAATTGATAGGGCTTCTTCATTTTCCATAGATATGGAGTCTTACAAAACCATAAAATTGGAGTTTTCCAATAAGAATTTAATAGTATCAGCAGAAAGGACTTCTGGTAATTATAGTGAAAAAGTGGAATGGACTAAGGAAATAGAAAAGGAATTTGATCCTGTTACTATCTATATTGACTATAATATGATTATGAGTGGTTTGGATTTTTATACTTCTTTTTATTTGAAAGAATCTGAAGTACAGGGAAGTAAAACAACTAAAGTTATTCTTGGAAATGCAAAGGGTATTCAACTTATAGGAACATTGAGTAAATAAAAAGGGAAAGCATAATGCCTAAAGGCTTCTTTAATGAAGAAGAACTCAAAGAGATAGTTCGTGGTGATGAAGTAAAAAGAGAAAAGATAGTAAAAACTGAATATTCCTGTAAAGAATGTGGGTTATCTTTTAGTTGTAATTCCCAAAAAATGGGATGCTTTGGAGAAGGAAGAAAGGGTATCATGTTTATAGATGAATACCCTAGTGAAGAAGATGATAATAAAGGCATTTTATTTTCAGGGGCTACAGGAAAATTTGTAAAAAGAATCCTTGATAAAATGGAATTGGATTTAGATGTTGATTGTTGGTATACAACTGCAATAAATTGTAGACCAAATAAAAAGATAACTCCATTACATATTATGGCTTGTAAAAAACATTTAATGGCTACTATAGAAAAATGCAAGCCTAAAGTTATTATTCCATTAGGAAAAACTGCTATGGATAGTTTAGTGAAACATAAGACAATAGGAAGAATGTCTGGACTATCTATGGCAGATTGGGTTGGTAGTGCTATTCCAGACCAAGAATACAAATGTTGGATTTGTCCTACATGGCACCCCAAAGATATGTATACTAATAAGTTTGATGAAGAAAAAGAAAATCCAATCCTGAGAAAACAAACTTCTACTTATATAAAGAAAGCTATTAAATTGGCTGATGTCCCTTTCTATGAGGCTAATTATTTTTCTGAATGTATTACTATTACTAATGTAGAAGAAGCCATTGCTATAGTAAAATACATGAGGAAAAAATCTATAATAGCTTTTGATTATGAGACTACGGGGAAAAAGCCATATAGGGAAAAACATAAAATAGTGGCAGTTTCCATAAGTGATGGTATGTTTTCTTATTCTTTTCCTTATTTTAATAATAAGTCTTTTAGGGATGCTTGGTTGGATTTGATGAAATCAGATGTAGGTAAAATAGCTCATAATGCTAAATTTGAAGTCTTATGGACTAAAGCAAGGGGAGGATATAATAATTCTGAAGGATGTTGGCCTAATAATATAGTATGGGATACAATGCTGGCTGCCCATATTATAAATAGCATTAAAAAGGTTAATTTGAAATTTCAATTGTATCTTACTCTTGGAATAGCAGGGTATGATGCTAGTATTGATAAGTACCTTTCTGCATCAGAGGAAGATGAAGCTCTGTATGGAGCTAATGCTTACAATAAAATAGAAGAAGCCCCTATAGATGAATTATTGACATATAATGCTATGGATTCTTTAGGAACTTACAAACTATATGAACATCAAAATAAATTATTATCAGCAAGTATGAAAAAAGGACAGACATTATTTGTTGATGGTTCTATTGCTTTATCAAAGGCAGAATATAATGGGCTTCCATTTGATATTAATACTTGCAGTAAAATAAATAAAAGAATAACTAGAATGATGGACTCTTTGGAAAAATCTGTATTTGAATCCAAAGAAATGAAAAAATGGGATAAGGATGACCCATTTAGGTTAAGTGCAGTTCAAGACCTTCCATATCTTTTATATAATAAATTAGGGTATAAACCTGATAAAATGACAAAAACAGGGAAACCTAAAGCTGACAAAGATGCAATGGAGCAGATTGATATTCCTATTGTGAAAGATGTAATGGAATGGAGAAGATGGAGCAAAGTAAGGGATACCTATTTAGTAGGATTCAAAAGGGAATGTGTGAATGATTTAATCCATCCATTTTTTAATCTGCATACAGTACAAACTTTTAGAAGTTCATCCACTGATCCGAACTTCCAAAACATACCTAAGAGGGATGCTGAAATAGCCCCATTGCTTAGAATGATGTTCAAACCGAGGCCAGGACATAAACTAGGTGAATATGACTACAGGGCTATGGAAGTTTGTCTTGATGGTGAAACATTAATAGAAACTATAGATGGAAAAAGAAAATTAAAAGATATTGTAGAAAATTTTAATAAGGAAGATATTTATGTGTATTGTTATAATGATATAGAAAAAAGAATTGGTATTTCAAAAGTCATTAATGGGGCCAAAACTGGTAAAAATAAAGACACTATAAAAGTCACTCTTGATAATGGTGAGGATGTAATTTGCACTCCTGAGCATAATTTTATGCTTAGAAATGGGGAGTATAAAAATGCTAATAATTTGAGTATAGGTGAAAGTTTAATGCCATTTTACTCTACTATTATTAAAGGAAAATCGAGAGTAAATTATAAAAAAATAAATATGAATAATGGCTCACATATGCTTGCACATTCATTAATAGCTTTAGATGTATTTGGGGTTACAATTAAAGGAAGTTCTTTAGTTAAGAAATTATGGTGGGAAGAAAGAAAGAAAGAAAAAAATCACAAAGTTATAAAAATTGAAAAACATTCTAGTATGGATGTTTATAATATTACCGTGGATAAATTTCACAACTTTGCATTATCCTCTGGTATTATAGTAAAAAATTGCACTATCGCCTGTTACAATAAAGACCCTACTCTTATTAAATTCATTACAGAAGAACATGATATGCACAGGGAAATAGCAAGCCAATTAGTTTTGAAAGAACCTAATGATATAAATAAAAAAGAAAGGTATGTAGCAAAGAATGGGTTTGTGTTCCCTACATTTTATGGTTCTTATTATAAGAATACAGGTGTGCAAATTTGGAATGAACTTCCAATAGAAACTATCACCCATTTGAAAACTAAAGGAATACGAAATGTAGATGACATGATTAGTCATGTTAAAGATGTAGAAGATGATTTTTGGTTTAATAGATTTCCTGTGGCTTATGAGTACAAAGAAAAGGTTTTAAGTGAATATGATAAAAATGGATATGTAGATTTGAAAACAGGATTCAGATGCTATGGGCCTATGACGAGAAATCAAATTCTTAACTGCCCTGTCCAGGGAAGTGCTTTCCATTGTTTACTTTGGACGTTCACTCGATTAACTAAAAGATTGGAAAAGTTAAAGATGGATACTAAATTGATTGGACAAATCCATGATGCTACTGTTCCTGATATTCTACCAGAGGAAGAAGAAGAATTTGATTATTTGATTTGGTTGTATGGAACTCAAAAGATAAGGGAATATTGGGATTGGTTAATTGTTCCGTTGGGGATTGAGAAAAGTATTAGTAAAGTAGATGGTAATTGGTCGGAAATGGAAGAAGTAGGAATTTTAACAGGAGAGTAAAAATGAGTAATGAATCAGACACTTTCTTTTTTAGAGAAACAGGAAGAAAAGAAAATGAACCCCCATTGCAAATACTTAGATGTAATCAAGAAAATCTCATAAGTTTTTATGCAGATATGGCTATTCCTACTCATTATGTTACTTGTGAAATACTTGGAAATAAAAAGTATTTTGGGCAATGTGTTTTAATATTAAGAAAGGATAATGAAGAAAATGAGTAAAGTAGCAGAACATGAGCCAGACCCAATTAAGGGGGAAAAGATAGTTTTGGATTTAGTATTAAGAGATTTAATAGATAGAGCAGAAATGGGTAAAAGTAAATATGGCACTTATTTAATGACTCATAATGGCAGGGATGCTTTAATGGATGCTTACCAAGAGGCTTTAGATTTGGTTATGTATCTAAGGCAAGTTATATCTGAAAAGGATAAAAAATGACACTGTATACAAAATACAGACCAACTTCTTTCCATGAAATAGTTGGGAATAAATTGGCTATTCAAGCACTAAAAAGTGCATTGGAAAAAACTAATCACTCTCATGTGTATTTGTTTACTGGCCCTAGTGGGACTGGAAAAACTACAACTGCTAGAATAGTGGCAAATATGTTGGGTGCTGATGAATTGGATATTAAAGAAATAAATTCATCTAATAATCGAGGTATTGATACTGCAAGAGAGATACAGCAAAGAATGGGTCTAATACCTATGTCCGGTTGTACTGTATACATTATTGATGAAATTCAAAAAACCACATCAGACTTTCAAAATGCTATGCTAAAACCTTTTGAAGATACTCCTGATTATGTGTATTTTATTCTCTGTACTACAGACCCACAAAAACTTATCAAACCATTAAAAACAAGATGTACTGAGGTGAAATTTGAATTACTATCTTCAGATGAAATAAGTAAAATAATTATTAGGGTAAATGATTTAGAATCCATTGGATTGAGTAATAATATCATTGAGGAAATAGCAGATAAATCTGAAGGATGCCCTAGAAAGGCTCTAGTGCTATTGGAAAGAATTGCTTCTTTAGGAACTGAAAAGGAACAGTTACAATATATAAAAAGTAATATATTAGAAGAAGATGATACAGAAATAATTGAATTGTGTCGTGCATTATTGGATGATAAAAATAAATGGAACAGTATTGCAACTATATTAAAGAAACTTAATATAGCTAACAAATTAGATGACCCTGAGCAAGTGAGGTATGCTGTATTGGGTTATATGAACGCTGTATTACTTAATGGGAAAATGAATGATAGGGCTATAAAAGCACTAGAAGCATTTTCAGAAAATACTTATAATAATGGCAAGTCGGGCATAACTTTAGCTTGTCTTTCCGCCATTATTTGATAGTAGCATACTATAATAATAGTATAGGAGTTTTACAATACATTATGAGGTGTAGTGATATAGGTAAACCCTATGGCATAAATAAAATAGGTGTAATACGAGTTATTAGGGAACTTGGTATTCCTATGAAAAGAGGAAGTCAAGGTTCAGATTTTTCAGAAAGTGATTTGTTAAAAATATATAATAAATTAGATATAATAAGACGAAAAAAGAATGGTGAAATCATAGAAGAAACAAAAGGAGAAATTATGAAAGAAAAGGAACCTGAAGAAATGGAAGATTCCACTTTGGAAGTAGATGACCTTATTGATTTGGATGAATTAGAAGAAGAACTTGAAGATGATTTGGAGGAGGATGATGATTTGGAAGATGAATACGCTTTTGATGAAGATTACGATTCCGACTTCGAGGAAGATGAAGATGAGGAGATTGATGAAGATAAAGATGATGAAGATGATGAAGATGAAGCAATGGAGGATAATGAATGAGTGATTATGCTTCAATGGTAGAAATAAATAGATTTAATCTGCCAAAAGAATGTGCTGAACATTCTGGTAGGTATCTTGAAATTTCAGAAAAGAAAGCAGAAATTCAGGCTGAATTAGATGCCTTGAAAGATGAACTTAAACTTCATTTAGCTGAAAGTGATATTAAGGTTAGAGCTAAATGGGATGTTGATGAAGATGGAAAGATGACTGAACCTGGTGTTTCAGCTAAAGTTACTTCATTGGATTCAGTAATTGAAAGGCAAGAAATTATTAGAGAAAAAACTAAGGAACTTGCTATCGTGGATGTAGTTAAGTCTGCATTTGAGCATAGAAAGTCTATGTTGAATAATCTTACTTCACTTCTTATTGGTGGTTTCTACGCTGCCCCTGAAGGGGCTAAAAAAGAATCCACTTCATCTAATAAGGATAGGGCATTAAGGAGAGCAATCAATGGTGAAGATTGATGTTGATGTAAAGCAAGTAACTGTTCGTAGAAAATTTAATTTGGGAAATTATGAAACATTGGATATTGAATTTGTTGCTTCAGTTAATGAAGGAGACAATTTTAGGGATGTGGCACTTCGCCTTGATGCGGAGACAGAAAAATTTATGAGAGCGAGGGAAGAATAATGGCAATATCTTTGCAAGAAAGACTGAATCAAAGAAATGAAAATAGGGGTACTGGAAGTAATAGGGAACAGGCTCTTAATTTTGATAAGCTGGATGTAAAATTCTGGAAGCCCAAGAAGGATAAGAATTATATCAATATTCTACCCTATAAGATTGCCACTACTAACCATCCTCTTGTTAAGAGTAAGGATGCTGAAGTAGGTGAGGATGATTTTGTTCTTGACCTGTGGATTCATCAGTATGTGGGGCCAGGTAATGCTGATGTAATTTGCCCTAATAGAACTTTTGGAAAGAAATGTCCTATTTGTGAAGCTGGAAATGAGTTTAAGGATGAGGGAAAAGAAAAGGAAGCACAAAAATGTTGGCCTACCCATAAAGTAGCCTATAACATTGTGGATGAGAAGGATAGGGATGCTGGTGTTCAGGTATGGATTGGTTCCTTCAAGTATTTCCATGATGAGCTTATGAATGAAGCAGGGGATGCTGGGGAAAATGGTGAGGTAGTAAACTTCATTGATTTCAAGAAAGGGAAAGTTGTAAAGTTTAGGGCTGATGAAGAATCTTTTGATAAGAGGAAGTATTTCAAATTTAAGTCATTCAAATTCCTTGACAGGGATGAGCCTTTGAATAAGGAACTTCTTAAAGATATTCTTAGTCTTGACCAGTTTATGAAGATTCATTCTTATGATGAAATTAAGGCTATTTTCTATGGTGATGATGCTGATGTTGAGGATGATGATGATGACGAGGAAGATAGAAAGCCAAAAGGAAAGAAAGCTGTCATAGAGGATGATGACGATGAGGAAGAAGAAGATGATGATGATGATGATGATGAGGAGGAAGAAGTAAAAGAAGAAAAGAAGGTGGAAGAAAAGAAAGGTAAGAAAAATGTAAAAGAAACTGATGATGATAACCCTCTTTCTACAGATGACAAGAAGAATAAAATTGATAAGAATGGTTGCCCTCATGGGCATAAATTTGCAGTAGATACTGACAAGTTTGATGAATGTGAAGATTGTGAAAATTTTGAAGAATGTTTTAAGGCTAAAAGAGCCTTGAAAGGTAAGAAGTGACAATTCCTATGAATGTGAGAGAGGCAACTGAATATTGCCTCTCTCGTGGTTTTCCAATTACACATAATGGTATTCGTTATATTGTAAGAAAATATAGAGGCATCTTTAAGAAATCTTTTATTGAATATAGGTTGACTGCTATATATCAAAGAGAATTAGATGCTTATATTGAATCGTGTACTATTACACCGGATGATGGATGGATAACCACTAAGCAAGCATCCAAAGAATTTGGATTTAATCGGTCATATTTTTATCAGTTAATTAGAAGAAATGCCATTTCCTATATGCCATTTGGTAGGGGAGAAGGTACTATGTGCGTGAGGAGAGAGGAAATTGCAGAACTCTATAACAGACCTGGAAGAAACCGTAAAGAAAATAAAAACACAAAGTAAAGAGGAACCAATTGTAAGATATGCCCCCACTGGTTCTTTCCTTATGGATTTGGTAGTGGGTGGTGGTATTGGATATGGATACCCATTTGGTAGGATTATAAATATAGTGGGGGATAAAAGTTCAGGAAAGTGTATAAAAAATTCATATATTCTTTCTAATAAAGGGATGGAACGAATTGATGATATAGGTGAATCATTACCTTATAATGAAAGTCTATATAAGACTACTGTATTTATTGATAAAGATAAAACAGCAGAAACAAATTATTTTTGGAAGGAGGAAGTTTATAAAACTATTAAAATAAGAACATCAAAAGGATTTGAAATAGAGGGAACACCAGACCATAAAATCATTGTATTTACAGATAAAGCTGAGTATATTTTCAAAAAATTATCTGATATAACTAAAGATGATATTTTGGTTATTGTTCCTGGGATAAATCAATATGCTACTCAAGAGTACCCTATAAATTTTCAAAATTCTGATAATAAATTTACAAATAAAATAAAAGTACCTTTATCAGTTAATAAAGATATTGGAACTTTTTTAGGGTATTATATAGCAGATGGTAATTTAGTATCAGACCAATTTGTAGTAATTTCATCAAGAAAAGCATATTGTAAAAATAATGTTATTAGAATAATTAAAGAACAATTTGGAATTTCAGCTAATGTGGGAAAGGATGGGGCAATAGCAATAACAAGTAATGAATTTACCCATTTACTTACTCAATTATTGGATTACCCGAAACATTCGGTGGCAAGAACAAAAGAAGTCCCTAAATGTATTCTTAATTCTCCTAAAGATGTCCAATGTGCTTTTATTAAGGC
>Ga0172375_10006578_pt1 | contig 16228 bp, 19 predicted proteins | sample LakKiv1m_FD_114537 | JGI IMG/M metagenome (GOLD analysis project Ga0172375, IMG submission 114537) | Freshwater microbial communities from Kabuno Bay, South-Kivu, Congo - kab_092012_11.1m | ecosystem: Environmental > Aquatic > Freshwater > Lake | place: Democratic Republic of the Congo...
TGTCACACTGTCTTTTCCGCCAGATAATCCAAGAGCAATCGTCTCTCCTTTAGTTATCATACTAAACTCGCGTATAGTTGAACGGAATCTCCTTTCAAACATCTCAATAAAATGCTTTTTGCAGAGCTGTGCCCCTGCATATTCAAGGGAAATAAATTTCTGCGCGTTGCATTTTGAGCAGTGTTTTCCAAGAACCATATTAAATCAACTTAATCTTACAGAATTTTCCTGCACGATCGGATAATTTTTTATCTTGAGTTTCAAGAATTGCATTATACTTTTTAGCAAAATAAACATATGCAGAATCATAGAATGTAAGATTAAGAGAGGTAGCTATAGAAAAAATTTCATGAAGATCATCTTGTTGGACGAAAAGCACGCGGTTCCAATTTGAAAGCATGGCTATAAAAGATCCCGCATCTTCTTTGGAAATGTCTTTAAGCATAGATAAATGTTTCAGCACAACGTTGCCAATTTCATAAAAAGTCAAATCTAAGATAAATGCTTCAACATCTAATGTTTTGGAATTTGCCGCCTCAAAAAAAGCTGAAGAATCGTAAATCTTCATCTGCTTTCCCTCATCTCACGAATTTCAGAAACAATGGTTTTCATACCCATTTTTTTAACAGCTGCGCTGGCTCGATCTAGGTTTGCCATTATTTTCTGAATTCTCTTTTTTTCTATCTCGCTTATTAAAGCTGCACGGATTATCTCGGAAAAATTGATTTCCATTTCTTTAGCTTCAGAATAAATCCAATCTTCAACTCGAACATTAATATTTGCGTCTTTCATGTAAAACGTTTATGTATAGATAAAAATATAAATACATAATATTGCGGTGCAAAAACAGAAGGAAATACTGTTTCCCTTTTAAATTTTATTTGCGTTAACCCTGCGGTGCAATTATGAAAATAACATCTGTTTCTGCATTAGAAATACTGGATTCGCGCGGTAATCCGACAGTGGAAGTTGAAATAAAAACAGCAAACGGAACTGCAAGAGCAGCAGCGCCATCTGGCGCAAGCACAGGCTCATTTGAAGCGGTTGAGCTTCGCGACAGCGGAAAGCGCTATCTGGGCAAAGGGGTGCAGATGGCAGTTGAAAACGTGAATAAGATAATTGGGCCAGAATTTGTAAAGGGTTCTAAAGCCCCAAAGAAAACGCAAAAGATACTGTCTAATTTACTGGCAATCCCTTCTGACTTTGACAAGCTTATGTTAAAACTTGATGGAACAAAAAACAAATCAAAGCTTGGTGCAAATGCAACTACGGCTACATCAATAGCAGTTATGAAAGCATTTGCAATGGCTGAAGAAAAGCCGTTATACGCATATGTTGCAGAAACATTTGAAAATGAAAAACCAAAGATTCCTCAGCCAATGTTCAACATAATAAACGGAGGAAAACACGCAGGCAATGGCTTGGCAGTGCAGGAATTCATGATAATTCCAAAAGGAAAAACATTTTCAGAAACATTGCAGATGGCAAGCGAAATATATCACATTTTAGGAAAAATACTTGTCGAAAAATACGGAGCAGCCGCAAAGAACGTAGGGGACGAAGGCGGGTACGCCCCTCCAATAAGCAAGACTGAAGACGCATTGAACGCAATAATGAAAGCAATTGAAGAAGCGGGATATTCTGATAAAACGAAAATAGGAATAGACTGCGCGGCAAGCTCGTTTTACGACGGAATAACAAAAACATACCACATAGACGAAAGAGGCATATCAGGAGATATGCTAAGAAAGTATTATACTGATTTCATAAAAAGATATCCAATCGAAACGATTGAAGATCCGTTTAATGAAGATGATTTTGCATTGTTCTCTTCTTTCAATGATGATGTTGGAAAAGATGTATTAATCATAGGAGACGATTTGCTTGTAACGAATCCAGAAAGGATAAAGGAGGCGATAGCCCAATGTTCGTGCAATGCGCTTTTGCTTAAGGTGAATCAGATAGGAACAGTAAGTGAAGCGATAGACGCTGCAAAAATGTCGATTGACGCGGGCTGGAAAATAGTGGTAAGCCACAGATCTGGAGAAACAGAGGATACATTCATAGCCGATTTCTCAGCAGGCATAGGCGCAGAATACATAAAGACCGGAGCGCCTGCAAGAAGCGAGCGGACTGCAAAATACAATCAATTGCTGAGGATAGAGAAGATGCTGGAATGAGGTTATACCTATGCCGCAGGAATTTGCAAAAAAGAAAAAGGAGGAGCCTGAATTCACTTTCAGGCCATTAGATATTGTCCCTAAAAAAACAGAAGGAGGAATGGAATTCAGAGAAGTAAAGATAGATGTAAAAAAACCTGCTGAAAAAACACCAGAAAAAAAAGAATCAAACGAAGGAGAGTTTACGTTCAGAGAAGTCAATATTGGGAAAAAGAAAAAACGCGAAGAACCTGCAAAAAAAGAGGAGTTTACATTCAGACCGGTAAAAATAGAATAATGGGGTCAAAATAATACATGGTTGCAAAGGGATTAACAAAATTCATGGTTTCAATTATCGGAGGGATAGGAAGCATACTATTTCTATTAGGCATTTTCTACCTTGCTTCCACAGGAAAGGCAGATTTCGCAATTATCGGATTGGTTTTGATATTGATAACTGAGGGTTTCGGGATATACATGGCAAAATACGAAAGCACAAAGGAAATAGACGTATTCCGAATGAATATTCTGCAGATGATTGGAACTGCTTTTGCATTCCCGGTATTGCTATTCATATTATATCTATTTTCTCCAGACAAGTTTCTCTTGATTTTTTCCATTGCACTGACGGCAGGGGCGTTAATAAAGACAATTGCTATAATAGCCAAAGCAATATATATCGAAAGAAACTGCTGAAAAGTCAAAAAGGCAATATTTAAAAAAAAGATGCTGGATGTTTATTGAGAAAGTGAGATAGTCATGGTAGATTACAAAAAACCAAACCCTATAGACGCAAAGACGTATTACAAGCTCGGGAATGACTATTATGAGAAGGGAGAATACGAAAAGGCTATTGAAAATTACAACATGGCGATTTTACTTAATCCTATTTTTTCAGAGGCATATTTCAATAGAGCGTTGAGCTATTACCAATTGAAGAATTTTGAGAAATCAATTGCGGATTATACAAAATCAGCAGAACTTGATCCGAATAATCCTATAATATACAATAACCAAGGAGATGCGTATTACAGAAAACAGGATTTCAACAATGCAATAAAAGATTACGACAAAGCAATTTCATTAAATCCGGATTATCTTAAAGCATTTTACAATAGAGGACTGTCCTATGCTTCAAACGAAGATTATGAAAAAGCAGTAGAAGACTTCAGCAAAGTTGTACAGCTAAAACCGGACTTTGCAGAAGCATATCATCTTCGTGGTCTTGCTTTTGAATATGCGGGAAGCATTGAAAGCGCAATAAAAGATTATGAAAAGGCATTGGAACTTAACCCTGAATTAACAGAAGCAAAAACCCATTTGGACAATGCAAAGGCAAAGAAAGACCAGGGGGGAAAGGAAGGCAGTGCTGGAGGAGCAGGAGATATCAAAATGCTCACAAAGCCAAACATGACCTTCAATGATGTTGCAGGAATGGACAAGATGAAAGAGGAAATCCGAGAAGCAATCGTCTATCCAATGGCAAATCCTGAATTGGCAAGAAAATATGGAAAACTCGGTGGAGGAGGAGTATTGATGTATGGTCCCCCAGGTTGCGGTAAGACATATATACTCAAAGCAGCCGCAGGAGAATGCAGTGTCGGATTCATTAATGCAAAATTATCAGACTTGCTGGACATGTACGTAGGCAATACTGAAAAGAATATCCACAAGGTATTTGAACTTGCAAGAAACAACTGCCCATGCATATTGTTCTTTGATGAAGTTGATGCTATAGGTGGCAGAAGAGACCAGCAGGAAGGAGCGCAATACATGAAGATGGCGGTAAACCAGATGCTGTATGAAATGGATGGTGTTGAGGCAAACAACCAGAACGTATTGACAATTGCTGCTACTAACGCACCATGGGATGTTGATCCTGCATTGAGAAGAAGCGGCAGATTTTCAAAAATGATTTATGTTCCTGAGCCCGATTTGAAATCAAGGATTGCAATATTGAAACTCCACGCAAAGAAGCGCCCGGTAGCGAGGGGGATTCCTTTCATAAGGCTGGGTTTAGCAACGTTTGGATATTCCTCTTCAGATTTGAAAGGGGTGGTTGAAGAAGCGTCAACATATCCTTGGAAAGAGGCATTTTTCTCGATTGACAAACTGACAAAAGAATACATGGCCCAAGGAAAAACAAAGGAAGAAGCCGAAGCTATGGCAAAGCAAAACGTAAAGCAACGGGAAGTCCATACTTCTGATTTCACAAAAGCAATAAAGAAAAGGAAATCCACATTGCCACCTTGGTATGAACAGGCAAAGAAGCAAATCGGCAAGCAGGAAGAGGTTACGCTTGTAGATGGAAAAGAGCACAAGAAGATAACTGACAGCAAGATGGGTCCTGGTGAAAAAGACGCTTTCAAGGAGTTGTTGAAAGAGATAAACAAGAGGAACCAATGGTGGTTCAAGCTACTCATGACCACGTTGAGAGATGTAATGGTAAACCTGCCATTGCCATTCTAGTTTATGCATATATAAAGCATTTAAAGTCTAATTTCCATATTCTATTTATGCTTATTACAAACGGAAGAGTATTCATCAATGGAGAATTTTCAGAATTGGATATTCTTATTGAAAACAGGAAAATAACTAAGATTGGCAAGAAGCTTTCCGCAGATGGAGAGGAAAAAATTGACGCTCACGGACTGATTGTTCTTCCAGGGCTGATTGATCTACACGTTCATTTGCGCGAGCCTGGGGCAGAATACAAGGAAGATTTCAACACTGGAACTCGGGCGGCTGTCGCAGGAGGATTGACAAATATTTTTGATATGCCAAATAACCGGATTGCCATAACTACGGCTAAACTGATGAAAGAAAAAATAAATCTTGCAAATAAAAAAGCAAAATGCAATGTTGGATTTTACCTGGGAGCCGCAACAGGAAACGAAAACGAATGGAAACTGCTTGCTGATGAAAAACAGTTTGCAGGATTGAAAATATATATGGGCCAAACAACCGGATCGCTTCTTATAAAGAATGAATCTGAGCTTGATTCTCATTTTTCAAATTTTGATTCTGACAGACCAATAATCATCCATGCAGAAGACCAGAAAATGCTTGAAACAGAGGGACGTACTGAAGGTGCAGCGCTTTCAGCAGTTGAAACCGCAACAAAGCTTGGAAAGAAATATGAAAAAAAGCTCCATATTGCGCATGCAAGCACTGGAAAAGAAGTAGAACTTGCAAAAAGAACATACAAAACCTGCACTGTTGAAACATGCCCGCACTATTTATTCCTTGACGAAAAAGATTGGGAACGGCTTGGGTTCAGAAAAGCAGTAAACCCCCCGTTAAGAAAACCTGAGACAAGAAAAGAGCTTTGGGGATACCTGAATTTTATTGATTGTATTTCAACAGATCACGCACCGCACATACTTGAAGATAAACAATCTGGAGCATGCGGATATCCTGGACTGGAAACTTCACTTGCACTGATGCTTGACGCATACAACAGAAAAATGATTTCAATTGAACGGATTGTCCAGATGATGGCTGAGAATCCTGCGAAAATAATAGGATTGACGCATAATGGACGAATTACCGAAGGAGCAAACGCAGACGTCACGATTGTTGATACGAGAAAGGAGTGGACAGTCAAGGAAGAAGAGCTCGAAACAAAATGCAAATGGAGCCCGTTCAATGGAAAAATGCTTAAGGGAAAAGCAATGAAAACAATAATTAATGGAAAACTGGTTTACGATGAAGGGGAGACATACTAAGCTATTTGATTAGTTTTATTTCAATTTTTCCATTTTCATTAGAAATGTCAAACCTGGTCAACCCTGGATTTTTAAATTCAAAAAATGCAGGGGCAACATTAAATTTCACCAGGCCAGGTATGTCAGTCGGCCCATTTGAGGTTATGGAATGGACAGTTATCTCGGCCCCAGTTTCAAAGCTCTCGATTGAAATATTTTTTACTGTTGCCGGAATATATACTTCTGCCATCACTGTTGAATTCCCACCTGCATTTCCAACAGAATTAGAAAGCTCTGAAAGGCGGATTGCAATAACTTGTGCCTGAACCTGCATTATCTGCTCGTTTGCTTCCCCTGCCTTGAAATAAATAAGGAAAAGCAAAGGTATGAATAACACTAGGATAACTCCGATCGTTATCAACAGCTCGATGCTTACTTGCCCTCTTATTTCAATCACCTGACATATGTTTTCCAAGCTTACGGTCTATAAACCTGCTTTTCCTTTTTGTCATCAGACTGTGAAGCTCCTGACAAAGAGAATCCAAAGATTCTTTCATAGTATACTGTTCGGAAGAGACCGAAATTCGCTCATTGTCAACCTTAAGATGAAGCTGAAATACATAGATTGATTTTCCTTTTTTGAAATGCAAACTGAGTTCTGATATTTCAAATGACTTTAAAAATTTGCTTACTGTACCCAAAATGGATTTCTTTATAAATTCCAGGTGGCGCTGTTCGTCTTCACCAAGCCCGCTTACAGAAACATCAAGTTTCTGTGCAGTCAATTTCAAAACTTTTTTGAAGACATCTGTAGCTGAGAGAACGCCTTTTGCATTTCCTTCAGAAACTACTACCACTGATGAAAAGTTTCCATCTGCCATCTTCTTCATCGCGTCCTCAAGATAAGCATCAACCGGAATTGTCGGCACTTCGTCCCTCATGAAATTATATATCTCCAGCGCATTTAGATTGGTTGAATCCTTGATTATCAGTTCGTGCCTTCGTTTTGATTGGGGTTTGACCATTGCTGTCAGATCATTAGTCGAAACTATTCCAACCGGCCTGCCGTTTCTCAGCACGACCAATCGGTTTGAATCATTTTCTTTCATTAATTTCTTTGCGACTGCAACTGTTTCTTCATGGCGTACTGTAAATACCGGTGAATTCATCATCGCACGCACATAATCTTTTGGGATTACTTTCAGTTGAAGCAGTTCTTTCAAAAGGTCTGAGCGCGTGTAAAGACCAATCGCATTTCCTTTATTATCAAGAACAGGAATTGCCTTGAAATGGCCTGCAAGAAATGCATTTATTCTTTCCAGAAGAGAGGAGTTGGACGTCAACGTAGGTGGCTTTATGCAGACGGTTTCACATTTCACCGTTGAAGGATCTTTTATTCCTTCCTTGATATGCCTATCATCTACAATGCCGTAGTATTTTCCTTCTTTTGTGATTATTGCAGCGGTTCCGCTATCTGCAAGCTTGTCCAGTGCCCTGGATAAAGATTCCGAACTGTCTAAAGAAATCGTCTGTATTACGTTCATAATATCCCCGTCGTATAAAGCTAAACATATATAAAGATGAATAACTTAATAAAGAAATATGGCGACCCAAGGGCAACTAGACATCGAGAGTATGGTAGCTAAGCCCACGTGGAAGCAGATTCTGATGGATTTAATATTAACGGAAAGGATAGACCCCTGGAACATAGATATTTGCACGATATCTGACAGGTTCCTTGCCAAAGTAAGGGAAATGAAAAAAGTGGATCTCCTTGTACCTGCAAATGTCATACTCGCGGCTTCAATATTGCTCAGATACAAAAGCGGTTTTCTAAGGCTTTATGACCCGCAACCTATGCAGGAAACACTGCCAATGGAAGAATATGTTCCTGAAGAAATGCCTCAGCTTGTTATTTCATCAAGGATTCCTCCTAAACGGCAGATAAGCCTTGAGGAATTAACCCAAGAAATAGAACGAGTGATAAAATACGAGAATAACGTTTACGTTCCAAAGCATAAGGGAGGGATAGAAGAAGTGATCAATTTCACGCTGACGCAGGAAGACATTGAGAAAAAAATGGATGATGTTTATGAAAAAATAAAGCAGAATGTGGATGAAACTGGATGGGTTCTTTTTTCAAACATCATAAAGAATTATGAAACCCGAGACGTAGTTTATGCCCTTCTATCCGTATTGCATTTAACGCAGAAAGAAATAGTGGATATAAAACAGGACGAATTATTCGGAGAATTATTTATTCATTTGAACGGAAAAGAAGCTGATGAAAATTAGTCCTGATTCTAAATAAAAAACAGAATAATAAAAACAAATAAGGATGAAACAGGTTACTGTTTCATCGGCTTTGGCTTTGATTTCATTATTTTTACATTTCCTGGAGTAAGGATTAAAGTTGCTTCTGAAAGCAATGCGATGTCGCCATTGAATTTGACTGCGTTGTGCTTAAGCTTTCCAATGATGCCTTTCAACCTATTTGGCTGTTTTGAAAGAGGAAGCACATTCAGGATAATAATGTTCTTGGATGTGAGCTCTTTGATTACCAGATCAGAGTCCCCTTCATTTCTCAAATCAATCCTTTTCACGTAGAAATCAGCTGGAGGATTAAGAGAATCTCCTGCATTTTCTATAAGATCTTGAAGATCCAAGTCTTCACCGCCACTAACTTCGCCTTTTCCCAATACCTTGTCAAAAAGTCCCATTTGCTCACCTGGTCGTTAATATCAACCGTGTTCTTAATAATGACGCGATTTGTTTTTAAATATAGGGGAAAATAGAGCGAACATCCGAAGAAAAAGAGCAATAATTTAAATGTGGTCTTGTAAAACATAACATGGCATTTGCCCATGAAAACGTGGCAAAAAAAGAGAGATTCTACGATAGACAAAAATTCAAGACTTCTTCTGGAAATCTGGTAGAATACATATTCTTCGATCGCGGGAAAGAAGAAACGCTCCATTTCGTTGATGGTTGGGCATTGAGGCTTTCGTGCTGGAAATGGCAGATGCGCGGAAAGGATGAGAATGGGTTGTTCAAGCAGTATAACCTTCTTTTTTCAAACAATAGAGGGCATGGCGAATCAGAATTAGGCGATTCTACTGAATCCACATTTCTTACGGATTGCGCGAAAGACAGGGTAGAATTGATAACTGACATGGGATTAAGCAGGATTCATTTGGTTGCCCATAGCATGGGAGCATTGATAGCTACAGAAATGCATTCTATGGAACGCACGTTTGACATTCCATCTATTGCATTTGTAACTCCTGCAGTCTGCAATCCGATGAAAACGTTTCCGTGGACGGATTTGGTGAAGCCGATTCTTGACTTAGCAGATGACAAGATTGTAAGAGAAAAAGCGATCGCAGGAATGCTGTTATTGCTAAATGGCCTCACAAATCCTATGACCTCTTGGATGTATTACTCATGTTTCAAGATCAGGAGCGGAAGTGCCGTATCTTTTGATTCGTTCAGGAAATTCATGGAGGCGATCCTGAACGCGGATCCAGAAGTATTCGTCATGGAGTTCGGTTCGATGCTAGAGAACGGAGACAGGATAGGCGAGAAGATGAAAGGAATAGATTGCCCTGTGCTGGCCATCATCGGACATCTGGATTTTCTCATAGCACATAAAGCAGTAGATATATTAGAAATGCTCGTCCCTCATGCGCGGATAGTTGTAATGCCTATGACCACTCATTTCCCTCAAGCAGAGCATGCTGAGATGTTCAATGGGCTTCTTGGAGATTTTCTTACGACTTGCAAACGTATTTAAAGAATGTAAGAGAATGACTTATGCGGGTTAGGCCGGGGCTAGGGGTCCCGACTTCGTATGAGCTTTGAAAATCTGCGGGATTTTCAAATTTACGCAGCATAGCTACGAATCCCCTTTAGACGAGCCGAACACCCGGGGCGTCGGTTTTTGCCTGTATGCCCTTTTTCTGAAGTGTCGATCCCCTGCCTTATATGGCAGTGTGGTATGCAAACTGAGTCAGGCCGAAAGGAGCAGCTCTAAGTGTCCTGCGCTGTGCTTGTAAACTACAGGGGGGAATGGATGAAAAAGGCTCCTTATTGGTTAAAATTCGGCTAACTGGGGAACCCGTTTTATTATTAGCTACTGGCTAGTAGCTACTAGCTCCTAGCATGAATATCATATTAGAAGCTAGTACCTAGAAGCTAATCTACACATACCTTGCCCGTTTCTTTACGTCTTCAACTCTCTGTAGGATTGATGCTGATTTTTCATAAGTAGAATAGCCTTTCAAAAAAAATCTCTGCGCCTGCGGAGCGCTTATCGCTTTTAACATCGTAAGCACGTCCACTGCCTTATCTTCAACATCAAAAGAATTGAAGCCAAGCCCGAAATCAATAACAAAAAGTTTTCCTCGTTCAATCATCAGATTCGCAGGAGTAAAATCCCCGTGAATTATGTCTGCGGAATGAAGCTTTGCCAGATAGATGCCGGCAGTTTTTGCCGCATTCTTATCCTTCTCCAGATTCGGCCGTTTTCCATTTATCCTTGTCATTGAAATAGCAAACTGAGTTACTTCAAGAACAGTCGGACATGGAACTCCTGCAGACTTCGCCTTGTTGAGAAGGCGGGCTTCCCGCTTTGTCCTTTCTGTCCTGAGTTTTGAGTCCAGGGTCTTGATTCTGTATAATTTCGGAATCCTGTTTTTGACTACTGCCGGAATTTTGATTATTTTTGAAATTGAAACAACTGCTTCAGCACCTTTCATTGACGGCATTGGTGTCAGCTTCATCTACCTCATCCTGTATAACGCGCTTGAAAATACAAATGCAATTATAATCAGTATTGCGTATCTGATCAATGCGTCTGGTCCAAGCAATAACATCCCCAATGCAAAACAGATTGCCATGAACGAAAGCCATACTAATTTACTCCATGCAAAAACCTTGCTTCCGTCCAATGGAAACATCGGAAGCATATTGAATATTGCAAGTATCAAATTAATCTGCGCGCCCAATGCCCAAAGATTCATGTTAAACGCGCTGATTGGCGCGATAAATGCAAGCGCCACGAAGATCACTGCGATAACGATGTTTGTAACCGGACCTGCAAGGGAAATCAGCCCATTTTCTTTTCGTGATATTGAATTTGAATAGATATAAACTGCCCCCGGAGCCGCAAAAAGAAATCCGAATATGGACAATATCAGCATAATAGCAAGCCCCTGAGTCCACATGACAAAACGGGCTTGTGCACCATAATGATTTGCAACTGCCTTGTGGGCCATTTCATGAAGAATAAAACCAGAACCAATTGTTACAAGCGAGAAAAATACCCATGCAAGAAATTTAAGCGGAGCAGTCACCAGCATACCTATTTCCCCCAATACTAAGGAAAATGCAAATGAAATTGCCACTACTGAAATCAGTATTTGTATTGCTTCATCACGGTCTATTTGAAAACGATGCATAATCATTCCACCAATTTTTCCTCGTATACAAGCCTTACCCTTGGAAGAGACAGTAATCCTTCATAACTTTCGATTACGCCTACTGCTTCCCTTCCGTCATCAAGCTTTATTCTTACCTGGCTGTTTTTTCTTCCTCCGTTCAATGCAATCCCTCCTCTTCCAAATAATGATGGCAATGAAGAATTTGCAACAACCGTTACGTTATCTCCGTTCTGCACTCCGCGAACAAGCGGATATGCCACAGTTACCAGAATGGACAGCCCGATCAACAGCGCAAGTGATTTCAAAAGGAACAGGACATCTGCAGACGGCGTGAACGCAAATGCCAGCAATGATACTGCAATTGATAGCACTGCGAGTTTAAGGAAAAACATCAATTTCAATTCATCACCCGTACATCGTTCCTGTTATTGCCTTGAATTTTTCAACGCTTGCCAAGTCTTCTTTTCTTATTGTAGGCATTATTGTTTTCATAGCCTCATCAAAATGTTTGGCAGTTACTTTCTTTGCGCCTTCGCGTATTGCGAACATTCCTGATTCCCTGCACAGGTTTTCGATGTCTGCGCCAGTGTAGCCTTCAGTACGTTTAGAAAGCACATCTAATTTAACGCTTTCTAATGGCATTTTCTTTGTATGAATCTTTAATATCTGCAATCTTGCTTTTTCATCAGGAAGACCTACTTCTATTGAACGGTCAAATCTTCCTGCGCGCATTAATGCTGGATCAAGCATATCCGGACGGTTTGTCGCAGCTATAACTACGATATTTTTCATTGAACGCATGCCATCCAATTCGGTCAGCAACGTATCAACAACTCGTTCAGTTACCTTGCTGTCGTTGTCTGAACCGCCTCTCATTGGAGCAATTGCATCTATTTCATCAATAAACACAACGCATGGCGCTGCAAGCCTTGCTCTGCGGAAAAGCTCGCGCACTGCTTTTTCGCTTTCGCCTACCCACTTAGAAAGCACCTGCGGACCGCTTATGGAAATGAAGTTGGCTTCTGATTCGTTTGCAACTGCTTTTGCCAATAATGTTTTTCCAGTTCCTGGAGGACCATATAATAAAATTCCACGTACTGGACGAATTCCCATGCTTTCAAATATTTCTGGTTTTTTAAGAGGAAGCTCTACTGCTTCCTGGATTTCCTGCTTTATGAATTCCACTCCGCCAATATCTGTCCATTTTATTGTTGGTCTTTCTACAAACACTTCGCGCAATGCGCTTGGCTGGATTTCTCGTAATGCGTCCATGAAATTTTCTCTGGTAACTTTCAGGCTTTCTAATATTTCCGGAGCGATTGCCTCATCATCCAAATTTATTTTTGGAAGAATTCCGCGCAATGCCTTTATCGCCGCTTCTTTAGTTAAAGATGAAACATCAGCTCCAGTGTAACCATGAGTCAAGTTTGCAAGCTCATCTATATTCACGTCCTTTTCCAAAGGCATATTCCTTACGTGAATCTGCAATATTTCTTTCCTGTCCTTCCGGTCAGGGACGCCTATTTCTATTTCCCTGTCAAATCTTCCAGGGCGCCTTAATGCAGGATCAATTGAATTAGGCCTGTTCGTAGCCGCAATGACAATGATTTCTCCTCTTGCTTTCAGCCCGTCCATCAGCGTTAAAAGCTGGGAAACAATTCTTCGTTCCACTTCTCCGATTGTTTCTTCTCTTTTCGGAGCGATGGCGTCAATCTCATCAATGAAGATTATTGTTGGCGCATTTTCCTCTGCTTCCTTGAATATTTTTCTTATTTTTTCCTCGCTTTCTCCAACGAATTTGCTTACTATTTCCGGACCGCCTATATGCACAAAATTTGCATCTGCTTCGTTTGCCACGGCTTTTACCAGCAATGTTTTCCCAGTTCCAGGAGGACCGTAAAGCAACACGCCTTTTGGTGGTTCTATCCCTAATTTTTCAAATAATTCCGGATGCCTAAGAGGAAGTTCGACCATTTCTCTTATCTTCTGCATTGTGTCTCTCATTCCGCCAATATCATCATAAGTTATGTTCGGAAGGTTTGCAGTTGTTTCTTTGATTGGCTCTGTCTTGATTATTATTTCAGTTGCCTCGTTTATCACTGCGCCAGAACTTCCCTGAGGAAGAATCTGCGAAACGATTAATGGAAGGGAAGTTCCAAAAATACCTACCGGAAGTATGTTGCCTTTTATTATTGGCTTGCCGATAAGCCTTTTCTTCACATACTGGTCAAACCCAGGAGAATAACGCATCTGTTCTCTTGGGGATAAAATCACTTTTTTTGCCTCTTTTACCTGAACCAATTCTATTTTTACCCGGTCGCCCAAACCCATTCCTGCGTTTTGACGGAGTATTCCGTCCATCCTGACCATGCCCAATCCTTCGTCGTCAGGATGTGCCTGCCAAACAATAGCCAACGCTGTTTTTTTTCCGCTCAATTTTACTATGTCTCCTGTTGAAACGCCTAATTCACTTTTTGCTTTTGAATCTATGCGGATAATGCTTCTGCCGATATCATTCTGAAAGGCTTCGGCAACACGCAATGTAACTGATGACATGAGTATTCACCGGAAAAATAGTTCAATTCAAGATTATAAATCTTCCATTTTCTTCTCTGACTTTTAATCTGACGGTTTTTCCGAGTAATGCGTCTCGTTTCAGATTAGCCAGTACAGATAATTGGATATCTTCTGCGGCATTTGCTCCAAGAAATATCAAAGCGTTTTTTCTGTCAAAAACAAGTTTTTTATCTCCGAGCATCGCAGTTAGCAATTCGTTATCTGCGGTTAATGATTCCAATTTGCCCTGAACAACTCCTTTGTTCTTTTTTACTAGCAATCTGGAGTTTGCCAAGAGAACGATGGAATTACCATCTGTTTTCGCATTATCAATTATTACTTCATCTCCAGCTTCCAGTTTCAGCCCACGACCGACAGCTTCCCTTATTATAACGTGCGCTTCATTTCCTTTTCCATCAGAAATAGTAAAATAGAATGGACCCATCTTGATTCCTTCAACTTCTGAAACCATTGCAGAAATGTGAACGTTTCCTGAAGATGGTAGAGAGTTAAGCTCAGTGAATGAAGTGCTTGAAACGACTTCGATAGTTCCTGAATAACCAAGATTCAGAGAATCAAACTTTTCATATGCTCCTGTTATTTTCAGTTCAGAACCAGTGCGCAAACGGTTGCATATTCTGATGTTTTCTTCCCATAGTTTAAGATGGATAGTTCCTGTTTCGTCCTTAAGAACAATTGAACGGGAACGCTTTCCGGACGGATAGGCTACTTCGGTAAGAATTTCCTCCACTTTTGCAATAAGAGTTATGTTTCTATCTTCGTTTTTTATTTCTTTGATTTTTGCGATCTTCTCCTCTGATTTAAGCAGGCCTTTTTCCTTTGCAATAAGCTTGAACGCGACTTCTCTTGTAAGAAACCCGTGGAAGGATTTTATTTTGGCTTCCGCTTCTTCTTCTGCCTGTTCCGCACTCATTACCTTAAGCAATTCAGAATAAGCATCCACAGGGATAATAACAAGGCAGAAGATTTATAATTTGAAGCAACTTAACTTATCCCATGGACTTCACACTTTTTGCTTTGATAGTGACATTAACGGCAGTTGTATATTCGATAATTATTCGGACAGTGCAATACAAGCTTGGAAACAAAAAAGATATGGATGAATTCCAGAAAAAATCAAAAGAGCTTACTGCACAGATGAATGATGCAAACAAAAGAAAGGATACAAAACGCGTTGAAGAGCTTGTCAAGGAACAGGCAACGCTTCTTGGCGGAATGAACAAGCTCATGATTGGCCAGTTCAAGGTAATGTTTGTAATACTAGCAATATTTTTTGCATTCACCTGGGGCATATCACAGTTTGATCCAACAGTAAAAGATGATATTAAAGTTGTGTTGCTTGATGATGGAAAACTTTGTGACCTGACTGCTGGAGACGGAATATTCACAGTATGTTATGCTCCGACTGGAAATGAATATGGCTCGTGGTCTGTTGATTTGAAAGCAATGAAAGCAGATGGGGGAGTTATAGGGGAAAATTCAAGCTATTTTTATTATAATGTAAAAGAAGGGCCGATTTATGTTAAAGGACCAAAGGGAACTGCATTTGGAATTACATTGTCTCCGCACACAGTAAACCCAGGAGAACAAGTCACAATAATTGCAACTGCGCCAACCGGAACAGCTTCAGTAGTTGCATTACTTGATTCAGGAACAAGATTTTACGTTGACCTGCCATTTGCAATACCGGTAATTGAAGTTCAAAGAATAAATGAAACGTATTGGTGGTTTATATTTGCGGCATTGATATCTGGATTGGTTGTTTCTTTTGTAATGAGCAAAATGAGTAAGAAAGAAACAGCAGTGCAAGGTGAAGCAAAATGAGCATCATTGCAATTGCAGGTTTAACTGGAAGTGGAAAAAACACTTTAGGGGAAGAGATTTCAGAGAAAACAAAAATGGAAATGATTTGCCCTACTTTTAAGGATCTTGCAGAACGCGAAGGGATTTCACTTATGGAATTCCAGAAAAAAGCTTCAAATGATCCTAAGATAGATTTGAAATTTGATGAAGTGCTCAAAGAGAAAACCAAGAAAGGAAATTGTATTGTAACTACTTGGCTTGGACCTTGGATGGTGAATGCTGATTTGCGCGTGTACGTATTTGCACCACTTAATGTGAGAGCAGAAAGGATTGCGAAACGGGATAATATGTCCGTCGAAGAAGCAAAGAAACACATAGTTGCGAGAGACGAACAGAACAGGAAACGCTATTTAAAAGTTTACGGCATAGATATACATGATACGGCTAATTTTGATATCTGCCTGAACTCCGGGATTTATCGCCCTGAGCAGATGGCTGAGATCGTGTTGCAGTTGGCCGAAGTAAAAAAGAAAAAATAGAA
>Ga0172375_10006579_pt1 | contig 16227 bp, 24 predicted proteins | sample LakKiv1m_FD_114537 | JGI IMG/M metagenome (GOLD analysis project Ga0172375, IMG submission 114537) | Freshwater microbial communities from Kabuno Bay, South-Kivu, Congo - kab_092012_11.1m | ecosystem: Environmental > Aquatic > Freshwater > Lake | place: Democratic Republic of the Congo...
ACAAAAGAGTTCCACCTTTTTCATCAACATCTGTTTTTGTTAATATAAAAGCATTGAAATTTGTATACTTATCAAAAGATTCTGCCTGCATTAAAGCTGTTTGACCTGCGATTGCTTCAGCAACAAAAACAATATAATCTGGCTTTACTACAGTTTTTATTTTTTCTAATTCTTTCATTAAATTCAATGCATTATCTTGTCTTCCTGATGAATCAACTAAAACAAAATCTATATTCTTTGTTTTTGCAAATGCAACTGCATCATAGGCAACACTTGCAGGATCTTGTCCATACTTCCCTTTTACTATAGGAATATTCAAAGCATTTGCATGACCCTCTAATTGATCAATTGCTGCAGCCCTATAGGTATCTGAAGCAGCTAAAACACAAGTTTTATTGTGCTGTTTCAAGTAATATGCTAGCTTAGCAATATTTGTTGTTTTACCTGAGCCATTTGTTCCAACAAACAAAACAACAAATGGTTTTTTTTCTTGATTATAAAAATTCTCATCTAAAGCTTGGGGATAATTTTCAAATACGATATCTAAAAATAATTGTTTCAAATATTCTTCTTGGTTTGATTTAGCGATGCCTTCATTCTTTATTTTTTCTCTCAAACTTTTCTTTAATATCTCACATACTTGCAAAGAAACATCACTTTGCAACATAGACAATTCAAACATATCTATTAAATCATTAATCTCAGAATCGCTTAATTGGTATTTTTCAGAAAAAACACTTTTTAATTTAGTAAAAATAGATGTCTTCTTTTCTAATTTTTGTTCCTCTTTAATTTCTTCTTTCAAAATAGGTTGTTCTAATATAATTTCTTTTTTTAATTGCATCAAATTGGCATCTTCTTCTAGATGACTTTTGATGTTGTGCGGCAAACTCTCGTTTGTTGCACCTTGTACAGGATTCTGAACTGACTGTTTGGAATCCTTTACACCCTGCGGATGTTTTGAATCTTCAGATTCAAAAGGTTTACTGGCTATTTCTTTCTTTAACTCTTCAGGAATTGCATCAGGAACTATTTCTTGAATAATTGGTTTTGGAATTACTTCTTTTTTAACTGGTTCTTTTTTGATTTCCTTAACAGGTTCTTGAATAACATCTTTTGGTTTTATAGAAATAGGTTCTGGTGTTTCAAAAATTTTTGGTTCTTCAATTGGTTTTTGTTCTTCTGTTGGCTTAGAAAGACCAAGCTTTTGAGATAAAGCTTGAAGTCCTTTCTTTAATGAACCAAACAAAACAAATCACCATACTAAATTTATTGTCTGTTTTGTGGTGATTGTTGTCTCATCTTTTGTTCATGAGCAGTTAAATATTTGTACAATTGATTTAGGTTTTGCTGAGTTTGAGAATGCAAAACTTGTAATCTTTTTATTGAATCTAAAGCACTTGTTTTTCTTTTAGTTAATTGTTCCAAAACCTTTGCAGGGTCTTTTGGTATAACTGCCTTACCTGCAGAAATTGCTAACACTTTTTTAGTATCTTCTAACTTAGCTTTAATAAATAAACCCATACCTAAATTAATCATTACATCTTTTTCTTTAGCATCTTTTATTTCCTTTAATGCAAAAATTGTTTTGTCTAATTCCAAAACAGCTTGTTCAGTATTTTCCAAATCAGTTGCAATATTTTCTAATTTCTTTTTTTCTTCATTAAAAAATCTGTATGCATCTTGAGGACTTAATTGTATTTTCTTTGCATGTGTCAAATCGGCTTCTTTTTCAGAAGAGCTTTTGACATCCTGTGCGAATTTTGAATTTTTAGATTCTAAATGTGCACTGGCTGTTTTTACTTCTGGTTTATGTTCTACTTTCTTTTCTTTTTGTTCAACTTTTTTTTCTGTTTTTTTAACATCTTTTACTTTAATATCTTTTTTACTTTTAACATCTTTAATATTTTTTTGAGCCATAAAAAATCACCCACACATTATATATCAATCATGAAAAATATCATCTATTCTAATTAATTCATAACCTGTTGTTTTTTTACCAATTAATATGCCATTATCATTTACTAACATACCATTTGCAATAAAAGTATCACCATAATTTATTGTTGCGATGTTACCTTTAACACCAAATACTTTTTCTAATTTTTTAATATCTTTTGTTTCAGCAACAGGGTTTACTGCAAAACCATTTTTGTTTACAACTATACTTGATCCTATAGCTTTCAAATCGCCAATTGCAAACTTTTCTGTTTCTACACCAAGAAAATCATTTATTTTCTTAGTTACTTTTGCATCAAACTCTTTACTAATTAAAACTTCTTTTTGGTTTGTTGCAATTAAATTTCCAACAGCAAAATAAGAATCTAATACTAACGCATCAACACCAATTGATTTAAAGAAATCAATATCTCTTTCTGTTGAAGTTTTAGATAAGATTATTTTATTATTATACATTCTTGATAAAATTCCATTCATATTAGATTCTGCAACATTATACGTTATGCATTCAACATCTAATATGTCTTTTATTACTTTTAACTCATTATGCGAAACTAGCTCAGGAATAATTGCTTTGTTTTTTCCCAAAGCAATATAAATTCCAATATGTGGCGTATTATTAATATCTAATTTTGCTAATTCCATTATAGTTTCACTTCTTATCTGCACTCTTAGGAGCAGTTTTTTTTGGGTTTTCTACTTTAGGTTTGGATTCTGTCTTCTGTTGTGTCTTATTTTCTTCTTTCTTGTTCTCTCCACTATTACTGCTTTTGCTAACTGTTTCTTTTTCATCTTTAACATCTCCTTTCTTTCCTGCTAATAATTCATTTTTCTTTTTTAAATCTTCTGGAGTATCTAAAAATAAATACACCTTTGCATTTTTTTCTACGCCTATTAATGTAACTTTATTTGGGGTATTTATTCTACCTTTATTCCAAATGTATTCATTAATTGCAGTAGATATTGCAAAGTTAGTTGTTCTAAAATGTTTTTGGATTTCTCTTCTTAATAAACTTAAAGCATATTTTGCTTTGTGATTAAAATTCTTTCCTCTAACATCAATTCCTATTGTAACTTTTTTTTCAGTAGTCATTTTTACTCACCTTTCTTTTTCTCGAACTCTTTACCAAATTCAGTTTGTTTCCAAGTTCTCTTTGCTTTGTCATTGTAGAATCTTTTTCCTGCTTTTTGCATAACCCAAACAGGTGCTGCAAAAATTCCTTTCTTAACTTTATTTCTTGCAGTTCTTAAAAATGTCTTTTTTTCTGAACTCTTATTTGTTGCCATAAAATATCACCTAAATATTCATTCACTTTCTAATAATATTAAACTCTCTATTATTTACTGCTTGCATTAGCACTTGTTTTAAAGTTAAATCATCAATAGGGGTTTCTATTTTACCTTGTTGACTTGCATTAACTAACAAACTTGCTATTTGCAAATATTTTTCCAGATTTACTAAACGAACATTGTTTATTCGTTCTCTTGCTTCTGGAGTTAAGATTCTATAAAGAATCGTATCTATCTTTTTCATTTCTTCTGCATTTATTGCTTCTTGATTTTCGTTTTCTTGCATATACTTCACTATGCTTTTGCTTTCTTTGTATCTTCAGCAACTTCTTTTGCAAACTTATCTAAATATAATCTTCCTTTTGGAGTTATTTTTCTTCCTTTGTCTGCTTTTGTTAAGAATCCTTCTTTTTCTAATTGTTGAACACTTAATCTAGCTATTTTTCCAGAACCTTTAGCATGTATTGCCGGTGCTGCGCCTCGTTCTTGTTTTCCACCAAAATAGCCTCTCAATAAATTTACTCCTAATGCTTCTTTTGTGTAGTATTTTCTTAAAGTAGCTGCTACTCTAACATACCACCAATCATCATCTAATGGAGCTCTTTCTCTTGAAACCCCTGTTTTTACTACTTTTGTAAATTCAGGCGCTTTAATTTTACTCTTTAAGTCTTCTGCTGCTTTTAATATTAGTTTATCAGCAGGAACGTCGTAAACACTAACCATAAAATATCTTCTCCGTTTGTTTTATGGACCTGTCGTCAGTTTCGTATTTGATAGAAACTTATCGATTGGCCATTTATATCCCTCTAATTATAAATTTAAAATTTGTAACTCTTTGCAACGAGAATTATAACTTATAATATATATTTATATATTAGCCTTTATAAGGATTTCGCTGAAATTATGCATAAGTCTAGGAAATCCTTTATAAACCCTTTCGCCTTTATTTTATAGATACTTTTTATGTATTATTTCAAAAAGAGCGTGATATTATGAGCGATTTCAAATATGTTTCAGCAAATTCTTGTAAAGAAGGTAGCGTAGTTGAAATGGAAGGTTTTCCATGTAAAATAACAAGTGCAGAACACTCAAAACCAGGAAAGCATGGTGCTGCAAAAATAAGATTTGTTGGTGTTGATGTATTTACTGATAGAAAATACAATTTATTGGCATCATCAGGTGATGAATTAAAAAGTCCAATAATTAACAGAGGTAATGCACAAGTTGTTGCTAACTTAGGATCAACTTATCAATTAATGGATTTACAATCATATGAAACTTTTGAAGCACCAATTCCAAAAGAAGCTGATTTAAATGCAAAAATCTCAAATGGTTGTGAAGTTGAATACATTAAAGATGATGATAAAGTAAGAATCTTAAGAACTAAGAATGTTTAATTAGTACACTAGACAGATCAATTTTATATATTGATTTGTTTCTATTTTTTATTTTCAAAAGATAATTTAAATTTCTCAAACAATTCTAATATGTATGGTAAAGTCCAAATGTATTTTTCTGGATTTATTTTCAAATCTTTTTTTAAGAAATCAATATTATAGAAATCATAAGATATTCCTTCAGATAAATCCAATGAAAATGGCCCAGGATAAACTATTTTGAAATAATGATGTAATTCGTTATTGTATTGATCTTTTAAATTCCATTGAAACAAATATTCAAAATTTAATTTAGGCATATCAATATTAGAAAATAATTCTTCTTTCATTTCTCTTTCTGCAGTTTGCAGATAATTTTCACCAGAAGAAACATGCCCTCCAACAACACACAAAACATTAGGATAATATTTTTTTGTTGGACTTCGTTTTTGCAATAACAATTCTTGCAAAGAATCGTCTTTGAAAATTAGTAAATTGCTAGCTCTATGTTTTAACTTATTTGCATGCACATATTCATAAGTATTTTTATCAATAACTTCATCTTTATCATTTACTACATCAAGATACTCTGTCAAAAGAATCACTTTATTGAGCTCTCCAACCTAACAAATAAGCAGGTCCTAATTTAATCCAACCTAAATAAGGAATCTTAAAAAAGTATCTTGATAAAACATTTTCTTTTTGTAATGCATATGGATATAAACATTGGAATTTAATTGTACCTTGAGCAGTATTAAAATATGCGCCACAATCATTATCCATTACAAAATTTGTTTTTGTATTATCTCCTTTTGTAATATAAAATGTTCCATCTAATGCACGTATTCCTAAAATAGCTCTATGAATTATTTCTTTCTTTTGTGTTGATGAATAATAAACTAAAATATCGCCATTCAAATTTGGTTTAACTATTTGCCCAGAAACATTTAGATCATTTATAACAGGATAACCTGTATTTCCATCAATTGAATATATTGGTTCTAAATAATCTCTCATTGCTACATCTTTAATATTTCTGTTCAAATCAACATAAGTAGTATTAATTGTTTTCGGGCTATGTAATACGCTTACATCACCAATATTTAATTTAGGTTCCATTGATCCAGAAACGACAATCATCATAGCTTCGCTACTGCCTAAAATCAATGCCAAAATTCGCAAAATAATATATGCCAAAATTAAAGCATAAACAATAAAAATAATAAAATCAGTTATCTTATTTGACAATTTCTTTTTCTTTAAATATTCAATTAATTTATCATATGGAAAAAATGGATCTAAATATTTCCATTTCCACACGAATTTATTTTCTTCTTTGACCATAATATCTCAATTACTTTTTAGATTTCTTTGTTTTTGATTCTGAAGGAATTGCTTTTAACATTTCATCTTTGAAAGATGATATTTCTTTTTGTAATTCTTCAATTACTTTAATTAATATTGCTCTTGGTTCTGCATTTTTAACAACCAAAACAAATTCTGAATCTTTGTCTTCAGGATGTCTTAACATACCTGATGCCATAGTAACTTCTTTATGTGTTAACAATTGTTTCTTCAACATTTCTGGAACTGTATGTCTTGAGTTCAACATTTTAAATTTGATCTTATTACTTGTTTCTTCAATAATTTCAATTTTCATTTCTGCTCACCTTTGTAAATATAATCTCTTGTTGTTCTTCTTGTTTCAACAGCTTTACATTTTGAACAAACCATAACAGAACAATCTTTTAATTTCATATCTTTTGATTTTTCAATTAATTTACTTCTACATTTACCACACAAACCCAATAAAACACCGCAATTATTTTCTTTCAATGTCAAAATAAATGCACCTGCATCTTGATCAATTATTTGTGCTCTTATTACATCACCAATTTTTACTGCTTGCCTAGGATTTTCTAAATAGGATGTGCTTAAATTAGCAATAAAAATTACTCCTGATGTTTTTGGTAATGCTCTTTTAACATTATCTTGTGAAAAAGCAGAATCAATATCAACTAAAACAACTTTTTCTTTAACATCGCTGATTAATCCAGTAATATAATCTCCTGCTTGAGGCAAAGAGAATTTTCCTTTAACATAAATTTCTTTTTTATTATCATCTTTAGATACATTTCCAATTACACTTGCAACAATATTTCCCTCATCATCAACAAATGTTCCTTTACCTGCTAAATACTCTTCTTCTCTAGCAATTACATCACCAATAAATGTCATAAAAATACACCTTCATTTTTTGGGGTCTGTTGTAAGTTTTGCTTATTAGAAAAAAACTTAGCAACTGCATCAATAAATGTCATACAAAACCATCTCAATATTTACACCAAAGTTGTTGCAACATTGTTAATAGATGAAACATCTTCAATATTGTTCAAATAATCTTCTATTGCATCTAAAACACCATCTGTTTTATCAGGCACAACAACAGCAACTCTTATTGCTTCTGTACCAAATACATATGGCACTCTTTCTACTTTTTGCAATTTACCAACATTAATTGCTTTAACATCTTTTTCTACTTTATCTAAAAAATCTTGATCTTCAACAGTTACGTCGTAAACAACTAAAATATCTCCCATCTTAACACACATCCAATTAAATTTTATATTCCTTTGAAATCACATTTAGGACAAGAATAATCAATTTCTAATTTTCTACATTTTTCACATCTGATTATTTCTGCACTACACTTAGGACATTTAAATTTTACATATTTATCAGAATCTTTTTTACAACTTACGCAAATAGCCATACCTTCACCTTTAAAATTTAATAAATAGAACAATTATGTACAAAATACTATAATTATACTTATATTGTATATATTATTGGTCAGAGAAGGTTTTTATATCTTTCTAGAAGAATGCTTTATGTTATATATAAAATACAAACCTTAAAAAACTAATCCTTACTATAATTTATAACTGTGAAGCAAAGTTTTCTGTGAAAACTTGTTATGAAATAAAAGTATTGCATTTAGCAATACGCTTGGTTTTGACACGACTGGAGACTTTTCTGAAAAGTCTTAGAAGGGGCGTGAGGTAATCGGATAACCTAGCGGGCTTCGGACCCGCTTATCTGGGTTCGAGTCCCAGCGCCCTTGTATAAAACTTTATATAGTTATTACCTATTTATTGTTAGTGAATTAAATGGAAATAGAAACTGCTAATACAAATATCGATGAAAAACAAAAGACTTTGCTTGAGTTTTTTGAACTAGTTGAGAAACCAATGTGGCAGACTGTTTTGCACAACATGATTCAAAAATATGGTATGCAAATTTGGGATATTGATGTTTCTGTTTTGTTAGAAAAACTATTGGAAGATGCATACAAAAAGGAAAATTTAAAGAATGCATCATTGATTGTTTTGATTTGTACTATTTTATTAAAATCAAAATCTCGAAGAATTGGTCTGCGGGAATTAGAACAGAATATCAAAGAAGATTTAAAAGAAATTGAACAAGTTCAGCAAATGGATGAATTGGAAACTATTATGCAGGATCCTAATGCTGCAGAAAAATATACTGATTTACTAGAATTAGAAGCAAAATTAAGAAGATTGTTTGACAAACATGAAAGAGGATTAAATCCAAAAACAATAAAAGAATTTCAATATACAATTAGAATTGAAAGTTATTTCCAATTAAAATCAAAATTGATTGGCTTCTTTTTAGATAATGAGGAAACTACTTATTCAAATTTACAATCAAAAGTACAAACTAACAATTCTTTGATTATGGGTTTGCTATTATTGAACAATGAAAACAAAATAACAATGAAACAGAAAGTACCCTATGGAGATTTTGTTATTACAAAAGTTGTAGAAAAAACTAATTAGTATCTAAGGGATTCAAAAAACCCTTTTGATGATTTAATGATGCAAAAGCGTTTATGGAAAACCAAAGCCCGTTAGGCTTTGAGAACATTTTGCAAATGTTCAAATGACCTCTAAGGGATTCGAACCCTTGACACTCGGGTTAAAAGCCCGATGCTCTACCAGACTGAGCTAAGAGGCCCGAGCCTTTTTAACAAAAAGGCACCGTCTGCCAAAAACTCATGTTTTCAAAGAAAACATTGCTTCGCAAAAATGGTCATAAATATATATTCTATGTTACTAATATTGTAATAATATTATATAAACTAATAAATTAGTAAATATTATTGGCAGAATAAACTTTATAAATGTAGCTTGTGATTTTATGTTTTTACCCAAAGACTTTACATCTAAAATGGAAAAACTCTTACCTAAAGAGGAACTAGAGCAACTTAAAACTGCTATAGATACTCCTTTAAGAAAAAGTATAAGAATAAACACATTAAGAACAAATGTTAAAGAAACTAAAGAGTCTTTAGAAAAGCAGGGCTTTATTTTAAATGAAATGCCTTGGTATAAATATGGGTTTTTTATATCTACACAGAAGAAACTCGCAATAGGTAATACACTAGAACACTATTTAGGAAAAATATATGTTCAAGAAGCATCATCTATGTTGCCAGTTATTGCATTAGACCCAAAAGAAAATGATCATATTTTAGATATGGCTGCAGCACCAGGCTCAAAAACAACAGAGATGGCGATGCACATGAATAATAAAGGATTAATAATTGCAAATGAACCAAGCATACAAAGAATAAGTGCATTACAAGAAAATATTGATAGATCTGGAGTTTTGAATTATGTTATAACAAGACATGATGGGCGAAAATTTGCAAATTATCCTGAACTATTTGACAAGGTACTATTAGATGCCCCTTGCTCAGGTGAAGGTACATTCCAAAAAGATGTAAAAGCAAGATATGTTTGGTCACAAGCAAAAGTTATACAAAATTCAAGATTACAAAAACAATTAATAGATTCAGCAATAGCTTGTACAAAACCAGGCGGCACAATAATTTATTCAACATGTACATTATCTCCAGAAGAAGATGAAGAAATTATTGATTATGCCTTAAATAAATATAATAACATAAAATTGGAAAAAATAAAATTAGATGGTTTGAATACATCTAATGGAACAACCGAATACAACGGTAGAAAATATAATGATGAAGTTAAAAAAGTGATTAAATTATGGCCTCACAAAACAAACATAGAAGGTTTTTTCGTAGCCAAGATCAAGAAAGAGTAAAAGAACCTGAGCACGAAGAAATAGGAAAAATACAAATGAATACTTTGTTAATTTATCTACATGACCTTTATGGCATAGATACAAAAATATTTGATGATTTTATTTTTCTTAAATTAGGAAAAGATGTTTGGATTACAAATAAAGCAACTAAAAATTTTCTTGCATTCAAAAATAAATTAAAAATAAACTCTTTGGGAATCAGAGCAATAAGAAATGCTTTTGATGTACCTAAACTCACTACTAATTTTGCAATCTTCTTAAATAACAAAATAACAAAAAATTATTACGATATGACTGACAAAGAATTGGATGAATATACTCATGGATATGAAATTATCCCTCAATCATTAGAAGGATTAAAAAATTATTTAATAATGAAAAATAAAAACCAAGTATATGGTATAGGCTTAATTATTGACAATAAAATCAAAAGCCAAGTACCAAAAGGAAGAAAATTAAAAAATCAATTATCATCAAATGTAGATAAAGAAATTATTGATGAATAGTATATCGCATTTTATGCCAAAAAGCACCTTTAAATACTGGCCCAACATCTTTAAATCCATATTTCATATAAAATCTAACAACATCGTATTTACAAAATAATTCAATATACTTAATATTCTTTTTTATCGCGTATTGTTTAATTCTATCCAAAATTAAACTACCTATTCCCAACCCTCGCAAAGAATCTTCTGGTTTGAATGCTTCTAATGTCTCTGATGCCATTAATTCACCAGTACTTAATTTTTCTATTGAAATAATACTATTTACATCATCAAAAACAATTTCTGCAAATGCAATTGTTCTTCCAGAAGGACTTCTAAGTAAAACTTTTCTTTTGAATTTATATCCTCTTGATCTATTTAATTTTATCCGCTTTTTTAATTCATCTAATAGTTCTTTTCGTCTAGATTCTAAATTCAGTCTTGCTAAATCCATTATTTCTTGTGCTTGTTTTGCTGATCTAACTTTTCCAAATTTATTTTCAAATCTTTTTAATTGTGATGGTTCAGGCATAATTATCACACATTAATGTTATAAACCATTGTACAATAATTAATATATTCTTCTTCAATATTAAATCCAAATTTAGAATAAAATTTTATTTTATTTTTATTGCAAGTTAATCTTACTCTCTTAAATCCATTTTTTATTGCATACATCAAAATATTATCAATTAATACTCTACTTATACCTAGATTCCTTAATGAATCATGTACTTTTGCCCTAAGTTTACCATCAACAACAACATTTTCTCCAACAGTAAATGTATTAATATACAAATATTGCTTTCCAGGACCTACAGTTATATTTGCTTCAGCAATTACTCTTCCTTTTTTCAAAGGTATAACGAAATTTAATGTGCCATTTGGTAAAGATCTTATTTTTAATCTTAAATCCAATGCTAATTGCAATTCGTGTTTTCGCCTGTACAACTCTTGTTTAGCTAAATCAATTAGTCTTTTTGCATTTTCTTCTGTTCTTATAGGTCCAAATTTTTTCAGATATTTGCGCAAAGGAGAATTTGGCATAATATCACTTCTTTTTTGGTTTTGCTCTTTTTTCTAATTTGCTTTGACCAAAATATAATTGTTGTAAATATTTCTTTACTGTTGGTAAATCTACAAATGCAGATACAATACCGTAATGATTATACAAAGTAATTAATGAAAAAATAGTCCCCAAAACATATTTGTCTTGTTTTAGTTTATGCGTAGTATGTGTTTCTTTTTCTTCTGGTTTTATATTGTAACCAAATGATTTTATATTCAAAGCAATTTGCATAAATACATACAAGGCAATTAATTCGCCAACAAATATGTGATCTGGTGAATCTTCATGTGTTGAAATTGATTGTTCAGACACAAAAATAGCTAACGATCTTAATTCCTCTTCCAATGTATTTACATCAAAATCTTCTAATTTGATTTCTTTGTTTAACTCTTTAAAATTTTTAACAACATCTATACAAATATTTTCAAGATCAATTGGATTCATTGATCCTTTTTCCAATTTTTCATAATAATCTTTTGCTTTTAAATTTGTTTTGTCACACACCATTCGCAAATCATTATTCTTTAATATTTCAGTAATACTATAATAATGACTTTTTTGTGTAGTTTCATTTCTGCCAGCCAACAACTCTAAACCCAATGCAGAAATATTTGATGTTTTAAATAATCGCTTTTGCATAACACTTGGAGATCTTATTGGCAAATTACCACCTACTTAATTTTTTGCAATAGTTTACTGACATAATATCTCAATGTTGGATTTGTAATTAAACCTGCAATTAAACTAATATGATAAACATTCGCAACAAGAATCATAACAAACGGAATTGCTTTATTTGGACCATATTTGTAATTATCTAATCTGAATGGTTCTTTTACTTTATATCCTTGTTTAAATCCTAATCTGCGCATATTTTTAGCTAATTGTAAAAAACTAGCTAATGCAATTATTTGTGCAGCAAACATACCAAAAGGATCGTTTTTTGCATTTGATATTGGGCGATCAACAAAAAATGAAGTTAATGCAGTTAACTCAGATTTTATTGTATCTAAATTGAAAAAACCTGCTTGTTCTAAATCTGGCCTTAAATCTTCCAAATCAAAATTAATTTGCGAAACTAATTTACTTGCATCTTTTTTTGTGAATTTACCTGCATTTAGTTTAGCATAATAATTTTCTGCATCTTTATTTATTTCTTCTGCTGATTTAGATAATTTTCTTTCTTCAATAATACTATGTGCTTTTGGCAATGATGTTTCTTTTCTTACATCCCTTGCAAATCCTAAAATATTTGCACCTAATGCAATTCCTGTTGCAACTTTTCCTGCTCTTTTAATATTTCTTTTAACTACTTCTGGAACTCTCGGCATAAAAATACACTCTTTTACATTACGCATAATCAGATTGTCTTAGGTTCTTTCCTTTTTTTCCTTTTGTTTCATCAGGGTCCTCATCAAATGAAACTCTATCACCTATATGAACCTTTTGACCCTCAACAACTTGTCTTGTTGAAACAAAAACATTATCTCCAGATTCGCCCTCTACAACAATATACTTCTTAGCCCTATTTCTTGATTTTACTATTCCTTCAGTCATAATAAATCCTCACAAGACATATATTATATCTCTATTGCCTTCTTAAATATTTCTTTGTGATCATTGAATGTAAGCTTGTTTAATAGCTCACTTTCATCAAACCAGCCAAGAAAATCAACTGACTTATCTAAAGAGTTAAATATCTGTTTTGATGTTTTTACTAAATAAACAATTTGTTTTACTTTTTGACCTATTCTTTCTATTTTCTTTCCATTGTAAACAAATTCGTAAATAATTTTTGTTTTTTCAAATGAATAATCTCTTTCAAATAATCCTAACTCTTCTTTTATTTCTCTTTTCAAACAATCAATGCTTGTTTTATCAGTATCTTCTTTTCCACCGCCGGGAAAAGTTATATTTCCAGTTTTTCTATTTGATATCAAAAGCCATTTCTTAATATCTGTATTGTAAACTATTGCCAATATCCCTTGAAAATCTTCCGACATAATAATCACATTTTACTTACAAATTCTTGAAATTTCTTTTGATTGTATTCTTGGATGTTGTAGTCTAAAGGAAATAAAGATTTGTATTTTGACCAACCAAATCTTTTGTCAAGAAGCAAGATAAAAGCTTTATCTGTTTCTGATCTAATTCCTCTACCACAAGCTTGAACAACTTTAGATATTGTTGGATACAAATATGCATAATCCCAACCTGATTTCTTTTGATCATCATAAAATTTAATCAAAGCATTCATTTCAAAGTCGGGTTCAGGAAATGGAAAACCAACCATAATAATTCCTATTAAATCATCACCGGGATAATCAACACCTTCTGAGAATGATCCTCCAACTACAGCAAACAAAACACTTCCAAATCCTACTTTATTTTTTTTGAAATTATCAATTAATCTTTTTGTTTCATTAGCAGTCATATTTTTTTCCTGCAAATATATTTTTTTAATTGTTTTTTCAGACACTCTTAAATAAACGCTTTGTAATATTTCATAACTTGGAAAAAATACAGCTATATTCCCAGAAACTTTATTTATTGTATCTTTAACTATAGTTGCAATCTCAGGAATAGATTCTTTTCGCTCTTCATATTTTGTAGTTACTTTGTCATCATATTGCACTAGTTTATTTTCTTTTGGGAATGGACTTTGATATTGTCTAATATATGGTTTTTTAATTCCTAAAACATCAACATACATTTGCAAAGGAGAGAATGTTGCACTCATTAATATTGCGCCAAAAGCATCATCAAAAACATCACTTGATAAAAAACTAGGATCTAAACCTTTTATTGATATGGCCTCATTAGATTTAAAACGAGTTTTAACTTTCTTATCACTTAACCAAGAAGCCATAAAACTTCCTATTTTAAAAAGATTTGGCTTTTTCTTTTCATTTTCTAAAATAAAATCTCCTGCAGTTAACAAAGTATCAAATACTTCAGATTCTGCAAATAATTTATCAAAATAATCATCACTAACAAATCCATCTTTTTGTTTTACAAATAAATAATCTAATGATTCTAAAAAATCAGTAATATCATACAAATCTTTTTTAGGACATTTCTCCCATTCTTTTTGTGCATAACCAATTTGTTTTTGAGATAAACTATCTGATAAAATAGTTCTTAATCTACCTGGCAAATTATGTGCCTCATCAAAAATAAAAACACAATCTTCTAGACCAATATCTAATTGATGAAATAAAGAGTTTCTTATTTTTTGCACAAAAATATAATTTACATCACAAACAACAACATCTGCAGTTTTTGCTAAAACAATACTTGCAACATAAGGACAAATTTCATATTCAATACAACATTCTCTCAACTCATGATTATGTAAAACACCTTTTGTATTTTGTAAAAATTTAGTCATCAAATTATTTTTACTTACACTTTTACCTGTTGCATTCAAATAAGGTAAACAAGCTTGTTTTTTGACTTTTTTTTCACACAACTCATAAAATTCAGACCCCAAACCATAAAGAAATGGATCTATACACAAATTTCCTTTTGCGACTAAATCAACAACTTTAAAATGGGAATTAAATTTTTCATTTATTTCTTTTATTGCATCAATTACAATTTTGTGCTGCGAATTTTTTGGAGTTACAAAAAATAATTTCTTTTTGTTTTGTTGACAAAAGTCTAATGCACTCGCTAATACCGCATCTGTTTTTCCTAAGCCTGTTGGCGCTTCAAATAAACCAGTTAAATTATTTTCTAATGCAAACTTCATATCTTTAATTAGATTATCTTGTCCAGGCCTTGCTTTTTCATGTCTAAAATACATTTTATCACTAGCCTAAGATAATATAACTTTCAATTAAAGCACCAATAAGAAGACAAACAATAGCACAACCTAAAATAATGGTCATATCTATAATTAATCTCATCAAATTTGATCGTACATCTAAATAATGGCCATGAAGCGTTGCAGATATTACGCCTCCAGCAACCGCACCTAAAAAATATGCAAACAATTCAAACATACCGTGAGGTAATAATCCCAAGCCCAAAATTGATCCATGAACTATTGCAAACATTTGGCCATAAACTCCATTTCCAACATAAGTTGGAATTAATGAAAGTATTTTTGTTCCAACTACAGTTCCAAAAATAGATGCTTGATAAACTAAAATAAACAATGCGCCAACACCATATAAAAAAGAAAATAAAAGTATTGCAAATAAAACACCTAAATTATTCAAGAAAATATATAAAACTAATCCTGATGGCGATTCAACATACATATTACCTGAAATATTTATTGAATTTCTGATACCTTCGACATTTGATAATGTTGATACTTGTTCTTTGAAAATAACATCTCTATATCCAGTAGGCAAAAAAACATACAATAATGTAAATATTATTGCAACGACAATAAATATTTTAATATATATTTCTATAACAAATAAATATCTTTTGAAAAAACTTTTCTCATGCGACAATACTTCTTTTTCCGTATGAAAATATACGCTATTTAAAAAATACATATATGCAAATGTAATAAATGCAATAGCAAGTATACTTGAACTATCTTTGAAAAACACTACTGATACTACAATAGAAATTATTACTATTATTGCAGTATATATTAAAAGAAGTAATTTACTTTCCAACAAAGATTTGGTTTTAAATATACTTTCAAGAACCATGTATATAGTATAGCGCTAAGACTTATAAAGTATTCTCTTATTATATATAATATATAATCTAATTAGTTAAATTAACAAATACGGAGTGATTACATGGACAAAAGTCATTTGCAAAGAACATTGGTTGTATTGAAACCAGACTGTATACAAAGAGCAATTTGTGGAGAAATAATTCATAGATTTGAAAGAGTTGGATTAGATATTGTTGGCATGAAAAT
>Ga0172375_10006580_pt1 | contig 16226 bp, 7 predicted proteins | sample LakKiv1m_FD_114537 | JGI IMG/M metagenome (GOLD analysis project Ga0172375, IMG submission 114537) | Freshwater microbial communities from Kabuno Bay, South-Kivu, Congo - kab_092012_11.1m | ecosystem: Environmental > Aquatic > Freshwater > Lake | place: Democratic Republic of the Congo...
AGCCGGCTGCGTGAATGTTTGCATCGGCATTGAATCCGGAAGCGACTTCATACGAAACCATGTCATCAAAAAAGGGCTGAAAGAAGAAACCATTTACAGGGCCCTCACGGCCTGCAAAAAAGCCCGTCTTCCCGTCATTGGTTTCTTTATCCTGGGGATCCCGGGAGAAAGCCAAGATTGTTTCCGCGACACCCTGAAAATGATCCGGGAGCTCCCCTTCAGTATGGTCGCGACAAGTTTTTTTACTCCTTTTCCGGGAACCAAACTATACGACGAATGCCTCCAAAAAGGTTATCTCCGGCCGGATTACTGGAAAAGCATCGATAAATTCAACACGCCGATCGTTGAAACTCCCGATTTTGACAAAAAAGAACTCCGGCGGCGCGAAAAAAGGTTCTATTGGGAATTCCTGAGATCTCACCTCCCGGATTTGGCGTTCAGCGTCCTGAGCCTGCGTTCCAATCTTTTAAACAAACAGCAAATAAAAAGGTTTCTTAAAGAAAAATTCTGCATACAATGAAGTGCACAAAAACGGACCCGAGATGAACAACAAAAAACAATCGCCGATCGAAACCCTGATTTCTAGGACCCGCTTTTTTTCAAAATTACTTTATTCCAAAATACTCCAAAAGCCCTTCCCTCTCGTCGTCACTTTTTCACTGACCCCCCAATGCAATTTTGACTGCGCGTATTGCTACGGCGACTATAAAAACAGGAGGAAAGAGGAAAATCCCATTACGACCGGACAGGTCCTCTCCGCCATCGAAGACCTCGCGAAAATGGGCATGTCCTTTTTACAGCTCAGCGGCGGAGAGCCCCTGCTCAGAAATGACATCGATCTGATTGTGGACAAAGCCAACGCGTTGGGAATCACTTTGGGAATCAGCACAAACGGAAGCCTGGTTGAGCAGAAGATTTCGACTGTAAAGAAAATCAAGACGATTTGCATCAGCTGGGACGGAAACGAACCCAGCAACGATTCGAATCGCGGGGCCGGCACATTCAAAACCATTATGCGCGCCATTAAAGCGGCAAAAAAAGCCGGAGTCAATGTTCACACCTACACCACGGTCAACCGGAACAATCTGCTCGCGCTGGACGGAATCCTGGAATTCGCGAAGCGTTTCCACATCTACACCGAATTCGGTTTCTTCGTTCAAAGGACTTTAAAAAGCGACACGGATTACCGAAATCTGGATATCTCCGTCGACGAATACCGAAATGCGGTTAAAAAACTGATTGCCTACAAAAAACAGGGGTACCCCATCCTTTTTTCAGCGACGGTTATGCAAAAGATCCTGAACTGGCCCGATTACACCCAAAAAGTTATTATTTCGAAAGAACCGCCGGAATTTGAACACATTCAATGCTTTGGCGGAAAGCACATGATATTCATCGATTGTGATGGAAAAGTTTATCCCTGCATCCAATTTATCGGAAAATTTGACGGATGGGATTTCAGGAAAGCCGGGATGCAGAAAGCCGTTCAGCATTCCTTAAACCATGGCTGCAAAGCCTGTTACCTCATGTGCGTAAACGATCTCAATTTAATGTTCAGCCTGAATCCTTCCGTCCTGCACAATTATTTCAGGATTACCGTGGACGAGGGCTTGAGCAGAAAGAAATTTGACGCTGAAGAATTTGACGCCTACGTCGCTCAACATCTAAAAAACCCGAAACATGCCTAAGAGACTTTTCGAGACGAGTACAATCACCCCTTGATAAAAACAAAAATCAATTTCACCCTGCTCTTCCCGGCACTTCTTGTGATAGGAGTCAACCTTCCCTATCTGGCAAAAGCGTTTATTCCCATGGTCGACACTCTGGTCGGGTTTCACATCTTCTTTCATTTTTACAACGAATTTTTTCACCATGGCCATATCGCGGGCTGGCTTCCGTATGGAAATTTCGGCAGCTCAGGCGAATTTCTTTTCCTCATGCAGGCGGCGACAAGTCACTTCGTGATTTTTCTCGGAAAACTGCTCCGCGTTTCCGACGTTTTATCTCTCTACAAGTGGAGCATCGTGATCGATCAAATCCTGTTCTTAACCGGGACCTATCTTCTCTCAAGCCGGATTTTCCGGAGAAAAAGCTCAATCCTGTTCACCTGCATCGCTTCCGTCTGCAGCACAGTCTGGTATTCCCAATATTTCCTCGATTTGAGAATTTTCTACCTTCTCCCGCTCGCCCTCTACCTCCTGCTTCGATTCTTCGAAGATAGCGATCCAAAATTCCTTTGGCTTTGCGGCATGACGTTCATCGCATGGTTTCTGGACGGCGTTTATGCCGTGATCTTGTGGGCCTATCTGTTCTTGATTCTGAGCGCTTTTCTCTCTGTCAAAAAATGGGCAGCCTGGAAGTCTCTCTTCAAAAAAGGCTCGGAAAATTATCTTTCGTTTTTCATCTTCTTATTGATGGCTGGCATAGTGATTTACTACCAAACCCACTCGTTATCCAACATTGCCTTTAACGTGTCCGGACGGGATCCGTTGAAAAAAGTGGCCGACTTGAACACTTTTCTGACCTACGGAGGCAATCCGAGTTTGAGCAACGTCATCCGCTCATTCCTCTTCGGGTGGCCGACCTGCCTGTTGATTGCCAGTCCGCTGGATAATGTCATTTATGTCGGAATCTTGCCGCTTTTATTCTTCACCTGGGCACTGTTTAAGGAAAGAAGCCTTTTCTTCTGGGGCATGGTCACCTGCGCAACCGTCCTGGTCGCCTTGTCTCAAGGAGGGCTGTTTGCCAAAATGGTCTATCATCTTCCCGGCATGGCTTACTACCGTCACATCGGTCTGGTCTATGGCCTTGTGAAGATTTTTATCATTATCGGAGCCGGTTTCGGCTGGGAAAAGTTCTGGGCCTCTCCCAAAAAAATCTTTTCGATGAGCCCCGCCATTTTAATATGGATACTCTTGGGAGTTTTCTCGATGCTGCTTCCCATGAAAAATCTCATGTCCCGTTCCGATTTTGTTCTCAAGCCGGACTTAAGTAAAATTTGGGGCTTTATTTTTACCGGCAGAATTGGAATTTATGCGGCCGCGATCACTCTTTCGTATTTATTCATGCGTTGGGCATCCCGATCCGGTTTCAAATCTCTCATCAGGGATTCTGCCAAACAATGGCTTCCAATCTCCCTTCTGATCGCCCTCTTCCTTGACCTTTTCTCATTTCAAATGATCATTTACGCACAAGCGCCAAAACTGGCGCCGGAACTCCACTCTGACCTGAGCTGTTTCAAAGTCAATTACCTTCGCTTTCAAAGCGAAAGATATCAGCAACCTGTATCGGAACATCAGCAAAGCGCCACCAGGATGATGGAGCAGGCCTGCTTTCCGGAGAATTTTCATGCGATCATGTACAATTTTATCCAATTGGATCCGGCCCGCTCATACTACCGTTCGGATTGGTGGGCCCCGGGGGCCCTCAAGTTATCGCAAATCTATAATTTCCGGCGGGACGAGCCCATGAAACGCCTTCTGGGGATTGATTCCCCAAAACTTCGCCTGATCCCCAATGCCGTTTATCTTGATGATGAAAACGCTGCCTGGCCGATGCTGCTCAACGTTCCGAATATCGACAAAGTCGTCCTTCTGCCGAAAAAAGACGGATTGCCTCCACCCGTCACCAATACGGATCCTTTCCCAGCAACCGGAAACTTACGCGTCATCGATTTCAACGCGAATAAACTGGTCCTAGAAGCAAATATCACGGCAGAAAAAGGCGTTTGGCTTGTTTACGCCGATGCCGATCATCCCGGCTGGCACGCTTTTGTTGACAAAAAAGAAGTCCCGGTTGAAAAAGCTTATTTCGCGTTTAAAGCGGTTTGGCTGGATAGCGGGCAACACTCGGTTGAATTTAAATATTGGAATGGCTTGATGTCAATTTTTAGCTACGTTCTTGCGATTTTCTCCACGATCTTTGTTTCAACACTCCTGCTTGTTTTCCTTGTTCTCCTTTTCCCTGTCAAATCCCGTCAGGCAAATTTACCCCTCTAATCTGATTTCTCCCCGGAGTATTATTCTTTAAAATCATGAATTACGCGGGAGGGCAGAAATCTCCGCTCCCCGAAGGAACCAGCGCTTCTTCGACGGGGACACAATGTTTTTTCGCGAAAATTCTTAACAGAACCGCCTGAAGGCCGTGAAAAAGCCTTCGAATTCCCGTCGGATGGGTTAGCAGGAGTAAAAGATAAGGAATTAAAATTTGGGGCCTGAAATAAAACTTCCGGTATCCCAGCCTGGAGTACCGCTCGATCTCATCCGCCGTCAGGCCGTTTGGGACAAACACGATGTACTGAAAATTCATCTTGCTCCAGGTCCGGTCAAAAGTCCCGTACCGGTCCGCGATATTGTAAGCGGGCGTTCCCGGCATGGGCGTAAAAACCGTATAGTTAAAATCATCCAAAGGGATCTTTCTCATAAAATCAATCGTCTGAAGAATCGACTCCCGCGTTTCCCCGAAATGCCCGATCATGAAAAAGCCGCGGACCCGCAGTCCCGCCTTCTTGGTGGCGGCCACCGTTTTTTCGATCTGTTCCAACGTCACCCGTTTGTTCAATAAATTCAGTATCCGCTGGCAACCGCTTTCGATCCCGTAACTGATCAGCCAGCAGCCCGCCTTTTTCATCAATCTGAACAGCTCCAGATCCCCCTGATCCACTCTTGAATAGCAGGATCAGGTGATGTTGATCTTCTCCCTGAGAATCGCTTCGCAAATTTTCGCCACCCGGTCGCGGCTGATCAGAAAATTATCATCGTAAATACTGATATCGTTGATGTGATATTTGCCTTTCAGGTGACGGATCTGCTCCAGCACGTAATCCGCGCTGAAGCTCCGGAAATCACCGAAGAGCATCCGGCTGTTGCAGAAAATACACCGTGCCGAACAGCCTCGCGAAGTCACCAGAGTCGTCGAAGGCAGGCGGAGGTAAGAAGACGCGGAAGCCCTGTAAACATGAGAAAAATCGGGAATCAAATCCCACGCGGGCATCGGCAGCGCGTCCAAATTCATGATCGGCGGTCTTTTCACGGTCGTAACGAGTTTTCCGCTTTCCCGGTAAATAATGCCGGGAATTTCTCCGAGCGGGCCCCCGTTCTCAAGAGCTTTCAGCAATTCAAGGACCGAATACTCCCCTTCTCCGATCACGCCGACATCAAAGTCCGGAAACCGCTTCATGGTTTCTTCAGGCGTCGAGCTCATATGGGCTCCGCCGACCAGAATCTTTATCTTTGGATTCCGGGCTCTGACCCTTTGCGCGATCTTGCCGCTTCGATCAACGGAAATCGTTACCGTGCTAATCCCCAGATAATCCGGAGCGTGGGAAAGAATTCTCTCCACGGTTTCTTCAATCCCGTACCCTTGCACGGCCGCATCAAAAAAATCAATTTCGTAGCCGGACTTTCTAAGGACCGCCGCGAGACTGATCAAACCGTAAGGCAGGCTCCTTCCGATAGCGGAAGCCAATGCCCCCGACCTTTCCTTGGCGCTGATGGGTGGATTCAATAAGAAAATCTTGCTCATTTAGTTAACTGCCTGATTCAAGTACTATTTCGAGCCGGCGATGCAGACTGAATGCCGGTAAACTTTTCTTCCTCTCCCAAAAACCTTCTTATATAATTACGGAATCTCTTAGAAAAATCTAAACTTAGAGTGCCTAACAAAATAAAGGTCGTTATGAAAACTCATAGCTCAAAGAGATTTAAGGCGCAGGCGTCAAAAAGCGCGGAAACGTACCCAAGGCGGTACGTTGAGCACTTTTTGACGGTCCCAAGCTTCCAAATAGATCTTTTCAATGTGGCTTGGGGCAGTCATCGACAACAACGGATTCAATCTCCGATCGGAAGTCGATGACGGCTGCAACGCAAAAGCTCGAAGGGATATGAGTTTGCAATAGACATTCATTTTGTTAGGTGCTCTTAATATACAATTGTTTTTGGATGACAGCAAGGCATCCCGAATCCTAAATTGAATCTTGCTGAAAAATAATCTGCCTCTTCCGGGAGAAACGCAAAATGGCTCATATCGTTATCATCGGTGCGGGTATTATCGGAACGACGCTCGGGCGCGCGCTTGCTCTGAGGAAATCCGCCAACATCACGATTCTTGAGAAAGAATCCTCTGCCGGACAGCATCAGAGCGGGCGCAATAGCGGGGTCATCCATTCCGGAATCAATCAGAAACCCGGTTCCATGAAAGCCCGGATGTGCGTCGAAGGAAGCCGGCTTCTCCGGGAATACTGCCGGAAGAAAAAAATCCCCATGCAAGAATGCGGAACGCTAGTCAGCGCCCGGACGGAAAAAGAGTGCTGCGTGCTTGAAAAGCTTCTTGAAATGGGGACTCAATGCGGCGTCCAGGGATTGAAAATAATCACGCAGAAGGAATTAAGAGAGCGGGAGCCTTCTTCACTGGGAGTTACCGCTCTTCTCTCACCTCAAGGCGCAACCGTCGACGCTCCCGCTCTGATGGAAGCCCTTACGCAGGAAGCAAAGGAATTAGGAGTCCTCTACCGTTTCAACACAAAAGTGACCGGCATTGAGGGAAAAACCATTTTCACAACTCAGGGTAAAATCGAAGCCGATCACATTGTAAACTGCGCGGGACTCCACTCCGATTGTATCGCCCATATGATGGGTGTCGGAAAGCAATATCGAATTATCCCATTCCGTGGCGAATACATGGAAGTCAAAAATTGCAATGTTCGTTCGATGATCTATCAGGCGCCGGATCTCCGTTTTCCCTTTTTAAGCATTCATCTCACACGGGAAACCGACGGCCGTGTTCTGGCAGGCCCGAGCGCCGTCCCTGCCTTCGGACGGGAAACTTACAACAAAGAGTGGGGCTGGCGGGAAATGCCGGGAATCTTTCTCTCAAAACAATTCATCCGGCTTTTCATGAATCCCGAATTCGTCAGCATCGCTTTCGACAACGCCCTGGTGTCGCTTTTCAAATCGGCTTTTCTCAGACAGATCCAATCGCTGGTTTCGGGAGTGAAATCAGACGACATCATTCCCGCGCGCGCCGGGATCCGCGCGCAAATGGTGGATTCGAACGGAAAAATGGTCAATGATCTTGTCGCGGAATATTTCAAAAACTCGACGCATATTTTGAACGCTGTCTCTCCCGGTCTGACTTCAAGCCTTGCCTTCGCCGAACACGTCGCGGATAAAATTTTAAATCCTTAAGCGCAGAAAACAAAAGGGCCGCCCGATTTCAGGGCAGCCCTTTTGTGAAGGTTATCGCGAAAAAGCCTCTATTTCATCCCAACGCTTCTTCAAGCGCCAGCTGATCTTCATACCAGGCAAGAAGCGTTTCCTCCTCCCCGTCCGTTCTTTTTCCAAACTGTCGGCTCTCAGAACATCCAAACGACAAGGCGAGCATAAACACCTGTGCCTCCCAGGGATCTAACGTATCGCCGACCTTTGTCTCTCCGGCTTTCATCCCCTCCGCGGCCAGATAATCCCGGATCGAGTTCTTCCTTAAAAGTTTGGCCAAGCGCGTATCGGAAGTATTTTCCTGTTCGCTGTCCGATTGAAAACTATGAGATTTTTTCGCCTGTTTTCCGCTCACGCCAAACTCCCGCTTCCAGAGCTTCCCGCTCCCCAATTCCCGAACAGATTCTCCGGCCAAATCCTCCAGAAGGTTTCTCCGTTCAAAAATATTGGTCACCAGATAAGCCCTTTTCTCAATCGGGGCCCTCGTAATTCTTACCGGAGGAAGCTTTCCTTGCAGCGCTAATTCAAAACGCTTTCCGTCAATCTCTCCGGCAGGACCCGAAATAGGAAGCCCCATGGCAGTCATTTTTCCGATTAAAGCCGGCAAAAGTTCCGTCGCAAGAAATCCGACCGACTTTGACCCGAGATTCAAAGCATCCTTCGCTTCAGGCACCAAGACGGATTCCCGGATTTCAGAGCCAATCACCTCCGCATTCAACACGGGTGCTGCCACCATTGCGTTGTCCATGGCCATTGCGGACAATTTCATCATCCCGCCGGCGCTGACTCCGCTTCCCGCCGCAAGAGCACGCATATCCAATAGCCCCAAAAGCTTCTCAGGAGGAATCAGCGTCAGGTAGAGGTGTTTTGCTTTTCCCGCGACATCAAGCCCGGAAAGCAGGTCTCGATTCCTCCGGCTTGCCCAAAACGGAATATTCGCAAGCTGCCCCAACGTAAACGAAACATCATCCATCCCTAATTCAATGTCCTTGTCTTCCGACACCTGCAAACCCGCGCTCTCTTTTGACACACGGCCGGATATCAATTCCCTGACGGCACTGGTCTTGAGAGAAACTTCCAAAGCTTCAACTTCCGAAACGCTCCGATCCCCCTTGACCAATTCTTTCAGCAACACCGCGAATTCCTCTGAAAGCTCCCCGCTCTTTTCAAGTTCAACCAGCACGGCCGTCAAGGCTTTCACATCCACCAGAACTCCGCCGATACTCAACACACTGACAGCCTCTCCATAAACTTCGTTCAGCTTGTTCAGCGCCTGAGCGCCTTCATTTCCGGCGATTTCCGTCAGATATTTCAATTTGGCGCTGAGCTCCTCATAAAGCCCGCTGAGCTCAGGGATATCCCCGATGGAAACGGCGCCCCGCGAATCCCGCAGAGAATCAACTCGCTCGGCAAATGCGGGAAGATCTTCTTCATAGAAACTGCGAATCCCGTCTGCCGCCAATTCATAATCCGATTTCTGCAAGGCGGCGGCAAAACGTTTCCAGTTAAACGTGCCTTTTTTATTGAAGAGAGAGATCCCGAGATCCAGCATGCGTTCAATCGTTCCCGCAAGGAGCATGCGCAATCCGAGCTCTCTCGTAGGATGATCTTTCGGGTTGTAATCTTTCACCGGCCGGATCGGAAGCCAAATATCTGTTTCGATTTGCGCGGGATTTTTCACCAATCCAAGATCGAAACTGGGCACTTCCAGGCTTATGACATCCATTTTCGCCACAGAAATATCCATCACCGACTTCAGTCGAATATCGGGATCAAGGACAATCAAATCCTCAATCAGGCGATCCGGATATTGAGCCAGAAGCGCCTCGACCAGCGCTTCAAATTGCGCAATAACTTCCCCGTCTAATAGAAACGTGTTCTTCCCGAACCGCACCGCATGTTCAGAGAAAAACTTTTCCACATAGGCTTTCATTTTCTCATTGAGCCGGTTGGCGATTGTCTCCAATTCGGCTTTCATCGCCTCATCCTTACCGCTCAACGCGTCGTTCAATTCAGAAATCACCTTATTTCTGAGATCCTGAACGGCTTCAAAAATCCCCGCGACCTCCTCTACCGGAATGGTCCCATCTTCCGCCAGAATTTCATCCAGTGCCGCGACGGCTTCCTCGTAGCTTTTCTCAGCCATACCGGCTGCCCGTTTCAGCGCCAATTCGCGGTTCGTGAGAAGTTCTATCAAGCGGTTGATATCTACGCGCCCGCCGCGAACCACTTCATCCTGGAATCTTTCCACCAGAAGAGCGGCAAGCTGCATATATCCCAGCTCCGAAACCTGCGATACAATTTGAACATATTCGGAATTCCTGGGAAGCGCCACGACCTGATTGCTTAAGAATTGCTCCAGCTTGTCCAGATTCCGGATATCACCCATGCCGATTCCGTAAAAAGCGGCGAAATGATGGGCCGCGACGGAATCCCCGACCGTGTCCGTAAGATAGGCAAGCATGGCATCCGTAATTTCTTTGGCAGGGATGGTCACGTTGCGTCCGCCCACCTTTATAATGAGCTTCGCCTCTCCCACCATGGACACGAAAAGATCGAAAACTTTCTTCTGAAAAACGAGCTGAATCTTATCCTCCACCGCGATCACATCTCTCCGCTCGTGCTTGCCCGCTTTCTGCGTGAGAAGTTCGACCAAACTGGCCCGCAATTTCAGCACCTCATCATAAAGCGCCTGAATTTCCTCGATCGTGTACTTTCCTTTTCTCATCCCCTCGAGTTTTGATGCGATTTTCTCGCAAAGTTCTTTCGCTTCGGCCATCACCGCTTTCTGCATGGCCTCAACCCCTTTCAGATATTTCCGCAAAGCCTCGGGATCGACCTCCCTCACGCCGTTCTGATTCGTGAAGAATACGTCTTTCGCGGATTCCGGAAGCGGATTCGCAGACAGAAGACGGCGAATCACATTCGCGATCACTTCAATCCGCCCGATCGAACTCAGCCCATTCGCATCGTAGTAATTGACATCCTCGAAGCGGAAATTGAGGTAATCGTCCGCTTCCATCCAAGTTTCGACGTCCTTGAAATCCCGGGGCTTCAATCCCGCAAAAAGCTCCTCGTCGTATTCTTTCGACCAGGGGAAATTTTCGATCGCCAGAATCTGACGCACCGGCACTTCCACCCCGTCCACCGTGAGAAAATCGATCTGATTCATCTGCTGGTAAAAATAATCGCGAACCGGATATAAATTCCCGCCGGCATTTATGGACTCCCAGCTCCAGCCGTTGATCCAGCTCTCCAGAGTCGATTTTTCCTGAGCGGAAAGATGCGCGACATAATCCGCCAGATTCTCTTTTAGGGCGGCAGTCAACTGCTCGTAAATCTCCTTAAATGCAAGAAGATCTTCGAGAGAGTTAATCTGAATGCCTTTCATCGCATCCAACCCCTGATCACAAAGCCCCTTCACGATTCCTTTCACCACCGTTTCAAGGCTTTCTCCGATCGACACCGGGAACGACAATCCTTCGCTGAGTGCCGCGATCACCGCGTCCGTTTCCACCGTCCCCAGCTTCCCGACTAATTGCGGAATCAGCCCAAACACGACTTCTTCATACGCAAGGTTCATCGAACTCCATGAAGCAGGATACGTGTTGAATGAAAAAGTCTTGAGATCGCGCAAGGCATCCGGAGAAAGAAGATTTTTCAAATCTTCCGAATCAATTCCGCCGAGCCGCTCGTACATCTCCCGGAGAAATCCCCAGTAAGGCTGAGGAATCGATGTCGCGTTCAGCACCGGCTGAAGCGCTTCAGCATTTAATGTACGCGGGTCAAACACAATCGTTTCCCCCGAAGCCGTCACAACGGTGACCCGGACCTCTCCCAGCACGTCAGAAAATGCCTCGACCAGGTCCTGAAAACGCTCATTCACCCGCGCCGTCACTTCATTGTAAGTATCGTAAATCACATCATCGAGCAGAGATTCAAATCTCCCTTGAAGCTCTACCTCAACCGACTGAAGCAAAGCCTTCATGGCCTGATAATCCGCCGGCGTAAAAACGGCTTTCGCCGCAAACGCCCGCATTTCTTCCACTTTGCCTGCGATATATTTCTCCGCCCGCGCCAGAGCAAGTTCAATTTCATAGCTGAACAGCAGCCGGGAGCGCAGGGTGTCAAAATCTACTTTTCCCTCGGCCGTGATCACCTCGTCCCCCCAGGTCTTCAGAAAAGCCTCGAGAAGCTCGAACCGGTGAGCCGGATAAGAAAAATTGACCGGCAGCAAATCTTTGAGGGGCGGTATCGGATTGCTTTGAAGCTGGGGATATAAGCGAATCCCACTGAGCGAATTGTAATACTCCGCAGAAATCAGCCCGCTAAGAAACGACGGATCCACTTCCGCTTTAATTCCGGGATAGCGGTAAAGGTTCTTTGAATCCCAAGGCAGTCCGTTCGTAAAATCATTCAATTCCCGCATGGAAACCCGGACTTCGCGCCCGTTGACCTGATACACGACATCCGAACGCCAAAACACATTCAACAACTCATTCCACATCGTCCCGTACGCCGGATGATTTTCTGCGTTCGACATCAATTCATTGGTAATATCGCTGATCAAAGCATCCTGAAAAACCCGCTCTCCCGTAAACCCGGAGATCACCGCGAGAACCGCCTGAGTCAAATGCTCATTCAACGCGCTGAACTCCGTGAGAACAGCACGTATCGTCTCAACCGTCAAAGGACCGGACGGAAGATGGACCTGATATTTCGCGAACATTTCTTTGGCGACTTCCATTGCCTTATCGAATGTCTGCTTCGTCCCGTTCACGTACCGGAGAAAATCCGGCACATTCAAAACCTTGAGTTCGCCTTCTTTAATATCCGGGTGATACTTTCGCACCAGGCGATCGATCAGCATCAAAGTCGAAAGCGGGGACTGCACGTCAAAGACGGGAATACCGATGGACTTTCCGATCCGGCGACTGTCCAGATAATCTTTCAAGGTCGGAAGCCCGGCAATGTCCTCTTCGGAAATCCCGGCCAAACGGGTCCAATCGATTTCCCCCGTCTGATCCATCTTTTTATATTCCTTCGTAATGAGTGTCAGCAAATCCTGCGTACTTCGCACAATAATCTCCGCGCCGTCACTCAAAACAATTTTCAGACTTTTTGTCATAATCTTGTCGCTCGCTTCAAGAAACTTCTTGAACTTCTCAATTTCAACGTCACGAGCATCCCCTTCGGGCATCGCCTCGATCAATTCCTTGAATTCCGCCTGGACCCTGCGCAAAAGAAGCGCGTCCTCCAGAGTGATCGTCTCCTGCTTCGAAAGCCGTTCGAGCAGCCCGGGAATACCGTCTTTATCGATCAAAGCCCTCAATAATTCGACGTCCAACTCATCGAGCCTGGCATCCCCGTTCAGATCCAGCCCCGGAAGATAAGATTTTGGCATTTCGTCTAGCATCCCAAAGACTTGGAAATAGGTGTTCTCTGCGATTTCAACATCCCTTGCGTCAACGATGCCGTCATCGTTAAAATCGAAAATCCCTTTTTCGAGTTTATCCATAAACAATTCAAGCGCCGGCAATTTGATAATTACTTTCCGGCCCGTGACATCCATCCCGTACCAGACATCCCGGACGAGAGAGCTCGGCGGAAGAGAACCGCTCACATCATGCTCGCCAATCCACTGGCCATTCGCGTCATAAAATCTTCTGACGGAAGGGGCCCCGACATTCACCATAGTCAATCCGCCGGAACTTTTTGAATTCAAAAATTCAATTCCAAAAGAAATTTTCTCTCCGAATAAGTCCCTGGCCTTATTCATTTCTTCCATACCGGCACTGACCGCAACCAAAACAAATTCGTATTGCTGTGGAGTTTTTACATCTTGCGCGAATGCGGGCAGCCATTGCTCCCAGGTTTCAGAAGGCATTCCTTCGGGCCTGAATCCGCCAACAGAACGCCGTCCGACAAGACTCCCATCCTCTCGATAGAATAATGTGCTTTGCGGAGCGTCCATCAGTCCCCGAGGCAGCACGCGCACGATCCCATACCGTATTTCCTCCCCTCTAAAAACATCGGATGCCAATGCCATCGCTGCCGGCATTGCCCGATGCGCTACCAACACCCATTCCATCTGGGCCGGTTCTCCGATCATCTGCCAAAAAGCCGGCGTCCATGCATACCATGCATCCGACGCGATCGAATCCGGAGCAAGCGGTGCAACCTGATGCCTTCCGATCAATGTCCCGTCCGCACGGAAAAACAACGTATTCGTAGGCGCTCCCTGCATTCCCGCAGGCGGTAAATGCACGATCGCATAACCAATTTCGTCCCGGCTGAATATATTTTCGGCCAGCATTTCCTCAACCGTCTCTGCCCGATATGCCACCAATACATATTCATATTGCATCGCCTCACCGATATTCTGTTCAAACTTCGGCATCCACGCATACCATGCGTCAACCGTCGGCTTCCTCGAAGCATTAACCCGATGTTCACCGATCAGATTCCTCTCCTTGTCAAAAAATCTTGTAATCCTAGGCGCCCCGTCTACACCTTGCGGTAGAAAAACGGTTTCACAATAGTAAACCTGCTCCCCAAAAACCGACTTTCCCAGTTCCAACTCAATTCGCTTTGCGGTAAAATATTTTTCAATTGCCTCAATCAACTCATCCCCCCATTTCTCATTCATAAAGGCATAAATCGTCGCGATGCCGGTTCCGTCGGGCAACGCTACGTTCAAATCATTCGACTTCGACTCCCCCTCATAAATCCTCAGGCCGTACTTCACCTGCAGTTCCGCCAGCTTTCTCTTCTGCTCCTCGGTCAGTTGAGACACAAAATCATTCCCGCGCCAGGACTCAATCACCAATTCAATCCGGGCACCATCCTCATTTTTTGATCCCATTCCTTCTTCAGGGACAATCCCATTCGGATCGGTTTCAAGATCAATTTCACGACCATTTACTTCACTGAGCGGTACCGTGGGAACGGTTGTTTGCTCCGGATCTCCGCTTTCGGCAGGCTCTTCGCCGTCCTTTTCCTCCAGAGAGACTTCACTTTCTGGATCCGCCGAACTCAAAGGACTCCCTTTAAGAAAATTATCTAGTGTATTACCTTGAGTCGCACTTTTTTCATCTTCCGATTTCATCTCGGTGTTATTTTCTTTCTTCGCGGCGTCTTCATTATTAATGACGACCGGAACCACCGGAGCCACCGCTCCCGTTGCCGGATTCACCGCGACTTGATCCGCGCTCCATCCGCAGGGAATCACCTGAGTAAAAATTAACGAAACCACCACCACCTGTACCACCGCCCGTTTCACCCATTCCATAATCATTTGAGTCTCCTCCTTTTTCATGATTTCATTTTCCGAAAGCCGTAAGAAGTTGCATCATTTCGATTTGATTCTGAGCATGTAAAACATAACTGATCATCAACAGCGCAAGGTTTAAAAAGATACCGGATACAATAACTTCTTTGCTTCTCAGGAAATTTTTCTTTCCTCTCTTCATCCCCTTCATTTCTTTCGTTTCGTTTTTCATTTCTATCTCCATTCTTTTCACAACCTTTATCAATTTCATTACAAGGCTAACACCCAATTCCGGCATATTCGAAAGAATAGAGACAAACGGTCGATTTGGAATGATAAGCGGTCGAAAAAACCGCATCTCTTCCTTCAGGTTTTGCGCTCTAGAACAAAACAAGGCAAGGTTAGAATAGAAAAAACGGGAAACTCCTACAGCATGAGATAGGAAGGTGAAGCATAGTTAAGGACATAATCCAGCAAACCGTTTATTCCTAATTCGATATACTGCTTAGGCTTACGACAAACCTGCTTTCGTTATCTCTCGCATTAGCGCTTGACCACATATAATTGCAGGGGGCATCCACAAGCTTCGCTCGAACAGGATTACCTTCAATATACGCAATCAGATTCGAGAAATAGTTTTCATCAGTTATTACGCGACTATGAAATCTCCCTTGCCATAAATGCCCGCAAGTTCGATATCGATTGTTATAGTATTTTGCATAAGAGAGACTCAATCGTTGCATGATGTGAGAAATAGTTTTTATGGGCCCAGCCGCAATCGCCAGATGAACATGATTAGGCATAAGCACATAAGCAAATATCTCAAACTTCAAACACTTACGATATTCCTCCAGTTTTGAAAGATAGAAAAAACGGTCTCGGTCATCCCTCCATATCAATTCCCTGCGATTCCCCCGCGCAGTAATGTGATAATAAACCTTATCGAAAAATACTCGCTGTTGTTCATTCATGAACGGAGAATATCATCATTCAAAAGAAACCCAACTAAAAAGGTCCTGTTTTGGGTAAAAATCTATTCAGGATAGGCAAATATCTATTGCCGAAAGAATAACAGGTTTGTCATAACCCATTGAAGTAAATGGGGTAGAGCATACCCGGTTTGAAATGCTATGAATGTTTTGAATAAGTTATAGGATTTACCAGCTGCCCAGCAACTGTTTAAGGTTGCGGGCGTATCGACGGGAAAGAGGTATCTTGGTTTGCTTGGGATCTTTCAGGGTAATCTGAAAATTTCCGCTGAACATAGGTGCCACTTTGGCTATTTTATCGATATTCACAAGATAGGCTTTATGCGTCTGCGCGAACCGGGCGGGATCCAGCATCTCCGTTAATTCCTTTAAAGTGGATTTCACAATAAAATCCTCCTCCCCCACGTGAGCCAAAACCTCCGCCAATTCCGCGCAAAAAAAGAAAACCTGAGCGGGATCCATTACGATCCGGTCTTTTGAATTCCTGCGATGCCCCACTAATTTCTTGATCTTGCCCTGCCGGATCAAATAATCTTCCAGAGAAACAAGCTTCTCTTTGGCTGCCGCGCTCTTTTCCTTCACAAGCTCGCGAATTCGAAACAAAGTTTTCTGAATCCTTTTCGGATCATAAGGTTTCAAAATATAATCGATGGCATTGGCCTCGAAAGCCTGAACCGCGTACTGTTCATACGCTGTCGCGAAAACGACAAAAGGAGGATGATCCCATTCGGCAAGCCGGCTCGCGACTTCAAG
>Ga0172375_10006581_pt1 | contig 16224 bp, 17 predicted proteins | sample LakKiv1m_FD_114537 | JGI IMG/M metagenome (GOLD analysis project Ga0172375, IMG submission 114537) | Freshwater microbial communities from Kabuno Bay, South-Kivu, Congo - kab_092012_11.1m | ecosystem: Environmental > Aquatic > Freshwater > Lake | place: Democratic Republic of the Congo...
TCCGAATCCATTAGCGTCAATTCGCGAAAATTTGTGGGCAAAAAATTATTCATGAACAACGTGTCCTTGACTATTTTTGATTCATAAGAGACTCACGCATGAATGAACTCACGCACTAACGCACTTCTCACCCGATGGTTCCTGCGTCATCCCCGTCCACGCGACGCAGACCAAGATCCCCCCCCAAAATCATCCGTTTGTTCCGGTACACAATCTAAATCCTTTCCCAATCGTTTTTCCAGCCGCTCATTCCCACGCCCCTTCCGTCATTTGTGTTTTTACCATACCACACGCGGGGCAAGAAAAAAGCAGTGAAAAAAGAAATGTGATTTCGTTGTATTTTCGATATTCCGCCCGCTTGACGGGAATATGGGAATATGGGAAACTGTCTCCCGTATGAAAACAACGCTGGAAATTCCCGATGCGCTTTATCGGCGGGTCAAAGCGAAGAGTTCCCTCAACGGGCAACCGGTTCGCGCGGTGACGCAGCAACTTTACGAACTGTGGCTGGATGGACATGTGTCCCTCGACGATTCGGAAGGCGCCGATGCGAATGAAGCAGACGCGTGGAAACGAAAATGGGTTCGCGAAACCGCTTCGCTGGCCGAAAAAATCGAGAGAAAGAGCGCAGAGGGGCGATTGGGAAGAGACCTGTTGAAGGACGACAGGCGATGAAGCTGACCATCGATGCAAACGTCTGGGTCGGCGCGCTGGATCGTCGCGATCCGTTCTCAGCGACCTGCCGCGCCTGTCTGCTGACGGCGGCCGAGAAAGCCGCAAGTCTGTATTCGCCGCTTCTGTTGCCGATTGAAGTAGCCGCCACAATAGGTCGAAAAACGCGAGACGCCCGAAACGGACGCTCAGCCTCCCGGTGGGTGCGGAGTTTCAAAGGGCATCTCTGGCGACCTCTTTCGGAAGAGATCGCGGAAGTCGCGGAATGCTTTGCGGCAACGCTTTTTTTACGCGGAGCGAACGCCATTTATGTTGCCACCGCCCATCTGTCGGATGCCGTGCTGCTGACTTACGACGCCGAGGTGATCGACCGGACGTCGGGAACAATCCGCGCAATGACACCGGACACGTGGCTGAACACGAACAAACACCGATAAACCGCAACGCATGGGAACGTTCCGCATACAATCGAAACGGGCACCTTCGAACTGCGGCACAAATCTGTCCGTCATTTACGGCGACACGCCCGAACGGCGCGTGCTCGATCTCGCAGAGGCGGGCCTGCCCGAAATTCCGGCCCTCGGATTCAGCCGCTACGGGCACGCGGTTCCCCCCGTTTCAGCCCACCGGCACGCCGGATGCGTCGAGATCGGCCTCTGCCTGCGCGGCGCGTTGACGCTGCTCAGCAACGGCGTCGAGCACCGCGTCATGCCCGGCGACCTCTACGTGAACAAACCGGACGACGTCCACGGCCTCACAGCCCACCCGAAGGGGACCGTCATTCACTGGCTGCCCATCCGCACGCCCCGGAAGAACCGGCCGTTCCTGCGCCTCACGCCGGAAGAAGCGAAAGAACTCTGGAAACGGCTCACCACGCTTCCGTGCCACGTCATCGCCAAAACGGATGTGGTGAAACACGCTTTCGCGCAACTCTTCAAATACCATGCGCAACCGATCGGCCCCTACCGAACGGTGGGCCTGATGAATTCCTGCGTCTCGCTGCTGATGGGCGTGATCGATGCCTCGCTCCACAAAACCATGCCCGCGCACCCGCAGCTCATGGAGCAGGTCATCGCGACGCTGCGCGACCATCCCGAACGCGGCATCCGCATCGACGATCTCGCCCGCGAAGTGCGGCTCTCGCCCTCGCTGTTCATTTCCCAGTTCAAACAGATGACCGGCCTGCCGCCCTATCACTTCCAACTCGCCTGCCGGCTGGAAGAGGCCAAGCGCCGACTCTCCGATACACGGGATCCCATCACCCGGATCGCCTTCGATCTCGGATTCTGTGCGTCGCAGCACTTCTCGGGACATTTCAAGCGCGCATGTTCGGCTTAACGCCGCAGACGTGGCGGAAACGGTCGAAGGCCGACGCAATCTCGAACACCGCCCACAGCAAACGTCTCTCCCGGCGCATTAAAGATACGTCTCGAAATCGCGGGGCAGCGGCACGTTGAAGGCCATCGCCGAACCGGTCACCGGATGCGTGAACGCGAGGCGCGCAGCGTGCAGCATCTGGCGCGGCGGCACCGGCGTCAACCGCTTGTCCGCCGCGGGACGTCCGTACAAGGCGTCGCCGACCACCGGGCAGCCGAGCGACTGCATGTGGACGCGGATTTGATGCGTGCGTCCGGTTTCGATTCGGCAACGCACGAGCGTGATTCCTCCGAGCCGCTTTTCAACCGAATAGTGCGTCACGGCCTGTTTGCCGTTGCGCATCACCACCGCCATACGCTTGCGGTCCACGGGGTGGCGTCCGATCAGCGAATTCACCGTGCCCGAGGACTGGGGCGGCGCGCCGTGAACCAGCGTCAGATACTCCTTGGCAACGCCGTGCGTCTGAAAGAGGCGCACAAAGCCCGCCATCGCCGCGTCGTTCTTGGCGACCACCATCAGCCCGGAGGTGTCCTTGTCCAGCCGGTGCACGATGCCCGGTCGCTCGACGCCGCCCACGCCGCACAGGCCTCGACAGTGGTGCAACAGCGCGTTCACGAGCGTACCCGTCGCATGGCCCGGCGCGGGATGCACGACCAGCCCGGCGGGCTTGTTGAGCACGAGGCAGTCGGCGTCCTCGTACACGATGTCGAGCGGGATGTCCTCCGGCAGAGGCACGGACGGCACAGGCGCGGGCACGCGGATTTCGATCACGCAGCCGGGTCGCGGCCTGGCGTTCGCCTTGACCGGCGCGCCGCCGCAAGTGACGCATCCCTCCTTGATGAGCGACTGGATGCGGGCGCGCGACAGGCCGACGGCCTGCGCGGCCAACCAAGCGTCGAGGCGTCCGTCCGCGCCGTCGGGCACCGTCAAAACCAGCACGGACTCGGACGAGCCTTCGTCCGCGCCCTCGTCATCGATCAGCGCCTCGTCATCGCTTCCGCACATGCGCATCGTCCTCTATGTCTATGCACCGTGTCCCTCGGGGAACATGGCCTCGTAGTGCGGCAACGGCGCGAAAATGCCGCCGCTCTTGGCGTAGTAGTCCGTGTCGAGTTCGAACACGCCGCGCACGGTCTTGGACCACGGCGCGTCGGGATAGGGATGGTAGCTGCGCATCGTCGCCCAGTTCTTGTAATTCTGGTGGCCGTTGGTCTCGACGAGCCCCATGCCATCGAGCCCCGGAAAAGACGCCAAGCGCGCGGCGACGTTCTTGTTCCATTCACGAGGATCGGGTTCACGGTCAGATCCGCGCAGAAACACGGCACGTTGCGCACATACGCCGCCTGTGCGATCTTCATGGTCATGCTGAGTGTCTTGGCGATGGCCTTGAGCGCCATGGCTCGATAGCCCATTTCCATGCGGTGGATCGCGTCGCGCTCGGTGTGCGCGCTCTCGTCCGAAGCGAGACGCACGGGCACGTCGTGGACGTCGATCTCAAGCACCTCGTCGAACGGTTCCTCGATGATCGCAACTTGGTCGAACGCACCGATCTTTTTGATGTGGTCGATGAGACGCAGCAGCGTCTCTTTCTTCTCGTAGCGGCCGTTGGCGTCGAAGTAATACGGCAGGCGCCCGCTCTTGGTGTAGGGCGTGCAGAGGCCAATGCCGCGCCGACCGCTTGTGCTGCGGATCATCGCCGCGCTCTGCCAGATGTTGGTCAGATATCCGCCCTTGAAACCGAAGGGCCGCAACAACGACTCGCGCTCAAACTCGCATCCCGTGTCGGCCACGGCGATCCGCCTGCCGACAGGCTTCGCGGCCCCCGCGCGCGCCGTCGCGCACCCCCCCGCCGCCGCCGAACCCGCCGCCAACGCCGCCACCTTCAGAAACTCGCGCCTTTTCATGGTTTGCCTTTCTTGTTTCTTGCTCACCCGAGTTTCCACGGGGCGCGGTACTCGTAGCTCAGCATCTCGTTGGCCTTCTCGCAGTTGGTGAAGCGTTCCTTCTCGGCGTCCCACTCCAGACGCTGCCTGACTTTGACCGCGATGTTGGCGAGGTGCGCGAAGGAGGTCGAACGATGGCCCTCCTCAAGGGGGCAGAAGGGTGTCTGGCGCGATTTCACGCAGTCGACGAAATTGCGGATCAGGCCGCCGGTGCTCACCGAACTGCTGCCGTCCGGCAGCGCCTTCTCCCGAACCACGAAGGTCTCGGGCTCCATCTGCTTCTTCCACGTCTGGAACTGTCCCGGCGAAGACGGCATAAGCTTGTAGCCGCGCTCGTCGGCGTAGGCCACGCCCTTGGCCCCGCGGATCTCGATCTCGCCGTAGGGGAAGATCGGGCCGCCGCACGACTCGAGCATGTCGAAGGTGATCAGGCGCCCAGACTTGAACTCGAACGTCACCGACATCGTGTCCATGATATCCGCATCGTGATCCAAGAATTTGGTGCCGTGGGCGGAGACCGCGCACGGTGCCGTCTCCTGCATCATCCAGCGGATCGCATCGATGTAGTGGACGCCCCAGTTGCCGACCTGCGAGGAGAAGTCGCCGTACCAGCGGAACTTGTACGGCGCGATGTTGTAGCGGTAGGGACGGTACGCGCGCGGGCCGAGCCACCTGTCCCAGTTGAAATCGGGAGGCGGGTCGGCCGGCTGCTGCTTGTCGATGCCGTCGGGGGCAAGGTTGCTGATGCGCGCCGCGTGTGCGATGCAGAGGTTGCCGAGCTTGCCGCCGTGGAGTTCTTCGGCCAGCTTCCGATAGGCGGGGTTGCCGCGCCGGTTCAAGCCCACCGCCACGACGCGCTTGGTTTCCTGCTGGACCTGCACCATGCGGCGGCCCTCCGCCAAGACGGCCGTCAGCGGCTTCTCGCAGTACACGTCCTTCCCGGCCTTCATCGCGTCGATGGCGATCAGGGCGTGCCAGTGGTCGGGCGTGGCGACGCACACCGCGTCGATGTTCTTGTCTTCAAGCAGCTCGCGGTAGTCCTTGAACAGCTTGGGCGGCTTGGAGAACGTTTCGCCCAGCTTGGGTATCCGCCCCCCTAGCTCGTCCTTGTAGCGCTGGGCCACTTTGCCGTAATCGCGCGAAAGGAAAGGTTCGTACACGTCGCACAGCGCGGCGACCTCGACGTCCGGCTCCATCATGAACAGATGCAGCAACTGCGACCCGCGGTTGCCCACGCCGATGAAGCCCACCCGAAGCTTGTCGTTCGCTCCCGCCGAAGCCTTGCGCGGCACCGCCGCCAATCCCGTCGCCAACCCCGCCGCCGTACCCGCCATGAACCGCCGCCGATTCGTCGTCATTGAGCCTCCTCTTTTTACACGCCCGACGTCCGACCGCCCAGACCGGTTTTTCCGGAGACGCCATCGGACAACACATCATAAATCATGCGAACACTATACACCCCCTTCGTTTCGATGCAAGTCGATTCCGGCGCATTGTCGGGTTTCGGCACAACACGATTTGTCCGGGGGGCGGAATGCATGCGTTTGTTTTGCGTCTTCTCTCTTGCCGAGTCCGACGCCGGTTATTATTCTATTGGGGTTGGGAGATTTGAAAAATGCGCCTCTTGTTTATCTGTCTGATGGCTGGAAGCCTTGCGCAGGTTTCGCTCGCGGAACCTCCTCAACCCTATGGCCCGACCCCCTCCGAGCGGCAGTTGAAATGGCACGAGACGGAGCGGTTCGCCCTCATCCACTTCGGGCTCAACACCTACACCGACCGCGAATGGGGCTACGGCAGCGAAGACCCCACCCTTTTCAACCCCGCAGCCCAAAACGCCGACCAAGTGGTCGCCACGCTGCAGCGGAGCGGCATGCGCGGCGTGATCCTCGTGGCCAAACACCACGACGGCTTCTGCCTGTGGCCGACCCAAACCACGGCGCACAACATTTCGAAGTCGCCGTGGCACGGCGGCCGCGGCGACCTCGTGCGCGAATACGCCGACGCCGCCAAGAAGCACGGCCTCCGCTTCGGTGTTTACTGTTCGCCGTGGGACCGCAACAACGCCGCCTACGGCACGCCCGCCTATCTCCCCATCTACCAAGCCCAGCTTCGCGAACTGCTGACCAACTACGGCACGCTGTTCGAGGTCTGGTTCGACGGCGCGAACGGCGGCGACGGCTACTACGGCGGCGCGCGGGAGAAACGCGGCATTGACCGTTTCACCTATTACGACTGGCCCAACACATGGGACATCGTGCGCAAACTCCAGCCCGGCGCCTGCATCTTCGGCGACGTCGGACCCGACTGCCGCTGGGTCGGCAACGAGAACGGCCACGCCGCCGCTGAGTGCTGGGCGACCTTCACCCCCAAGGGGAAAACCGATCCCTCGCGTCCGGCGAACGGCGATAACCTCAACGACAAAGAGAGCCCGGCCGGCCACCGCGACGGTACTGCGTGGATGCCGCCCGAGTGCGACGTGCCGCTGCGCAAGGGTTGGTTCTGGCACCCCAACGAAGACGCCACCGTGCGCACGCCTACCCAGCTCTTGGACATCTACTTCAGCAGCGTCGGCAAGAGCGGCTGCATGAACCTCGGCGTCGCGCCGAACCGCGACGGCTGCGTGTGCGAAGCGGACATCCGCTCGCTGGAGGCCTTCGGCGGCATCCTGCGCACGCTTTTCTCGGTCAACTACGCCGCCCACGCCGCCGCGTCGGCCGACCGTGTCCGCGCCTGGCAACCGGAGCCAGGACGGACGAACCCCTATGCGCCCGCCAACGCCACGGACGGCGACCGCTACACGTACTGGGCGACCGACGACGGTGTCACCAACGCCACGCTCACCCTCACGCTCCCCGCCGTGGCCGAATTCAATGTCGTGCGCCTGCGCGAGAACATCCGGCTCGGCCAGCGGATCGACGCCTTCGAGATCGACGTCTGGCAAGACGGCGACTGGAAAGAATACGCGGCAGGCCAAAGCATCGGCGCGTGCCGCCTGATCCGGGGCACCAAAGTCGGCACGGACAAGGTCCGTCTGCGCATCCTCCGCGCGTCGGCCTGCCCTTGCATCAGCGACTTCGGTCTGTTCGTTACGCCGCCGGCCCTCGACGGACCATGACCCCCGCCATGCGTCCTCGGGGCATCGGCGGCACCGCCAAAGCCCCCAGGACTCACCTGCCGGCCGCGCCCGGCTCAAACAGCCGTTTCACTTCGCGACAAACGTCCTCTGCAGTCGGAAGCCATCCGGCTTCCATCGACGGGGCGCAGGGAATCGGCGTGTCTGCGCCGGTAAGCCGCGCCACGGGCGCTTTCAAACTTGCCCAGCACCGAGCTTGAATTTGCGCGCACAGCTCGGCGGCGATACCCCCAAACGGGTACTCTTCGCAAAGAATCAGCGCGCGTCCTGTGCGCGAACCAGGCGCCCAATGACTGTGAATGACTGGGACCGTATCCCCGCCCCGCTCCCATCGGCGTCCGGACGACCATCGGCACCCGGTATTGACCGTTCAGCATGTAGTGGATTTTCGCGGCGTGGTTGCAAAGCGCGTCCATCGTCAACGAGACGAAGTCCATGAACATGATCTCGACCACCGGTCACATGCCGAGCATGGCAGCCCCGACGGCCATGCCGGTAACCGCCGCCTCTGAGATCGGCGTGTCCACCACGCGCGAGGGGCCGAACTCGTCCAAGAGCCCGCGCGTCACGCCAAACGCGCCCCCGTAGCATCCGATGTCCTCACCCCACAAAACCACCGAACGATCGGCAGCCATCGCGTCGCGCAGCGCCAAGCGTACGGCGTTCTGATAGGTCAGTTCAGCTTCAACACGCATAGACACGGTCCTTCAGCGTCTCCGCAGCGGCGACGGGACATTGCACAAGTTCCTCGGACATTTTCTCGATCCACCCGTAAACCTCGCGGTCGATCCGGTATGCGGCGGCGCGCGGTAACCGCGAATGCCGAAACGGCGCACCTGCGGCATTGGTCACGACGACTTAAAGTCCCGAAAATGGCCGAGAAGCGACAGCAAGCCTCTCCAATAAAACTTCAGGTCTGTCAGCGGCTCGCGCGTGGAAGCAAGACGGTGCAGAATCGTTCCGGGAAGCAGGAACGCCCGGTAGATCCGCCGGACCGCGCCTTTGGTCACCTCTTCCGAGACGCCCGCTTTCATCACCTGCCGCCGCATATCATACTCGTCCCAGTTTTTGGTGAGCAACAGCCCCGCCGCGTCCAATTCGCGGAAAAGCGGCGTGCCGGGGTATGGGATCAGCATCGTGACTTGGAGCGTATACGCATACCCCTTCCGCAACAGCGCGCGCGCCGAACGGACCGTCTTCTCGACCTCCGCCTCGCTCTCCCAAGGATATCCGATCATGACCGTCACATGCACGTTCAGCCCGGCCCTCGCCGCCGCCCGCGCGCCGTCCAGAATCTGCTCGACCCGAATGCCTTTCGACAACCGATCAAGCGTATCCTGATTGGCGGACTCCATCCCGAACAGCACGAGCCGGAAACCAGCCTTCCGCATCAGCCGGTACTCCTCCTCGGTCAGCCGTCCGAACCGCATGTTGCAGTCGATCCTTACCCGTTTGTTGTACCCGCGGGCGATCAGCTCCTCGCAGAACGTTTTTAACCACGGGCCGACCGGCATGCACCCCGTATCGTCCATGATTTCCCGCACGCCGTAGCGCTCGATCAAATGGCCGATCTCCTCCACGACCTCCTTGGGGTCCCGTGTTCTGAAACTGGGGTAGAGCGTGGTCCACGAACAGAAGGTGCATCTGCCGTGCCAGCAGTCGCGCCCGGACATGATGTACGTGCCGGGCGTCTGCCTGAAGTTGCCGTTTTTCTCCGCGTACAGTCGCCACTGGGTCAAGTCCCTGTCGATCTGCGGCAGCGTCTTCAGTTCGTGGTCAAGACGGAACGGCCCGCTGTTTCTCACCGCGCCTCCGGCCTCCCGCCAATAAATCCCCGGCTCCAATTTTTCCGTGTCCAACCGCCCGTCCCGCAGACAGGCGAGCAGATTCAGCAACAGAAAATCGTAATCTCCGCCAGTCAGGATGAAATCGACCGGGCACTGGGCGAAACTTTCTTCCGGCAAAGCCGTCACGTGGTCCCCGACCAGAACCGTCCGCACCCCCGGCATTCGCGCGGCGAGCCCTCGGATATACCCCCAGTGCCAGCGCACCACCGGTGTCTTCGTCTCGATCATTACAAGATCGGGACGGAACGCCGCCAACTGCTCGTCGAACACCGTCGGACTCCACTCCGACGCGATACCGTCCAGCCACGCGACGTCATGTCCGGCCAGCTTCGCTTGCGTCGCCGCCAACGCCGGCACGACCGGATAGATATACGTCGGGCGCGTGAACCATTGAAACTGACGATTCTGGGACAACAGGGGCACGCCCTTCTCCGACGGGATCGGCGGATAAATAATGGCTACGCGCAAAATGACCTCCACGCCTTCTTGGCAAGACCGGTTCGCAAAAACGCTTTCATTAAAGCAAAGGCATGCGAAAAAAGACACCGTTTTCTAAACGCCTCCAGTTGAATGCAGCGGCCAAATCATGTTACAGTGAAACCCATGAAGAAAGCCAACTCGCTGAGGCCTGTCGCGTTCGCGCGGCACTTCACCAAACATGCCGAAGGTTCCGTGCTGATGAAGCAGGGCGACACTTGGGTGCTCTGTACCGCCAGCGTGGAAGAAAAAGTCCCACCGTTCTTGAAGGGCAAAGGCACCGGTTGGGTCACCGCCGAATACAGCATGCTGCCGCGCAGCACGATCGAACGCAAGGATCGCGAGATCAAAAAGGGCAAACCGGACGCGAGAGGCACCGAGATCAGCCGTTTGATCGGACGTGCTTTGCGAGCCGCCGTCGACATGGAAAAACTCGGCGAACGGACGATCACCATCGATTGCGACGTGCTGCAGGCCGACGGCGGCACGCGCTGCGCTTCGATCACCGGCGGTATGGTCGCCCTCGCGGACGCGATCGCGTGGCTCCAGGCGAAGGGCAAACTCTCGGAGTCACCGCTTAAGCATTTTATCGCGGCCGTCAGCGTCGGCGTCTGCGCCGGCACCCCCTCCCTCGACCTCGACTACGCCCACGACTCCACCGCCGAAGTCGACCTCAACGTCGTCATGACCGACGACGGCCGCTTCGTGGAAATCCAGGGAACGGCCGAGCACGAGCCCTTTACGGAGGAGAGCCTCGACGCGCTCAAGGCGCTGGCCAAGAACGGCATCCGCAAATTGGTCCGTTTGCAGAAGGCGGCGCTTGCTGGAGGTCGGTAATCGGAGGTCAGAGGTCGGAAGTCGGTAATCGGAGATCGGTAATGAGCCAGATCAACTCTTTTCTAGGCTTGGATGTTTACAACGACGCGTTTGGCTCGCAGCAACGCATCTTTGAACTCTCCAAGAAATGGCCGACGGATGAACGTTTTTCGCTGACGAGCCAGATTCGCCGCTCTTCTCGTTCAATCGGATCGAATCTTGCGGAAGCGTGGGCCAAACGCCGCTATCCCGCACATTTCGTAAGCAAGCTCACAGATGCCGATGGAGAAAGGCAAGAGACCGAACATTGGATTTGCACAGTTGAGGTCTGTCAATACGAACCGCAAGCCGTAACGAATGCGTTGCGCGAAGCCATCACGAGTATCGGGAAACGGCTTGGCAGAATGATCGACAAACACGAAAGTTTCTGTCTTTGTGTTCACGAGTCTGCCGACCAATCCTATCCGTCCTCCGATCCCGCCCCACCGACCTCTGACTTCTGACCTCTGACATCCTTCCACCATTTACCCTCAAACATCAAGCACCAGGACATCACGTGACAACCAAATCCCTCATCACCGGCGGAGCCGGGTTCATCGGTTCGCACCTCGCGCGGCGGCTGCTCGCCGCAGGCCACGAGGTCACGGTCATGGACAACCTCTTCACGGGAACCAAGGCGAACGTCTATGACCTGATGGAGAACCCTCGGTTCACCTTCATGCTGCACGACGTGACACAACCGTTCTGGGGCCAATTCGACGAGATCTACAATCTCGCCTGCCCCGCCTCGCCGATCCACTATCAGCGCAATCCGGTGGAGACGATCAAAACATCGTTCCTCGGCATGATGAACGTGCTCGAACTGGCGCTCAAGACCAAGGCGCGCGTGTTCCACACATCGACATCCGAAATCTACGGCGACCCGAATGTGCATCCGCAGCCGGAAAGCTACTGGGGCAACGTCAACACCATCGGCCTGCGTAGTTGCTACGACGAGGGCAAGCGCGCGACCGAGACGCTCTGCGCCGACTATTCGCGCGAGTACGGCGTGGACGTGCGCATGATCCGCATCTTCAACACCTACGGACCGAACATGCACCCGCAGGACGGCCGCGTGATCAGCAACTTCATCATGCAGGCGCTCAGGAACAAAGACATCACGCTCTACGGCGACGGTTCGCAGACGCGCAGCTTCCAGTATGTCGACGACCTGATTGAGGCGATCCTGCGTTTCATGGCGCTGGACCTCAAAAAAGTCAGGGCTTTCTTCGCCAAAAAAGAAATGGGCGTCGCCGTCGTCAACGTCGGCAACCCCGGCGAATACACGATCAAACAACTCGCCGAGGAGACGCTGCGCCAACTTCCCGAGAGCAAGAGCAAGCTCGTCTACCAGCCGTTGCCCAAAGACGACCCTAAGCGCCGCAAGCCCGATATTTCGCTCGCGCAAGAACTGCTCAGATGGAACCCCGACGTGCCGTTGCGTGAGGGTCTCGGCCGCACCATCGCCTATTTCCGCGCCGTGAAGTAGGCGGCGAAGGTTGGAAGCAGACCGTTCATTTTTTCGTCGGCAAGTGCGCGAAAATGGCGATTAAATGGTTGGATTTGTATTCGACGAAAATATACGACGAAGTATTCGGGCTCCTGATTCAAGGGCCCGTTTTAGGTTGAAAGCAGTATCGCGCAGGATGCCGCTTGCCGCGCGCACGCCTAATCATTCGCGCAGCGGCGGATAACCAAGGAACGCCTTATTTTCGTGCCGCGAGCCGGACGTTCGCCGCCACCTCGCCGGTAAACGCGGAAGCCCCCGTGACCGTTAGCGTCGCCGGCGCGGACGAGCTGTTGATGATCCGGCCGGAGCCGGACAGCGCGGCGACGGTCAGATTCTTTCCGTTCAGATCCAGCGTTCCCTCTTTGCCGACGTCCACCTCCGCCAGCGCGGAACAAACCGCTTTCGCTTTTGCGTCCTTTTCAGCTTGCGCGTGCAGGGTCCTGCCCAGCCATTTCTCGGACAGATAATTCTCAACCGCCTGAAGTTCGGTTTCCGTCAGGATCCGGTCATAGGCCAGCACTTCGCCGATCTTGCCGTTATACGAACGGCCCGCCGGCCAAAAATAGGATCCCAGCGCGACCGGTATCGTCAACTGATCCGGGCGGTCGCGCCGCGCGCACAGAATATGCGGCCGGCCGGGCGTGAAATGCGTCTCCTCCACCCCGTCGATGCGATACGTGTTGAAGGTGTTGAAATAATTATGCGGCAGGCTCGTGCCCCCGGCCCAAACATTTCCGCCGACGCAGCGGATCCCGTAGGTAAAAGCAAAACCGCCGTCCGGCAGATAACAGGGGTCCACGTCCTCGATCAACACGGTTTGCCGCCCCTCCCACGTCGTCATGGCGTCTTTTTCCGTGCCGGTCAACTGACGGACCCACGAGCCGTCGAGCGCGGCCTCGTAGATGAAATAGCGAAACGCTGTCGCGGGATGGTTGAACGGCTCGTCGTCGAACATCGGATTCGTCGGGTCCACCCGGTTCACCGAGCGCCCGACCGAGCTGTTGGTGCGGGAAATCTTCCTCCCCAGCGTCTCGCTATAGACGGGGATCAGTTTCTGGAGGAGCGTGCGCCGGTCCGTATGATCGCAGAACGCAAACAGCACCCGGTCGGCATCCCAGTTCAGATCAGGATTCAGCGTCGTCCCCGAGGGCAGTTTACCTTTGAGAATCTCGTGCTTTTTCGGCACGGTCTTCCAATCGTCAATGACGATCAATCCGGCCCCGCCCGCTCGGGAGTAACGCCCCACGTACTGGTCGACCATGTGGGTTGCGTGCGAATAGGGCAGATTGCGCTGGCAGGCCAGCAGCCGATTGAAAGACAGATCCGGATGCGAAAAAAGGATGCGGCGCCGCAACGCGCGAATCTCTTTTTCCAGCACCGCGCGCGCCGCCGTTTCCTTCGCCTCTGTCAACCGCTGCGTCAGCGCATTCAACTCCGCCGCCATCGCAGGGCGCTTCTCCGTTTTCTCCACATACGCCAACGTTCGTTGCGCCAGCGCCAGCGCATCGTCCGCCGTATCGGCCCCTCCGCTTACCGCAATCGACGACAAGCACACTAAACACAACAGTCTCTTCATCTCTCCCCCCGTTTCTAAAGAATATAGTTAACTTTCCCAATGCCGCCACGTGGCGTGGTTTTCGGGTAGTCTGGATTGGGCTTCTGGTCGGCGATCCGAACCAGCCGCCGCATCGCGTTTTCAAAAGGCACGCTGTTCTGGCCTCGAAAAACACGGACGTCCTCCAGTCGAAATCCTTTCACGGTGATATCCCGGTCGGGCGAGAAAAGCTCGGTCCACTTTGAAGGATCGGTCGCGTTGCCTTTGTAGGTGGCCGACAGGGGACCGATCTCGACCAGCCGGAACGCGTCGGAAGGTTTGAACCCGAGCCGCACATCGCGGATCGAAAAGCCGTCGACGTTGGCGGCGATCTGAAAGCATCCGGGATGTTCATATGTCAAGTCGCTGAAAAATCATCCCGAAATCCGAATAAGAAAACTTATGAGCAAGACGAAGGCCAAACTCAAGAACAACGAAGTCGCCCTCGGCGGCTGGATGCTGATTCCGCACCCCGCCATCGCGGAGCTGATGGCGGGCGAGGGCTTCGACTGGATCGCGCTCGACATGGAGCACGCCTCCGTCGACCCCTCGACGGTCGAACAGATCGAACGCGCCGTGCGGCCCTCGGGCTGCGACCTCTTCGTGCGCCTCGACGGCGTGAATCCCGTTCTCGCCAAGCACGTGCTCGACGCCGGCGCCAAGGGCGTGATCGTGCCCACGGTGATGACGCCCGACGACGCCGACACGATGGCCGCCGCCGTGCGCTACCCGCCGCAAGGCAACCGTGGCACGTCGCTCGCCCGCGCGCTCGACTACGGCCGCGACTTCGCAGACTACATTCGCCGCCACAACGACGCGGTCTTCGTCGCCGTGATGCTGGAGCACTATCTCGCGGCCGAACGCGCCGACGAGATTCTCGCGCGGCCGGGGATCGACGCGGCCTTCATCGGCCCCTACGACCTGTCGGCGTCGCTCGGCATTGCGGGACAGCTCGACGACGTCCGCGTGCTCGCCGCCGAACAGAAAATCCTCGCGGCCTGCAAGCGTCAGGGTGTCGCGCCCGGCTACCACGTGGTGCCGCCCGAGCGCGGCCGCATCGACGAGCGCATCGCCGCCGGTTACCGCTTCATCGGCTGCAGCCTCGACACCCAGCTCATCATGACCGGCTGCCGGAATTTGTTGCGCCGGACGTAATGTCTCGTTGTCTCGCGCGAGTCAATCCGCCGTTCCACTCACACGGTCACGATGCCGAGGGGCTGGGCGGTTTCCCAGCCGCCGCGCGTGAAGTCGGGCACGTCGATTCGCTTGGCGTTGTCGAACACCGACAGCTCGCTGAGTTCGACGAGCGAGCTCCAGAGCGCCGCGTCGTACACGTCCATGTCGAGCGGCAGGCCCTTCGAGAGGCAGTGGCAGAGCCGGAGATCCATCAGGTAGTCCATGCCGCCGTGCCCGCCCACCTTCTTGGCGGTCTCGCCGGTCTTGTCCCACAGCGGATGGGTGTACTTGGCCTTCAGCGCGTCCAGCGCCTTGTCGTCCAGCCACTCGTGGGCCTTGGGTTCGAGCGCCACGCGCAATGGGTAATCCGTCAGCGTACCCTTGGTCCCGGTGATTGTGTTGACGCGCGTGTAGGGCCGCGGACTCGTCGTGTCGTGCCGGACCACGATGGTCCGGCCGCGGACCGTCCGGATGAGCGTGGTGTTCATGTCGCCGAGCTTGTATCGCGTCTTGGCCTGCGGACTGGTCTTGCCGAACTTCTCGGCGGCGGCCAGAGAAAGACCGAACTGGTCCGTGCTCACCGACGTCAGGGTTTCGAAGCGGTCGCCCCGATTGACGTTCATGTATTGACAGATCGGGCCGAGGCCGTGCGTGGGATAGGGATTGCCGGTGTGCTGCTTGGACCACTCCAGACGCCACTGCCCCTGATAGCCGCCGTCTTTCTCCGCTTTCAGCTTGCTGTCGCGCAGGTCGTGGATATAGGCGGCCTCGCCGTGGACCAACTGGCCCAGCACGCCTTTGCGGCAGAGCATCAGGGCGAACATCTCGTTGAAGCCGTAGCAGCAATTCTCCAGCATCATGAAGTGCCGTCGCGTGGCCTCGGCCGTGTCGACCAATTGCCAGCACTGCTCGACCGTCACGGCGGCGGGCACTTCGGTGACGGCGTGCTTGCCGCATTGCATCGCGTAGACCGCCATCGGCGTGTGCAGCAACCACGGCGTACAGATGTAGACGAGGTCCACGTCCTTGGACTCGCAGAGCTTGCGCCACTCGTCCTTGGAGCCGAAGTAGGCCCGGGCCGCCGGTTTGCCGGCCTCGGCCAGCCACTTCGTCTGCGCCGCCACGCGCTCCTCGTACAAGTCAGCGACCGCGACGACGGTGGCGTCCGGAACATTCGCCAGCCGTCGAACAGCCCCCGATCCGCGATGCCCCACGCCGATGACGCCGATCCGCACCGTGCCGAGAGGCGGCGTGCGAAAACCCGCCAAGTTCTCCTCGCGTCGAAACCGAAACGCCGCCGCTTGAGCCGTCTCCGTGAGACGGGCACATCCGGCCCCCGCCATCGCTCCGACCGCCACCCCCGCCTTTAGAAACATTCTGCGATCCATACCCCGAAACCTCCCCTCGCCGTCCAACCCGTATTGTCAATTCACATGTTACCACACGCGCGGCACAATGCCACTCCCAATCAAGCCGGGCGCATGGCAGTTCTGTTGAGGTCGTTGATTCGTAATCGCAATCCTGCTCGCAATCATAATCTTGAATATTGCGGAGGGAAACGGTAAATGCACCGCCCCGGATCGATGCCGGTTCTTTGACATTGCCCGCGGCTCGGCACTGGAATGTGCGGCGTGTCCGGA
>Ga0172375_10006583_pt1 | contig 16220 bp, 14 predicted proteins | sample LakKiv1m_FD_114537 | JGI IMG/M metagenome (GOLD analysis project Ga0172375, IMG submission 114537) | Freshwater microbial communities from Kabuno Bay, South-Kivu, Congo - kab_092012_11.1m | ecosystem: Environmental > Aquatic > Freshwater > Lake | place: Democratic Republic of the Congo...
TCGCAGCCGCTTTTTATTTCTAATACGTTATTGCGATTCATATTTTCTAAAAGAATAAACTCAATTTTATGTTCTTTCTTAATTTTCTCTATCACCGATAAAATAAGTTCTGTTCCTTTGTATTTTCGATTTGTAGGTGAATGAACAATTTTTATTTCGTTTGATTGGCGCTTTTTTCGTTCCGGCAATTCGTTTTTATCATAAGGATAAAAAACATATTCCAGATTATTTTTTAATGAAAGATGGTCATATTCTGACGTGATGTTTAAATCTGAAATAGCATCGAGTTCTTTTATTATGCCGCGAATTCGTAAATCGCTCCCATAATAACAGCACACAATTTTCTTTCCCATTTTTTTCCATTTGATTGCCTGTTTTGCGCTGCGATGAAAATCTAACCCGGCATCATAATGAATGATGTCAAAATCATTCAGGCGATATTTTTCAATCGTTTCAAAAATCAAACCTTCTCGTAAAAAATCATTGAGGATATAATATGTTTTTTCAAAAATATTTTTTGGTTGAAAGATAGGAGCAGCATGTAATTTCTCAACTTCTCTCAATTCCATTTTTTTTCTGCGCCACTTTTTAGCAAGATCAAAATTAGGAAGAGAAAGATTTAGGCAAATATCTTCAGGAAAGTTCAAAGGATTTTTATGTAAAGTAATCAAGCGGGAAAAATCACCTAAAGAGTTGTGCATCCGAAAAAAATCATACGGAACGCCGGCATAATTTTGCGGAGCAATATGGAGGATGTTAAGCATTACATTTCTTTATAAAAAGTATCCCTAAAAATTCCTCTCGCCCCAAAATTTTCTTTAAATCTTCCTAATCCCCAATTAGGGTCCATGTTAACTGTAAATATTCCGAAATCCAAGAATTTAAATCCTTCGTCTTGCGAACGTTTCATTATCTCATAAAAGAGCAGATTGACAGCGCGGTATTCTTGATATTCTTCATCATGGCTTATGTAAAAAGCAAGAACTACTTTATTGTTTGCAGAAAAATTACAAACACCGGCAATTATTTTTCCATTTACAAAAGCGCCCCAGAGCCTGACTTTTGCAGGGTAGAGTTTTTTAATCTTCAGCAATTCTTCAAGCGTGTGGGTGGGATTTACATTGTGCCGCATTTTTAAATTCTTTTTCAGAATGTCATAATATTCAGAAAACTGATCGCACTCAACAATTTCAACGCCTTGCTTAACTGATTTTTTCACGGCAGTTCTCGCTTCAGCGCGATAAGTTGCCAACAACTCATCTTTCGGAACATCAAGCTGCACAACGCTTGACACTTCCCTTTTCAAATACGTAAATCCGTTTTTTATTAAGGCAAAATCAATGTAGTTGGAATATTTTGAGAGATAAATAATCGGCGGAAGAGTGAGTTGGATTGCGTCACACTTCTGCTCTTTCGCGAACTTTTGAAGAACATCAACAAGTTCAAAAGCTTCTTGAAAATTTAAATTTGAGTTGTAAACGAATCCGCCGTATGAAGCGCCCGAATGAGAAGATAATATTTTCTTCCCATCTTTCGTTACTATTACCGCCGGAAAAAGGGTAATTATTTTATTGTTTTTCTTCAGCACAAGCGAGGCATCGCGGAACTTTTCCGCAGGATGGTAGGACAAAAATAACCGCTGATGAAACATAGTTCCGTTATCCGAAGCGTTGACAAATGCATCCCACTCCGTATTAGTTAATTGCGAGTCTTCAAAGGATAAGTAATCAATCATAAATTAAAAAGTATATTTGATAGAAATAGTTTGCGCTTGTCCAAGTCCGTATGAAAAAGGTGTCATAGCATAATCAAAAGTAAATTGATTCCAATAAATTCCTAAGCCACCGGAAATATTTTTAGACAAATAATTAGTTTGATAACCGATTCTTACCGCAAACATTTTATTATAAATGGTTTCAAGACCAATATTGATGTGTACATCGTTCTGCGCTAAAAATTTTTGAAATTCTCCGCCGGCTTGCAAGGTAAGATTGTACTCTGGTAAATCAAACAAATACCCTGGTCCAACGCTAATCTCGGAAGGTAATTTTGTAGCATCTTTTTGCAGTTGGTTCATCGTTCCGATATTTTTAATTACTGCCGAAACAAATAAATTTTTGAACGGCGTTTTATAATGAACGCCAAGATCAAACCCAATTCCTTCTGCCATATCATAAAAAATATCTTCATACAAATATTTTACCGTGATGCCTGTTGAAATATCATCAAAAAAAGAAAATGCGGTTGAAACCGAAGCGAAGAAATAATGAGAGTTGAAAGTTGTTTCTGCTTCGCCCGGTTTTGTTCTCACTTCTATTCCTTTTATTGAAGTTGAATTTATGCCAATACCAATCGGTAAATTAAAGAGTGAAAATTTTATGCCGAGCAGTTCGGTTGCCGCATCCTGAATCCATGAATTATGGGTAAAAATGATTTCGGGTGAAGTGCCTTGAAGCTGCGCCGGGTTATAAAAAAGAGCCGAAACATCGTTGGCAAAAACGACGCCATTATCGCCTAAAGAAAGATTTCTTGCGCCGGAACCAATTTTCAGAAATGCTAATCCGTTACTTCCTCCGCTTTGAGGAAAACTACTAACCGAAAGTCCGAAAAGTAAAAGAAGCAACATCTTTTTTTGATTTAATTTTTTCATAGGTAAAAATAATAAAAGAATTAGAAATTAATGTGCAATCCAATGATATGTCTGTCTTGCGAAGAATACGCTTCATAGACAAACGCATAATCAAATCCGAAAACGATAGTAGAAAGCTTTTCTGAATATCCAAACCCAAAAGATGGTCTCAAAAATGCCGCACCGCTACTTAACTGATAATTATCAAATCCGCAACGGAAGAATAAATTGTTTACTGGGTTATATTCACCGCCAAGCCGAATCATTTTTGTTCCTAAGTTATCAAAATAGAGGTCAGAGGCAAGTAACACCTTGTAGTCATCTAACCAATAACTAAAGCCGATTTTCTTTCCGGTGGGAAACTTGTTCTCAGTTAAAGAACCATCAATATCGTAGAGAGGTGAGGAATCCCACTTGTACTTGCTGTTCAAATCCATTAGCACAAAAGAAAATTTCATATTTTTAGAATAAGAATAAAGGAACCCCAAATCAAAACCTAACCCGGTTGACGACATATCTTGATATAACTTGTAATAATAAAACTTTGCCGAAAATCCGGCGGCTACTTTTTCAGAAAATTTTATAGCTAAAGAAAGATAATATTGATTTTCTGACGTTGAGAGTGAACCTTTCTTAAAGCCTTGATTATCGCGTTCATCTATATTTGAAACTCCTGAATTAATTAACCCGGCGCTAACGCCTGCCGAAGCTTTCGGCTTTCTTGTCTCGAGCGCAGAATCTTTAATAGAATAAAAATCAAACCTTCTGGTAAAGGAAACAAAATTAAGACTTCTATCAAGCGAAAGGAAAGAATATCCGCTTTGAAAAGAATTATCATTCTGAAAAACCGACACAGCCGGATTGTAATAAGCAACTAAATCCCCTTCAGTAATTGCGGAAATAGCATTTCCCATAGCAATACCTCGTGGACCAAATCCCATGCGGCTAAAAGCTCCTGCAGCAGCATTTATTTTGCTCATCGTCGGTTGCGCCGATACCGTTATTGCTGCAATAATTAGTAAAAACGCAAAACTTATTTGTTTTATTTTTTGCATCACTGTATAACCATAATTTTGCCGAATTGAGACGCTGAGCCTTCAATATCAATGCGATAAAAATAAACTCCATTTGGTACAATGTTACCAAAATCATCTTTCCCATCCCAATAATCAATTACACCGTTAATTCCATCAGCGTTTCCCTGGTTAATTTGGTGGGCAGGATTTCCCCGCTCAACATTTTGAACAACAGTACGCAAATAATTCATTCCAAAATCAAAAATTCTGATAGTAACTTTTTTAGACAAACCTGCGGTATTGTATTTAATTTTTACTTTTTCCATTTTGGGTGAAAAAGGATTTGGAAACGCATACGTGTCATTTTGCTTTTGTAACGGTTGCGAAGCATAAAAGATTGTCCACACATCCGACCAACTGCCGCTGAGAATTTCATTTTTAATTAAGCCATCTTCTGAACCCGCCCAAATAGTCTTGCCATTATTTGAAAAAGCGGCAGAATAAAAAATTGAAGTTTGTAATTCCAGCATTGTTTTTTTATCAACTATTGAGCCGGTAGCAAGCCATCTAACAAGCGAACCGGTTTCATTTAAATATATTCCATTATCCGATGTAACGATAACGCTATTTCCGCTTGAAGCAAAATTATGAACTTTTTCGCCCTGCATTGTAACGCTCCAATTTGCGCCGCCGTCTGTTGAATAACTGACGGCGTAATATTCATTTAGATCATTCGCTTTCCATGATGCCGAAAAAAGCGTATGCAAATTTTTGTTGTACCCTAATGCAACAATAAAATTTCCGCTCATTGAGTTATTTTGATTTTGGTGATTGAATTTCTCCCAGCTAATAGAATCAGCCGGAAGAAAAGCGTTTGAAGTTTTGTTTATTCCATCAGCGGTTCCGGCGTAGAGAATTGAATCGTTTGCAGCGCATAGCGAGAAGAGACGGTAATTCAAATATTCTTCTTTTCCAAACTTTCCAGCAACCGGTTGCAGCGTGAAAGAGAGCGTATCAGACGGTTTTACAGAAGAAAGATAATCAGGCGGAAGAATCGTCCGGCTCCATTTTGCAAACGGATTTATCATCAAACTATCAAATAAAACTGAACGCAAACCTCCGGCAAAAGAAGCTATCCAAATTTTATTTCCGGCAAACGCAAAATCATAAATAATATTTTGAACTGCTACTGTAACCGGAAGCGCCCGCAACGTGTTTTTACCGTATGTAACTGAAGAATCACCCGAATCATCTAATGGTTGTGGAACGCTGTGCCAGGTATTGCCATTATCTGATGAAAAGCGAATACCGCTTCCTTCTGGAAATGAATTTCCTTCTTTATCAATTGAATGCGCCGTGGAGGCAAAAATCACTCCTTTTGCATAAAGTAAAGCCGTAACGCTTTCCGTTCCAAACGCAGAAGTGTTATAATAATTTTTCCAGGTCGCGCCATTATCTGTAGATTGGCTTAACCCTTTTGAAGTGCCAAGCCAAATGGTATCGCCGACAGCAAGAATATCATTTATGCTATTACTCGCCGGATTTTCACTTCCAACAAATGTCCCATCATTTATTTTTCCTAGTTCAAATGATTTCACCAGTGATTGCGCAAAAATATTTTGCATAGTAAAAAGAAGAAGGGGCGCGATAATTTTGAATTTCATTACTTAACCACAATATATTTTTGTACGATGGGACTCACTAAACCGCCTCTGTCTTTCGCTTGGAATTCAAAACGATAAATCCCCTTTTGATTAGTCGGAGAAATACTTAAAAAGCGGGAAAATATTCCATCACCGGCATAAACATCGCCATTTGCGGAGGCATTTCCATCATCATAAAGATATGTTTTCGTTCCGTTGGATGTTAAATCCGGTTTATAGGTTATAAAATAAACTTCATAAATATCTTTTATTCCATTGGAATCGGCTGTTGAGACGAAAATTGAAAATGCTAATGAGACATCTTTAACGGTTAGTGTGTCAGGAACTAAAACAGCTGTAATTAAAGGAGCAACGTTTGAACTTCCATTATTATAAAGAAAAGTTTGAGATGCAGCTTTTTTAGTCGTTCCCGTTTTATCTTCAACAAAATAGTTTATTGTATAGCTGCCGTTTACAAATTCTTTCTTCATTGCGATAAAATTAGAATACCTGCTATCGCCTTTAACGTCATCACCGTTAGCCTGAATTCCATTATCAAATAAATTTATTTTACCGGAATAAATGTTTTCGTTTTCAGGAGAAATAATCTCAACCCAAACATTTTTAATTGAAGTAGATGAAGTAAATTTAATAGAAACGTTTACACTTGAATCAAGCAGCGAATAGGTAAACGTATTGAAATTAGATAATGAATCAACTTGGTAAACAGCTAATTTTGCTTCAACTACCGAATCATACTTCTTTTCACACCCATAATGAATTAAGAGGAGAAGAACTAATAAGAGAATTTTTTTCATAGCGGAATATCTTACAGCTAAGCTGAGAATTAAAGGTAAAAAATTATATCTTTAGAAAATTATAAATGGTGTCGGTATAAAACATCCAATAAATATTGCAATGGTTAAGTACCCGATTATTTTCCGTTTGCCATCAAGCGGGGTTTCATCATAAATCGGCGGATGTTTAATTTTAATTACAAAAAAGAGAATCAATGCCCAAAAGAGCCAGCCTGACCAGCCAATACTTAACGGAATAGGAAAATAGACAATTAACACGCCAAGTACGCCAAATACTATCAAGAAAATCATGGCAACTGAACTAATGGCATATTGTTTCTTTTCACCAAATAAGGCGTAAATAACATGTCCTCCATCAAGCTGCCCAACAGGAATCAAATTCATTGCCGTTACAAAATAGCCGAACCAACCTACGCACAAATATGGATAATGGTACATCTCCGACATTGGCGGAACAAAATTTTGTGAAGACGTTAGCGCTTCACGCAAAAATGCAAATAAAAGTGAATCTCCAAAAACTAAAGCAAGACCATTTTTACCATAAGTTGGCAAATCATAATCGGGATGAATCTGAAGTAAAAATTCTTTACCGGGCAAATGGGTAAATCCATAAATTAGTAAAAGAGTAGAAGCTATAAAGCCGGCAATTGGACCGGCAACTCCAATATCAAATAAGGCTTTTTTAGAAGGAATTGGAGATTTAATTTTTATTACCGCTCCCAGCGTTCCAAAGTTGAGAAAGCCAAAAGATGGAAACGGAATGAAATACGGAAGCGTTGCTTTTACTTTGTGGATTTTTGCCGCAAAATAATGACCAAACTCATGCGTGCCTAACACAAACAAAATTGAAAACGCGTACGGAAATCCGGAGGTCAGTTCCATGAATTCCGTTCGATTTGAAAAACCGCTCACCCATTCATAGCCCGCAACCGTTGTTGTAAAAAATGTAGCGATAAATAAAAGAAAGTGAAGCCAATATTTTTGGGTTACTTGCTCTGATTCTTCAGAATTATTTTCCAAGTGGCTCTTAAATATATTTCTCATACTACAAATCTACATTCATTCTAAAGGCAGTATATTCTTCTTTATAGTCGAAATATTCGCCGTGAATATTGTTGCCGGAAAAATAATCTATCATAAAGCTGATTCCGCCATTATGTTTATTGCCGATTTTTAAACCGGCGGAGAGAGCGTTGGTCCCAGAATATTTTCCGATTTTAGTTAAGCGTAAATCATAGGCAACAAATGGAAATACAAAATCTGTAAAAGGTAAACCAAAAAATTTTTCTGCGCCAACTTGAAAAATATGCTTTCCAACTGTCTTTGGAACAACGTGAAAAAGATATGTATAACCGGCACACAAACGATAACCATTACAAGCATAAAATGGAGTCGCTTCAATAAACTCGCGGCTATACACACGCGGAGGTCTTCCGGCGCGCCATACGTTTTGGAAATTATCATAATGTCCATCTACAAAATGAGCGGAAATATGGCTCAGCCGAAATCTTGCGCCATATTCTTCAGTTTGATTTTTCTTTTTAATACTTCCGTTCAAACCGAATAAATAATCAACTGCATCCACCGGGAAATGAAAATCTTTTTCACCGCGAAGTTTTGTAAACGTAAAAAAATCGCCGCCGAATGAATAGCTTGTTTCATCTTGTACCAACTTAAAAAAATCTTTCGATGTTCCGATATCAAGCCGCAAGTTGTTTTTTCCAAAAGTAAAAAGAGAGCCTGCTCTTGGTTCAAGCACATTTGCGATGAATGGTTTAATGTTCATTTCTGCCGGAAACAGCACAAATTTACTCTGAGGAAAAACCGCATTTCCGAATAATAAAATGAATAATGTAATACTATTTATATTCTTCATAATTGAGATGATGCCTTGCGCAATAATTTTTGTTTAATCAGTTTATGGTAACCATAATTAATTTTTGAGGAAAGACTAACAATGCCGTACATATTTGTCGGGAACGCAAAAGATGGTTCAAAGTAACAATTTACCGTGCAGCCTTTACAAAAATTAAATCTCCCTTCCATTTTCTTAAAGTAAGCAACCTTTTCAGATTTTCTTATTTCCTTTATCGGGCGGTCTATCTTTATTTTTTCATTTTCAAAATGGTAACAAGGTAAAATAATTTCGTTGTCCGGAGAAATTACAATAACGCGCGAAACAGCTTTGCAAAGCGGTTTTTCAATATTATTTCCGCCATTCTTCCTTAGTTTTAAATAGGCTTTGTTAAGATAAATGTCGTGTTTCCCTTTTACATAATTTTCAATAAATTTTATTGCATGTTCATCTAAGCCAGGATTTCCGAAATAAGAAAATACCGGATTAACTATTAGCACTAAATTTTTCTTCTGAGCAATCTCGTGCATTTTAGGAAGTTTTACATACGTTTCGTTTGTAACCGTAAAGAGAATGTCGGGATATTCACCCAAATTTTTAGCAGTATCTAAACTTTTTAGTACCGATTGAAAACAGTTTATGCCGCGTATCTTGTTGTGTTCATCTTCATCCGGTGAATCAAGCGAAAAATGGAGTAAAGTAACATTTCCTGCAAGTTGTTCGGCATACTTATGGTAAAGCAGCCCATTTGTTGTGATGCTTGTTTGCAAACCCAACGCTTTGGCGAATTTTACCATATCAGAAATCTTTGGATGAAGAAGCGGTTCACCACCGGTAAGGTCTAAAAATTTCACTCCTAAGTTAGCAATTTGTGCAACATTAGTTTTGAAATCTTCCAAACTGGCAAAATGGGAATTTTTGAATTTAGCATGGTCAGCGAAATGACAAAAATTACAATACGCATTGCAGCGGTAAGTTACATAATAATTACAGAGCAATAACACTAATATTCTCTTCCCTTCCACTTTACTTTGCGATTTGGGAGAACCGCAAACGGCAGAAGCACAACATAAAGAATATAATAAATTTCAAAAGTAAAAAAGTACTTTAAGGTTGAGGTTAGTTTTAATTGATTTAAAACAAAGTACAGAAACAGAAAATCAATAGTTAATTTGAAAAAGAATAAAGATAAACCTGCCGGTGTAAAAAAGAACGGAAGCAACAAAATGGCAAGATGGGCAATCCAGCCAAGAGACATAATCAAAAACCCTCTCAACGGCGCTTTCATTCCGCCAACTCCCCATCGTTTCTTTTGGCGGTACAGCGTTTTGAAATCAGCGCAAGGAAGCGTGGTTACTAAACCTTCAACATCAAGCGGATAAATGATTTTATATTTCTTCAGCTTATGAATTGCAAACAATAAATTAAAATCTTCCGTAACGCTGAAAGGTAAATTTTCATAGCCGCCGACTTCTAGATAAGCCTTTTTGCGGAACGACATATTATTGCCGATACAGCTTAATGGTTTATCATAATTAATTGTTCCTGAAGCAACCGCAAGAAGAAATACAAAATCAAGATGCTGCATCCCGGAAAATTGGCTATGTGCATTCTGTACCGTAAATCCATTTACGATGGCAGCATCGTTAGTATAATAGGAAGTTAATGTTTTTGCCCAGGTTTTCCCGACGATACAATCTGCGTCGGTAGTTAAAATTATTTCTCCTTTTGCCATTTCAATTGCATTCGCTATCGCATTGGTTTTCCCTTTAAGATGTCCAATTTCTTTTTTCGTAACGATTTTTTTAAACTTTGGTTTATCGCTAATAAAGGAAGTTATTATCTCGCCGGTTTTGTCGGTTGATTTATCATCCACAATAATTATTTCAAGTTTCCCTTCCGGATATTCGAGGTTATGTAATGCCTCCAGGCAAGCCGGAATATTTTTCTCCTCATTTCTTGCGGCAACAATAACCGTTGCTTCCGGAAGTTCATCAAATGATTTTTTAGGAAATCGTTTTTGCAGCCCAAGGATAAACCAAACGGTTTGCAAAAAATACCCGCTCATCGCAAAAAGAAATATTAACTCAAACATTCGTTAGGCGTTCCAAATTGAAAATTTTTACTGCGGGCTTCTTCCGCTAAATATTTAATGGTATCACAAATTATTGATACTGATTTATTGCTATCGTGTAAAACAATTATTGACTTTGCAGTTAAATAATTTTTGATTGCTAATTTAACAACTTTTATATCGTTTTTATAATCATACGGCAGTAAAGACCACATAACATTTTTAAGCTGATAGCGGTTTAGTTTTTTGCCAAGACTGAACGGAAATCTTCCGTGCGGCGGTCTAAAATATTTCGGCGATACTCCGCAAACGTTTCCAATAATTTCATTTGTTAGCATTATTTCTCTTTCCAACTCTGCGCTATTCAGTTTCGTAATTATTTTGTGTTGAAACGTGTGATTGCCAAGTAGATGCTTTTCTTCCGCAATCGCTTTTGCAAGCTGTGGATAACGTTCAACGTTATTACCGACACAGAAAAATAAAGCGGTAATTTCTTCTTCTTTTAATGTTCGTAATATCTTTTCTGTTGATAAAGGATTTGGTCCGTCATCAAAAGTTACCATTATCTTTTCTCTTGTTGATTCCCAAATAAATTCAGGGAATATCGTTCGCATAATCTTTGGCGGTTGATAGAGAAATTTCATCTTTTCAATGCTCTCCCTTTCCATTCAAAATTTCCGATTGCGCCGGCAAAACCGGCAAAAATAATATATGGTATATGTACTATCTCAGAAAAAATGAATATCCGAACTTCAAGAGCTGGATAAAGAAACGGAATGCCGTTACGCAAGATGAGATATTCAAACATTCCTTTTAAGAGGAACAGCAGCGCAAAGGAGTAAAGAAAAACCGTGCTTACCACTGCGCCAATCATTAGTTGAATCGGGAAACTTAAAAAGAAGAGATAAATTACAATTAGTTTAAGCACAAGCGTTTTATCGTTGTAAAACAACCCTTTGCTTGCCCATCGTTTTCTTTGTTGTATAAATTTCTCCGTCGTTTCGTTCGCTGTTGTTTCAACAACTGAATGTTCGGAATACAAGAATTTAACGCTATACTTTTTCGATTTAGCTATCTTTTGCATTAAAAATTCATCATCGCCGGAAGCCAACTGCTGATTTCCTTCATATCCGTTCACAAAAGAAAACGCTTGTTTTCTAAACGCAATGTTAGCCGCATTGCAAATAATTGGTTTATTTGAATTAATTAAACCGCCGCCGGTAAGCACTAATCCTCCAAATTCCAACTGTTGTATTTTGCCAAACACTTTTTGTGAATTTGCAAATTTAACAGAGCCGGAAACGAAACCGGTATGTTCATCAAAACAGGAAATCATTTCCGCGATCCATTCCGCCGGATGCACGCAATCGGCATCGGTTGTTAAAATGATTTCGCCGGAAGAGTTTTCAATTCCAAAGGTTATTCCTCTTTTCTTTGGCGATATTATTTGAGATTCGTTTGGAACAGAAATAATTTTTGTGAGTGCAAGGTTCTTTGCGGCTTGTAGTTTTTGCGCTGAATCATCGCTTGAAAAATCATCAACAAAAATAATTTCGTATAAATTTGAAGGATATGTTTGCGCTTCAAGGCTTTCTAAGCAATTTAAAATTACCTCAGATTCATTTCTAAAAGGAACGATAACGGAAACAAATACTTTTTTATCATTTTTTTTATTCGGCTTAGTCGCTTTCCGCAATCCAAACAAAACTTGCAAGAGAAATCCGAAATAAAATAACGCCGGAACAGCGAAGCATATCAGTAAAAAAGGAATCAACGTTTTGCCAAAAGTAGAATGATTACTCCCACAAGCGACGGGAGAAAAATATTAAACAGGAAAATAGAAAACGCCGAAAGAAACCCAACTTCGGCAGGCAAACCGAGCGCCGAAAGAAAAAATATTGAAGCGCTTTCGCGTATGCCTAAATCGCCAAAGGAAATAGAAGGGATAAAAGATTTTACAAACAGCGTTAATATACCCGCAAGCATAAATGAATATTCCAACGGCTTATTTGCAAACGAAGCTGTCAAAACTCCATACTGAAACGCAATAACAAGATAAAGTAACAATGAATATCCTAACTGCACAAGCACTGTTTTGGGTGTTGTTTTCTTCACTACTTGAAAGTAAAAAAATATTTTGGTTAAAAACCGGATGCGTTCAATCCGCTTGTACACGTATGCCGCAGCTTTTTTTTGTACAATAAGATAAATTGAACTAAGCAGCAATAAAATCAATGGAACTGAAAGAACCAATAGAATTTCCGTTGTAAAAACTGAAGTAACTTTCAAAAACCATAATGTAGAAAACCATCCGGCAAATACCAGAACAAACATATTGGCAAGTTTATCAACTACGCTTGCCGAAATTATTTCACTCATCTGATATTCTTTTATTAAGATGCTTCTACCAAAATATTCTCCAAGTCTTCCGGGAGTAAAAGAGCCGGTAGCAATACCAACAAAAAAAGATGAGACCAATGTTGTATTTGAAACTTCGCCCAGCATTTCAGTAAAGACACTTTTCCATTTACTTAATTGCACAAAAATATTTATAAACATTAAGAGACCAACAAGTAACATAAGCGGCAATTTTTGCACTGAAAATATTTTATAGTAATCAAATGATTGAAACTTTTGAAAGAGGTACATCATAATTGCGCCGGCAATGATAATCTTACCTGTTAACAGTAATTTCTCTTTTTTTGTAAATGATAAAATCATTCAGAAGTTTTCCATTCATTAAAGGATAATGTTGTTCTGCCGATTGACGGCAACGGCAATTCCGCTTCATCTCTTTCTATTTTCACGCTACAATTTAAGACATTCGTTTTACATTTAAAATTTTATGTTTATTCTTTATCTTACAGCTGAAATTTTAACAATTAGGTGAAGAATGTTCATTAATTTTTCTGATATTCCTGGGCATCACAATCTTTTTTTAGATTATGTGTATGAATTTACTAATGTAAAATCTTTTTATGATAAAGATTTTAGAAATAAAGATGCCTACGCCGATCACTTCCGCAACATAACAAAAGAACAAAATCCCCTTCTTTTTAAATTGCCGGATTTCATTTTAGAGCAATATGATGCTTTTCAGCCATCGGCGAAAACACAAAAGAATATTTCGCTGCTTAAAGAACCTAAAACGCTGGCAATTTTTACAGGGCAACAGCTTGGTATTTTAGGCGGTCCGCTTTACACTATCTACAAAACAATTACTGCAATAAAACTTGCTCAATACCTAAACGAACGGTACGATGAATATAATTTTGTTCCGGTTTTTTGGCTTGAAGGAGACGACCACGATTTTAATGAAGTGATTACCACAACAATTATCAATGAAGAAAACAACCTTGCAACGCTTACTTACCAAGATTCTCTGCCCGAAGACGAACTTAGAGGCAGCGTCGGAGAAATTAAACTAACACCGGGTATCACAACTTTTTTAGATGAACTGCAAAAGAATTTACGCAAAACTGAGTTTTCTGATTCCTTACTGGCTGACCTGAAAAATATTTACAAAGAAGAAGAAACATTTAAAGAAACCTTCAAACGGCTGCTCTTTAATTTGTTTGATAATTATGGATTGATAATTTTCGATCCTCAACAAAAAGAAATAAAGAAATTACTGAAACCAATCTTTCAAGAAGAACTGCTAAATTACCGCCAACATTCCGAAAAACTTATTCTACGCAGCGCCGAATTAGAGGAAACCTATCATGCGCAAGTAAAAATCCGCCCAATAAACCTCTTTATGACTTACGAACATAACCGGTATGCAATAGAACCGGTTGACGATTATTTTCGGCTTAAACATAAGCGGGTAAAATTTACGCAGGAAGAATTGCTAAAGTTTATTTCAGACACTCCCGAAGTTTTTTCGCCTAACGTAATTCTTAGACCTATTTGTCAAGACTATCTTTTTCCAACCGCTTTTTACGTTGGCGGACCAAGCGAAATAAGTTATTTCTCGCAAGTTCTCCCTCTTTATGATGATTTTCAAATTCCTTCCCCCATTATTTATCCACGGTCTTCCGCTACCATTATTGAAAAGGGCATTCAACACGTTTTTGATAAATATCAACTAACGCTGAATGATTTTTTTCTCAATGCCGATAAAATTGCCGCTAAAGTAATTAGTAATCTTTCAGATTTTGACGCCGAAGCAGATTTTTTGCAAGCTCAAAAAGAATTAGAACAAACGATTGATTCTCTCACCGTTAAGCTACAGTCTCTTGATAAAACAATAGCGGATTCCGCCGACCGCTACAAACAAAAAATACTTACTACTCTTAACGAGTTTAAAGGCAAAGCTAACGAAGCTCAGAAGAGAAAATTTGAAACCGCTTTACGGCAAATTACTAAAACCTCTTACGCTGTTTTTCCTAATGCTGCTTTACAAGAACGCGAGTTAAATTATTTCTACTTTGCCAATAAATATGGTAAAGATTTTATCAAACTATTATTTGATGAATTAGCAATCAATAAATTTGAACACCAGATTATTACTCTTTGACCCAAAAAAACCGCTGCCAATTACTGGTTTAGAATAACATTTCACTAACTCACCTTATGTATTGTAGGGCGATTCTCAGAATCGCCCACTCGTTTCGTCTAAAAATATCTATTTTTGAGCGAAACGGTCAAACAGTGGCAGATACGCTTTACAATTTTGCGTAAAGTGACTTACAACTCTCCGCAAAGGTCTCTTAATTTATTTTCTTTTCTTTACTCCTTTTCACTAACCTAAACAAATGGAAAGTTAGCTTACGGAAACAATAAAAGAACCAATGCAGCCTTGCGCGGAACAACTATACTTGCATTAGTGCGGTTTGTTAATTAAATATCGTCTCCGTGAAGTTTCCCGACGCTCTTGGGAAGTTTCCCGATGCTCTCGTGAAGTTTCCCAATGGTCTCAGGAAGTTTCCCGACGGTCTTGGGAAGTTTCCCGATGCTCTTGGGAAGTTTCCGCACGACACCATGAAATTATCTTTTTCAATCTGCAAGTTAGAATTTTAGGGTTACTGTTTTTGAGAAGCTGCTTTGAAGATAATACCTATCTTTTTTAAGTTCGAGTGGAACAAAACAAAAGAATCGGAAGGTGGCTTCTTCTTTTTTTTACGCATGTACAGATAAAATGCTTAATAGTTATACTAGTTAATTTCGTATCTTTGGTAAAATTATTGGAGTATTAATGAGTTCATTATCTGAAGATTTACAAAAAACAAGAAGTGATATTCAACAGTTCAGAGATATTACTTCACGTGTATTAAACTATATTCCAGATGTTTTGAATGAAGAAACAGAATTCAATGGCTATCAAATATGTTCTTCAAATATTGCTGGGACAAGAAAATCTATTCGCCCATTTAGAAATGATTTATTCATTCTCAACGTCAACATATTTAACGATAGTTACGGTAGTTTTGAAGGAATTATTAATCGCTTGAAAAATGAAGAAAGAGAATTTACGCAAGACGAATATCATCTGGTTGATAGTGTCGTCTATACGATTCAGCAAGCAATGGGAATTGGTCTCGATTTGATGGTGCAAGCTAATAGTGCAAGAAAACACGTTGGTAATAGATTTGTAGAATTAATCAGAACTTTATTGACAACATTAGAAATCTCAATGAAAAAAGTAATCTTAAGCATTCCTTATGAAACAGACGAAGGTAATAAATATTATCGTTGTGAGACTGATGTAATAATTTCTCCTTTTGAAAGCGTTAGATCAGACGCGACAAGTATAAATCAGAATGAAATAGTTGTTTCTCTAAAAACAACAACAAAAGACCGAATGCCAAAAATATTTATTGATAAAGTTTTAATGGAAAGATTTGTCGGGCATTCTGTTCGAGTTGTTGGCATTTCACAAAATGATATTCAACGAAAAGAAGATACTGATGGAATTAAAATTAGCTACACTTTTGTCTCAAATTTATTTATGGTTTACACTCGTTTTTTGGCTCAATTAGAAGGTTATTATTATCTTGATATACCATCGAAGGCATTACAGCGCCCATTTAATCAATATATTTTCCCATTTTCAAAATTTATGAGTCTGTAAAAATAATTGTGTAAATGGAAAAAAGCTGTCATAAGAACGACTCAATTCTGTCATCAAAAATAATAGAGAATTGAGATAAAACAAAAGCCCAATTTTGAATAGACATCGTCCA
>Ga0172375_10006584_pt1 | contig 16217 bp, 7 predicted proteins | sample LakKiv1m_FD_114537 | JGI IMG/M metagenome (GOLD analysis project Ga0172375, IMG submission 114537) | Freshwater microbial communities from Kabuno Bay, South-Kivu, Congo - kab_092012_11.1m | ecosystem: Environmental > Aquatic > Freshwater > Lake | place: Democratic Republic of the Congo...
GAAGTAGTTCAGGTGAGCACGTCCGAGGCAGCCCCTTCTTACCCAGGAAGTAGGTAATGAGTACGTCTCTCAAGACACTTCTAAAAGAGTCCCCTAAAGACGCCAAGGCGGCTGTTCGTATAGCGGCAGCACTTGAGAATGTGCAGTCGTACCTTCGGTCGGTGTCTCGTCGTAACGATACGTTCGCTGGTTACTCACTAGCTGAGTCACTCCAGGAGCGTATAAATCAGATTGGCGATAAAAATACGTATCAGCAGGACGGGGTTACAGTAGATTCAGACACCTCTCCGGGTGTAACATACGGGGGTCGGGAAACGCTGCTTGCTAGGCTTAGCTGGCTTGAAAAGCAACTGCTGGGTGAGCACGGTAACGACGGTTTGATTGCGGAGGCAAAAGAGTTTGAGGTTGGTACGAAGGTAGACGACTACCTTGCTGAAGATGGTGAAGCACCTAAATGAAAGATATCCAGTGCGTTTTCATACGCGAAATCGCCAAGTTGACGGGTGTCAACTTCGCAGAAGTTCTACGCCTTGAGGCTACTGGAGAGGACTACTCTCTAGTGGCTGGTGTGCTAGTAAACGGCACGTCAACACGGTACATAAAGAGAGACACCCGTGCGATCTTCGTTGTTCTGCCTGAAGGAATGCAGGCATCGGACGCACACGTGGTGACTTTACAACGGGTTCGCGCTCTTGGAGACACGTCATTCGACACAGCAGAGGATGTGCCTGTAGCTACTAACCTTGCTGACATCTCGGGCAGGAACGCTAACCGCGTCGTGTTAGATGCTGGTGTTCTACGAGTAGTTGGTACCGGGTTCCTGAAGGCCGTACAGGTGCTGGTGAACAAGCAGAATCAGCCGTTTGTCATTCTTGACGAACGCACGTTGATCTCAACGCTTCCAGCGTCGGACGCCTCGATAGACAGCATCGACGTGATCCTGTCCAGCCGCAATCTGTCAGGGCAGTCGTTCTTCAACTACATGCTGTCTCCTACTCTTTCAGAGGTCGAAGGTCCATACAAGTTGATGCAGCAGGTAGTAAAGGTGCTGCTGACCACTCCTGGTTCTGATGCGTTTTCCAAGGAGGTAGGTGCTGGGTTGCAGCGTGTGGTGGCTACCAACGTTGACCCACGTAACACGCAGGCATTTCTAGCCAAGTTGGTTTCGTCAGTCATGTCTGCTGGCGTACGTATGCAAGCAGCCCAGATGTTCTCTAGTATACCTTCGTCAGAGCGTCTAGGAGCCCTAGAGGTAGTTAATGTGGGGTTCGACAACACGGACCCTACCGCAGTTGATCTCACGCTGAAGCTGACGTCTGTTGATGGACGACAGGCTGTGTTTGGTATGCTAATGAACACTGTTACTGAGACGGTTACCGCTTTCGCTGGGGTATAGAATGGCTAATGAGCAGCTTCGGCAGTTCATGGTGGAGCGGTTGCTCGACCTAGACCCTACTCTCGACGAGACTCAAGGCTCGTTGATGTACACGAAGGTCATCGATCCGCTTCTTACCAGACTGGGTGTTGATCCTCTGTCAGTAGACGTAGGGGCTTTCATTGAAGCTCGTTTGAAGGAGCAGTACCCGCTTCTAGATGTAACGTCTCCTGGGTCAGCAGTGCGGGACTTGTTCGTGAACCCGCTCATCATGATTCTTGAGCCGTTGCAGCGCGAGATCCAGTTCTTGAAAACGCAGAACTCCGTGAGAGACTACGACGCTCTAGCGGAAGTCGAACTAGACGCATTACTCAGTAATGTGTTTGCCTACCGTTCAACCGGGGCTTACTCACGAGTGACCGTACGCGTGTACGTGCAGTCCGCGCGTGTGATATCTGTAGATTCGTCGGTGGTGTTTAGCACTGACGCCAACGTTCAGTTCATCCCAGAAGAGGCAACGCGGTTTACACCCGCAGACCTGATTCGGTCAGGGGCTACGTACTATGTAGACATTCCTTGCCGTTCCATCGAAGCAACCGTAGACGCCAACGTAACACGTGGACAGATTCGTCGTGTAACAGGCATCGACAACGTTCTTCGTGTGACCAACCTCAAAGATGCTACGGGTGGACGCACCAAGGAAGATAACTCGACGTTCTACGCACGGGCTGAACGCAGCTTGTCCGAGCGGTCGTTGAACACGACGCGTGGTATTGAGAAAGCAATCAAGGACAACTTCGCAGGAATTCTATCTATTTCTGTTGTTGGCTTTGGTGAGCCTGAGATGCAGCGCGACGTGCTGCAAGCGCGCGTCACTATTAGCAGCGACAGTTCTCCTGGCCCGTTGCTGTATGCGACGGCTCGTTGGTACACGCACCCAATCGCAAACACGCACGACGACACCCCGTTGCCGTTCACCAACGTAGTGGTTGTGACACCTATGGGGGCGGTGTTCGACACGGAAACGCTTGACAGCATTCGTGCGGCGCACTTCCTGCGCGTGTCAGACGGTAGTGAGGAACGCTGGCAAGAGGTGGTTCCTGCCGCAGCCTCTACAACGTACGTTCCTACGTTGGTGTCGCGCATTCGCAGAATCGTAGACATGCAGGAAGTGGGTCCTGTTCCCAACGTAACCGCAGTCTACATCAAGGTAGACGACTTCGAACTCTACCCCACGCCTGTGTCGTTGGACGATACAGTGGACGCCGCAGATGCTGGAACTATAGACCCGACTGAGTACTTGGGGTTCAATAAGTACGCCCCGCAGGGATCGTCTGCGAAGCTATACCGTGAAGAGAGCGGCGTAGACTACGTAGTAGGAGCCCCTCTTCCGTTTGATAACTACGTAAGAACTGCCACTGTTATGTCCTTCCCAAACGCTGTTGAGGTCGGTAAAGACTTCCTCTGCGTATTCACTAGCACGAACACCGGTATTCAGGACCCACCTGTAGTTGTTGGCCCCCCTGATGAGGACAGCTTTCCTGTTCCGCAACGGCTGTACACCTATCCGCTTACGTTCAAGCACTCTAGCACTGAGCTAGGGCTCGGTCGGCTGGACTCGTTCCTGACAAACGCGCAAGCAGCCGCGTTTGATTCAACTACTGGAGAGGTCGTCTACAGCGAAGACCATAGCACCCACATGATTGCGAAGGGTACGCAAGTAGTGGCGTTTGGGGCACCTTCGTACGACGTTGTTACTCCTGCGCGCTACGATGGAGCGACGACACCCTCATACGGGTTGCACGCTGGTGTGGCTTTTCGGGTGCTTGGCGCACCTCCGCATCCAATGGAGGTCGAACTCATATTAAAGGGTAATACGACTACATGGGCGTCGTTAGGGGCAGCGGCTGGTAAGTACATTTCGGTTGCCCTTTACGATTCTACGTTTGATGGGCGGGTAACAGATACTGCTACTAATCTAGTGTGGCATGGTTGGGGAAAGATTAGCAGCGTAGGAACGCTGTCTGCGTGTAGGTTACGTGTAGAAGGAGTCAACTTTATACGTTTGGCTACGTCTGCTCTTCCAGAGTTTGACGTTGCATCGCTGCATACTGGCGTGTACACAGTAGGTAATGAACCCGTAGTAGAGTCACCCGTTTCTGACGGGGTTGCCACTGCGTTTACCCTAACGCTTGCAAACACTCCGGTGTATCCAGGTTCTGTAATTAGCATAAACAACGGCGTGTTTGTTGCTAGCGATGATGGGAACGGAAACATCGTAGGAGCAGCACCTGTAACAGGTGGCACGATTAACTACGATACCGGGGACGTTCTAATTACATTTAGCGCGCCCCCAGCGGCTGGTGTTCCCTGGCTAGCTGTGTATGATTACATGGACAGTGCATACACTATGGCGTGGACACTGTACGATGGAGCAACTTCATGTGTTACACCCAACGGTTCTGTACACACATCGTACGATGAGTTGCAGGGGGTTCCTGCATACCGAGCACCTGTAGCTGGTGGTGGAGTTGTTACTCCTGTGCAAGTACGGTCGTTTAGTGAGTACTTAGGAACTTCATGGCAACCGAAGGATGCGAGCGAGCAAACCACGGGGTACCAGTGGGGAGTTGGGTGGGGGGCAGGCAGCGCTGCGTTTGATAGACTCCTGTGGATTAGACTATCGGAAGACTTTTCAGCGCTGCTTTCAAGTATAGGGGAGTCCCCGGCTACTCGTTGTTTAACGTACCTACCTGCTGATCTAGACGGGGATGACACGGGCACTCTTACTGCGGATGATCTAAAGTACACACCTATGCGGTTTGAAGCCCCTGCTCCTACAGCAGATATTGACGCCGACGGGGTTTCTGAATCATACATTTTTCAACCAGTAGCGTTGCCCTACTTGGAAGGCGCACGAAAAACTACTTGGGGTTCCGGGGTTCCTATTTATGCGGTTACAGATGGTGCAAACCCATTAACGCTAGATAACCGGATGAGCTACATGAACACCAAGGGTGACCTTGGTTTCTTGCTGCCTCATCCAATGGGATTCGGCTCGTTGGGTCAGCCACCTATAAGTGTAATCGGCGTAACTAACGTGTACAACGACCACCTCCTACCAGCGCACCAGCTTCTAGAGTTATACGACGAAGCTGCCACCACGCCAGAAGGGGATGTTGGGATCGTTGTATCAGGCACGCCGGGGTCTACTCCATTCCCTGGAGCGTTCGGTGGCGAGTTCGCGGTTGCCAATGACGAGGTACACCTTGGTGGTCTTACTGACGTGTACGTAATGCCAGAAACTAGTGAAACGGGGTCGTCTGGCGCGCTTACTTTATCACCCGATAATCCCACTGTGAGCGCGGCGCCACCTCGGTCACCTAGTACGGCAGATCCTGTTGAGGACGTACTCCTTTTTGCGGCAGATGGCGAGATCAATAGCGCAGTAGACCGTAGCGTGTTCTTCAGCCCTTCGCTGGCCGCTTTGTACGGGCCTGGCTTGGTCCCAGATGTGTGGGTTTCTGTAGAACTTATGGACCCACCGCCTAGCTTCCAACCTACTACGTTTAGAGTGCTTCCAGGTACGTACAGCGGCGGAATGGTTGTAGATGCTGAGTTCCCGTTAGGTGCTGCACACACAGGGTTGACGTTCCGAGTGTATAAAAGCTGCACTACATGCGTGACTACTCCTGTTATCACCCACCAGCAAGGGGCTACGCTAGAGTGCGTCAACGGAAACCTGTATGTAGACGTTCCAACAGGATTTACTTTCTTGGAAGACCCGTCTACTACGACACTGTATCTTGCAATTGACTCAACTACCGCGCAGGGTGAGTACCGCGTAACGGGTAAAAGTACCACCCGGTTACAGTTGGCTACTGCTGTGACTGGAACGGGGTCTGGCCTGTCGTACCGTATCTACGAGAAACAGGTTGGTCCTGCGGTAGCCACACCGTTAGTGCGCGTGTCTGACGTTTGTCTAGCTGACGTTGGGAGTTCTTCTACGGGGGTACGAGTTCCGTATCGTCACCCTGTAGATATTATTTCCAGTGACTTCGCCGGGTACAACAACGACCCGTGGACAGACGAGAACCTATGCAGTTGCTACCTAACCCCTAGCTACACCGGGAGCAAGGCTGCGCTAACGGGGACAGTAGATTTTGTTGTCGAAGGCGTTGTAGTAGGCGACGTTCTTAGGTTGAACGACTTCGATGAGCCCAATAAGTACTGGTACGTTAGTTCGTTCGCCACGGTATCATCCTCTAACGATACGTTGGTCTTAGATCACGACTACACGGGGTACGCGCTGGGCAGTGTTCTTACGAACGTAAACTACACGCTTGGACATCCTGCGGTAGGAACCGCGACAATGGTTTTCAAAGATCCAACTGTGTTTGCTGCCATTTCCGTTGGGGTAGGGTCACTCGCAACAACAGCGTTTTCGTACGTGGACGACGCCGGGGCAACAGTCAAGTTCCGTCCTTCCCCTGCTGAGTCGTTCGTAATGTATAGTGCGTCGGACAACTCAGATGGGTACTGCCCGTACTCAGATTTCACCAGCGGTACTGTAGGTGGAAAGTTCTATCTAAATAGCACAACTGTGAACCTATTGAAGAGCGCTTTGGTGCCTGCGGGTGAGATTACAGTGCTGTCTAAGGTGCTAAAGTCTACGGCGTTTTCTAGTGCAGAGTACGCGGCCGGGCTAGCCATTGCGGGTAAGTCTGTCGTACTCTCCATCGACGACACCCGGTACTCAGTTGCGTTCGTCGGGACAAATCCGATTTCATTCGGTGAGGTTACCGCCGCGTTCAATAGGCAGTTAGGTTCCTTGGTTAACGTAACGTGTGAAGAAACGTCTCCAAGTAACTACCAGTTCATTGTGTACTCACCGCACGCGGTTGAGTTCTTGACCACTGGTTCGGTAGGCATTTTGGGTACGTTGCGTATCACAGACCTAAGCAACACGCAAATTAGTGGTTCATCGGCGTACTTCGGCCAGTTCACGGCTAACAGCATTGAGTACACTGGTAGTAACACTAGTCGTGTTGAGGTTACGTGGGCGCCGCCCCCACCAGATGGAGAAGTGTTCTTCATTGAGTTACGTAGCTCTGGAGCGCAGATTCTGTACCCGGCAGACTTCACGCAACGAGACGATGGTCTGTACGAGGCAGCTATTACGCTTACGTCGTACGACCCCAATGTTGGGAGTGGCTTGATTGCAGATGAAACCCAACTAACCGCTTCTAACTACTACTCGCTGGGGTACGACCTATTAGTCGATAATACGAGCTACTCGTACAGCGCGGGGGAGAAGTGTTCCATTAGTGTAACTCCCTACATTGTGAGCGCCTACGCAACTGGCGTGTCTTCTGTGTACGTCCTGCCAGGGGCACAGGTAGTGCTGGACTACGAAGTTTCTCCTGTGATTGCCACTCTTCAGGACTTCATGCTCAATAAGTACGAGCGCGTGGTAAACAACAATCCGCTCGTGCGCCACTTCTTGCCAGCGTACCCCACGATGGCGGTGTCGTACTCTGGAGTACCCAGTAAGGAACAGGTGTTGGGGTACTTGGAAGAGTACTTCAAGTCGCTGTACCCGAACAAACCGTTGTCGGTGTTCGCACTTACAACGCGCCTAGGTACGTTTGGCGTAACATCGATGGAGTTCCCGCAGGAGGCTGCTTACCTGACGTACGACCAGAGTAGACGTGCATACCTCATTCGTAGTAAGAACGTCGTGGCGCTCGGGAAGCAGTACCACATCATGGGCGATTGCTCTGGGATCGCTGTGAATAAGGCGTAGCAATGCCAGTACCCGCGTCAGCCTCTTTCAACGTTTGCGACTGGAACTCCCGGTATGCGTTGACTACGGATGCGGGTGACCGCTCGTTGTCTGACGGGGTTGACCCGGTAACTGCGTATTCGAGTATCTACGGGCCAACAGTTACTCTTTCGAATGACTTCTTGTATCTGCATGCTAGCGGGACTAACGCCACGGTAACGTACCCGTCTCTTACGCGTGTAGTTCTAAACGAAGACTCCGGTCTACCTACGATTTCTGGAGATTTCACGCTTGAGTACGACGTTTACTTGACTGACGAACTTCCAAAAACACTAGCTGTAGCAGATGGAAGGCTGTTTGTTGGAGTAAGGAACTCATCTGGCGACACCAGTGGTCTGTTGTTCTCGTACCAGGGAATCGCGTCTGCTAAATCCGTGGATGACGCGTATCCAGAGTTACTGGCGCGGTCGGGGGACTTCCTCTTCAATGAGGACGGCACCCTTATAGAAGGTGTAAGCGTCCGCGTTGTAGTGGATGCCACAACAAAGCGCGCCACGATTTACATCGCTCCTACTGAGGCTGCCTACGAGGACAACGCTGACTACGTAAACACGAAGTTGGCGTACAGCATACCTACTCACGTGGTACCCGATAGTTGTGGGGTGTTTCTATCAGCGCAAGCTGCCCCTGGTGCTGGAGCCGTTTACCTTGCTGTAGGTTCACTACGGGTATCTACCTATAAGTTGATCCCAGAGGAACGCCCTGTAGCGGTTATCAGGGGTCCACACCAAGTTGGTGTTGGAGCACTTACGCAGTTACAGGGTGGTGAAAGCTACGATCCGCAGTTCGGTGAGTTGTCGTACGACTGGGAGATTGGCCTAGCACCAGAGGGTAGCACAGCTACGCTTACGGGTGCGTCCTTTTCTGAAGTTGGTGTACCAGTAGCCGCTCCAGAAGTGCTATTAAGTTTTGTAAAACCAACAGAAAATTATAATGGTTATGAGTTGGTTGTGACACGCGGCACAACCTTGCAGATTTCGGTAGATGACACCAACAGCACAATTAACGTGGAACTAGCCAGTGGGCCTATAACATCAATTGTGGGAGAAGCTCTGACTGAGGTTCCTACTGCGGACGGTGCTAAACTGGCTTTTAATTTAACGTTAGCAAGCACGCCTGTGTACCCTGGTTCGGTGGTTAGCATCACTAACGGGGTGTTCACTACACACGACGATGGAAGCGGGAATTTGGCAGCCGTTGGAAATGTAACTGGTGGTACTGTTGACTACAACACAGGGGTTGTCAGTATAACTTTTAGTGTTGCACCTGCCGCTGGGGTTTCTTGGACCGCTGACTATAGTTCGTCGCCAACTACCACGTATGCGGAGTTTGTTCGCGCGCTGTCTAATCCGTCTGATACTGCATACTGCACTAAGTTGTCCGGTGGCTATGTAGGAGCACTCTTTGTTCCGAGATTAGTATCAGCGGAGCTTACTTCTCTGTCTGCCGGTACAGGCTATGTTCCGATTGGAACGTACACTTTCTCAGGTGGCGCTGGCTCTACTGAAGTAGCTCCAAGTTTCACTCCTGACGTTGCCGGGTTATACGTGTTTACTCTTCGTGTGTACACGAGCACGCGTAGTAGCACGGTCACTCGACACGTAGCTCTTGCTACTGCGGCAAAGCAGTTGCTGGCGCATAAGCCTAACGTTGACTTCATTTTCAAGCACCTGTCTGACTTCTGGAACCTCGTACCCGATAAGGACCAAGTTGTCGAACTGTGGTCAGCCGTAACCCAAGTAGCGTCAACAGAGTTACTGAAGACGTGGCAGAATGATTACGCTAAGTCGCTAAAGGATATTTCTCGCAGGTACCAGCGTAGATGGTTGCAGCATCCACTGAAGACCACGTTCTATCGTGATGTGAGTCTTACACTGGTATCACCAGATAATATAGGTACGTACGAAGTAACTCCCGTGGTTGATGTAAGTAGCACGGTGTCTAACCGCGTTACGGTTCCAGCGGGGTATTCCTTTGAGCCGTTTAATATTGGTAAGGTGCTGTTTCGCGGGGCCTCTTCTAGCCTGCAAGTAACTTCCGTCTCAGGTGTTACTTCGGGTAGTTCTGGTACCTGGAACGTCGACTTGTCTGTGGCTGTACCTACGTTCAAGGTTATTTCCGCAGGTAGAACAGCCGGTGTGTTTATCGAAGATCCTGCGGGTACAGGTGTCCCACCGATACTCAGCCGATTGTTCAGCGACGCTGTTTACAATGAGACACTAATCGACCCTACGACAGACGTACTCCGCATTGTAGGTACTACCAGTGCGATGCTAGCTGGTGTTGCGTCAGTAACTGACGGTGTGGTGGAACTAGCGTCCGCGGGTTTGTACGGTGTTGGTGTTCAACCTGTAGATGGAAAGTTGCTGAAGTGGGATCACTTGCGTGCAGTAGAAGATTGCACGCTACAGGTTACCCCGTATTTTACGGTAGACCCTACCGTTGATCTTACGGGTTACCGTTTCGGTGACGTACTGGCGGTCTCTATCGTAGATCCGTACACAGCGGCAGAGGTTCCAGCGAACCTTCCCATTCTAGCGATAGACGGGCAGGATGTTTTTGTTGCGTGGGAAGAGGTTCTTGCCGGATTGAACGTCGCTGCGCTATCGCACGACTTCAGAAACTGGCAAGAGAAGGATCTTCAAGAGCTAGCCATCTCGTTGACTGCGGTGGTTCGCACGTCTGTTCTTCCTGAGATGGAAGACCTCGTAGACATTCCCATTCTAGGCTCTGCTCCGATGCGTTCTGACTACGTGAGCAATCTAGATTACAAGGTAATAAACAACCAAGTCTGTCTTGTTGATTGGGTGACAGGGGTAGCCTCAATCGAGAAAGGCACCAAGAGACTCCGCATTCGGTCAGCGTCGTACCACTCAGACGTTGCAGATGGTCTTACGAACGACATCGTTACCGAGAAAGGTATCGACGTTGTTTACCTGACAACAGGTGATGTAGGTCCCCATTTCATCAGTAGCATTGAGGATGGTGACATTACGGTTGCGAGTGCCTTCAATGTAACTGACGCAGAAGTGTCTTTCAGGGTACCGCGTTTTTCATTCTTGTCGGTTGCCCCAGATAGCCTGTGGGCAGAACTGTCGTACTTTGATAACTGGCAAACGATAGAGAGTCACTTTGGGTTGTTCATCGGGTTCCCGAAGGAGTTGGTGGAATCCTACTCTTCTAACGTGGACTACCTGTCTCTTGTTAAGGGTGCTTGGTTTGCGTTCGTCATGGGGCCAAGCATCGGGAACATGGAGTTAGGTATCCACGCGATTGGCGGTCTTCCGTACACTGATAAGGAAGCCACCATTATACAGATCATTGAACCTACCCCTACAACCAGGGGAAGCATCACTGTAGAAGATACTGAGCTAGGGCGGCAGTCGACGTTTACGTACAACTACGGTATGTCGGTAGCGTTGAATGACGATGGGACTAGCTATAAAGAAGGAGACACCGTAGCGGCCTACAAGAAGTTGGTTGACGGTGTTCAGATTGAAGACTACGTAAGCAACCCGACGCTTGTAGATAGTCTTTCTCTAGGTCTTCAGAAGTACCACACTTTCGTGGTTGAAGTTCCCTTCCCGCAGTTTGGAAGTACTGCTACGTTAGAACTCATCAAGATGTTCTTGCAGGATGTAAAGCCTGCTCACACGAACTTCATCCTGTACGCCAAACTGGCGTTAGATACTGACATCGTTATTGAAGACGACACCGCGCTTGGGATGACGCTTAACCCATGCGATACCCTGCACACGTCTCCATTCCACATGGCTACCAAGGTCGTGCTGGATCTTTTGCCGAGTGAGAACACTCTGGCACGTGGTTGGGGGGCTGTGGATATTACTGAGAAATACGAGTCTGGGTACGCGGAAGGAATACTGGACGACTACTCGGGTGACGGGTCGTGGAACAGTACTCGTCACGTGCTGGATATGGTGAACACGTTCGATTCTGACATCGACGTTGTGAACAGCCGTATCTGGGTTCCAGTAGTTAAGGTGGTCACTGGAGATGACCGCTACCGTGAGTTTGCTATCGGTGAGACCGTTACTCTTTGGAGAGACGGTTTTGCAGAAGTAGATGGTCCTTGGAAGTACTCTCCTCCTGTTGTTCTCCATGTTGGAGCAGGAGTTCACCCGAAGATAACAGGTCACGTGTTCTCCCCGCAGAACGCGCACCCGTACACGTACTTCTTGTTAGGGTTTAACGCGCCCCCCGGTGTGGACGACAACTTGGTGGACCTGTACGGGGCTGAGTCACGGCTAGACGCAATCAAAGCTGCCGTAGACGGTGGTGGGGTGATCACCATCGTAGGAAACACTAGCGGGGCTACCGCTACGTTAGACACACTGTGGAACGGCGATGCCGCTCCTCCTGATCGCTTAGGGGGCGGTGTAGACCACGAGTGCTACTTCTTGCTAGAGCACCTCTTCAGTTTCGACAAACTGAACGAGTGGAACGTGAAGTCAGAGCCTACGCTTACGCTTACACGGTATGTACCCTTCGCGGGTATCAACGTTGGTGGTCCTGGGTTTGACTGGCAGTTGTCTACCCCGACGTTTCTATCTAATCTTGACGTTGTAGACGAGGCAGTTGGTGTTACTACCGGTGGTGCAACGGAAGTTGGCACTGTCGGTAACACTCCAGTAACGTCAACCACAGTAACAGTTACCGTGTTTGGTGTAGAGACGTACGCTGACGTTGTTCCCGGTACTCTTACTGGTAGCGCAGGTGGTACGGGTACGTTTGACTACTCCACGGGTGACTTTGTACTAACACCGGTAGCTCCGTATCTTGGTGGTTTGGCGATTACGGCTACCTATGACGCGTACATAGAAGAGCCTGCACTTACGTACCGTCAGCAGTTGCAGCAGCACCCTTACCAAGCATCTCTGTTGGACACTCAGCAGTACGTCCCTAGTTGGGGTCCTGGCGCGTACGTGGATTGGGCGGACAGGGCGCTCAACCAAAACTTGGTGTGGGGCTATGAGGACAACGGAAAGGCGCTTACCAATCCGCAGGCTATTACTGCGTTCCTTAATCCTGCGGCAGTTGACAACGACGTGGTTAACACGCATGTAGGCATGCGCTGGTTCAATTGGCCTGAATGGCACCTAACGCACGGGTTCACTACGTTTACTATCCCAGCGCCACGTATCAATTGCGTAGTAGCTAGTGAAGACGGTGCGCACCAAGTACGCATCTGTGGTAGCTACTTCTGTGAGGATGACCCGTCTAGAGTGGCGGTCCCCACGAGTGACCCTACAAGTTTCGACGGGAACGTAGGCGGTAGCTGGGTATTCTTTAGATGCCATGCTACCGGTATTGAGTACCCCGTATCCACGTATGCTTTTGAGACCGGGGCCAACGCCGGTCGAAAGATTAGCACGTCGTTCGTCGATGGTGGAGGTATCCAGCAGTTCGTACTCGGTGACCCACAGTTGAGTGATGGGCACGTGCTAGAGGTAGACATCCCTGTGTTAGGGCCTGCTGGATACTACGACATCGTTGTGCGTAATTACAGGCGCTACTATATGGACGCCTCAGACGTGGACCAGTACCACTTTATGGATGAGTTCGTAGCCGAGTACGCGGTGTTTATGTTAGCTGCTGGAGGCCCCGGTGGCGGTTGGGGATTGTCTGGCTGGGGTACTAGCTCCTACGGAGGAACGTAATGGCTATCACTGAGCCAGCAAAGCTTCGTATCACGCACTCTAATAGCCATGACACGTCGACGTCTGCGATTCTGGATCAAGAAGCTAACTACAGCGTGTCTATTCAGTTCGAGGACGCGGTAGGAGCAGAGGCGTTTGGTGTTGGTATTGGTGAATACGACCGTATGACAGCTACGTGGACACTTCGCGTACCATATGGATCTTCTTCTACGCTATCGGGTAACCAGGGTACCGTAGCTGACCCTAAGACGTTTACACCTGACATTGCCAATAGGTATCTGTGCGAGTTGCTAGCTTGGAAATACGTCAACGACGGGACGGGGGCTCCTATTCCTGGTACAGAGTGGGAGCGCTTTACGGTGGTGTTAGACATCCAAGAGGCTTGCGTATTAGCCGATAATGGAGATGGCTGCGCGCTACCTGCTACTGGGGAGTCTGACGAAACAGGCATTGACGGTTGGTCGTCTTCTGCTGCTGGGTACTTCAGCGCTATTCCTAAGTTGCTCGGTGGGCGTCGGTTAGTCGTGGCTATGAATTCGTATGGCGCACTTTTAGATTACGGAAAGCTGGTTACGCTAGCAGCTACTCCGTACTCTGTGTGGAAGAACGTAACCGCTACAGCGGCCACGATTCAGAATCATATTCTATCAGTTGATGGTGCAGACGCAACAGACGTTGATTTGCAGAGTCGCGTACTAGGTTTGAATCTAAGATCAACAGCGGATGGTTCTAGAACGGTTGTCTTATTGGAAGGGATCCTCCCTTTTAACACGGTGGCTGCTGGATTCAACGTAGGAGACGTACTCTACGTAAGCGATAACGCCGGCAGTGCAGGTGACCTCGTAACGGTTCCTCCTGCGCTTCCTAACGTACAGCGCCCTGTAGGAGTGGTTCTTGCAACTGGTACAGGGGCCGGTGCTGCTGGATTGATTTATTTTAGTGGGACACCCCCTGCGGTAGTAAGCGGTGGCACGACTACGAGTGCTTCTTGCCGAATTCCACTGCTAGAAGGTACTGGGTTACTCGCGTTGTTGAAGACTTCTGCTGGGTTTACGTACGACGCTACTCCAGGTGCAGAAGTGCTACATGTAGCCGGACGTTTTTACTATGAAGACGTTGCGTATTCTCAGGAAGTTCAACACCTAAGTCCGGGTGCTACTTGTACGATAAACTGGAACGAGGGTAACAACCAAAACATTACGTTTGATCAAAACTGCCAACTGACGTTTACGGATCCTCCAGGACCGTGCCACCTTACGTTACGGATGATCCAACCTGGGGCTGGTGGTAAAGTGGTGTCGTGGCCTGTGAGTGGTGCGGTTAAGTGGAGTGGAGCCGTGGCTCCTACTTGGGACACTACAGGCAGTAGAGAGAACTACGCATTTTTTTATTGGAACGGTATCAACTACATTGGAAGTGGTGTGACAAATGTCACTCCGTGACAGGTAACGGATGGCTATAAGGGTTATTAGCAGTAACGCGACAAACGTATCGGCATGGAACGCCGCCGTATCTGGTGACACCATGCAGTACACGTTCGCTGGGCCGTACACGTCGGCCATCGACTACGGGGCGAAGTGGGCCGGGAAAAACCTCACGCTACAGAACCTCGCCGGATCCAACATCGCATTGCCGGTGACGCCCATTGGAGGAATCAACCCAGGCAACGGTTCTACCATCGGGTCCGACAACGGGTATGGGTTCAGGTTCTACAACGCGAGCGGAACGGGCGGGGCCGTGTTCTACGCCACGCACACCGGGTACGCTACCAAGACCGTCACCGCCTACGATACGGTGTTTGACGGAGCTGCAACGAACGCGGCTGGATTCGTTGTGGGAGCCTACACCTGGAACATCGTGTTGAACACAAAGCGCTGCACCTTCACGGGATACAACAGCTTGAACGCAGGGCTCATGTACTCGCGTGCCGGGGGGTCGACGGGCGTGGCGAACGTAACGGCAGACTACTGCGACTTCTCTGGCGGGACGCCGATCTACTCCTCGGACGCGGCAGGAGTCCTGACCGTCACGCGCTCTACCATCAGGAACGGGACGGATGGCGCGAATCTCTACGTCATGTCGCAGGCGTCTTTCAGGTTCAATCGCTTCTACAACATTACGAATTGGGCTATCGACCCTGGCGGAACATCCGTCGTAAACCTGAGCGTCTACCGCAACACGTTCGACAACGCAGGGGCGGGGAACCTGCGCGGGACTGCCAGGGCAGGATCGACGCTGAACGTGCGTGGCAATTGGTTCAGGACGATGATCGTTCCGCTGGCGTACACGACCTGGACGAACAACGGGTACTTCACGCTCGTATCTGGCACCCCTGGGACCGGGGACTTCGCCACGCTGTCCGACCCTGGGTTCGTGAATCAGGCCGGGCGTGACTACCGGTTGCTTGACTCGTCGTCGCTGATTGGGAAGGGCTGGGACACGGGCGACCTGACGGATGCCGCCGGGCTTCCCGCCGTCGTGAACGGGGCGGCAGATGCCGGAGCGTATGAGAATCAAACCTTGCTGGGAGGCGCCGGGGTAGCCCTTGGTATCTCTTTTTAGCAGGGCAACTTCTTTTTGGCGGTGCTTTCCTTTGTGTTCTCGTTAGGGTAGAATCGGTTTGCTGTACGGAGGATACCCATGTCACAACTAGGGACTGGAATTCGAGTTGACGCTAACGTACGCCTACGCGCGTACGAAGATGGGGTTATTGTCGCAGAGCGTATCGCACACAACGTATTCACCAACACAGGTAAAGAATGGGTAGCGCGCATTCTTGGAGCTACCGCGTACACAGGGACAATCCCAACCCCGCATAATACGTTCAAAGTGAAGTATATGGGGTTCGGTTGCGGGGGTGCTCTTCAACCTGATACCACTACGTACGTGACGGGTCAGGATGAAGTGGTCACTGTTACCGCGCTACAGGATCCTGTTTCTGTGGCTGACGATGGTGGCACTTTCGTGTATTTGAAGCAGGTGTACAATCAAGCTGACAACTCGTTGTACTTCCCCACCGCCTACACGGCACGGTTTATCGCTGACCTGATTGAGACAGAAGTGTCGTTTGTTGGCAGTTTTACGAAGGCGTCTAACGTAAACGTGGGTACCTCGGTGCCACTTACCGAAGCAGGTCTCTATACTAGCGAGGCTGACCCGTACGCAGACCCAACGCTAGCTAACGGGATGATCTGCTACTACACGTTCGCACCTGTTACCAAGACTGTGAAGACTGTCCTGCGCACCGAGTGGGACCTACGTATAGGCTAAGGAGTTCTCCATGTCAGTGAAACGCTTTGGTCGTCTCGGTGGTAGCTGC
>Ga0172375_10006585_pt1 | contig 16216 bp, 8 predicted proteins | sample LakKiv1m_FD_114537 | JGI IMG/M metagenome (GOLD analysis project Ga0172375, IMG submission 114537) | Freshwater microbial communities from Kabuno Bay, South-Kivu, Congo - kab_092012_11.1m | ecosystem: Environmental > Aquatic > Freshwater > Lake | place: Democratic Republic of the Congo...
ACCCTGCGCAAAATAGAAATCGCCCTCTGCTTTCATGGTTGCGGGATATTGCTGCCAAGGCGAGTGCGTGCCTGCGGTGAACGACTCTGCGGCTACGATGGCGCGGCCAGCGAGATGCGCGGCCGAGGCGGCCTCCTTGCAGTCGTCGTTGTTAAGCGGATGGCGCATGTAGTAGTCAGGACCTTGCGAGGTGCTGCAGACCCAGAACTCGCCCATCGGTACCGCCACGCGGCTTTTGCACTGCATGGCATCCGCCAGAGCAAGACCTACGCCTGGAGCTTCGGAATAAAAGAGTAGCCCGTTCTCCTCGCAAATTTTCTGCGCCTCGCCGTAGAAGCACTCCGCCACCAGATCGCCGATGGTTCGGCGCACATCCCAGAGGAACCGCTCGCTGATCGTTGCGTTGTCCACCACGCGTCCGGTCATCACGGGCAAGTAGGGGATCGGACTGTAGCCGCGCCGCTGCTGGAACGCCTCGATGAAACGCGGCGTCCAGTTCTGTACGCCGGCCTCCCAACTGTCGGCCAACAGTGCGTTAAAACCCTCTTTTCCGAACAGGGAGCCGAGCTTCCGCTTTAGCGGCGCCAGGAACGCCGTGTAGTAAGCGCGTACCGCCTCGCGGTCCAGCTTGTCGCACTCCAGTCCGCTTGCCCCTTCGGGCGCCGGCCCGTTGCGTTTGCCTGTCGGCGAATGCCCGAGTCGCAGAATCACCCAGTTGCCCTCGGGGACATCCCACGTCAAGGTGTCCCCTTTCAGGTTTGCAGTCAAATCTATAACTGTGTTTGTCTGCAAGGCCGCCGTGTCCGGAACCGCAAGGGCAGGGGTGTTGCGAAAATCAGTTGTCAGGCGGAACCCGGCCTTGCCGTCCCAGCCATTCACCAGCGCTTCGCCATGCAAGGTCACCTCAGCCAGTCGCACCGGCGCAGCCAGCTTGGGGAAGACCAGCCGAAAGACCTTGCCGCGAGCAGCATCGAAGACAGCGGTTGTTGGCGTGGAGCGCGCGGAGAGGGCATCGGGCATTTTGATCTTTGTAACGGGCTTCAAGGTCTCTGCGCTGTCGCCGCACAGCAACACAGCATCAGCTTTGCCGCCCAGCACAGCCAGTGAACGTGCCAGAAAAGGTTCAGCAAAAGAGAGCTGAATCCAGCGGTCTGTTTTTTTGCTCGGATCGGGATCAAGCACGAGGGATGTGGCGTATGAGCCGTCCGCCAGCACGGAGTAGTCGCGCTTCTCGATAGTGCCACTGATGACAGGCGTGGCATCTGCCATCCGCGTTGTGCCGGCTGGCAGGCGGAACGCCACCACAGCCGAATCACGGTAATCATCAGGGAGCAGAGACGGATCTTTGCCCTTGGGCAAATCCGCAGGCAAATCCTGAAACACGCCTGCAACACTGGGGGGGGTCGATAAGACTCTGTCGTAACGGGACGGACCTTGCACGGATGTTTCACTCCACACCAGCTTGCGCATGGCCTGCTCGGGCTTGACCCACGTACCGCCAGCCAGGCTCCATCCTGCTGCACCGTGTATGCCGAATTCCAGTCCGAGCCGCTGACATTCCGAGGCCGAGTGTCGGAGCATTTCAAACCACTCGGGGCTTCGATAGGTTACGGGTGTGATGTCGGTTGCAGGCGTATCGAGTCCGCCGTCGAACAGGTGCAACCCTCCGAGGCCCACGCGCTTCATATCTTCCAGATCAAGCGTGATGCCTTCACGTGTCACCTGTCCGTCCATCCAGTGCCACCATGTGTAGGGCTTTGCCGACTCGGGCGGAGTGAGGAAGCCCTTCATGAGCGTATCTTCCGCCAGTAATGTGGTGCCTGCGACGAGACAGGCCATCCCGTATAGCCGTGTGTATTTATTCATTGAAATAGTTCTTTAAGACTGTCCCCGCAGTACGTTTAGCTTCCGCGTTTGGGGAATTGTCCCGAAGCCAGCGCATGGTTGCCTTGAGATGTTGGTCGGTCTTACGGCGCACACCAAACTTGCCCAGTTTGACAGTAACCTCCGCAGCCAGTTTTTCTGTTGCGGGGTCTTTGACGGCCTGGCTGAGAATCTCAAACGAATCAGCGCACCGAAGTTCTTCGACGATTGAGACAAGCGTATTTTTCTCCTCCGGGCGGGTTGCTGCGGACCACGCGAAGCGAATCATCTCCATCGAGGCAGCATCGCCTCGCACCTTGCTGTCGAGCGCGATCATGCGGAGGTACCCCTGCAGGGCGATCACTTTGTGCTTGGGTGCAAGCCCTGCGACGGTGCCCTTGATCACGGGCACCAGGGATTGGCTGACTGAATCATCCGACCAACTTGCCAAAGCTCGAACTGCGGCATCCTTGAACGCAAGGTCGTCTCCAGCAAGGTAAGCGATCACCTTCTCTGCGGCCTTCTCGCCTCCGGTCTGACCCAGTCCGCAGATCAGCATGATTTTTGCTTCGCGTGTTGCTGAATCGATGTGCTTCAGCAACAACTCCGAACGCATTGCAGGATCAGGAAGCCGGCGACCCGCTGCGCCATACGCGAGGAAATAGGCATCGCGCTCACCCTCGGTCTTTGCCTCCAGTACACAGGCGAGAAGCTGTTGCAGGTCGTCGGGCGAGGCGACGACGCCCAAGGCACGCGGAATCTCTGCACGAACCATGCGGTTGGTCTCAGATGTCCGCAAGGCAAAGAGTGCGGGTGTCGCCTCGGTTGCCCGACGTAGCCCCAAGCACTTCACCGCCGTCGCCCGGAGTGCGGCATTCGTATGGGTCAGCAAGGCCATCACGGCAGTGTTAATCTCTGTGCCCCTCAATTGGGTCATGGACGCGGTTGCCACTTCCTCGTAGTCCTTCTCTGTTTTATCGCTCATGAGGGAGACGAGCCGGGGAACCGCGCGTGCATCATTCAGAAAGCCCAGTACAGCGATGCCGGTTGACTTGAGATAAGGATCAGCCTCCAGGGTTGCGGCGCAGGCTATTGGTACCGCCTGCCGCTCGCTGCGCCGCGCGAAGGCCTGAAGGCACGCGATTTTGCCGAGGGTCGGCATCTGCGGATAGGCCGTGAGCAGGCTCTGGATCGTTGTATCCGTCGGCTTCAGGAGCAGGACATTGATGGCGGTGCCGCGCACACTCTGACGATTGTCACTCAGATGGCGAATCAGAATAGGGATGGCTGCGTCACCCGTCTGTTGTGCAAGTCCGATCAAGCCCGCGCAACATGCAGTTTCGTCTCCCTTCAACATCTCCCTGTACTGTTCGACCGTAGGTGGCGTGAAGGACTTCTTAGTTGCGCAGACCTTGCAGGTCTCACGCAACGTCTGTGCGGCCTCCGTGCTTGCATTGAGCTGGAGCGCGTAGTGCGCCATGGCCTGCAGCACGCTGTTCGTATGGGTACTATAGCGCTTCAGCGTGGGGACGCATTCGGCCTCCCCGGTGTAGGCGAGTGTCCTCAGCAGCAGGAGCTGGGTCCGTTCAGGCTGTTCGGATTTCAGTGCCTCGCACAACTTGTCATTTAGGGCTTTTCGCGCTTCCGGTGTTGTGGGGGTCGATGCCTCCCACGCTACGGACTGGAAAGCTTTCACGGCATTTGCGATACCCCCCTCCCCAGCACTGTTCAGCGCCTTAATCAAGGCGTCGATGTCTGTCGCAGGAGGGTTTTGCGCAACGGCGCAGAAGACCATGAGAAGGGAAGCGAGAAGGGTGCAATGGGTGTTGCCAGTTTTAGGTTTCATAAAATAATAGGTGCATTAGGTCAGCGCCCAGGCTTCGCGCTTCGGGCGGTCAAGCCAACGGCTGGCAGGTTCGTCATCGATGAAAGTCTCTTTCACGGGATCCCAGCGGAGCGGACGGTTGAGCCAGTGGCCGATGTTTGCGAGGTGGCAGACCGTGGCGGATCGACAGCCGATTTCGACATCACAGATGGGTTTCTGGCGGCTCCAGATGCAATCGAGAAAATCGAGATGGTGATTTTTGGAACGGTAGAGCCGGACATCGTTGCCTGCCAATGGTTGCGCAGCAAGATATTCCGGGAAGGTGCGGATGTGACCGCGGTCGACCTCGATCCAGCCTTTGTCCCCGATGAAGGTGATGCCATTGGAATCTCCTTTCGGCGGAGAGGGCCATGCCAGTTTTTCGAGTGCGTCTCCGAAGACGTGGTAGACCTTTGTGCCAGTCGCGTAGCGTAGATACAGGGCGGGATTATTGTCATAACCGGCCGGCACGATGGCGACGGGCCCGCTTTCATCCATGCCCAAGGCCCACTGTACAATATCAAAATGGTGTGCGCCCCAGTCCGTGGTGCCGCCGCCTGCATAATCGCGAAAGGACCGCCAGCCTCCGGGATGGATACGATCATTGAACGGTCGATAGGGGGCGGGCCCCAGCCACATATCCCAGTCCAGTCCTTCGGGAACGGGCTGAGCGGGTTGCATGCACTCTGAAGAGGGGCCACCGACACGCACATAGACTGAGTGAACAGTCCCGATGTATCCGTTTCGGACCAGTTCCGCGGCGCGCCGGAAATCGCCGTTGGAACGTTGCTGTGAACCCGTTTGCAGAATACGGCCATAGCGGCGGACAGCGTCCACCATGCGGCGTCCCTCCTTCATGCGCATGCCCAGGGGCTTCTCGCAATAGATGTCCTTGCCGGCCTGCGCAGCGAGGATTACGGGTATCTCGTGCCAGTGCTCCGGTGTGGCGACGATCACGCCGTCGATGTCCTTGCGAACAAGAATGTCACGGAAATCGGCGTAGGCTTTGAGGCCTGCATAATCACCGATCAATTCCTTTTGGGCGTAGCGCGCGGACCACGTCTTTACAAACTCGTCGCGCCTGGTCTTGTGCGGATCGGCAAAGGCCAGAAGCTGGGCGCGTCTTTCCTGGTGGATATGGACCGCGTCCCCGCCACCCATGCCCCCGCAACCGATCAGTCCGAAGGTAAGACGGTTGCTAGGTGCGATCTGACCTTCCCTGCCCAGGACGTGGCTGGGCAGGATGAGCGGTGCTGCGGCTGAGCCAAGCACGCCCTTCAAAAACAACCGACGCGTCGCGCCCTGTTCTGTGCTGAATCGTGTTTTCATTGATCTCCTCTCTTGAGCGGCAGGATCCAGATGTTGCGGAAGCGCACGGGATGGTGATGATCCTGCAAGCCGAGCTTCCCCTCTGTCGCACCGCCGCCGAGCTCAATGCGGTCCTGAACGAGGACCCCGTTATGAAGCAGCGTGAGGCGGCGGGGGCTCACCAGCTTGCGCTTCTCATCATAACGCGGTTGTTCCAGGAGGATGTCATAGCTCTGCCACTCGCCGGGTTTGCGGCACACATTGAAGAGCGGCGGATACTGGCCGTAGAGCGCAGCGGCCTGGCCGTCCGCGTAAGTCTCGTTCTGATAGGAGTCGAGCACCTGGATTTCGTTGCCCCCTGGCAGGAACACACCGCTGTTGCCGCGGTTCTGTCCCTTCATGGCGGGATTGACCGTTGCGGGGGCGGCCCACTCGATGTGAATCTGGCAGTCGCTGAAGGACTCCTTTGAAAAAAGGCTCCCGCTTTTGGGCGCCACGACCATGGCGCCATTCTCGACTTTCCATTTGGGCAGAGGCGATTGATCCTGGTCTTTCGCGCCGGCCTTGCGTACCCAGCGGGAGAGGTCCTTGCCGTCGAACAGCACGACGGCGTTCGCGGGCGGCGGCGCAAACTCCTTCTCGGACGGCGCCCCGGGATCGCGCACCGGCGGCTTCGGGCGCTTCAGGTCATGCGCCGCATAGACTCCGCCGGGCGTCAACTTCGGCTCCCCGGCGCACAGAACTCCTTCCATCGCCACACATAAGACAATACAGATGACAGCATTTTGCACTCCTGTTCCCCCTTTACACTTGATCAAAAGCGTACCATTCACGTAAGGACACCAACGATTACACGAAGGTGCGTCTGTATGTGATTAAATAATGCGTAAAATATGAACCGTCTCACTGCCGAACAAGGCATCCTCTTAGAATACACGGATCATCGTACCCTTGGGAGCGGGCGGGTACGTGCTTCGAAGATTTCCCCCTCCCGTCAAGTAGCCAACCAGATTGTCGGCATTGTAAACACCCGCAAACTTGGGCACGCCATCAATAATCAGACTGTGAATCGTATTGGTGCCAAGGAAGGCCAAGTTATTGGTTGCGCCCGAATAGATATAAATATCTGTAGCCGAACTCAGGCACGAAGCGTTGGCTAGGCTGAGTATGCCGTTGGTCACAATCGTCGCACCGCTATAGGTATTCGTGTAGGAAAACGTCAACGTGCCACTGCCTTTTTGGATGACCTGACCACTGCCGCGGATAATGCCAAAGTCGGTGCCTTGTGTTACCGTGTTGGAACGTTTGAAGGTCAGCGTGGCATTATTCGTGATTTCGGCTGTGCCGAGTTGTCCGCTGGTACCGCCGTTACCCACTTGCAGGACTCCTCCGTCGATGATGGTAGTCTGGGCGTCATCGACATTACCATTCTTACGAAGATCGGTGCCGCTGAAGATTTGGATACCACTCCCCTTTTTGACGATACGAATGATATTGTTATTCTTCACTTCAAGTGTGCCAGACCAGTCGGCTGTGCCGCCGAACCCGGCGTTAGTGGTGTCATTGACACCGATGGTGAAAGAAAGATTTTGAGCGGCCCCGTTAGCCCGGTAGATTTTACCGGCGCCGGTCAGTCCGTCGAGGCTGAGCGTCTGCGCAAAATTGCCGTAGTTGTAGAGGTCAACCGTCATGCCGGAATTTACCTTCCCCGACGTCTGTCCGGCGGCAAAGCCCGAGAGTTGGGTGAGTCGCCCGTTTCCGGCAAACTCAATCAGACCCGTGAAGGAATCCAATTTGATCGTGCCCGCGAAATAGTCGGCACTGGTGGCGGCCGCATTCAGTTTCAAGGTGCCGCTGCCGGTGATATTGAGTGTTCCAACACCGGTATCAGTCGCATTACGTGCGCTCAACACGTTGTTGGTTGCACCTCGATTCATTTCGAGGGTTGTTCCACTGCTGATAGAGATTGTACTGGACGTGCCGTTGACCAGAACCTTGGGGCCAGAGGCACTGACAACGCCCGCGCCGGCAATGGTCAGTGTCTCCCCTGGATCAAACCCTCTGACGAAATTAGTCGTGGTCCCGATCGAGAGCGTCTTGCCGGAGCCGGTCGTCCATACTTGGTTTGTGCCAATCGTTGGATCAAACAGGATGGCGGCCGATGCGTTGGCAACAATGCCGCCACTGCTGACTGTCAGCGTCTCGGTTGTGTTTCGGCCAATGGCATAGCTGCCGGACCCGGGAATGTTGAACGTGATACTGTTGACACTGATGTTGCCGCTGTCAAGGGTCACGGTCCCTGCGGCGTCAACACCATTGCCGAAGATCGCATCGCTGTCACTTACCCAAGTGCCGCCATTCCAGCCTGTTGAGTCGCTCCAGTTACCCGAACCGCCCTTCCAGTTCTGATCTGCGGCAAACAGACTCGTCGCCGCAAAAACCAGTCCAAGGGCCATAATCACAACACACCTGTTGCGAAGTTTCTGTTTCATGTTCATTGATCATCTCCTTCAACACGCATTTATAAAGGACTTTGCTTAGACGCTGTCACCCGACATCGTCAGTTGCAGCCCACTTATGCATTTATATAGCTGACAGTTTACCTGAAAGCGTAAGTGCGTGTCTATCGCACGAACGTGCGATAATGAGAAGTTTTACGGATATAAACGAAAAACTATTGATTTTGTAAAGTTATTCGGTTATGCTTTGTAATCGTTAGGAGCCATCAGATCATGAAAAACAGAGATTTATACCTTTCCCAGCTTATTCAGTTTAAAGACAAGCCCTTGATTAAGGTGATCACGGGGATGAGGCGTTGTGGCAAATCATCGCTATTGATCCTGTTTAAAGAGTATCTCAAAGCGCGGCGCGTGGCCGAACGACAGATCATCTTCATGAATTTTGAGTCGATGGAATATGAGAGCATTAAGACGCATAAAGAGCTATATGCTTATATTAAGACCCGAATAAACAGACAGAAGAGGACCTATCTCCTGCTGGATGAAATCCAGTATGTTTCTAATTGGGAACGTGCCATTAATTCATTTGCGACCGATTGGAATGTCGATATTTATATTACCGGCTCGAATGCCTATCTCCTCTCCAGCGACCTCTCCACCCTCCTTTCCGGTCGTTATGTCGAAATCCATGCCTATCCACTGTCTTTTAAAGAATACCGATCCTTCCTTGTTCCTTCTCCCGATTCTCAGGCACAGCAGTTTCAGAACTATCTTGAATTCGGGGGAGTGCCGCTTGTCACGGAACTCAATCATCGGCCCGAACTTATTCAACCCTTCCTTTCGGGCGTCATCAATACGGTTATTGTCAAAGATGTCGTGCAACGCAATGAAGTGAGGGATGTCGCCCTTTTAGAGAATGTCTTACGGTTTATCGCTGACAATATCGGGAAACCATTATCCACAAAGAAAATCAGTGACTATCTCAATAGCGCAGGGCGTAAAGTCAGTACGGAGACCATTGACAATTATCTTCAGATGCTTGAAAAGGCTTTTATTATCTATAAAGCCCAGCGTTTTGATATCAAAGGAAAGCTCTTTCTCAAAACACTTGAGAAATACTATATCTGTGATCTGGGCATTCGGAATCACCTCCTTGGCCTTCGCAATGCGCATTATGGTTTTGTTCTTGAAAATGTCATTTTCTTTGAATTGTTGCGCCGCGGATATACGGTGTCCATTGGTAAGATAGGCACGCTGGAGGTTGATTTCATTGCAGAAAAAAGTACGGAGAAACTCTACTATCAAGTTTCAACGACCCTGCACAACGAAGACACCTTAAATCGAGAACTCGCCTCCCTGCGCGCCATCCCGGATCAGTATCCCAAAACAATCTTGACCATGGATGCCCCATTCAATAGAGATATTGACGGTGTTCGCATCATCAACATCATTGACTTTCTCCTGTCATGAACGCTATCCCTTCACGAGGTTGTCGCGGATGGCTTTGGCGACAGCGGCGCCGCGGGTGTTGACATGGAGCTTGGCGTAGATGTTGCGCAGATGCGTGCTGACCGTGTGGATGCTGAGGTTGACCTTCACGGCGATCTCCTTCTTGGTCAGCCCCTGCGTCATCCACTCAAGGACTTCGCGTTCGCGGTCACTGATCGACTCCGACTCGGTGGCGGAGGGCTTGCCCATCATCTGCACGAAGCGTCCGAGCACGGCGCGCGCCACGACGGGGCTCAAGGGCGCTCCGCCCTCTGCCGCCGAACGGATGCCTTCGACCACCTGCGCGGAGGAGGAGGTCTTGATCAGATAGCCCGAGGCGCCTGAACAGATGGCGCGATAGACCTTTTCGTGATCCTCAAACACCGTCAGCATGACGATGCAGCACTCCGGTGCGGCCGCCTTGATGTGCGAGAGGGCCGAGATGCCGTCCATGCCCGGCAGGTCGACATCCAGCAGGAGCACGTCAGGGGAGGGGTGCTTCGCAAGCGCCTTCAGCGCATCTTCGACACGGTCGAACTGATAGGGGCAGGAAATATCCGGTGTCTTTCTGAAGACGAGTGCGAGGGCGTCCCGGTAGGCCGCATTGTCCTCGACCACCCAGACCTGCAAACTGGCATCTGTTGTTGCTTTGCTCATATTCTTTTAGCTGTCTCTCATTTTCGAAGGAATCGAACCATTCGAAAGAATCGAATCAATCGACTATCTCGATTCCGTCGATTCCATCGTAACCTTGTCGCGTTAAAACGTTCTAGTGGCGTGCTTAGTCCTTTGTCATCGGAATTGTCAATTTCAAACGGGTTCCACCTTTATCCGGTTTTTCAAAATCAAGTTGGGCGTTCATCTCCTGGGCGCGGCGGCGCATGTTGCGGAGGCCGTGTCCCTGCTCAGGCGCAATCTCCGGCATGCCGACCCCGTCATCCTCGATGAGCAAAACCAAATGCGCGCGTTCCATGGTCAGGGTGATATACACCTGCTTCGCCTGGGCATGGCGATGGATGTTGTGAAGCGCCTCTTTGAAAATCGGGAGGATGTTCCGCCGGACGGTCGTTGCGATCCGATGCTCATCCTTCTGGATCCCCGTGGCATCAAAGGTATGCGGCAGCGCGGCGAGCAGCATGTCGGCGGTGTCGCGCATGCGAGAGACCAGATCCGAGGCGTTATCATGGACAGGGTCGATCATCCAGACCAGGTCCTTGAGCGTGGCGATGCTCTTGCGGACAATGTTCCCGATCTTCTCGAAGGCTTCCTGGTCGCCGCCCCCGGCGGAGGCCAGGTCCAGCAGCAGGGCGATGCCGCCGAGGTTCGCGCCGATCTCGTCGTGAAGATCCCGCGCGATCTGCAGACGAAGAAGGTCTGTCTTCCGGAGCCGCTTGCTGCGGAGGCGCGCGAGCCACCAGCCGAGTCCTCCGACACAGGATAAGAGCGCGATGACAAACCCGAGCTGAACAATATCGCGTTGCCACCAGTACGGAGGAATTGTAAAAAGCACCCTTGATTGCTGAGCCGGCCGTGGCGTCGGATCGACGTGGGCGAGTATGAACTCGTACTGACCCGGGGGGAGATGTTCAAAAACAACTTCACGGTTTTGCGTGAGGATCATCTCCTGTGTCCGAGGTCCTTTAAGGAGTACGCGGAAGCGGGCTGTAGTGTTGTGGCGCGTCTGCGTGTTGAGCCATCGGATGGTGAGCTGTCGAGCACCTGTCGGCAGGCGGATCGCAGGAACGGAGTGAAGGGAAGGGATCGGCAGGACGGAACGTTTCCACCACAGATGGCTATCGCAATCGATTTCATCAACGATGGGGATTCCTGGATCAGGATTAAGGAAGAGCTGTGTTGGATTTAAGCAGGCAAGACCATTTTGAGTTGGAAATAATAGCGTTCCATCTGTCAGCTTGAGTCCGGCAGGGCTGAACCCTCCTGTACAGGTGTCGTTGTCCAGGCCATCTTCGATGCCCAACAACACAGAAGACGTGGTTGGTGTGTGGGTTTTTGGAGTGCTGGGCTCTCCGGGATCGATGCGCAGGATCCCCTTGGTGGTTCCCAGCCAGAGCCGCTGTGAGGCATCCTCCTGTATTTGCACGACGCGCATGCCCTCTGAAAGAAGGGGGTCAGGCCTCGGTTGCCATTGCCCGTCGGCATAGTAGGCGAGCCCGAACACACCGCCAGCCCAGAGCGTGCCCTGTTGCGTCACCAGGAGGGATTCGACACAGGTTTCAGGGAGTCCCTTGTTGAGTCGTCTCCAGGGGAACTTGGGCTCTGTGCTGAAAGCGAGGACCCCCTCTGTTTCGCTGGCTGCATAGACGGTCGAGCCGTCCGTAGATGCAACCAAGGCGTTGACCGTATGGGAGGGCTGATGCAAGGGCCAGAAAAGGCCTGTTGTGGCCGTGTAAACCATGACGCCGCGCTGTGTGCCCACCCAGACGGCGTCTCTGACTTTCAGGAGTGCGCGCACGCCGGAGTCCATGAATGGCACCTTGGCACCGGGATAGATGAACTGCGTTTGAAACGACGTGTCTGCGCGGAGCAGATGGTGCCCCAGGGCGCCGATCAGGAAGCCGCCGTTTCGATATTCCATGAGCGACATGACGGTCGCCTGCGACGCCAGGTCCGGCAGGGGAACAGGGCTGAACTCACCGCCCGGCGGCTTGCGCCACAGGCCTCTTCCCGCGACACCGGCGTAAAGGGTGTTGTCGGAGACTTTGCAGAGCGCCGTAAAGACCTGCTGCTCCTTTCCTGTCGGCAGGCGGAGGAGATGAATTTTCCGTTCCCGGAAGCAGAGCAAGCCGCCCCCCTCTGTGGCAGCCCAGACCGCGCCGTCATGGTCAACCAGTAAATCATTGATACCCGGGGGATAGAGGCCCTCGCCCGTGTAGACGGCGTTCCAGGCGCTGCCGTCCCAGCGGTAGAGGCCGTTCTGGCCGCCGGCCCACAGCTCTTTGCCGTTGCGTTCGACCATGGCGACGATGCCCATGCGGGCGATATTTCTTTTTTCGACGGGGGGCAGTTTCTTCCACTGGTTGTCCTCGCGGCAGGCGAAATCAGAGGGGTTGCGGAAGACCCAGAGACGGTTCGACGCGCCTGTGCAAAGGGCCTCATACGCGAAGTCATCTTCGAAAACAGGCACAGTTACACGGGTGCAGATGTCATTTGTAAGGTGATACAGACCTTGGCCAGCCGTTATCCAGAGAGTGCCATCGGCCGCGAAGCAACCTTTTTTGAAGCTGATAGTCGTATCGTCCGGGACAGTCCAGTACTGCCATGTGCTTCCCTCGCTCCAAGCGATTGCGGCTTCTGTTATGAACGCGATCCGATTTGACCGGACAGCATAATCATAAGGACTTCTCAGCGGTTTTTCCTTCCACTCAGACAGTACTCTCCATCCATTCTGATAAATCAAAGGGGGCTGGGTGATCCTGCCGACAAATAGGCGGTCGCGATCCAGGAAGTCCAGTTCCATGATATTGCTGGAGAAACTGTCAGCGTCGCCCTCCGACGTGGGGAGGGCGGCTGCGAAACGAAGGCCGTCAAAGCGCCATAACGATGTTCCGCAAGCGCCCCAGAGGAGGCCGTCAGGTCCGAGCCGGATCACCTTGACGCTGTTCTGAGGAAGACCCGACTCGCGTGTCCAGCGCTGCACCGTGAAGTCTTGCGTGAGCGGCACGAGGCCACTCTCCTCCACGCCTGAAAAAGCATGGGCGAATGGAAGCAACAAAAATAGGAGACCCCACTTGATGGCCTCTAGGGTAGACGGATTTATCCAGCCTGTCAAGAAAGCCGTGTATCGCACGTTTGTGCGATAGGCAAGCCCGCCGCCTGGGGGGCCGGGAGCAAACGAAGGAAAGGAAAAGGGTCGTATTTGTACATTAGACAAAACTGACTTGAGCGGACGGTCAGGGCGTGGTAAATTGATCGTGGCAATGCAACAATGGCATCCTCGCGCGGACGGATGTCAACCCGATGGAAAAACGGCAGTCAAACGAGGCGTGGCCAAGATGCGCAAGGCGGCTGACGCTGGGGAGGGATGGGCATAATGTCAAACATACAAATACAATCCCGATTCGCCCCATTGATATCGGGCCTCTGGCAGGGCGTTTCTATATGGCAGAAGGATGTATAAAAAAGTGGCGGGTGCTTTAAAAATCAGACACCGTTCGTGGGCGGGGGTGCCCACGCTCTCAGAAATCGCCACTTTTTCATACGGCGGAGCCTCCAAATAGAAACGCCCTAGGGCCTGTGGAGGGAAGTCGTTCTTTGCGCTGGACAAACGGTGACGGATGTGAGAAGCGTAACGGACAACCGGTCGGCGGAGGAGGACGTGCGGGAACGGACGGTTCTGTATGCACGAGGCCTGTGCGGTCGGCGGCGAGTGGAAAGGGGAGCGCGGTGAAAGTTTGTGTCGGGGTTGCGTTGGGAATCGTGATCGCGGGTTGGACGTCGGCCGCCGAGTCCGTGCGGCTGCGTTCGCCGGACGGCAAGGTCGAGCTGGACTTTGCGTGCGGGGGCGGACGCGTGACCTATACGCTGAAGGCGGACGGGCGCGACTTGGTCAAGGATTCGCCGGTCGGCTACGCGGGCGGGACGCTGGCGGGCGTGGCGCGGCGCGCGCAAAACGCGGTCTGGAGGCCCGTCTGGGGCAAGCGCGCCGCCGTGCCGGACCGTTTCAACGAGGCGACGCTCGATCTTGCCTCCTATAAGCTGGTGGCGCGCGTCTACGACGACGGCGCGGCGTTCCGCTGCTTGGGCGGGACGGGCGCGGAGCTGACGCAGTTCGCCTTCGCGGGCGACTACACGGCGTGGTTTTACAACGGCGAGCACCACAACCTCGGCCCCGACAAACTTTCCGAAGTCGATGGCAGGCGGATGCCGCCCATGACGGTGAAGGCGGCGGACGACGCGTACCTCGCGGTGCTGGAGGCGGATCTGGGCGACGGCGATCCGCTGGCGCTGGAGTCCAAGAAGGGCGAAACAACGTTCGGCCTCGGGTCGAAGCCGAGCGGAGCGTGGCGCGTGCTGCTCTTCGGGCGCACGCCCGGCGCGATGGTCGACTCGCACCTCGTGGAGCTGCTCAATCCTCCGCCTGCCGAGGGCGCGGACTTTTCGTGGGTCAAACCCGGCGTGGCGGTCTGGGACTGGCGCATCAACGGCGCGCAGGCCGACGGCTTCACCTATGCGATGTCCTATCCCTCGTGGGTGCGCATGGTCGACTTTGCGGCCGAGAACAACATCCGCTACCTCGTTCTCGACGCCGACTGGTACGGCAAGGAGTTCAACCCGAAGTCCAATCCGACCGACGGCGGCTACGCGGGCGACGCGAAGAAGCTGATCGTCTACGCCAAAGAGAAGGGCGTCGGCATCTGGCTCTACCTCAACGACGTCGCCGGCCGGGCCTATCCGATCGACCGGACGCTGAAGGCCTACGGCGAGTGGGGCGCGGCGGGTGTGAAGTACGGCTTCATGAAGGGGACGCCGGAGGAAAAGAACGTGCGGACGCGCATGATCACCGAGCTGTGCGCGGAGAATCGGCTGCTCTGCGATTTCCACGACGGGCCGGTCCACCCGTACGGCCAGATGCGCACGTGGCCCAACGCCGTGACGCGCGAGCTGTGCCACGCGCAGCTCGACGCGCACCGCGTGTTCCAGCCCAAGACGTTCGTGACGACGGTGTTCGTGAACATGCTGGCGGGCCCGCTCGACATGAACAATGGCCTCGCCGACCTGACGCAGGCGCACCGCGTGGACCAGGCGCAGCCCGTGCCCTCGACGCTGGCGGCCGAGGCGGCGCGCACGCTGATCGTGTTCTCCGGCGCGACGGTGATCCCCGACATCCCCGAGAACTACCGCAAGCATCCGGAGCTGCTGCGTTTCATCGCATCCGAGAAACAGCCGTGGCGCGAGAGCCGGACCCTGAGCGGTGCGATCGGCGAGCACATCGTCATGGCGCGGCAGAATGCGGACGGCGCGTGGCTGGTCGGGGCGGCGACGAACGAGGACCCGCGCGACCTCGCCATTCCGTTGGACTTTCTCGGCGACGGCACCTACACGGCGCTCGTGATCGAGGACGGCGACGATTCCGACTACCGGACGCACAAAGAGAGCTACAAGGCGGCGACGCGCGCCGTGACGTGCATGGACACGATCCGCGTCAAGCTGGCACCCGGCGGCGGCGCGTGCGTACTGCTCACGGCGAAGTGAGCGCCGGCCGACGGCCTCTCCGCTATTTCTTCAACTCCAGACGGATCGCGTGACCGCCGTTTTCGGCGAGGTCGGCGGCGAGGGTGTCGGCCGAAGTCACCTCGCGTGTGGAGCAGGCGACTCGGGTGGGCGCGCTGCCGTCGGGCGCGGCGTCGGCGTAGAGATGCGCGACGTAGGTCTTGCCGGGCGTTAGGAAGCTCAGCGGAATTTGCAGCGTGCGGCGCTGCAGCGCGTTGATGAGGATCAGGTCGTTCTGCTCCAGCAGGCGCGCTGCGTTGTCGGCGACCATGACGTAGCGCCAGGGCGTGGCGTCGGGGAAAGTCAGGGTGGCCGGGCCGTCGAGGCGGGCGACGAGCGCGTGGGGTTTGCCCGCGAGCGGCGCGAACTTCATGCGCGCGAAGGTGAAAAGCCCCGCCTCGCCGAGGGCGACGACCGGTCCGTCCGCGATCTCGAGGGTGAGCGGGCGCTCGGCCCCGTTTTTGATCTCGCTCAGCCGTGCGGGCTTGTATTCGCCCTGCGCGGCGTAGACCGGCCAGGCGCGGTGGTCGCCGGCGAAAATGAATTCCGTGCTTTCGGCGGCGACATCGAGCTTGGCGAGCGTCTGTTTGGGGAAGACGTAGCGGAAGGCGAAGCCGGCGTTGTAGGCACGGCATTCGAGCACGAAAGAAAGTGTCCCTGCCCCGCCGTGCGAGCAGGCGAGGACCAGCGACTCGTAGGCGTCGACGACACGCGACCGTTCGCCGTAGGGCGGATTCCATGTCCGGTCGGCCGCGGCGCGCGTTTCGGAGCGGACGGAAAAGCCCGATGTCAGTTCGGTTTTGTCGGCGGTCGTAAAGCCGAGCCGTGAGGCGAGGACCACCGACTCGTCCTTGTAGTCGACGCGATACGTGAGCGTGCCGTCCGTCGAACAGGCGAGGACAGCGAGAACGGCATGGTCGGGGGATTGCACGCGGTACTCGGCGGCGAAAGCGGAGACGGCGACTAGGCTGAGGCTCAGGACGGCGATGATTCGGCGCATACG
>Ga0172375_10006586_pt1 | contig 16213 bp, 17 predicted proteins | sample LakKiv1m_FD_114537 | JGI IMG/M metagenome (GOLD analysis project Ga0172375, IMG submission 114537) | Freshwater microbial communities from Kabuno Bay, South-Kivu, Congo - kab_092012_11.1m | ecosystem: Environmental > Aquatic > Freshwater > Lake | place: Democratic Republic of the Congo...
CGAATAACACAATTAATGGCACTCCTCGAGTGCCATTTTTTTTTGATATCACAATTTTTTCACCAATAAACGTTATTATATATACATTTATAAGACAACTAAAAAAAACATTTCAATTTGAAAGGTTTTTGTTATATAATATATTAGACACGAAAAAAATGAAGGAGTTTATGATATGCGAGTTTACACAAGAAGATTATTGGTATCTTTCCTGGCACTGATTCTCGGAGCTTCGGTTGTCGCCTGTGGTGGCGATACTACTACCGATATTGTCACACCAAACGACTCGGTGATCCCAAACTTATCCAACCCGGACCAGATTTTCCTGCAAAACGACATATATACAGTCACTTACGGTGACCTTTATGACGTTGTGAAAGTCAATGACGGACTAAATCAATTGTTATTGATGGTGGATTCAGCTTTGTTGGCTGATTACTTTGCGGCTGTAACCGATGAGGAGATTGCGGAAAGAACTGAAAAACTAATATATGGTACAAACGATCAGGAAATCATCAACAACCTGACCGATGATGAAAAGGCAGACTTTGAAAAGGCATACTATGACGGTATGTACATGATGGGCTTCGCTGATAATCCGGAAGACTATGTCAGAGTAGTTGTAGTTAGAGAAAACTACGCTATTGACTTAATGCTTGACGAAGAAAATTCCGAGGAAGCCTGGTATACCGGGCCTACAGCCGTAGCGGAATATTATGACGCACAATACGACTACGACATCAACACCATCAAGATTAGGTTCCTTTCGGAAGCCGATGCCAAGAGCGTCATGAGACTTTTTAATCTGGTTTCTTTGGGTGGAGAACTGAAGCTTTATACCGGAATCACCCCGCTTGACCAGGTGCCAAGCACCGCTTTGAACGAGACCAATACTGTCAGTCTCACCGACGAACAAATTCTTGAAAAATTTATCCAACTCTACAACTACATCTATGGTAGTTATCGTGACGAGTTAGCGGAAGATGCAACTCTTGAAGGTTTGCTGGCAAATGAAGACCTGATAGTCTCGAGAGACACTTTGACCAAAGCCAACACCAGTTTGGATAATTTCGTTTATGATACTTTGGGATCGTATGAAGCTTATATTGGTGGCGAAGATACAAAATTGTATTACACCTACGCTCCTGTAAAATATTACAGTTCCAGCGATACCAGCTACTACATGATTTTGAATCTTGCGAAGACTGAAAAAGTCGATGTTACTGATTTTGCCGGTACCGAAGCCGATTTGGTTTCGCTAATCGGTCAAGATATTTATGATGAATTGCAAAATGAGATTATCCAGACTAACTTGAACACTTCCTCATTTGTTTCAGCAAGAATCATCGAATTGCGTCAAGCTCATTCTTTCAACATTTACGATTATTTCATCGGCGTCGACTATCAAGCCGCCGACAATGATTTCGTTCTCAATGAAGAAGGCGACGCTTCGATAGTCGCTAGTTATGATGATGTCAACATCACCGCCGACGAACTCTTCACATATGCGATGAATGTCAACGCGCCGATGTATGTCATCTATGCATCTCAAGCCAAAGCCGCAATTGCCGCTCATTACGCCGATGTTTACTGTCTGAATGATGAAGTCTGCGAATATGACGTGACAAAGAATAAATCCGAGAAAATGCTAGAGCATTATGATGACCTGGCAAGTCTCGAAATTCAATTTGACGCCAGCTACTATGCATCCTACTATACATTTGATGAATATTTATATTTAGCCTACGGGGTTAGAAGTCGTACGGAAATGATTTCTGATTACTATGTAATTTCGACTTTACAACCGTTATTCATCTATGATCAAATCACCAAAGACAACTATGATATTCTCAATTACTTAATGGAATTGGCACAACCTTATTATGACAACTATTTCAGTTTGAATGTCGATCATCTGCTTATCTATGTTGACCGTGACGAGAACGGAACACCTGATGACTACAACGATTTCTATGCCGGACTTGAAGACCAAGCAGCTTATGACCTGATGCTGGAAAGTTTTGATACAGCAATCAGAAACTATCTTGATGTTGAAGACAATACCTTCGATACATTGATTACCGAATACAACAAAGCCAGTCGTGCGGACGCGGTCTGGGGTGAATTCAAACTTTATGGATTCAACATCATTACCGAGTCTTTAGGCGAAGTGACTTATCTTGATTCAGTAGGTGTTTATGAAGATTCCTTTGTGGATTCCTTAATCGCTATATATCAACAATATAAGACCGAAGCGTATGAGAATGAAGACTATATCTATTATGACAGTCTGATTGAATCTTCTTACGGAAGACATATTGTTCGCGCTGAAAAAGGTACAAGTTTCGAGAGACCTTCCGCTTTGTTCACGATGACCTATGATGATGATAACGTCGCCGAGTATTTACCGGGAATGGTCAACTTGACTGATCCTTTAAGCTTTGAACAACTCAAGATTTATGCCGACTATCGTTTCACTGTCGTAGCCTATGGCAACGGCGACTTCGAATCAATTTATGGGTTGACAAGACCTGATATTCCAAGTTCAGTTAATACCGCTATCAAGGCTTTCTATGACGACCTTTACGACGCATTGTATGTTGTCGGATATATGAACTATATAATCATCGATCAATTGCTTGATAGTACGATAACCAACGAGTATGCAGCTTACTGCTCGATGAGCACGGAGACAATCAATGAAAGACTTGCGGAAATCCAGAATATCTACATGTACCAGATATTTGCGGATTTGGATGTAAGATGATAAAATAAAAGTGCGATTATTCGCACTTTTTAAAATCGAGGGATAGAATGAATCAACTAAAACTGGAAGAGAGAATTATCAAGAAGAATACGCTGATGACGATGATTATCAATGCCTTTTTAGCAGCGATGAAGATGCTAGCCGGTATCTTCGGCAAATCTAGCGTTTTAATCAGCGATGCCATTAATTCCTTAGGTGATATCGCCACGAACGCTGTAGTATACATTTCTGCCATTTTCTCGAGAAAAGGCCATGACAAAGATCATCCTTACGGACACGAGAAAATTGATAGCATCATTTCCATTTTCTTGGGAGTGGCTATTATCATAACCGCTTTCGAAGTGGGTCGCGAAGCCATCTATAAGTTATACGATTTCTTTGCGAACGGCATCGGCATCGCTACACCTAAATGGTATGCGCTTCTAGCCGCCGCTGTAACAATCGGCGTCAAGGAGTTTTTGTTTCAAGTTACGAAAAGAGATGCAAAAAAGGCTAGATCAGGAGCTTTGTTGGCGCAAGCCTGGGACCATCGTTCTGACACCATCGCCAGTTTTGGAGCGATTGTCGGTATCAGTGGTGTTCTATTGGGAGCACCTTATTTGGATCCGATTGCCTCATTAATGATTACGTTCTTCATCCTTAGGGTTGGGTACCGGATTACTGCTTCCGGAGTTGCTCAAGTTGTGGATAAGGCAGCGGATCCGTTAACAGAACAAACAATTCGCGACATCGTTGCCAAATATTCCGAAATCCAGAGCCTTGACGTTATAAAAACCCGGATGTTCGGCATGAAGATATACGTTGATCTCGAAGTAAGCATGGACTTCCAGTTGTCTTTGGAAAAATCTCATGCAGTAGCTCAAAAACTTCACGATGAGATTGAATCTGCACTTCCAGAAATCCTTCACTGCATGATTCACTGTAACCCATTCTATCCGAAAAAATAATAAATTACTTGTTGATTTTCAACCTTGACGGTGCTATAATAATTATTTACAAGAAAGCGCTTACTAGGGAGGGGTACCTATGGTATTGTCCATATTGAATTATCTTGATACTGGCCCGGGAATCTGGGAAATTCTGCTAAGGATGGGCTTGACCGCCATATTCGTCGGCGTCATCGGAATCGAGAGACAACTTCGTCAAAAGATAGCGGGTGTCACAACCCATCTGATGGTGGCATTCGGCGCAGCCGGAATCGCCATCATGCAGGACAGTCTTTATTTCGATGCATTGAACACAGCTTTGAGTCTGGCTGACCAAGGCATAAATATCACCGTTAACTTGGAAAGACAAAGAGTCATTGCCCAGGTAGTAACCGGCGTCGGTTTCTTGGGAGCCGGTACAATTCTCAAGACCAGAAACGGAATTTATGGCCTAACAACGGCAGCCACATTATGGCTATCGGCGATGATTGGTCTTTGTTTCGGCATGGGAGCCTATGTAGTGGGAATCGTCATTTCAATCTTCTCACTTATCTTCCTGACCGTAATCCGTAAAGTTCTTGCACATACCTCCTTAAGGCATGTAGAAAGCCCGGACATTATTGGATCCGAAAGAGTAGACGACTAAAGAGACATAGCAGTCTCTTTTTTTTTGCAACAAAACATTCAAATTTTTTGCAAAAAAGCCATAAATAATGTACAATATTTATGGAATTTCGGAGGTTATCAGCATGGTTTTGGAAATTAAGGATCTATATGTTTCCGTTGAGGACAACATCATATTACAAGGAGTCAATCTACAAGTCAAAGGCGGGGAGACCCATGCAATCATGGGACCTAACGGTACCGGCAAGTCGACATTGGCTTCAATCTGCATGGGGCACCCAAAATACAAGATCGAATCAGGTGACATTTTACTTGACGGTGAAAGCATTTTGGACAAGTCAGTAGACGAGAGAAGCCGGATGGGCATTTTTTTGGCTATGCAGAATCCTACCGAAGTACCGGGAGTTACCAACTTCGATTTCGTCAAAGCCGCTTTGCAAACCCGAATGGAATCAGGAAAACATCTGCGTGTAGGCAGATTTATCCTCGATTTCGAGAAAGCTTCCGATGATTTGAAAATGGGTAAGGGGTTAGCCCATCGTTTCTTGAATCAAGGATTCTCCGGCGGTGAGAAGAAGCGAAACGAGATTCTACAGATGAAACTGTTGAAACCGAAAGTTGCTTTTTTGGATGAGATTGATTCAGGACTTGATGTCGATGCATTAAGAATTGTCGGCGAAAATGTCACAAAGCAAAAATCTCCTGACATGGGCTTGGTTCTCATCACACATTACCAAAGACTTCTGGATTACATCGAACCGGATTTTGTACATGTCATGATTAACGGCATGATCGTCAAAACCGGCGGTAAGGATCTAATAGCTAAAATCGACAGCGAAGGCTACGACTGGGTTAAGACTGAACTTGGCATCACTGATTTCGATGTGAGAAAAGCCCCGGTATCGCTCGGAACTTGCCCGACAAAAACTCTCAAATGACAAAGGACGAACTATGAAGACACCCACTTATCTTGATGAAAAGGGTCAGGTAGTCATTCTTAGGTCGGACGAAATCGTCAATCGTTCGCAATCTGTTTTAAAAGATGATTTGATTGAAGTATCGGAAACAGACGCTTTATTCATCTATCTTGAGGATTATGAGCGCAAATCACTAAGAATTAACCTGACTTCCAAAAGCAAAACGACCATATACATGATATTCAAGACATCCAAACCTAATGAATACGATATCCAGATCAACTTGGAAAATCGGGCGCAGGCGGATGTGTTTTCTGTTTTTAGGAATGTAGAAAAAACCAATTTGACGGTTAATCGGCGATTTGTTCTAGCTGAATCAGCCAACCTCAATATCCGCAACGCCCTATTGAATATGGGGGAGACTACCCTCAACGAGTTAGTAAGTCTTTCGGGAGTGAAGGCTGAAGTTGCTATAGATGTACTCAATATCGGAGCCTATAATGATGTGTTTACTGTTAATCAAGATGTATCACATCAGGCGAAGAGTACGATTTCCAATATCACGAACTCTCTTATCAGTAACCAGAACGCCAAACTAAACTATTCCGTTTCCGGACGGATTCTCAAAGGAAACGAATTTTCCAGTTGCAAACAAACCAATAAAGGCATCATTTTAAATGAAGCCGGAGAAATCGGCGTGATTCCGAAACTTTACATTGACGAGTACAACGTCGAAGCTTCTCATGGCGCCGCCATCGGTCAGATAGACGAAGAGCAATTATATTACCTCTTGAGTCGGGGTCTGACGGAAGCGGAAGCGAGAAGCCTGATTATCTCCGGATATACCAAACCTTTTGTCGCAGCTATTGGCGATGAAGATATTAAGGAATTGGTCGAAAGGCAAATTTTGAAGAGAATAAACGAGGCGGATATCTTATGAAAAACAATCCATGGAGACGGGACTTCCCTCAACTAAGTTGCGGTTTAGTGTATTTGGACACCGCGGCCACCAGTTTGAAACCAAAAACGGTAATCGCGGCAGTCGATCATTATTACAACGAGCTGAGTGCAAACATTCATCGTGGTATGTATCCAACTGCAGTAGAGACTACTGAGCTCTATGAAAGTGCACGTGAAACAGTCGCAAAGTTCATCAACGCAAAACCTGAAGAAATAATCTATACAAGAGGAACTACTACCGGTTTGAATATGGTAGCTCACATGTACGGGCAGGCAAATATCAAAGAAGGCGACGAAATCATCGTATCTGAACTCGAACACCATTCGAGTTTTCTGCCTTGGCAACAACTGGCCAAGAATAAAAAAGCCGACATCAGATTTGTCGAATTGGATAAAGAGGGAAGAATCACCATTGAAGCTTTTCAAAAAACCTTGAGTTCTAGGACAAAAGTCGTCGCATTGACCTATGTTTCTAACGTCATGGGCTATATTACTCCAATCAAAGAAATAGTGTCCTTGGCACATCAATATGGCGCTGTTGTAGTGGTTGACGCTGCACAAGCTGTTCAGCACATTAAGGTCGATGTCAGTGATCTCGACTGTGATTTTCTGGCTTTCTCTGGACATAAGATGTTAGGACCGACAGGCATCGGCATCCTTTATGGAAAATATGACTTAATCAAGAATCTGGAACCGATGGAATTTGGTGGTGATATGAATGATGATGTGAACAAGGATATCTCAACTTGGAAACAAGCTCCATATCGATTCGAAGCTGGCACCATGCCGATAGCTTCAGTACTAGGATTGGCAAAAGCCGTGGAGTATATCGAGAATATAGGCATCGACACGATTCATGATCATGTGACCAAAGTCCATCGTTATGCCATTGCGCAATTGTCACAGATACCCGGAATAACCATTTATAACAAAAGCGCAGAAACCGGTATTATATCATTCAATATCGACGATGTCCCAAGCCACGATGCCATCACTTTCTTTGCGGAAAAACAAGTCGCACTCAGAGCGGGACAACACTGTGCAAAACTGGTGTGTGATTGGCTAGGCATCCATGCTTGCATGCGTGCCTCCATATACATCTATAATAATTATAAAGATGTCGACCAACTTGTCCAAGTAGTCAAGGAAGCTGGCGAATATTTCAAAAAATTAGGATTTTAGGAGAAAACAACCATGTCAGGATTGGACAATCTTTATCGCGAAGTAATAATGGAACATTACAAAAATCCAAGAAATAAAGGTTTGGTAGAGAATGAAAACTACCACCTTTTCCGTATAAAGAACCCTTCCTGTGGAGATGATATAACAATTCAGACTTTAGTTGAAAACGGCATCATCAAGGATTGTCGGCATATTGGCCATGGCTGTTCGATTTCGATGGCCTCAGCGTCTGTCCTGACTGAAACGATGATTGGCAAAACTGTGGAAGAAGCCCAGATACTCGCGGATAATTATCTTAATATGGTTGCCAATAAGGATTTTGATCAGAATATTGACCTCGAGGAAGCGGAAGTGTTCAGCGGGGTAAGACAATTTCCGGCTCGCGTCAAATGTGCATCAATCGCTTGGCTGGCATTCAAGGACACATTGAAATAGGTGAAATTATGAGCAAGAAAAAAGACGATATCAATATCGTTTCCGATTATAAATACGGATTCCACACAGAAACGGAGTCCTATAAGAAAACCAAGCGTGGTTTGAGCGAGGAAGTTGTAAGAGATATTTCGGCGATTAAGAAAGAACCGGACTGGATGTTGGAATTACGTCTCGAAGCACTTAAGGCTTTCCATGAAATTCCGAACCCGAAGTGGGGTCCGGATCTTTCATTCATCGATTTTGACGACATTATCTATTATATTAAACCTTCAGAAAGTGTTGAAAAAGATTGGAATAATGTTCCTAAGGAAATCAAGGAAACCTTCGACAAACTCGGTATTCCCGAAGCTGAACAGAAATATCTGGCCGGGGTAACAACTCAGTTTGAGTCCGAAGCTGTCTATCACAGTACCATCAAAGAACTTACTGACCTCGGAGTAATCTTTCTCGATACCGATTCCGCACTTCGCGAGCATCCAGACATTTTCCGTAAGTATTTTACGAAAGTCGTAGGTTATCGCGATAATAAATATGCGGCTCTTAATACGGCTGTGTGGAGTGGCGGCTCTTTCATTTATGTACCTAAGGGAGTCATCATTGAAAAACCGCTTCAGTCATATTTCCGCATCAATTCGGAAAAGATGGGTCAATTTGAAAGAACCTTGATAATCGTTGATGACGAGGCTTCCTTAAATTATGTCGAAGGCTGTACCGCACCAATATATTCCAGCGATTCCTTGCATGCGGCAGTAGTGGAAATCTATGTGAACAATCACGCGAAATGCCGCTATTCGACAGTCCAAAACTGGTCTACGAACATCATCAACCTTGTGACCAAACGTTCTCTGGTTGAAAGTTACGGCCATATGGAATGGATTGACGGCAATATCGGTTCCGGACTAAACATGAAATATCCGGCTTGTATACTCAAAGGCGATCATGCCAAAGGGACTACGATTACCATTGCGTTTGCCGGCAAAGGACAATATCAAGATACCGGTGCAAAAATGATACATATCGGTGATTATACGACCAGCAAGATTGTGTCAAAATCAATTGCCACAAAAGGCGGGAAAGTCAATTATCGCGGCTTGGTCTCGCAAAGCAGAAGTGCCAAAGGCGCAAAGGCGAAAATCGAATGCGACACCATCTTGGTCGATCGCGAATCCAGTTCCGATACGCTTCCGACCAATATTGTTAAGAATTTCCGCGGACAGATCGAACATGAAGCGACAGTCTCAAAAGTCAGCGAGGAGCAACTCTTCTATCTGATGAGTCGCGGACTTACCGAAGATGAAGCCAAGGAAATGATTATCATGGGCTTCATCGAACCTTTCGCAAGAGAGTTGCCGATGGAATATGCCGTCGAATTAAATCAATTAATCAAACTGGAAATGACCGGTTCAATCGGATGATACCAAACCCACCAATAAACGTTATGACGCTACTTGGTGGGTTTTGTCTTATTTTAAAGTTCTCTAGAAAAACATATATATTTTGCATGACGATTTTGCATATTATCCAAATATATGATAAAATATAGCAAAGGTGGTGGTGAGCATGAAGCTGGTTATGGCAATCGTATCCAATGAAGACGCTAGCAAGGTCATCAAGAGCCTTATCAAGGAGAATTTCTTCGTAACCAAACTTGCGACTACTGGTGGATTCCTCATGAGTGGAAACACCACGATGATCGTCGGTGTACAAGACGAAATGCTGGACAAATGCATTCAAGTAATCTCCGAAACCTCGAGAAGAAGGACCAAATTGGTTCCTAACGCCATCTCGAGCGAATTCGGAATCTTTTCGTCAACCCCCGTCGAAGTGCAAGTCGGAGGCGCTACTATCTTCGTTTTGGATGTTGAACAGTTTATCAAATCATAGATTCGACGAAATGGAACTGTTGCGATTTGACAGTTCTTTTTTTGACAGTAAGGAGTAATTGGTGGAAGAACGGGTCGAACTTAAATTCCTGTTGGATTTGACCGACTATCATAACTTAAGACGACAGTTGTCACTATTCATGAGAGAGGACGAGTTCGTGACCCGAGATCATGGGTACACGTTATCTTCCCTCTATTTCGACGACATGTATGATTCAGCCACATATGACAAGGCAGACGGAGTTGAATACCACCGCAAGTTCCGTATCAGAACCTATGAAAACGGTAGAAAAAGATTAGAATTCAAAGTTAAGAACGGCAATTTGACTTCAAAGGAAACCTTATTCCTCGATGATGAACTGGAAAAGGCTTTGATCGAACGGAATTTCGAAACTATCAAACTGCATATCGAAGAACCATTGATAAGCAATATATTCCTAAAAATGAAGCTTGATAATCTATCTGCATACTTGTTTATCGATTATTTCCGTGAAGCCTATGTTTTCAATGATAATGAAGTCCGTGTGACTTTTGATAAAGATATTATGGCTTATTATCTTAGCAATCCAAAACAAAAATATAAAGTCCTTGAACCTAACCAGGTCGTCATGGAAGTCAAATACCGCAAATACCTTCCGGATGCAGTCAGAAAAGTAATATTCGCCAAGCATTATCAGACAATTCCTTATTCGAAATATCTGATGGGTTGGCTCAAATTGAATAATTGGGGTGTATAAAATGAAAATGTTGTCAATAATCGATGTACTGGCGGAATTGGAGGCTTTAGAGCTGACAATACCCGATATCTTGCTAAATCTACTAATAGTTCTGGTGTTGAGTCTTTTTGTGCTCTTCATTTATAAGCTTTCTTATCAAAGCAATGTTTATAACAAAAGTTTCGCGATGAGTTTACCGGTATCAGCCATGGTCACCGCCATGGTAATTATGGCGGTTTCGAGTAATGTCATCCTTTCATTAGGTATGGTTGGAGCCTTGTCAATCGTCAGATTCCGAACCGCGATCAAGAACCCTTTGGATACCATTTTCATGTTCTGGGCGATAGGCATCGGTATCACCGTAGGTGCTGACACTACCATTTTGGCAATCATCGGCTCGGCGGTAATCGGCCTTTCAATCCTATTCATCCAGGCATTGGAAATATTCAATACACCGTATATGTTGATAGTCAGTTTGGAAAAAGATTACAGCGAAGAAGAATTACTGGGTGAAGTAGCTAAAGTTTACTCCAAATATCAAATTCGCAACAAATCGATTCACAAGGATGATGCCGAATATACCTTTGAAATCAGAGGTAGAAAAGATATCTCCCGGGAAATCGATACAATAAAAAAAATCAACGGTGTTAAGAGCGTTATGTTACTTAGCTATAGAGGGGATTACGTGGTTTGATGAGTCAGAGGAAGATTTATCTTCATCTTCAAGGCGATGCCCATGACGAAGTCATCGCTTTTCTGAAGGCATACGACGAACTTTCGATCAAGAAGTTGTCGCAAACGGCATATGAGCTGGATTATTCAGAGGAAATTGACAGTGAATTTCTGGAAAGTGCCAGAGAATTTTCTTTGGTTGAACTTTATCAGGATCTCACTATTTTCGTCGCACCAAAAGACTCGCCCTTCAGCCTCTCAGAAATCCAATCGATTCTTAAAGAACTAAATCCAAGAATCTATACTATCGAGACCATGATTCCCGAATTGGTGTTCCTCGGTAGACAAGATCTCATCAAAACCTTAAGAAATCATTACTATGGCCGTTTCAATGTTGAAACAATTGATACGATCCTTGGGTTCATCAACTGTAATCTCAATGGAACCAAGACATCAAAGGCTTTATTCATGCATCGGAACACTCTGAATTACCGATTGGATAATTTCATTGCAAAGACTGAAATCGATGTCAGAACGTTCACCGGGGCTTTAGCTATCTATCTGCTTTTCAGAAGATGATTTGTGCATATTGCATATAGGATTATCTTCTTTTTTTTTGTATAATGATTAAGAAATCATTACATAGGAGGAAATTTATGGCAACATTAAGTTTTCAAGGATTGAATAAGATTTATGACAACGGCGTTCAAGCCGTATTCGATTTTTCTCTAGAAGTGAAGAACCGTGAGTTCATCGTATTCGTAGGACCTTCCGGTTGTGGAAAGACTACTACATTGAGGATGGTCGCCGGGTTGGAAGAGATCTCTTCCGGCAAGCTTTTCATCGATGAAACCTTGGTCAACGACATCGCTCCGAAGGACAGAAACATCGCGATGGTTTTCCAATCATACGCTCTGTACCCACATATGTCGGTATACGATAACATGGCATTCGGACTCAAGTTAAGAAAGATGCCGAAAGACGAAATCAAGAAGCGCGTCGACAATGCCGCCGACATCTTAGGACTTGGTGGTTATCTTGACAGAAAACCGAAAGCCTTGTCCGGTGGACAAAGACAAAGAGTCGCCTTGGGTAGAGCGATTGTCCGGGATGCGAAAGTATTCCTTATGGATGAGCCGCTGTCCAATCTTGACGCAAAATTGAGAGTCGCGATGAGAGCTGAGTTAATCAAGTTGCACGAAAGACTTGGAACAACCACTATCTACGTTACCCATGACCAGATTGAAGCCATGACCATGGCAACGAGAATCGTTGTCATGAAAGACGGTAGAATCCAGCAAATCGGCGCTCCGAAAGAAATTTACGACAACCCTAACAACATGTTTGTCGGTGGCTTCATCGGTACACCGGCAATGAACTTCCTGAACGGAAAAGTTAAGGAAGACGGTTATTTCTATTGTGAAAACCTAAAGCTAAAAGTTGACGACAAACACATCAAGATTCTTAAGGAACACAAGTTCCTTAACAAGGATGTAGTTCTTGGATTCCGTCCTGAGGATGTTCACGATGAGGAAAGATTCTTGGCTGATTATAGTGAAGCCAAAGCGACCTTCATCGTCGATGTAGCTGAGTTATTGGGCGCTGAAACCAACATCCATATTACTGTTGGCGAGCACAATGTTGTCGCCAAGGTTAATGCCAGAGCCGACCTCGGCATCGGTGACAAAGTCGACCTCGCCATCAACATGGCCAAGTCGCATTTCTTCAACCCGGAAACCGAAGAGAGACTTATTCTCCAAGGTTGATACCGAATTTTATCAAAAGACTGAAAACCGCCTGAAAAGGTGGTTTTTTTTCAAGAAAAAAGCTATCGTTTCTATGTTATATTAGAGATGGTGATGTATATGATCGACTATATCCGCAAGACCGTTGATAACCGTCTCATGATTGTAAGCGAGAATACCGTAGTGATACTAGAAACCACATTTCAGAAATTCTTCAATTCAGCACTAAAAAGGCAATTAACAAATCTTCAAGCTAGAGAACAGGTAACAAGGACCCTTTTCGACTTTACTTCCAAGGTGCCGCTATATCTTGACAGTCAACATATTTTCCTTTGTATTAGAAGTTACCGGTCCACCAAAACGCTGTATGTCAACTTGTTTTCCATCGCCACCCATCATAAGGTTTCAACCGGTGTGGCAGTGCGTTTTCATGGCGAACACGAACTTGTGGTAGGACAGGCATATGCTTTTCTGTCTCAACTGGAAAAGGCTCGGCTGGTTCGAGATTTTCTAGCTGATGAGAAAGTGTTTTCATACATCTAATATGTAGTTTATTTTATGGAAAAAAAATCAAAAAAATAGTATAATTGTCTTGTCATAACATATAGGAGGATTTCTTATGAAAAAGAAAACATTGGAAGATTTGCATGTCAGCGGTAAGAAGGTGTTGGTGAGAGTAGATTTCAACGTCCCAATCATCGACGGCGTTATAACCGATGACAACCGTATCGTACAAGCAATACCGACAATAGAATACCTGATAGAAGAAGGCGCAAAGGTCATCCTGTTCTCACACCTCGGAAGAATCAAGAAAGCAAGTGACCTGCCGAAGAACTCATTGAAAATAGTAGCGGAAAGACTAGCAGAATTACTTGACAAGGAAGTCAGATTCGTTCCTGTAACCAGAGGGCCAGAACTGGAGAACGCGATCGCCGCGATGAATGACGGCGACGTTTTGATGTTCGAAAACACCAGATTCGAAGATCTCGATGGCAATAAAGAATCCGGAAACGATCCTGAACTTGGTGCATATTGGGCAAGTCTTGGCGATTTGTTCGTCAACGACGCTTTTGGTACAGCTCACAGAGCCCACGCCTCGAATGTCGGCATTGCCAGCCATCTTGAATCCGCAGCCGGATACTTGATGGAAAAAGAACTCAAATATATCGGTGACACCGTGGAGAATCCACAAAGACCTTTTATCGCAATTTTAGGTGGAGCCAAAGTATCTGACAAAATCGGCGTTATCGAAAACTTACTCAAGAAAGCCGACAAGATTTTGATTGGCGGCGGCATGGCTTATACATTTATGAAAGCCCAAGGTTTCAATATCGGTACTTCAATTTGTGAAGACGACAAATTGGAATTGGCTAACACCATCCTTGGCGAAGCCAATGGCAAAATCGTATTGCCAATCGATGTTATCGTAACTAAGGAATTCAGCGCCGACGCTGAAGCGAGAGATACGGAATATCATCATCTGAATTCAAATGAGATGGGTCTAGACATTGGTCCAAAAACCATCAAATTGTTCAAAAAAGAACTCAAAGGCGCCAAAACGGTTGTATGGAACGGACCGATGGGCGTATTCGAGTTTGAAAGATTCGCAGTCGGTACCAAAGCCATCTGCGAGGCATTAGCCGAACTTAAAGACGCCAGAACCATCATCGGTGGCGGCGATTCAGCTGCGGCAGCCATCCAAATGGGCTACGCCGACAAATTCACCCATATCTCCACCGGAGGCGGAGCTTCGCTGGAATATCTGGAAGGAAAGGAACTTCCGGGAGTGGAAGCTCTTGACGATCTGCACGATTGTGCCGACGGCCATTGCCATCACTGACCAGATTCCGACAATGCTCGGAATGATCTTTACTAGCAATTAGATACAATAGGAGAGAACATGGAAAAAACACTAACAATAAAAAGCACTGAAGGATTGCATGCGCAACTTGCGAACAAGCTGGTTCAGGTATCGAACAAATACGATGTCGATATCCATTTAGCATACGAGCATGTGATTATCGATGCCAAATCGATTCTTGGTTTGATGAGCTTAGCAGTACCGCAAGGCAAAAACGTACGTGTGGTAGCTGATGGCGAGGATGCCGAGATTGCAATCCAGGAAATCGAAAAAATCTTAGGATAGGATTGATTCATATGAGAAAACCAATCATCGCCGGTAACTGGAAGATGTACAAAACAAGAGATGAAGCCATCGCTTTCATGTACAAAGTATCGGAGGCTTTGCCTTCAATCAAGGATGTCGATACCGTCATTTGCGCTCAAGCACCGATGATGCGCTGCCTGATTAAAAGACAAGGCGACAACCTCCGAATCGGAGCTCAGAACCTTCATTACGAGGATGAAGGCGCCTTTACCGGGGAAGTGTCTGGCAAACTGCTGAATTCATACAATGTGGATTATGTGGTAGTAGGGCACAGCGAAAGAAGACAGTATTTCAAGGAAACCGACGAAATCGTCAATTTAAAGATCAAAGCAGCTTTACGAAACGATTTGATTCCAATTGTTTGTGTCGGAGAGCATCTCGAAGAACGCGAAAAGAACCTGACTAACCAGGTTTTGACAAAACAAGTAAAAAGCGCTTTTTTAGGCATAAGCGCCATTGACATGGAAAGAATAGTTATCGCCTATGAACCGATTTGGGCAATCGGAACCGGAAAAACCGCAACCGCTGAACAAGCGGATGAGTCTTGTGGATACATCCGCGAACTGGTTAGGGAATTGTATGGTTCAATAGTTGCGGATTCAATCAGAATCCAATATGGTGGATCCGTAAAACCGGAAAACATCGATGAACTCTTGGCCAAAGAAAATATTGATGGCGCTTTGATCGGCGGCGCTTCACTAGATGCAGACAAATTCATCTACATGGCGAAAGCGGCGTTGAAAAAGTAGAAACTACCACTTCATTAGAAGTGGTTTTTCTTTGCAAAAAAAAGACTACTTCGCGTAGTCTTTTTGAATTCATGTCATTCTTATTTGTTGTACAACTCGACGATGAGGCTCTCTTTGATTTCCGGTAGAATTTCGTTTCTTTCCGGTAATCTGGTATAAGTGGCTGCGACTTTGTCTTCATCGAAAGAGATGTATTCCTGACGGCTGACAACGGCTTCAAGAGCATCTTTGATGACTTGAAGGTTTTTAGCGCTTTCCTTGATGGAAATAACTTGACCAGGCTTCACTCTCATAGATGGAATGGTGGCTTTTTTGCCATCCAACAGAATGTGACCATGGTTAACCAATTGTCTAGCTTGTTGTCTGGTTCTCGCAAAACCGGCTCTGTAAACCAGGTTATCCAATCTTGATTCCAATAAGAACAGGAAGTTCGAACCTTGTTTGCCAGCCATTTTCTTGGCTTCGTTGAA